>Ga0307930_1001875_pt1 | contig 16383 bp, 10 predicted proteins | sample OrgLakmetageno46_FD_203161 | JGI IMG/M metagenome (GOLD analysis project Ga0307930, IMG submission 203161) | Saline water microbial communities from Organic Lake, Antarctica - #46 | ecosystem: Environmental > Aquatic > Non-marine Saline and Alkaline > Saline | place: Antarctica: Organic Lake...
TTGGCCTTCTGGAGCGAATTCGCTAGCGCATTTGCAGCTCAAGTGCATTCTTTATGTGCCTCTGTGACTGCTGTGTACTTGTCTTTCTTTGTTTTTGGGAGAGTATTAACTAGACTAGACTAGACATTTGGTCAACGAGGCTGGCATTCATGAACATTCCGCAACCACTCAAACACGACTCAAATTAGACGCCTGGGCATATCCCTATATAATTTCAACTATTCTTGCCGCGCTCTGCTTTCAACGCCGCAGTCTGAAGTGTGAGATGTTGCTCAAAAATTACCAACACACAGGCAACAAGAGCAGCTAGATTCAGAAGAGAGACAGCTGCCAAGAAACATACGAGAAGAACTTCTAGTCGGGGAAGCTTTCACGCCAGTAGTAGTTGTCGTGCACCTCGTAATCTAAATCGTCGCGCCAGTCCCACCTGCGTTTATCAAATCGTATGGTTAGCTTAGCTCGGAGCACCAAGAGAAAGGTAGACAAATCAACCGTGCACTTACCGGTGCCAGGGCTCCTCGCACTCAGCATGGTATTGCTTAGAAATGCGGCAGAACTCAGAATCTGCTCTGCGCGCGACCTTCCTCTTGGCCTTCTTGGGCAGCGGCGGTGTTTCTGCTGGGCCGTCAACAGCTGAGCGGCTTACACGATCATAGATGTAGGCAACCCATAAGACTACGTACACAACAACCGCAGCTGCTGCTACAAGCGCTTTGCCACGGTGCGTGTGAAAAAACATTCTAGGCGCTCGCATTCTATTCAAAGTATGGATAAGAAAAGTTAGCCTATAAAATTTGCGCCATTTTTGGCTCGAACAAATTTTGCCCTACCTAATATAATATTCGGGGCCCTGGATATTTTTGTGGCGTGCGTTTTGAATAGCTTGAATACCCAATAAGAAAAGGAAGGAAGCTCGTGTTACAGTATGCGCTAAGAAGCTAAGAAGGGTGCAAGGTGCAAGGTTCCCTAGAAGAAGCCAGCCGTTTCCAGCGTTCTCCTTGAGAGCGGAAACATCTTAATCGTCCAAACTAGGATATTCACAATTGCATGTTAAGAAATTGCACCTGAACACCTCTGCCGTCCGTTCAAGGAGCAAGTTGAAAACTAGATTTAAAATGGCGCCCACAGACGTAGATATCCGAGCCACGCTGCTGAAAGTCATGAGAGACAATGCAGACGACGAGCTAAACGTTAAAAAGGTTGGAAACTCTATCTGCATAGCTCTATGTTGCCTGTTTTGAATGCGTAAAGCATTGTGCTAATGTTTGCGTCGCCTCTCCTAGATCCGAAAGCTAGCTGAAGAAAAGCTTAAAGTCGACCTATCCTCAAGAAAAGATTTCGTACGAGACGCAGTGCACGAATTAATCGCACTTCACTTTGCGAGTGATGACGAAGATGAGGATGTCGCCGATGTGGTTACACAGCCGGATGATATTGAGGCGCCGGAGGGAGAAGATGAGAATGGCGAATCAACCTTAGGAGTACAAAGCAAAGGCAGCGATGAAGCCCCTGAGGCTGAAGCAGGAGCTAGTGGCACAGCACCTAAAGGTTGGCGCTTACATGTGCCTAAACAAGCTTTGCGCTCAAAGTCAACCATCATTCAACTCGACGATGCGGTGCGTCCTCCTTCCTTGCATTTATAAAGCAATGTGCGATTGCCTCGCATGATGAGAGTTTGAAATACTACAGAGCTGAAGAGATCGCTCGACTCCATTCTTAACATGAGCTATATTGCCTCGCATGCTCGTATATTTCTTGGCTTGTGTAGGAAGTGGACTTTCAAAACGACACAGGGGTGGTCGGTCGCGTGGAGGTGCAGGATCGGAAGCTGACAGTTGACATCAAGGGGCAACAATACCGCGCTACCTTACGCCCCTGTGCTACTCTTATGGTCGTGGACTTCTCAAAACCGGGCGAAGCAAAGGTCGATGCAGTTACTGACGAATTCTTGGAACTCTCCGGAAAACGCAGTGTGATGACTCAAATGTCGGGCAAAATTCTCAAAGGAAACATTAACCGCAGCAAAGGCGGTGATTCAGAAGGTTCAGAAGATGAGGCGCCAGCAGACAAAAGAAAGTCAAAGACAAAAGAGGCGCCTTCCAAGGCCAAGAAAGCAAAAAAGTAAACATGAAGCTACTGGCAGAGTTTCTAGATATGATCAAAAATTACTTGGGTTACTAAATCGTTTTATGAGGGCAGTGGAAGTGGAAACCTTTCTCTCGATTTCAATTTCTCAGTTTTTCAGAACAGCTCTCAACTCACCAAACTCACCGCGGGTTACGACACCTCGGTAATTAAAAGCGCACGGTTTTACCTTGGAAATTCCTCGCATATGCGCGAAACTTCTAGTGTGGTTGCGGGGCATTGCTCTCATTCGCAGTACTCTGCACTCTACACTACATTATGCCTTACTGTTACTGTTTAGCTGGGCACCGATGAATTCCATGTACTAGGAAGCCACGTAAAGCCACAAGAAAGAGGTGGCGACATTCATATTTATAGGCCTACTCGAAATGCACATGGAAGTCGCCTGTACGTAACTCACGAGCTCAAGCTTTTCAGTTTTTCTTTGTCTTTCGCATACTTGGCGTGCTCTTGCCCCGCCTCGGTAAGGGTACGAAGCAACCGTTTCTGTTGGTCGACCAGCACTTCCACGAGTTGCCTCTCCAGCGCCTTGAGCAAGTCTTCCTTGGTGTGCTGCCGCTCGGAGCAGTCTTCTAATTCATGCTCCAGGGCTTCCACCCCCTTGCGCTTGTCTTCGATTCCTACTAACAGGGCCTCCATTTCTTCGTCTAAGCGCTTCTTCTTGCGCTGGTACGCCACGTTGATGCGGCCCCCGCTGACCGCCGACTGCTGGCCGTGCTCTCTCAAGCTGGTTTCCACTCCCTTGACGGCGCGCTCCATCTCGGCAATTTCGTCCAACGCTTGGTCCTTCCGGGCTTCGATGCCGTCCCGGTCCATGGCCGTCTTTTCCAGCTGTTGCTGCAGTTGCGCCGATTTGGTTTGGTGCTCGAGCAGCGCCTCTCGCTTGTGGTTCACCAAAATGTCGTGCATTTCACTGCGGTAGCCCTCGGCGTCCGCAATCAACTGCTCGGCTTCGCTTAAGCTGGCATTCAAAGTCTTCTCGCGCGCCTCGGCCGCTGCCCTCGCTTTTGCAGCCTTCTCCTGCGCGTCTGCCTTCGCCCTCTGTAAGGTTTTCTCGGCTTCGACCTTGGCACGTGCGCGAGCTTCCTCTGCGGCCCTTTCGTTGGCCTCGGCCTCCTCTTGCGCGTCCTTGAGGGACTGCTGCAGGTCGTAAATGGTGTCTCCGTGCTCTTCGGCTTCGTTGCGAGCTTGCGTCAAGTCTTTCATGGTGCTGTCCCGCTCTTGCCGTACCGCCGAGAGCCGATCCTCGAGCTGGCCAATCAGCTTCTCGGACTCGTCCTGCAGTTGCGTCATCGCGTCGCTCATCTCGGCCGCTACCCGTGCCTCAGCTGCCGCCACCGCCTCCTCCAGCGCCTTGGCCTGGGCTTGCTTCTCGATGTTCCGCGCTTCTTCTGCTTCATCCAGGGCCTTCTGGCGAGCCTCTTTCTCGGCCCGTGCCATCTTGCGCTCCCATGTCGCTGCTTGCTCGTCCAAACCTTTGCGATAAGCCGCTGCGGCCCTGCTTGCTTCTTCCTTGCCACTCGCAATGGTCGCCTCGAGCTCGCGTCCTCTCGACAACAGGCGCTCGGTCTCTCTGGCCGCAGCCTCACGCGCAGCTGCTGCGTCCGCCTTGAGCTTGTCCAGTTTCTCCGTCTCGCTTTGCCGCAACGCATCCAGCGCCTTTTGGTGCGCTTGCTGGGCAGCGTGGGCTGCGCGCTCCATTGCTAGCTCATGCTCGGCCGCCTGAGCCGCTGCCCGGTGCCCCGCTTCCTTCTCAGCCTCCGCACGTCCGCTCTCCTTGCCTGCCCCGTGCGCGCGCCGTGCTTGTTCCTTGGCGTCACGGCTGGCGGCCTCCAGAGAAGCTTTGGCTTTGGCCTTCACCTCTTCCAGAGCACTTTGAGCCGCTGCCTTGAGGGCCGACGCTTCTTCCTCGGCTTGCTTGCCTCGCTCTTCCGCCCCACGCCGCCATGCTGCTTGCTTCTCAGCGTCACTCCTCCGCTCGAGGTCTTCCAGCGACCGCTGCCATTTGGTGCCCTCTAGCTTCACGGCTCGGCCCCGCGCGTCTCCTAGTTCTTCGCGGCAAGCTGAGAGGGCGGCCTCCGTACGGCGCACCGCTTCTTCTTCCCATTGAGCTTTTTCCTGCTGCTGCTCCAGCTTCCAGGCTTCCCGCGCCTCCCGCACCGCTTCTTCGCGCTCTACATGTAGCATGGCGGCGTGGTCTGAGGCCTGCCGCACCAAAGCGGCTCGCAAGCCCTCACATGTAGCCTCCGCAGCAGCATGGGCCTCCATGGCCTCAGCCGCTTCCGCTCTTGCTTTGGCCGCGTCTAACTGGGCTTCACTCACTTGATCGTCGGCTTCCGATTGAAGGCGGAGCTTTTCGGCCTGAAGTGCCTCGGTATGCTCCGCTAAAATACGATCGCTCTCTCGCCCCGCGGCTGCTAAGGAATCGTCTCTCTCCATGCGCAGCTGGGCTTCCCGGTTGGTCAAGGTTTCTCGCCACCTTCCTTCGGCTTCTAGAAGGGCTGCTTGCCGGTCTTCAAGAGCTCTCCTCGCCACTTCACGCACCGCCACCGCTGCCCGCTCTGCCCCCTCCGCCTCCTTACGGGCTAAGGCAGACGCCATTTCTGCGGCAGCAGCCTCGGCCCGATCGGCCAACGTCTTTTCTAGTTCGTCCACGCGTGCTCGCCCCTTTTCTCGCGCTACAGAGGCTGCATGCGCTGCAGCGGCTTCGCTCCTTGCCACAGCCTCACTCACTGCTTTAGCCTGGGCTTCCGAGGCCTCACTCGCGTATTCTTGCAGCATAGCCGCTCGCTCTTCCTTGAGCTGATCGGCTAAGGCTCGGCAGGCAGCAGCTTTTTCAGCTTCGGATTCCACTCCAGCGGTCGCTAAAGCCGCCTGCACCCGCGCCGCAGCGGCTGCTTCGAAGGAGATTTGCTGAGCGGCCCGTCGCCACTTCGCTAAGGCACCCCCCGCTCCCGTGCGCGCGATTCTCTGCAGGGCGCGGTGCAGCCTGGCCGCGGCTCGCTCCTTGGCATTGGCCTGCTTGGCTTGGGACATGACTTGTTGTAGGCGCATGGCTTCTTGCTGTGCAGCTTGGGCTTTCAAGGTCGAATCTCGTAGGTCGCGCCGCAAGCTCGCTAGCTGCTCTCCTGCCGAGTGCGCAGTGCCCTCTACAGCCGAACTCAACTCTTTCATCGAAGCTGACGCTCGCTGTTCGGCTGCTAGTGAAGCCTCCGCCAATGCCTTGGCTTCGTTTTGTGCTGCGCTTAACTCATCGACCAAACGACGGTTTACTGCTCTCAGGGACTCGAGAGAAGCTTGATCTAGGCGAAGTTGATCTCGGGTCTTGGTGAAGAGAGCTTTCTGAGCCTCCAGCTGCCTGCCCCTTTCCCCCGACTCCGCTGCTAACTCCATGTTGGCCGCGCGCATCTCGCCGTCTCTCGCTTCTAGAGCCAATCGTTCGCGGGCCCAAGCCGCCTCGGCTGAGTCGCGCTCATTGGCCGAGGTTTGCTTTAATTCCCCTAATTGCCGAGTGGCATTGTCGAGGGTCTCCTGGAGCTCGTTCTTCAAGGTCACTTCGGAGGTGAGCTGGCTTCGCAAGTACGCTCGCTCGTTGTCCAGCCTTCTCAGTAGCGCTTCTGCAGCTGCTCGCTTGGCATCGGCCGCTTCTTCTCGCCTCTGAGCTTCCGCCAACAAGTCATCTTTGCTGGCTGAGTCCGCGGCGATGCCCTGAGCAGCGTTGAGCTTTGAAGTGAGCTTGCTCGACTCCATCCTCGCTCCTTCTTCGCGCCGCTTGGCCACTGCCACGTCATTCAACGCATCGCTCAGCTGGGACTGCAGGGCCGCAGTCTTGGCTTGCAATTGCGCAGCTTCTTGTCTGGCTTCGTCGACTTCTACGCGCACCGAAGCGGCAGCAGCATCGGCAGCGGCCTGTGCTTCATCTGCCGCCTCCTGGTGCCGTCGCCTGAGCTCTGCCTGTGCCTCCTGCAACCGCTTGCGAGACGCCCCCAGCGCTTCCTCCACTTCGGCATAACGCTGCTGCTCCCCCGCCAACGACGCCTTCAGGAACTCGACCTTGTTATTGAGCTGCCGGATGCGGGCTTCGGACTGGGCGGTGAGGGCGGCTATGGTAGCGGCACCGTCGCGAACGCCTCCTTCCCCTTGAGCCACGTCGAGGGAAGTGGTGGCGGCAAAACTCTGTTGCACGGCCCGCAGCTCGGACCTCAACTCTTCGTTGGTGACCTCTAGAGCTTCCCGGCGCTTCACTGCTTCTTCTTCTTTCGCTTGCCAGTTGCGCAGAGACTGCGCGCCTTCGCTCACTTGCGCTTCTAGCTTGGCGATGGTGTCCTCGGCCTCTTGGCTACGCGCCGCTTCGGCCGCTAGCTTCGCTCTCGTTTCCGCCGCCGCTTCCTGCAGCTGCTGCGACGCTTCGGAGGCGAGGCGCCGCTTTTCGACGCTGAATTCGCGGGTTTGATGGGCTAGTTCCCGGCCGAGAGCGTCAATGCGGGCCATGAGTTGGGAGGTCTCTTTGGACGCTTCTGCGAGGGCGGGGGCACCTTCTACATGTGCCGTTTGCGCCAGCACTTTCGAAAGCACGTCCGCGTGCTTCTCTTCCAGGGCCAGCTGCGACGCTTGGAAGCTTTGGTCCTTCTCTTGCAAGACCGCGCTGAAGTTCTGCTGAGCACGTGCCAGCTTGTTGGTGAGATCTCGCGCTTGGTCGACTGCTGCCTGCCGCTGAGCCATCGCTGCGCCCTGCCGCTTCTCCGCAATCGCTAATTCTTGCACGAGTGTGGCTACTTTAGACCGCAACTCTTCCACCTGTGCGTCATCATTACCGCCGTTGGCCCTGCCGCTAGTACTGCTGCTGCTAAGGCTTTGCTGAGAGGAAAAGTTCATATTCGCAACACCGCCTCCATTCTCAGTCAGCAACAGCTGCTGCTGCTCCTGTAAATGCTGCTGCTGATGTGTAGAGTCACTGCTGTTCCCAAGCTGCTGCTGTTGTTTGCGCCGCTGAAAGTCAGCTTCTTGTTGAGACAACGCCTGCGCCTGTGCTTGACCGTGCAAGGCTCCTTGCTCGCGCTCACCGCTCAACTTTTCCAAGCGCGCTAGCAGAACTGCTTCTTCTTCCTCGCCATCTTCACCTTCTTCTTCCCTCACACCACGTTCGGGTGCCTGGAGGCTGCCTCCTTCGAGAGACGCGTTCATTTCTGCCAGGGCAATTGCATCCTGCCGTTGATTTTCTGCTGAAGAGCCGTTACCTGGGCGCCCTCGCTTCTTCCTCTTTCCCTCGGTACCTCCTACTGCTGCTTTGCTGTTCACTCCTTTGTCTGACGACGCGCGCTCTGACGCGAACGCTGCCAGTCGATCCGAGTCCACTGCTGCAGCATTTCCCTTGCTTGCTTTAGTGCCAGCGTTGGCCTTTGACGGTTTCGCCTGACTCTGGTACCTTTCCCGCAGCTTGTCTTCTTTCTGACGCGCTCCCTGTTGGTTGGTTTCCTGCTGTTGCTCTAATTTCTTGCGCCTCTCTTCACGCCGGCGCTCTAAGCTCTTCTTCGGAGGCGTTGTTGTGCTCGTGGCCTCGCCGTTGTCTTGCCCTTCCCTGTAGTCTTCATGGCCATCAGGCAGAGAAGTTGCCTCGCGAGGCGTCAAGGATGCTACTCCTTGTTGCTGGCGGCTCCGCACCGGAGACGGTTGAAGCGATCTAGTAGCTCCAGCACCACTGTCCGAGGCTGCATACCGCCGTTGGTCTTCATCATAATCTTGCGCAGCAGCAGCTCCTTCTCTGGTCGGGTCAAACGCCACTTGCCCATTGGCGCTCTCCAAAGGAGTACGCTGCGGGGACCGCAGCAGCTCTCGCGATCTCAAGTGCTCTCGCATCGCTGCTTTTTGATCGGCAAAACTGCCATCTCGAGACATCGAATTCGACCCCCGGCTCCCTCCTACCATGCTTCCCCGAGTCCCGCCGCGGCTGCTCCCGCCTCCCATGCCCGAGCTTCGAGGGGGCCCACCACCTTCGAACGGAGGCTTGCGCGGCTCAGAAGCGGGGCGAAAGCCGTCAGGTTGCTGCTGACCTCGCGAAGGAATGCGCGGAAGCGAGAGGCCGCCGTTGCCTGCTTGCTGGCTGTCTCGGTCGGCGCTGCGATCGTCCCTTGCATTAAAGGAAGTGGGAGAAACAAAACAGCGCACGAGCAGTTGCGGCACGGCCAAGAGCCAAGGCTGGTGGTTGTCGTCGAGCATGAATTCAGCTCGTAAGCGCTGCACCCGTAAACCAGCACATGTGGCTTCGAGGTGACGCACCATGCCTCGCAAGCAACCGTCGCACTCGCCTCGCACTGCCGCACCACCGTCTGGCCCTAACACCTGCGAGTCGCTAGGAAACAAACGTATAGTTGCTGAACTCCCCTCACTATCAGTGCCCGCTTCAGTTGTGCCGCTGCTAGGTGCACCTGCAGTGTATTCTACGGCGAAAGCTGCGTTCTCATCACCGCCCTGCGGCCGTAGGAAAACCTGTACCGCGTCAGAAATCGGCCTTTCCGTACTTAGCACGTCTTGAAGCTCAGAGTCGTGCAGCTGCTTCACACAGCGGCCGTCTACTGCTAGCAACTTGCCAACCACTTTTTCGGTGTTTAAAGGATTCATTGTTGCGAAGCGGCCGAATCGATCAGAGACCTTGGCAGCGGTGGTTAGCTCGGGGGCCTTGAGCTGCACTGTGCCGTGCTTCGAGGTAAACAGCCACGCTCCGCCTACCAGGGCTCCACCGGCTACTACATCTTCGCCAAAGAAGACTGTATCGAGTAGTCGCACTTCGCACTTGGATTTGCGGCCGCCGCTGGTGGGCAGAAGAGGACAGACAAACACATGTGTGAGCTTTCACACAGACATCATCTCTTCATACGGCATTAAACACTTACTCAACAGCTGGAGCCGGTCCTAGTGCCTGCGCAGTCCATCTCCACGGCATGGCTTCTATGGGAGGCTCCATGGCCTTCCTTGCCACTCGGGGCGGCACAATACACCAACACCTTCTAGCTCTAGCTGGACTTCTATTTCTACTCTTCCAGCCAAACACTTTTTAACGGCACACACAGCATGCGTACTATTTTTCATGTAACATATTAGTCCGTTGCTCACTCTCGTGCTTTTTGCTGTTCGTTGAGCACCAAATCACAAAATAGCAGCTCAACGAGCTCAACAAGCTCAACAGCTAGTCCGTGTATATATACTTCCTTCGACACGATGAGCAGCAAAATTATTGACGCTGCGCTTCAAAGGAATCAAGAGGTAGGCTGTCTATATTCTGTGTTGTCTGTGAACGGACTTGATTCCACTCAGACCATTCCTCACTCTTTGCGCCTTTAGTTGGAGCGGTTGCGGGCAAACGTAGCGGAGACCAAGAAAATCACAACATGTGAGGAGTACTATTAATTTGACATATTTCTTTATTCCAATCAGTTATCTAGTAACTGACATATCAGTCCTGCGTTCGTCACCTTTGCCCTAGACGCCGAATTCGAAGCCAAAGCTTCCAAGAACCAAGCCTCTCAGCGCCAAAAGCGCAACGAAAAGGTAGGTCCTTCGCTTCTACTATTACATTTTCGAGTCAGTCTATCCGACTATAATATGCTGACTTGAATGTTGTTCTGGGTTCAGCTGGCTATGGAGGAAATGGCTTTTTTGGATGCTGAGACGAAGGCGAGGAGAAAAGTCAGCCTCAAGGAATTTTACACCTGCCAAGAAGAAATGTGAGTACTCCGTGATACTCCAGAAAGAGAATTGAAAACCAAATATATGCTGATATTACAACAATATTTTGCGTAGGTACTCCAAGGAGCTTGAGGCAATGGGCCTTTCCCTCTGCCGGGAACGCCTCTAAGTGGAGTCTTTCTCAGCGCCAGCGTGAAAAAAACGGCAATTTGGCTGTATTGGCATTCACAACCGATTTGAAAACTAGTGCACCTATAAAAGCGGGCAGCTGAGTTGGCTGCTTGCTGCTATTTCTGATCTCCGCGCTTGCGCTTGGTGGTTGATATTCAGATATTGATATTGATATAAGTGTTATATGAAAACCGTTTGGATCCGAGTCCAAGCTGAGAACTATTGAGACAAAAAGTTTTTTTTTTTTTTTGATTTCAGCTGAACTCGCAATTTAAAATTCCAGCACTTATATTCTTCATCCGAATCCAGCACAGATCACAGGATTTATAGCAGATTGGTGATTGGCAGAGCAAAATTGAACAAAAAAATTGTGCAGATGCGGGTGCTTGAATTCGAAACTTCCCAAATGTGTTCACGGACCTATTTCACTCTAACTCGTGTTCTATTCGGGGGGCTTTAGCGACCGAGCGACCTCTGAAGGTATTTCTGGTAGCCATAATCTAGCTTTAAAGCACCTACAACGCGCCGTTTCGCAAGCACTTCACGAGTACGCGCCACCCCCAAGGTGTTCCTGGCATTATTCACGCGGTTTATTCTCCTGAGATATATGATTCTTCACTGTCAAAGCAGCTAAGGCGTTAGCTGCTGTATCCCGCGAAGCCTTCTGTTTCTTGAACTAGTCCTAGACTTCGATTCGTCATCTGGATTGGCTGCAAAAGGAAAACTGCTCGGCACAAAATCATTACCATCGGAGCTTGTAGCTAGACTTGAGAGCTCAGATGAAAGCTTTCGATTCTCCTTAGGTACTGCCAATGACGAAGATGTCGTCGGGCGGACGACACTTTCAACATGAACACCCGCATTGCCAAACCCTAGTACCGCCATGGCATCTTCAGCAATAGATATCAGGAACACCACTGCAAGCACGGCTGCTACGATATATGAGGCAAATCGCTGAACATCTTTGCCAATATTTGTCCCACCGTGCCCCATTCTAATGGTTTCTCCAACTATCAAGTCAGTTGTGTTACGGGGACCCCATCAAGGCAGTAGTAGTGTTACAAGAAACGCAAATGATCCCTATCATGAAAGTAAAAACACCCAATAGCTGTCAGACAAGATCTAGAGTGAACAATAAGCTTACGTACTAATAGCGTGTATGGCTAGTTCGTGTACAGCATTCATACTGGAAATACACACTAGCTTGCTCAGCTTAACAGATTGCATCACGACTCATCACGACATCACGACGCGACAAGAACAACTAGTAGACAGCACGACCTTTTTTCGACCAACAACAAGGGAGCTGTTGAGAGTTGAGAGGAGAGAGATGACGCCGAGTGACAAGTGCAGAAAACAGAAAAGTGAGCAGAAAAACAATGACTGCCAAATTGGTCGGGAATTTGGTCGGAATCGCGTTTTTTCCTGTACAAGCTGGCGACAGATGTTCTTGACCCTGGTCTTCGTCGGGAAAGTGTGTCATCAAATATCACCGCGAATACGAGTATTTGTATACTTATGCACCGGTAGCACACCCGATTCATACCGTCGTGTCAACCATGCCTGTCTCCACCAAGTTGATCGTGGCACTTGTTGCGAGTGCATCTTCTGCCTCAGCATTCATGACGGCTCCGCGTGCTTTGAAGCATGCGGGCCCCCTTTTCTCCACGAAAGCTAACCCTCGTGAGCAAGTGGGGACAGTTCAAAATTCGCCTGCGGCACCCCTTGTTGCCCCGGCCAAATTCTTGAAAGACTTCTCGCAACCCATGGAAATCCCACAGGTAAGCCAAATGAATGCCATGTTGGTTCTCCCACTTTGTTTTCCCACGTATGTTCCCGTGGAAGGAACGTAACAAGTTGTGTGGGTCGAGTGGTTGTGCGGGATCGGGCGCACGAACACATAATTTGGATCCAAGGGGGCCTTTACCGCCTTCACAGCCCCGATGAAATATCGTCATCCTCGTTCTTTCCCTTCGAATGGTTCAATTTCTATCCCATTATTTTCTGCAATTTTCCACGCGATTTTGAGTCTGACGTGGTCGATTGTTCGCGCGCGCTCACAGGAGGGTATCGAGGCTGCGGTGAAGGTCATGCAATCCGGCCGCCTCTTTCGCTACTGCGCCACCTCGGCGGGCACCAGCTACGCTGCCGCTGCGGAAGAAGCTTTTTCTGAGTTGGTGGAGCTGAAGTACGCGGTGGGCGTGAACTCGTGCTCGTCCGCCATCCTCCTCGGCCTCATGGCAGTGGGCGTCGAGGCGGGCGACCAAGTCCTCACCAACGGCTTCACCTTCACCGCCCTGCCCTCCACCATCATGCGCCTCGGTGCGGAGCCTGTGCTCGTGGAAACCGCGGGCGACTGGACCATGGACTTGGCGGACTTGGAGGCCAAGGCGGCGGCCAACCCCAAGGCCAAGGTGTTGCTCCTGAGCCACATGCGCGGCAAGGTGGCCGACATGAACGAGGTGGTGGCTCTGTGCGAGCGCCACGGCCTCACTCTGGTCGAGGACTGCGCCCACGGCTGCGGCGTGAAGTTCGAAGGCAAGCCTCTGGGTAGCCACGGCGCGGTGGCCGCGTACTCCACGCAGTCGGACAAGGTGATCAACAGCGGCGAGGGAGGCTTCGTGTGCACCAACAACGACGCGATGGCTGCCAAGCTCATCTACTGGTCCGGAGCCTACGAGCGCCGCTACGACAAACACGCCGTGCGCCCCTCGGACGAGCTCTGCGAGGAGGCTATGTCGACCTCCCCCAACTTGTCGATGCGCATGACCGAGGTCTCGGCCGCCATGATGCTCCCCCTCATCCGCAACCTGGAGTCCCGCGTGGAGAAGTACAACACCCGCCACGCCACCGTAGTGGCGAAGATGCGCGAGGTCGCGGGCGATCGCATCGTAGTGCCCCCCATTGACCCGCGCGTCCGGCCGGTGGGCGACCACCTCAACTTCTTGCTCCACGAGGACACCACCGACGCCCAGAACAAGCTCTTCCGCACCACTTGCGTGGAAATGGGCGTGCCGGTGTCGTGGTTCTGCTCCCCGGTGAACTGCCGCTGGCACGTGAACTGGCGCCAATTCGGAGCCCCTGAGTTTGACCTCCCCAACACTGACGCGTACCTGCGCGTGGGCTACGACTTGAAGCTGCCCCCTCGCTTCGAAGACGAAGATTTTGAACACCTCGCCCACGTCATTGGCTACGCTGCTCGCGTGGCTGAAGCTCTCGACGAGTAAACGAAACACAAGAGCGAGGTGGCCCTGCGAGAGGGCTCTCATGATTCCGCTGGCAGCTGATCTCTGCGCGGCTCTCCCATCACGCGAAGTCGGGACTGCGGAATTCAACACGAAGTTCCTGAGCACCCATCAAGTTCAACTGTGCTCCCAACAAAACGCAACACATGCGATTCGTCCACCAGTAGGTGATAGTTGCTTGTGCGCCCGAGGTTAGTAGTAACTTCTTCGGGTGTTGTTGTTTTGACTGATACCATTAACGGCCAAGTCCCATCCGAAGAGGATTCCTCGATAAAATGAGTATAAAAATGTATTCTTAAATTATATCATAGATGACTTAGTTCTGGGGGATCCGTTAATGCGGATTAATGCGCAGCTCTTTTTGCTATTTGTTGACGTCTCTTTGCAATTGGGGCGCAGTAACCCAGAAAACCGCGGGTTTTCCAGGTTTTTACCCACTTCGGCTCAGAAGAGGATCCGTTAAATATTAATTTTGCTGAAGGAAAACCCCGCAGACTTCGACTTCTGGGTTATCTTGGTTACTGTTGGGGTGCTTAGCTGCTTTTTACGGCGGCCATCGAAATTTCTAACGCAACAACGCAACTCCAACTCCGTTTCGATTTCGCCTGGAAACTAATCAGGCGAAAATCGACGGAAATCCACAAAACAATAACACTTAAAAAATGGCCGTATGCAGCCGAAATGGGAGGAGGGGGAGGGGGTCGAAGGCCGAAGGCACCTAGGAGCCTAGGAGGCACAGAACGAAGGCTAGGTAGTAGGTAGCAACCGGGTACCTAGTACCTAGCCTCCCTGCGCATGCGCCGCAATATTTTCTCAAGACACTCCGTTGAGACAGGTCCAATTCCTTAAGGCGCCTCTTTTTGACGAGCTTTTGATGGCCGCGCTTGGGGCTCGTCGCTGTTATTGTCGCTGTCGCCGTTGCTCTGCTGCACTGCTTAGCTGCTAACTCACTCAACAGGTCAACAGGTCAGGTAGAGTACAAAGAAAAAATATGGCGAAATCGCGCTAAGAACCAAATTTCGTCCCATCTGGGAGCCGCAGCGAAATATCATAGGCTTCGGAACATTGAAACGAAACGAAATCCCGTAAAAAGCAGCCAAGTTAGGGAGTATAATCTCACCTATTATCCAATTTAATCAAATACAATGCGCGACTTCCGAGACCAGAAGGCCGCCTGCCCATTAAAAAAATCGAATGAACCTCCTGCGTCTGCGTCGCGAATTGCAGTGGCCGCACAAGCGCGCAAAGATTAGATTAAAGTATACCAACATACTCCCCAGTTGTGAAGAGGCGCCAACAAACAGCAAAAAGCTGCGTATTGGCAAATTCTTCAGAACAAGTTTGACTGGGCTGAGTGCCCTTTTGCGTAATGCAATGTTAATCTTTACTCACATGTAACTCGCAGGGTCAACTTTCGGAAGGAGGCATTGGTTTCGAGTACGTCCGCGATCTCCACTCCGCCCTATCCTCTTCTATGGCACTCCGTTCCTTGAAGTTGGCCGGCCGTTTGTACATAAGACAAGGGCCTTAAACTGGGACTTAGGTTTCTTAACCCACACACGAAATCGCGGAACTTGGGTGCGAATTACGGGCCGTAAAGACGTTTATGGTGCGTACCAAAGCACTTTCGGAGTAGTGACGGTACGGAACGAACCGTGCTTTTTGGACCGCTTCAGGTATTCGGACCAAAATATAACGGGAGATACGGTGATTTCGGATGACATCGCGTCTTGGACCGTATCCGTAATTCGCACCCAAGTCGCGAACTGGCAGAACGGGCGATAAACTTGGATGATACTACGCATTAAATGCCTGGTTCTCGAAGAATTAAGGGTCATGAGGAAGGACATGTAGTTCTTTCTTGTCGGAGAAACAGGGAAAACGTTGTATACCTTAACGAATATATAAATTAATGCAGCTATAGCGAGCCCCTTCAGGCCGTTACTATCACTATCATGGCCAGTTGGTGGGCATGGTGCCATGGCTGCCTGATATGCCCCCCTTCTACCAGTAGAATACTTCTTAGTCATAAGAAGTCTATCTCTTTGTCCGGTGGCAGACTATATGCCTGGCCATAGATACAAAGAGCGCAAGCGGCCTCTTTGTCTTTAAGCCGCATTTCGGAGGCGGTCCCAGCCCCCTGTTTGTTTTAATTTTCTGAAAATCCATTTACGCCTGTCCCCTGATACTGTAATTAGGATGGTGTTAATTCTTCGGAGTCCCCAACCACCGTAGGCAGGCAGAGTGACTGCCCGACAACGAGGAACGCAGTAACGGTATCATCGACCTAGGCTAGGGCCTACGAAGACAAATCAAGTATTGAGATGCCATTCAAAAGAGCTTACGCTGAGAACCGCCATCCGCGTGATACCTGCCCAGTTCCGGGTTTTTCGTAATAGTTCTCACGCGACCCCGTTGATCTTTGTGGTACCTGATTCACCCTTTTTCATTGCGCTATTGTTCCGACTCAAGTGGTGTGTAGGCAAAGATCTGCCGAAAAAATCTTGCTTGTGCTCTATGCCCCAGCTCAAATTCACTTCTCAGCGAAATTTCTCAGCGCAATTTGGCTGAGAAGAAAACTAATGACCTCATCAACAGACAAAACGGAATGCGTACAAATATCTGTCGCTTAAATACGGTGGGAGAACTACAGCAGATCTGCTGGAACACTCACACAGGATTCGAGGGGTCGGAATTAGTTGGCTAACAGGGAGAGATAAAAAGCAAAGCAGCTCAAACTAGGAAGCTAATTAGGCACACATGCCCGAGTGCCCGAGTGGCCATGGAAGCATGGAAGTGATGATAGCTGTCCAAAGTGGCACACATTTTTTTACAAACAACGAACAACGAAACTACAACAAACAACGAACACCAACCACCACACGTACACCACGCAGTAGGGTTGATAAAAATAAGTATTACTTATATATGCAAATTTTTGTGGCCAAATAAGTAATTTTATAGGTAAATAAGTAACATATTTTTCGAATTTTCCTGAAAAATGGGACTCTAAAAAAACGGTATTCTAAAAATGGTACTTTCTCGCCCTAATATACGGTATATACCACCGTATTTACCGTATTTACTTAATTATTTACTTATTTGGGTCAAAACTGTTACTTATTTTTACGAACCCTAC
>Ga0307930_1001879_pt1 | contig 16367 bp, 11 predicted proteins | sample OrgLakmetageno46_FD_203161 | JGI IMG/M metagenome (GOLD analysis project Ga0307930, IMG submission 203161) | Saline water microbial communities from Organic Lake, Antarctica - #46 | ecosystem: Environmental > Aquatic > Non-marine Saline and Alkaline > Saline | place: Antarctica: Organic Lake...
GAGATGTTTTAAATGGAAATTCATGTTCAGGGATTATTACGAGAACCTACAACATCGCTGATGATAATGGAAATGACATTGATGTAATTCAAACGATTACAATCAATGACAATACTGCTCCAACAGCCAGTAATATTTCAACAACTGTTCAATGTTTAACTGATGTTCCTGCGGTTGATATTTCTGTAGTTTCAGACGAAGCGGATAATTGTACAGCAAATCCAACAGTCGCTTTTGTTTCAGAAAGTTCAGACGGGAACTCCTGTAACGGAGAAATAATTACGAGAATTTATTCTATAACTGACGATTGTGGAAACAGCATTAATGTTACCCATACAATTCTTGTAGATTCTTACACGCCAAACTTTACCGTTTCAGGACAAGGAACAACAGCTTGTGATGGAAGCGACGGAACAATAACACTTTCAGGATTATCGCCAAACACAAATTATGAAATGAGTTATGATTTTGGAACAACCAACCAAATCTCAACAAATGCAGCAGGCGAATATGTGATTACGGGACTTGCAGCAGGTTCTTATACCAATTACACTGTTTCAGATGCCGATTGTCCTTCCTGCACCACCACAGAAAATGTTTCAATAAACATCAACGATCCAACGGCGCCAATTATTAACGCTGGTCCAGATCAGCAATATTGCGAAGGTGAAACCATTATTTTAAATGCAATAAATCCTGAAAACGCCAACATCACTTGGAATAACGGAATAACTGATGGTGTAGGATTTGTTCAACCCGTTGGAACAACTTTTTACACAATTACCGCTGAAAGAGTAAACTGTTTTTCGTCAGATCAAATGAGTATCACTGTTTCGCCAGCAATAACAGGAATTACTTGTCCAGGAGATTTAACAGCTTCGTGCGATATTTCAGAACAAGCGCCTTATGCTGATTTTAATGCATTTTTAGCCGTTGGAGGTTCTGCAACAATTCCAGTTGGTGGTGTTATTGATTCTGCTTCGTTTACTTTATTGAGCGAAGTCTCAGATGGAATAACTTGTCCAGAAACAATTACAAGAACATACCAAATTGCCGATACTTGTGGTGTGACGCTGACTTGTATGCAAAACATAGTAATCAGTGAAATTATTCTGCCAACAGGAACTGCGCCAAATGACACGACTGTTCAATGTATTGGCGATGTGCCAGTTGTTGATGTTTTATCAATCACAGATGAAGCGGATAATTGTTCTGCTATTCCAACAGTGACTCATGTGAGCGATGTTTCAGATGGGAATACTTGTCCAGAAGTTATCACTAGAACTTACAACATTGAAGACAAATGTGGGAACAATATTGACGTTGTTCAAACGATTACAATTGATGACGATATTCTACCAACAGCGAGTAATCCAGATACAATAACAGTAGATTGTTTGGCTGATGTTCCACTTCCAGATATTGCCGTTGTGACAGACGAAGCGGACAATTGTACTGTGAATCCAACTGTTTCGTTCGTTTCAGATAACTCAAATGGAAATACGTGTAACGGAGAGGAAATCACTAGATTATATAGCGTTACTGATGATTGCGGAAATACAATCAACGTTTCTCAAATTATTGTAATTGATCTGTTTGATCCAGTTTTCACCGTTTCAAGCACAAATCCAACAACATGCGATGGAAACGAAGGAACAATCACACTTTCAGGATTAGCACCGAACTTTAATTATGATTTAAATTATGACGGTGGAACTCCTTTTTCAATTACAACGGATGCCGCTGGAGAATATACAATTACAGGACTTATGCAAGGAAATTACACCGATTTCACAATTACGGAAGGAACTTGTTTAACGTGCAGCACAACAGAAAATGTGACGATGACTTTAACAGATCCCCTTTCGCCAGTTGTAAACGCAGGAACTGACATCGTAGCTTGTGAAAATGATTTAATTACGCTAACAGCTTTCAATCCTGATGCAGCAAATATTTCGTGGAACAATGGCGTAATTGATGGAAATATTTTCTCACCACCAGTTGGAATTACAACGTACACCGTTACTGCAGAAAAGGTAAATTGTTTTACAACAGACCAAGTGCAAGTGACTATAAATCCATTGCCAATTGTTGATGCCGGACCAGATTATACGGTTTGTGATGGCGATGAAACAACACTTTCAGGAAGCGGTGCAGATACTTATGTTTGGGACAATGGAGTTGTTGATGGAGTTCCATTTACACCAAGTTTAGGATTGACAACTTACATCGTTGTTGGAACGTCAATTGATGGTTGTGTAAACACCGACCAAGTTGATATTGAAGTAATCATTTCGCCAGATATTTCATTTACTGCAAACAGAACAGTTGGCTGTGCGCCACAAGAAATCAATTTAATTAGCACTTCGCCTGGCGTTGGAAATCAGTGTCTTTATACGATTAGCGACATTGCGCAAGTTTCAGGATGCAACGTGAATTACATTTTTGAAGATGCAGGTTGTTATGATGTTACTTTGCAAGTAGAATTGACAAATGGATGTACGGATGATTTAACTATTGAAGATTACATCTGTATTGATGATTATCCAGTTGCTGATTTTACGGTTAATCCAGAAGAAATCACCAATATTTACAATAAAGTGGAGTTTACCAATGAATCTACTGGAGCAACAGATTACGAATGGAGTTTCGGTGATGAAAACATCAGCAATGACATCAATCCAACCCACGAATATTCAGTAAACGGAATCAAAGAAAAAGCAATTATTGATGTTGAATTAATCGCAACGAGCAATTTGGGCTGTAAAGATACTTTCAACTTAGATTTACCATTTTTCGAAGAATTGATTTACTTTATTCCAAATACATTTACGCCTGACGGTAATAAATTTAACGAGACATTTAAGCCAATTTTCACATCAGGATTTGATCCACAGGAATACAAATTGCAAATTTTTAATCGCTGGGGAGAATTGATTTTTGAAAGTAATGATGCATATTATGGTTGGGATGGAAGTTATGGATCGAGTAATGTGATTTATGCTCCCGAAGGAACTTATGTGTATAAAATAAGTTATAAGATTTTGAGAAATGATGAGAATGCGGAGATTGTTGGGAGCGTGAATCTTTTGAGGTAATTACGAATTACGAATCGGAGAATTACGAATTATTTAAAAATTCAAGGATCCAAATGGATACAAATTGTACGAAGATACAATGTAGGGACGATTGGTAAATCGTCCTTTCCATTCAAAAATGAAAATCGTCCTTTCCATTCAAAAATGTAAATCGACCAAACCATTCGAAAATGCAAATCGCAAAAATCCAAACGATGCTATGATTGGTAAATCGTCCAATCCATTCAAAAATGAAAATCGTCCAAACCATTCGAAAATGCAAACCGTAAAAATTCGAAAATGTAATTCATGAAAACAAAATTCACGAAAATGGATAAAATCCAATTATCCCAATCAAAAAACATTATATGAAGATATATTGTAGGGTTTTATAAATTTAGCGAAACGATCCTAAGACCACTGGGAGTAGACGTCTCTTCCCAATTATTAAACAAAGTGTAAATTCAGAAAAACCAATACTCCAAAACAAACAACCACTAGAACAAGGTAATTATATAAGTCACATAAATCCCAAGAAGAATCACACCACTAAAACGTCCAACTTTTCGATGAATTACCATCATTGGTAAGAGTAGAAGTGAAATTCCGATCATCCAGAGAATATCCCAAGACATTACGATTCCTTCAATTGGGATAGGTTTAACCATAGCTGTTAATCCTAAAACTGCTAGGATATTGAATACATTACTTCCTACAAGATTACCTACAGAAATGTCTGTTTCTTTCTTATAAGCAGCTACACAACTTGTTGCTAACTCTGGAACAGATGTTCCAAATGCGATGATTGTAATTCCAATTACGTGTTTTGAAATCCCGAAGTCTTCTGCAATAGCTTTAGCTCCCTGGATTAACCATGTTGAACCGAAGTACAATCCCACTAGTCCGATAAGAATAAAAAGAATATTTTTAGAGGTGGAAATATTTTTTGTTAATTCCTCCAATTCGAGAACTTCAGTTTTACTCGGTTCGCTGCTTCTTCTTGATTTAACGATAATAAAGGTGATAAAAGCAATGAGAATTGTAAACATTACCATTCCTTCCCAGCGCACAATTTCTAAATCGAGCGAAAAAACATAAAATAAAAATGATGCAATCATCATCATTGGCCAATCATATCGAATCGTATTTCTAGCAACAGGCATTGGGAAAATTAATACAGTAACACCTAGCACCAAAGCAAGATTTGCGATATTTGAACCTACTACATTTCCAATCGCTAGTTCTGGTAATCCTTCACTAGCAGATTGCAAGGAAACCAGTAATTCTGGTGAGGAAGTACCAAAAGAAACTACGGTCATACCAATCACTAACTTTGAAAGTCTGGCCTTCGCAGCGATACCTACAGCTCCTTTTACAAGAAATTCACCCCCTGCAATCAGAAGCGCCAGTCCAATTACAATTAAAAAAATATTTATAAGCATTAACTATTGTTTTCTTGATCTGGTTTTTGATCCTTTTTTTTATCGAGAGACGAATTTAATTGCTGAGATGGAGCGCTGTGTTTTTTAACTCCATTGATATTATTATTCACTTCTGTACCTGACGCTTTTAAATCTTTAGTAAAGTCTTTAATTGGATCTTCTAAAGTTTTTTCAAGACTCTTTTCACCACCATCATTGAGCATTCCGTTTACATTCTTATTAACATCTGAAGCTGATTTTTTCAAATCTTCGGTGAAGTTTTTAATAGGGGCTTCAATAGAATTTCTCGCATCATGTAAGGCTTTATTTACATTCATATCGCGCTGCATATCCGTACTTGTTTTCCTTATTTCATCCTGAACATCCTGGCTTGCGTCTTTGATTTGACGAATTCCTTTTCCTAGGCCACGTGCCATACCAGGAATACTTTTCGCCCCAAAAAAGATGAGAACAAAAAGTAGGATAACTATTATTTCGGATCCCGCAATACTATTAATGAATAATAACATGATACAAAGATACGAGAAATTGAGAATTGCAAAGACTTAACAACTAAAAAGAATTTGAGAGTATTTAGGACTTATGATTACTTTATTATTGTTTTATGGTACCTTTATTTAGTGTTTGCAAGAAAACTTCAAATACTGCGTTAAATTTGTTTTAAATTGCCATCATTTATAACTATAAAATGCTGACAATTAAATGTTTAACGGAACTTGTCTTTGAATATTTCTTATCAAAGAATTAAAAATGATTAATTTCCTTGCGGACATTATTTAAAGAAATCATGACAAAAGCAGCATTTACTATGCATACATTGCAAAAATTGCTTGAAAAGAAAAATCTTTTTATATTTTTGTCAAAGACTTAAAAAAAATAATAATATGAAAATACTAGTTTGTATTAGTAAAGCTCCAGATACAACCACTAAAATCTCTTTCACAGATGGTGATACGAAGTTTGACGAAAGTGGTGTTAAATATATTGTTAATCCTTATGATGAGTGGTATGCACTTGTTAAAGGATTAGAGATTAAGGAGGCACATGGAGGAACTGTTACAACTGTTACAGTTGGGACAGCTGATGATGAAGCAACAATTCGTAAAGCTTTGGCTATTGGCGCCGATGATGCTATACGTATTGATGTACTGCCAGAAGATGCTGGTCAGGTCGCTGCTGAAATAGCAAATATTGCTAAAGAAGGAGCTTACGATTTGGTACTTTTAGGAAAAGAAACAATCAATTATAATGGTTCTCAAGTAGGTGGAATGTTGGCTGAGCATTTAGACATGCCATTCATTTCTCTTGCAGAAAGAATGACATTAGATGGAACTACAGTAACATTAGACAAAGAAATTATTGGTGGAATTCAAACTGTAGAAGCAGAATTGCCATTGATAGTGAGTTGTGCTAAAGGAATGGCTGAACAGCGGATTCCAAACATGCGTGGAATTATGGCAGCAAGAAAGAAACCATTAAATGTGGTTCCTTCTTCAAATGCAGCGAAACAAACTACTTTTGAGAAATATGCTTTACCTGCTCCAAAATCTGCAGTAAAATTAATTGATCCAAATAACATGGATGAATTAGTTGAATTACTACATAACGAAGCGAAAGTTATATAATCACACCCGAAAAAAAGAATTAAATTATGTCAGTATTAGTATATGTAAATAGTAATGGTGAAAAGTTTGCAAAAAGCGCATTCGAAGTCGTTACTTACGCAAAAAAAATAGGAGATGTTACTGTTATTACAAATGGTAATGCAGAGAATTCTAAACTTGCTCAATTAGGAAAATTTGGAGCAAGTAAAGTTTTGGTTGATCGTTCTTTTGATGGAATTGACGATCAACAAATTATGAGAATGATAGCCACTGCAGCAGAAAAAGTGAGTGCAAATACAATCATTTTTTCTGATGACTTGATTGGTAAAGCAGTTGCTCCACGTTTATCTGTAAAGATGAAGGCGGGACTAGTTGCAGGTGCAAACGGAGTTCCTGAAGCAGATGGAACAATTCCAGTAAATGTATTCTCAGGAAAAGCGTTCGGTTTTGTTAAAGTAAATACGGATAAGAAAATTATCTCTTTGCTTCCAAACTCTATCCAACCAGAGGAAACTGGCTCGGATGCAACAGTTGAAGAATTTGCAGGAAATGCAGGTGAAACACGTGTTACTGTAAAAGAAACTAAACTTCCGGAAGGAGACATTCCATTGCCAGAAGCAGAATTAGTTGTTTCAGGTGGTCGTGGATTGAAAGGACCTGAAAACTGGGCTTTAATTACAGATCTAGCAAAGGAATTAGGAGCAGCAACAGCTTGTTCTCGTCCAGTTTCTGACTCAGATTGGAGACCACATCACGAACACGTTGGTCAAACAGGAGTTGCCATTCGTCCAAATTTATACATTGCAGCCGGCATTTCTGGTGCAATTCAGCACTTGGCTGGAGTAAATGGTTCTAAAGTAATTGTTGTTATAAATACGGATGAAGAAGCGCCATTCTTTAAAGCTGCAGATTATGGAGTTGTTGGAGATGCTTTCGAAGTATTGCCGCGATTAACTGAAGCAGTAAAAAAATTCAAGGCTTCAAACTAATCATTCGATAATAAATATTATTTTTGCATGATAACAAATTAGGGAGGCTAAAGCTTCCCTAATTTGTTATTTAAACATTCAAAAATGATCACCTTTCGCCAATTATGGAAAAAGTAAAACTGGAAATCATTGGGTTATCATATAGTCAGACGCAATCTGGTGCATATGCATTAGTATTGTCTGAGGTAGATGGATTAAGAAGATTACCTATCATTATCGGAGGATTTGAAGCGCAAGCGATTGCTATAGAATTGGAAGATATGACTCCATCCCGCCCCTTAACCCATGACTTATTTAAAAACTTCGCGCTCGCGTTCAACGTTTCAATTAAAGAAGTAATTATTTACAATCTAAAAGAAGGCATTTTCTTTGCTAAACTGATCTGCGATAAAGACGGAAAAGAAATAGAAATTGATGCGAGAACTTCTGATGCTATTGCTTTAGCTGTTCGCTTTAAATGTGATGTCTATACTTATGAATCAATACTGAGCTCTGCTGGAATTCGATTAGATCAAGAAGAAACTGACCAAAAAACCACTTCGCCTATTGAAAAAACCAAAAAAAGAAGTTCCTCAAAGAAAAGTAAAGATGATCTTCCCAATATAACGATAAAGGAGTTAGAAGAACGTTTGGACAAAGCTGTTGAGAACGAAAATTATGAGCTTGCATCAAAAATAAGAGATGAGATTAACAAACGTACTTCCTAGATTAGTTCTACTTGTCATTGTTTTTATAACTACTTTTTTCAGCATCAACGCGCAAGAGAGTGAGAAATCATCTGACCAAGAATGGTTTAGAAGAAAATTCTCGTTAAAACTAAATGAAAATGGAACTTTTCTCACCAACGACACTATCCTTACCTATCAAAAATCGGGAAATTACGTTCTACAAGACAACAAACTCACTCTTACGAGTACAGCAGATAACATTACAACAAGTGAGATTTTTCCAGTTCTTACTTTAGAAAAAGAAAAATTTGCCTTAGACAATCAAGACAAACGAATTACCTATCTTAAGGAAAATAAAACCATTGCTACCTCATTTTCATGGGGAGGAATTGCAAGAGGAATATTAGGCGTCACAGCATTAATATTTATTGCTTTTTTATTAAGTAAAAATCGAAAAAGAATCAATTGGCCGCTTGTTTTCAAAGGAATATTATTGCAGATTGTTTTAGCACTACTTATCTTAAAAGTACCTTTTATAGAAGTTGGATTTGACTTTATCTCTAAAGGATTTGTAAAAGTTGTTGACATGGCCCACGAAGGGGCAATGTTCGTATTTAGCAGTGTGATTACGGGTGAGATGTCACCAATGGTGAAGAACTTCGCTACTTGGGTTCTGCCGTCTGTTATTTTCTTCTCTGCCTTAACAAGCTTACTCTATTATTGGGGAATTCTTCAAAAAATTGTTTACGGTATGGCTTGGGTAATGAAACGTTTGATGGGACTCTCAGGCGCTGAAAGTGTATCTGCTGCCGGAAATGTTTTCTTAGGTCAAACAGAAGCACCATTGCTTGTTAAACCATACTTAAGTAAAATGACCGATAGTGAAATCCTTTGTTTAATGGCTGGAGGAATGGCAACTATCGCAGGGGGAGTTTTAGCTGCTTACATTGGTTTTCTTGGAGGAGATGATCCTGAACAAAAAATATTCTTTGCTAAGCATTTATTAACCGCTTCATTAATGTCTGCTCCTGCTGCAATTGTTTTTTCTAAAATTTTATTGCCAGAAACTGAAAAAATCAATAAAGACTTAACAGTTCCTAAAGATAAATTGGGAGTTAATGCATTAGAAGCAATTGCAAATGGCACGACTGACGGATTGAAATTAGCAGTGAACGTTGCTGCAATGTTAATTGTATTTATCTCTCTCATCGCTCTGGCAAATTTCATGTTGGGGAAAGTTGGTCACTTCACTGGTTTAAATGATATCATAGCCAGCAGTTCTTCTTTGTATACAGAATTGTCATTCCAATATATTGTGGGTAACGCCTTATCTCCTATTGCATGGTTAATGGGAGTTCCGTGGCAAGACACGCTGATTATTGGTCAACTTTTAGGAGAGAAAACAATAATTAATGAATTTGTAGCTTACCCTCATTTAGGTGAACTACAAGATGAAATTTCGGGTAAATCCGTAATTATTGGAACTTATGTCCTATGTGGATTTGCCAATTTTGCCTCCATAGGAATTCAAGTTGGCGGAATTGGAGCAATTGCGCCTGGCAAGAAGCCTATTCTCGCTAAGTATGGTGTGCTTTCATTAATTGCTGGTACATTGGCTTGCATGCTTACGGCGACAATGGTTGGAATGTTATTTTAATAGTGCTAATAAAAGCATGGACGATTTGAACTTCGGTATTATGAAAAGTTTACTTCGGCTCCGATCAGTCAGCTTTGTCCGAAAAAACAAATAAACATTAAGATGAATTTTAAAGGAGAGTTAAGAAAAATGTTGGTCGCTTTTGACGGCGAAAATAACGTACAATATCAAATGCGTTTTTTCAATACGGAAACACAAAAAGAACAATTAATTCCTTTAAATGAACTGATCGGTCGAAATGTTTCCTTTCAATTTGACGGAAATATTTACTGTGTTAAATGCGGTAAAAAAACCAAAACTTCTTTTAATCAGGGCTTTTGTTACACTTGTTTTAAAGACGCTCCTGAATCTGCAGAATGTATAATTCGTCCTGAATTATGTAGAGCACATTTGGGAGAAGGCAGAGATGTTGAATGGGAAGAAAGAAACCACAATCAGCCACATATTGTATATTTAGCTGCCAGCGATGTTGTAAAAGTTGGTGTAACAAGAGGAACTCAAATTCCAACGCGCTGGATTGATCAAGGAGCAAATGAAGCCATTAAATTAGCAGAAACACCTAACCGTTATTTAGCTGGAGTTTTAGAAGTCGCTTTGAAATCAGAATTCTCAGACAAAACAAATTGGCGTAAAATGCTGCGCAATGACGTCGATGAAAGTATTGACTTGGAAGAAACTAAATGGCAACTGGAAGAATTACTTCCTGAAGATCTTTCGCAATATATAACAGAAGACGACGAATTGACCGACATCAATTATCCTGTTACAGAATATCCAACGAAAATTAAAAGTGTGAATCTGGATAAATTGCCATCTATATCAGGTAAACTAATGGGAATTAAAGGTCAGTACTTTTTATTAGATGGCGATCGGGTGATGAATATACGACGACATACGGGATACCAAGTTGAATTGACAATTGATAATGATTAATTATGAATGTTTAGCTGTAGCTATCTTAAGGGCACCTCTAAAAACCCTACTTTGGTTGCTAACTTGTTCTTTCTTCCAACTACTTCGTTGCCGAAATACTCATTTAGCCCAGCTAAATTCCGTTTTCAGCGCCTTGTATCTGAAAAAAATAACTGCCTTATCATTCCAAACAGAGTTATTAGAGATGCCCTAATGATAAAAAATTCATACAATCATAATATGTGCTACTTATGTTTATTAAATTAAAACTATAAATCACACATAATTCTCGACTTTAGTTGTTTAATAATTTTTCGCTAAACAACGGAAAAATCAGTCTCTCTAAGATCAGAATTTATTGAAGTGAAATTCAATTGTTAACTCCTTGAAATCTGCTTTATATTTGATGTCGGCATTGCAAATAATATATTCTAGCAGCTTAATATGGTGTTTATTCTAGATTATGAATATAATGATAAATGATATCCTCGAAACAATGGTCTGACGTTTTTAGCATCATGCTAAATAACTTTTCAAATAAAAACTGTATATTTGAAAACACTCGTAAACAGCATACTTATGGAATCAAAGAAAATATCCAACTCAATAGTAATACCTTTTGTGAGCTTTATGTTGTTCTTTGCAATAAATGGTTTTTCTCAAGAGAATCAAATAAAGTTTGATGGCTTGTTTGATTTTGAAAGAACAGTTAAAATAAATGACGATATAGATTTTGTGGTTTTAAATCCATTTAATCAAGCAGAAGATAATGTTTATAAAATTGACAAAAGCCAAAACTCTAAGGTTCTCTTAAATAGCATTCCATCTTTATCTTATAACTATAATTTGTTGAAATTTTTGGGTCATGAAACAGGAATGTTTTATGCTTCTCGATTTTATTCAAATGGAGAGATGACATCTTATTACAATGTAAATTGGTTAGATATAAACGGTGATATTACTTCGTCTGATCCTTTCAATTTTTCACCTGTTCTATTAGGAGCTAATGCTGATAACCTTTTCTATTTTAAAGATAACGGGAATGGAGGTAATACAATCGAAAAGTATAATAAATCTACAAACATAAGAACGCATGTTCATACGTTTGAGGAGGAAATAGAACACTATCATCAAGTGGATGGAATCGATTATTTTGTTTCAAGAGATGATCCCAATAAATATGAATTCTTTAGCTACGGTAGTTCTGGAGTTGAAAGTAAATTCTCAATTTCTTCATCGCGTAGTTATTTCACATTTTTGGAGGAATACAACAACCTCCACTATTTTTATGTATACTCCCATGGAAATAACGGAGGTTATGAAGTTTGGGAAGTAGATTTTACACAAAATAGTGCGCAACTATATGCAGAACTGCCACATTACTTCAACACAAATATTGCTGAAAATAGTTTTTATTTGTCTCACTACAATGGACATTATATAGGAGACTTAAGCTCACCTAATCAAATTGATACCATTCCTTTCTCCAAAGAATTGTCTGAAAACAATCCTAATATAATGGATGCAGTGAATAGGAAAATTGCAAGAGGCTACACAAACAAGCATGGATTTGAATCCTTTTATATGAGTGATTCAATTTATTTACTTAAAAATCTTGCACCTGGTATTCAATCAGGATGGATTAATCAAAATTATAATTTAACGGCAGGCTACTCCGATAACCCGTTCTTTATTCAAAATAATGGTTCCGACACATGTTATAGTATCATGACAAACTTCAATGATAACCTCAATTATCTATATTCAATAAAAGATAGTTCGGTACAATCTTATTTCCCTATCGAAGATGCATCTTACATTCTAAAAACCGAGATTTATGAAAACAATTTCTATTGGTGGACAAAGAAAAAAGACACATTTACAATTCATTGGCGCTCTTTAGAAGATAATCTTTCGCCACAACCAACCGAAAAAATAGATTCGACAGAATTAGTTTGGGCGATAAACTTAGATTATGTGCATGAAAGAAGATTTTATGTTCAAAATGATAGACAGCAAAACGCTCAAATAAAATTATTGAAAGATGGAGGCACTCTGTCTTCTACCCGTATGGCAAACGCTAGTGAATATAAAATATCTGATGAAAATTACAATATTATAGATGACGCTTACGGATGCTTTTTAGTTTATAAACATGACTCCACAGGGAAGTTAGAATGGCATAAATCTTTTGGACCAAAGCATTTTGGAAGTTGGGCTGATAATCCGCTCCTTGTGGACATTGACGAAAATGAAGATGTCTATGTTTCTGGTGTGTTTTTTAAAAATTATAACACCAATACGGACAGTCTAGAAATAAATCGTGCGGCAAACTTTATACATAAATTGGATGGTGAAACCGGAGAAACTATTTGGTTTAAAATTATTTCCCAAAACTATTATTACAGTGATTTACATATCGATAAATTGAAAATAATAAATAATGAAATAGTTTTAGCCTTCTCATACAAAGACTTTAAGTGTACTATTGATGGCTTTCAACTTAAGAATGAATTTGCAAGTCCAATTAACGCAATTGCAAAATTTGATATGAATGGAAATCTTATTTACGCTAAAAACATTCCAACTGATTGGACTTCTGGCTGTGGAGGTAATACTTGGATTTTAGACGAATACAATGGTCAATTATTTGCAGGACAATCAGAAGGTGCGTATAATATTGGTTCTTCATGTGAATTCGATAAATGGGGATATTTCAACCAAATAATTGATAAGGATGGAAAAGTTAAGAAAACTATATCAAAATATTCAAGTGACATTGGAAGCGCTACAGCGGGCTTCTTCGAGGATAATAACATCTTTGCTTTTGGTCGTTATAGAGGTGAACTAGATTTAGGATACTTCAAAAATATTACACCGTTTGGAAATAATTGTAATCTATCCAGAGGCTTTATGTACCGTTATGATCTTGAGAAAGATGAGTTTTCTGAATTGAAGATTTCTCACGAAGAATTTTATCCTTTTGATGCGAAATATCTCGGTGACTTTTATTATGTCTATGGACGAGGAGATAACGATGAGCTAACAATTGTGAAATTTGATAAAAATGGAAACGAAATTGGATATAAAAGATTAGGTCAATATATTAAAGAATTGTCATACAACGCTTATCAATTCTTTGATGTTTCCAATAAATATATTGCAATAATTGGAGATCAATTTCAAGAAAATGCTGAATTTGAAGTTCCTAGGAAATCTGGAACGCATAGATACACAACTGTAATTAAAACTTTAAATGACAATTGGTCTAACGATAAAAAACTATTTTGGAACACAGACCGAATTTTTACATCCGATGTAAAAGATGATCTAGTTATTTATCCGAATCCTTTCACAGATGAGTTTTCTATAATGTTTAAAGATCCCATTTTCACAGATTTGGAAATTTATGATTTGAATGGTAAACAAATAAAAGAGTTTGGATTAACAAATGACTTTGTTCAGAAATTTAGTTTTGATAATATTCCAGCTGGTATTTATTTGTTTAAAATTTTCAATGAAAACAAAAGTAAAACAATTAAAATGGTGAAACAGTAGTGCCATATTAGATATTTATTAAAGTTTATTGAAATGAAATTCAATAGTTAGTTCCTTATACTGCTTTGTATATTGATTGTCATCATTTCGGATTGTTAGTTCATTAATTAAATCTTCTCCTATTAGATCTCCTTTTGAATAAACCAATACATCTCTAACATGACGAACTGGTTTACCATAGATTTTTATTCTGTGTTGTAAATCAAGATTTAGATTGAGTTTATCGTTTATTAACTCCTCTGTCCTATCCGATGGAACAATCAGCCATAACGCTCCATTTTCAGTCATTATATTGGCGGAATGATTAATTAAATCTTGCAATGTCATACTGCTTTCGTGACGCGCTAAACTTCTTTGCTGATCAACAGACGGCATTTTGGAATTGAAATATGGTGGATTAGAAACAATCAAGTCAAACTTGTGCACTGGATTATATTCCAGAAAATTTTGTTGAAGTGCCTCAAAATGATTTGGGAAATCAGCATTATCAAAATTCATTTTCGCTTGTTCAACAGCTAGTTCATCAACATCTAAGCCTGTAATGTGAGCTGTTGGATTGTTTTGGGCTAACATTAATGCGATAACACCACAACCAGTTCCAACATCAAGGATTCTATTCGTAAATTCAGGTTCGACTTTTGAGAAAGCTATCGGATGCACCAAAGCGCCCAAGACCATAGCATCTGTTCCTATTTTCTGAGGAGCATTGGTTTGGTCGACATTGAATTTTTTGAATTTAAAAACAGACATTTAATCAGAGGTAATATGTTTGAAATTAGAACAATGTCAGTTTTAATTTTTAATGTAGGGACGTTTTTTTTAAAATGACCTATTCATTCAAAAATTTCAGAATATGAAATCAAAAAAATACGGAAATGGAAAAAATATAGAGTGAGAAACAGAAAGAGAGCGAAGAAAAAAACCTATAACCCCAAATACATTTCTATCAATCCTTCTGCTGATTGAACGTGTAATTCTTTTTTATCGCGGTCAACACTTTGAACAAGGTTATTCCCTAATGGAAGTAGAACCTCTTTGTCAAGCTTCGTATTTTGGACTTGCAGCAATGGATTTATTTTAAAATCTAATATCTGCACCACTTCTCCTATTTCACCGAAATTAAAATCGATAACTTTAAAACCAATTATTTCATGGTCATAATAGTTCTTCCCTGAAAGCTGAGGAAGTTTGTCTATAGCAAGGAAAAGTTCTTTTTTGAGGATAATTTTGGCATCGTTTTCTGTGTCAACTCCTTCAAACTTTACTTTTGCAAAACCTTTGTCCTTCATTTCAATGTTTTCCACAAAGAAAGGAGTCAAAATTCCGTCTATATCGATATAAACAGCATCAAGGTTTGCGTAATTTTCTGGATTTGTTGCATCAAAAAAAAGCGAAACTTCACCTTTATAACTGTGAAGTTTCGCTACGTAACCTAAATTAAAGCAATCTGCTTTATTCATTTCTTAAAACGATTAATAGAAATTATTTTTCGTCTTCTTTTTTCTCTTCAGTTGCAGGTGCTTCTTCAGTTTTAGCTTCTGGAGCTTTTTCTTCTTTAGCCTCTGCTTTTGGAGTTTCTTCAGTAGTTGCTTCTTCTGTTTCTGCTGCTGGAGTTTCCTCAGCTGGTGCTTCAACAGTTTCTTCAACTACCTCCTCCTCTGGTGCATTTTTAGCAGCAATTACTGCAGCTCTTGCTTCGTTCGTTTTACGATCTGCAGCTAAACGATCAGATACTACTTTCTTCATTGCATCAGAATGACCATCTGATTTTTTAGAGATTTTAGATTCTTTATCATTCAACCATGCTTCGAATTTCTTCTCTACATCAGCCTCAGTTAAAGCACCTTTTGCTAAACCTCTAATCAAGTGATTTTTGAACAATACACCTTTGTACGAAAGAATCGCACGTGCCGTATCAGACATCTCAGCACCTGTAGAAACCCATGTTAAGGTTCTGTCGAAATCGATATCGATTGTCGCAGGATTCGTATTTGGGTTGTAAGTACCTAATTTTTCGATGAAGCGTCCATCACGTGGTGCACGTGAATCTGCTACTACTACGTGATAAAAAGCATATCCTTTTTTACCGTGTCTTTGCAATCTAATTTTTGTTGCCATAATGTTTTATTGGTTGGAGTTCGAAACCCCTATTAATAAATAAATTTTATTTGAGGGCAAAGATAGATGTAATATTTGATAATGGGTTGGTTTTTTTACCTCTAATTCGTATTTCTTTTAAAAAGGCTAGATCCTGAAACCTAAATGGTAAGCCCCCACATCCACATACAAAGTCTAAATAACTATTAATCAAAACTTTAAAGTTTATTATAAAAGATAAAATGGTTCTACCACGATTTTAATGGCTTATTTAAAACCCTTATCTAAGTAACTAATTTTTAAATATACTTTTGAAGTATCTAAAACACAAAATAAATTAGAAGATGAAGTGATAACAATCCA
>Ga0307930_1001884_pt1 | contig 16347 bp, 20 predicted proteins | sample OrgLakmetageno46_FD_203161 | JGI IMG/M metagenome (GOLD analysis project Ga0307930, IMG submission 203161) | Saline water microbial communities from Organic Lake, Antarctica - #46 | ecosystem: Environmental > Aquatic > Non-marine Saline and Alkaline > Saline | place: Antarctica: Organic Lake...
AGGCTCAGCGTTACGCCAGCTTGTGCCTCGGTGCCCTAGCGTCAGCTCCGGCTTGTCACGGTGCGCTCATGAAGGCTGGGCTCCTTCAGTCCCTCCTGGAGTCACTCGAATCCACCGATGCCGAGACTCGATTTGCGGCGGCGTTTTGTGCGTCGAAACTGTCGGTCTCGAACGAAGAGAACCAGTGGGTTTTGATGGGAGCCGCAGGATTGGTTGAGGCACTCGTGGCGACGGTCGCGGATGCTGATTACGAAGAAGCAGCCATTTTAGCGACCTCGGCGCTGCGTCGTCTGCTGGCCATGGTGCCGGAAAACCGTCATTCCGCGCTGGCGGCAGGTTTATTGGAGCCTAAGGTGTTACCGAGGGCGCTGACCTCCAAAAACCCCGAGGGCAAACGCGAAGCCGCGGGATTGATGGCACATTTCACCTTAAGCCACGCGTGCCGAGCTCCCTCTGTCAAATCACCCTGCTTGTTGCCTCTGCTCGAGTTGTGCTCGGTGGAAGATCCCGAGACGTCGCGGTGCGCGTGCGGGGCGATTGCGAACCTTGGAGAAGACGTCGAGGGAACCCACCGTCAGCTCATCTTCAAGGCTTCGTGTCTGCCGCCCCTCATAAAGCTGATGCGCAGCAAGCATTTGTCAGTGGTGCGGGAAGCATCGAGAGCAGTCGGCAATTTCTTGAATTCCGTGAACGCTCATCCCATTTTTCTCGACCACAATGGGTTACAAGCCCTCTTTTTGCTCGCGAGGAGCGCCGACAACGAGTGCCAATTTAACGCGGCCCTGATTTACCGGAAGTTAGCGCCCAATTTGGGCACCCATCCGGCTATCGTCAATTACCCCGACCCGAGGAACATGTGCAAAGTTGGTCTACACCCCCTGTACGGCCTCGCGCAGCTGAGAGACCATCGGATTCCGGAAATGGCCGCTGCCGCCCTGTATTACTTCGCGTCCAACCATCAGTTCAAGGTCGCTTTTGCGGAGTCAGGCGGTTTAAGAGTGATGATCTCGTTGGCCCGAGAAGAAAACCGCGAGCTGCGGCTGATTGGGTGTGGCGCTTTGAGGCATTTGTCGCTAGCTACCAGGCTCAAGAAGGCGATTGTGGATGAAGGAGGCCTCGGGCCCCTCTTCGAGAATGCACTCAGGTATACAGTGCGTGTTGAGGGCTATTCCTTTAGAATTGTGGCGAGCATACATGCGATCACTGCCGCCTTCTTCCTTTGCGACTGTCTTTTGACCTGGCATCACTTTTGTGTTTCACCCAAATGCTCTTCTCATCTCTTCTTATTTGTGCATGCCTGCGACTATAATGGTCTTGGCCACACCCAAACACAGACACGATGATCCGCCAGATGGCGAAGTTCTCGCGCACTGCGCTGCTACCCTAGCTAACCTCGCTGAAGACCGCCGGAACCAACTCCAAATGCCCAAGGATGGCGCGTACGAACCTCTGTGTCGTTTAGCTCAAGTAGACTTAACGCAAGTCGACATGAATGGTGATGGCGATATTGACGGCTACGGCGATGGTGGCGTCATGCATAGCGACGTCAGCCGTTGCCTGTGCAGCCTCAGCAGCCGAGTCGAAAACGTCGGCAGTTGCGGTGGCGGGACGCCGTTTGGCCCATCGGAGCTTCAGGCGTTGTTTCATTTAGCGGGCGGTACATGTGCGCCCCACAACGAACATTGCCGAAAAGACGCCTTGGTCGCCCTCGGCAATTTAGCGATCACTGCCAAATCACAACAGGCCATCGCCAAATTGGGCGGTGTTCCATGCCTCGCTCTAGGGCTAGCCTCGGAGTTTACGAGTTGCCGCCTCTACGCTGCACGCGCTCTCTATCGAGTAGGGGTGCTGCCTGAGAATCAACCCTTGTTGGTGTCTGCGGGGGCGGTGCCGCCATTGATTCAATTGTCGGGCGATGGTCGAGACGTCGAAGTGCAGCGATGTGCGGTGATGGCGCTCTGCAATGCAACGGTACGTGTAAAGCACGCGAATGAAAACTCAAGGAAAATTTTTGAACTCTTCGTATATATTAAAAAATTGTTTGCATTCTCTAATGTTTGGGTGTTTCAAAAGGGTGTCCCCTTTCCTCATCTTATCATCACCACCTGTCCAACCTCTTGTGTACGACACAGGCCCACGCTCCCAATGCGCTCGTTGTTGGTGCCAAATTAAACGCTATCCCCACACTCGTGCGCCTCCTCGGCTACTCCGGGCCTCTTCCTGAACATTTGACTCTCACCACTGCTGCTGCTATTGGCAATAGTCGCAATCACAGTCGATCCACTTCGAAATCTGGGTCGCGGCGCAGCAGCAAAGGGCAAATGAACATCAACAACGGTAGTAATGAAGTTTTAGGTCCCGATGGAGCCCCCCTGTCTCCACGGCAGGCAGCGGCAAATGAACTCATGTCATTAGGGTATGCGGACCCAACGGTCACTCGCTTCGCTGCCATGGCCCTCGCGAACTTAACCGCGGCACACCCTTCATGCCAAGATTTAACGGTGAAAAGCGGCGGGCTAGCTCCTCTAGTGGCGCTATCGTCTGCGCACATTCAGCCGCCTCTTGAAGATCCATCAGAATTGACCACAACTACAAACAGCCAAAAGGGCAAATCAGTATCATCTCCTTCTTCATCCACTCGAGGTATATCATCATCATCGTCCTCATCGAAAGCTTTAGCTCTTCCAGAGAGTAAGGCGCCGCCGCCACCGCCAACACGACCTAATGCTGAGGAAGAAAGCGTGCGTTATGCGGGTTTAGCGCTGTGCAATTTGGCCGCGCACAAGCAGCATCGTGTGGATCTCGTTCGCGCGGGGGCGCTGCGACCGCTGGTGCTGTCGCTAGCTCCCGAAGCACAGAAACGACAAGAGTCTCGACGAGCAGCTGCGTTGGCTTTCTACCATGTAAGAGAGAAAATTGAATATAATGCATTAAGATTGCTGTCAAAGAAGTTAAACATGTCGTTCTTGTCTTCTATTATCTTTAATTCTGCATCCATGAGTTTATGTATTTTTTTTCTCAATCCCTGTTTCGCGTGTGTGAGGCTTTTTTTACCTTCCTTTCCTCATCATCATTTCATTTTCTTCGCTTCTACTTTTGCTATTCCTTGGCTCTTCAGCTCTCCTGCACAGTCTCAACGCATCCCATTTTGAGCGGCGCTCAGCCGGCGTCCTGTCTTGGCCCGTCTCGGCATGTAGGAGTGGCACCTTTGCCGGGCTTAACCACCAATGAGGAGCAAGACGGGGTGCCTGAAGCGCTCTGCTCGTTGGCGCAAAGTGGAGAGGTATTGCTGATGCTGCTGCTGCTGTGTTTGTGTTGCTCGTGTTATATCGTGCTCTTTCTGGTCATGCTGCTCATATATATACATATCGATCTTCTTTCCTTTTACTGTATGATTTCGCATGCGCGCTCTCTCTCTTTGCCTCATAACTTTTCTTATTTATCTCTCCGTCTCTCTCTCTACTTGCCTTTACCTCACTCACGCCCTCTTTTTTTGCCATCACCAGTTGGACACCGCTCGCTTCGCGATGATGGCCATTGCCAACCTCACCTCCGGCCCCGCTGCTCGCGCCCCTTCCGTGGCCGCTGGGGCCTTACCCGCCTGTGTCGAGGCTGCGTTGCATCCGGATGAGCCCGAGATTCGGCGCTACGGCGCAGTGGCGCTCATGAACTTGTCAGCCGCGGGGAACGCCGCGGGGAGTGTGCTGGTCGCGCACGGGGGTCTATCTCCTCTGCTGCAGCTGTGCCAATCTCCAAGTGACATGCACGCGAGTCGAGCAGCTTTGAAAGCCATTTTGAACTTAGCAGCCAACCCTTTCTTGGTACTGCTTTTTGAACACATCCTCTTCCTTTCATTTCGAGGCTTATTTTTGGATGCAAGTCTTGTGTTTTTTTTCTGTGCTTCCCAATTCAGACTCTTTCTTTGTTTTATTTTCAAATAATGTGTGCTCGCGTTTGGACCTCTTCCTTCCTCTTGTTCTTTTTGGCAGATCACTGCGTTAACCCTTCACGGCACTCTTGAGCTACTGATGCGATTGACCCAATCCTCTGACGAAGAGACCCGCGAGCTCGCGGTGAGTGATTGTACTAGAGTAAGGCAGCAGAAGTATTATGTGTTTTTATCTCTCATTTGTAAATCGGACAAACCGCCGTAATCTGCGTAACGTGTGTCTCTTCTCGTTCGAACTCTTTGCTTTGATCTTCACGTGTGCTGTTTACCCAGGTGTTCTGTTTGTGCAATCTCGTTGGAAGTGCGCCTTCCTCTTCGGACCTCTTGAGGAAGCTCGTTCGAGCAGGCGCTTTAGCACCTATGCTTGCGTTAACCACCTCGAACAACGAGCACGCGCGGCGATTAGCGCTAGTGTCGCTGCGAAAGATTGCACTGGTGCCGGGGCATGAACAGGTAAAATCATAGGCTGGTAAAGTTCTTGTGCCTTGGACAGTAAATCAAGGAGGTCAAAACGAGATTTCAGAGATAGTTACTTGGTTTCTATTTTGTTATTGGGTATGAACTGTGATGCTTTTCTTTTTTACCTCCTCTACAACTTCAGGCACGAGACCAAATCAATTCCGGTGCATTGAACACTTGGCGAGCTTCTCTGCATCGCGCTCACGAGGTATGTGTGTGTGTACTCGTAGAGATCAGCTCGCATTACTCGTAAAAACCTGACTAGCAGTTATGCTGTGAGCTAATGTTGCTTGCATTCGCTCATCTGCTCATTCATTATTCATAACCTGCTTGCCATCTTGTTTTTCTTGCCCTTCTTATCATCAGGTGGCGCTAGCGGATAGGATAGCACATGACTCTAACAATGCTCGAGCGCTTCCTCCGTCTTCAAGTACGAATGCTTCTGGAAGGCCTCTCCTTTCTGCCATTAGTGCAGAAGGAGACACCTCAGATTCAGCGGAACTTGTGCCAGCAGTGGCAGCAATAGCCGGACAAGCCCCAATGATGGCCGCTGTCGGCGACGAATTAGAGGTCAGAGAGATAAATGTTTGTCCCTGGTTTTTATTTTCGCAGAAATAATAACTCTATTTTTTTAAGGGTTAAGAGGAAGCAAAGAGTATCTTAACCTTCTATTGTGTGTGTGTGGTGTTTTTAATTTATACACTGCGACGTGAATCCTGAACAGGTGCAACAAGAAGTCGTCACTTCCGTGTGTTTCGTGTCACGAGATGGGAAATCTCGCCTAGCTCTCGCGCGCCATCCTCTCATTCAAGACCAAATCATCAGCCTCGCCGAGAGTGGCAACGTTGAAGTAGCGCGGCATTGTGTTGGGTGCCTCGCGAATCTTCTGGAAGACATACAGACTCACGACCTACTTGTCGAGCCAGATGACAGCGTTTTAGCATCTACGAGTAGTGCTGGTGCTGTAACTGCTGCTACGAACAATGGTGAGGAGAACAACGGTAACGAAGGAGAAGCAGAAGAGGGTGTGGGAGCTGTTGAAAAGAAAGGTGAAGAGAAGCAGAAAGACGGAGAGAAAGAATCCGAAGATGAAGAGGAAGAAGGCTCTGGAGTAGTGACAGCAGCAGTAGCGGTCCAAAATGATTATGACAACACTAATATGGCACATGGCAACGGCGATCACGGAGAGAATGTTGGCAAGAGCTGTGAATCGACTCTCTTGCGACTCTTAGAGCATACCTCGGTGCTAGTGCATCGAGAAGCGGCAAGAGGCATCAGCAACCTTTTGACTTCCGTCCATTACCAACATCGCACCATCAAGTGAGTGTGTGCCTTAGTAACTACTGTTGATGCCACATTTGCAAATTCCGTTGTTGTCAAAAGTGCGTGAATGTTCCTCTGATAAGTGTGGTACGTGCGTGACACATTCTTTTTCTTCTATTCTAGGTTTGGCCTCACTTCGCTGGTAAAGTTGTCGCAGTCGCACGACTCTGAAACCCGCTACGCAGCTGCCTTGTGCTTGAGGAAGCTGTCTCCAAACCTAGGCTCGCATTTGAGTTTAGTGCGCAGTGGAGCCTTGCGTGCCCTCATGAATTTGGTGAATCCCAAGCACCGGAAACCGAAAAATAATCCGTGGTTTACGCCGATGGCCACAGCGGGCTACAGGGACCCCAAAAAGAAGCCCAAGAACCTTTACAACATGTCGTCTTCAACGGACAAATCGTCCATTACATCGGCCGCGGCGATGGTGGCGGTGGTAAGCACCCCCTCCAAGGAGGAATGCGATCGGCTGATCAACGGTGCAGAGTCGTCCGACGAGGAGTCCGATGAAGAGGAAGTGTTGAACGGGCGGTCGGCAATTACAGTGCGGTCGCATGCCCTCGCGGCGTTGAGAGATTTGAGCGACAATCCAGACGTGCTCAAGCAATTCGTGGAAGAGGTTTGTGCCGAAACGAGAAATATTCTGCTATTCTACTTTTGTTATGCAACACAAAATGCGCACGTCTGCCGCTTTCTTTTTGCTTCCTCTTGTAATACCTGCCAAGATTCTTGAACTTCAATTTTCATTTACATCTCAACCATTATAATTCTCTAAAACCAGGGCGGCATTGAGGCGATGGTGTTTGTCGCTCAAGAAATGGAAATCCCCTCGGTCCCTCCTTCGCCAACCACTTCCCCTGTCTCTAGCCCGCGCCCTGCCACTGCTAGTGCTGGTGCCAGTGAAGCGCCCGCAGCCGCAGCTAAAGGAGTACTCGCATTCTTTGGTGGTGGCGGGGCGAAGAAATCGCCGATGTCGCCGTTTGCGATGAAGGGCAAGAAAAACCTGTTAAGCGTGGCAGCACCGAACGCCGAGGCTGTTCCAGAAGTGGTGCCAATCGAATCGGCCAATCACGAAGCACCACGTGGCACATTCTTGGGCGCCTCCGACAAGAAAGCCGTCGCCACCAAGAAAGGCGGCGTCGCCTCAGAGCTTGCAGCTTCGTCGAGTGCCGGTGATGGAGGTGGAAATACTCAGCCAAAGCGCTACAACCAGCGTTCGTCATCTCCAGTGCATCCGCCAGAACCAGGGCCTGATGATGACCCGACAGTCTTGGATGGCGGTCGTAAAATGGCCACGGTAAGCGAAAGTTGATCGACGAGAAATTGTTTTGTTTTTGCTTTTCTGTGTGACTCGAATGCGAATTATTATTCAAGAGACGGCTGCTGCAGACACGTTCGAATTCATAGCTTTCCTGACTTGAATTTACGCTGTGCAGTAGTATCTCTTCTTGTCTGCACGTGCGCTCAGACTCTACCATTTTTGTCGATTCCCTTTCCCACTTTCCTCTGGATCATCAACATCAACAATCTTCAGGTGGCAATTCAAGCGCTTCGCAATTTGAGTCAATTGACTACGCCGCGGCCACTGTTGTTTCATCACGCAGTATCAGCCATCATTCGCTGCGTGTCTATAACTTCCGTGGCTGGAGAAGACATGTGCTGCTCGGTGCGCCAGAACATGTCTGGAGAATGAATAGATATGAGGGCTCAAAAATGCAATTTATCGAATCTTGTACACCTTACTTCTGCCTCCTCTTTATTCTCTCACTGCATGCATACATACTCACATTCATGTCCTCTCATGTCTCGCGTTTACTCTCTCTCTCTCTTCTGTCTTCTCCTCTATTCATTTCCACCCAGGCGGCAGCGCTTATCGCCAACTTGTGCGAAGTTGACGAGCATCGGGTGCCATTGGTGCATGAGCTACATGTTGTCCCTGCTCTAGTGGCCCTAGCACGCGAGAAAGCGAGAGACGCTCGATTTGATGCCGCCCGCGCTCTTTCGTACCTGGCATGCTGCGAAGACAACCATGTGCTCCTTTATGATCAAGTGAGTGCCTTGTTTTTGTTTTTTTAATCTGCGTCGCTAATTTTGTCTTCTGTGTTGATGTTTGACCTCATTTCTACTTTGTGATAAATTTCTTTCTCCTTGTTGTTCTTTTTTTACAAAAATAATAACAGGGAGGATTTCGAACCCTACTTGACTTAACCATGGCCGATCGTGATGTGCATGACACTCGTGCCGTGCGCTTTGGCGATGTCTCCGTTGGCTCGACCTTTGCAGTGATGGGCCTCAAATGCCTGGTGGTGCACCCGATCGTCCGCAGGAACGCCGTCAAGGAGGCTTTAGTAGGCAGCTTCCTGAAGATGGCGGAGGTAGGGGAAGGTTTGAGCAACCCGAACTTGCGTCGCACCGCAGCCGTGGCCTTGTCGTCCATGTCTCTCGACAGCGCTTCTTTGCCGGGTCTAGTGGAACAACGAGCTCTGCCTGTGTGGCTGCACAGCGCGCTCTCGCACGATCCAGCGGTGGTGGCACAGGCGGTAAGAGAGTGTGGTTGCAAGTTTGTTGTTGTTGTTGATGCAACCTCAATTGTGTGCTGGTGGTGGTGCTAGTCATTACGCTTTTTTTTTTCTTTCGTTTCAAACGTCTACATGTCGATGTTTGAGTTGCATTACTTCTCAATTGATCTGCCTCAGTCTTATTCATTTCCTTCCTCGTATGCATATACCTTTGCCTCTAGGTTGCGTCGCTATCGCGGATCGCCACTGAATATGTTTACCAGGTGATTGAGAGTGTCATGTGCTAAATTTCTCCTTTGGACAGTCTGAGCTCAAGTGCAATCGGCGCTTCTGTCTCTCTCTCTCATTCTCATGTCACCAAGCTTTTGAATACCGCGTTAATATCTTCTTTCCTCTAATCTCTCACGCTTACTCCTCCTCTTCTATTACCCCTCTCTCTCGTTTTTTTTTCGGGATGATGATGGCGAATGATATTGGCACAATCATCAGCCCACGCTCGTTTCTTTAGGAGCCGTTGGGGTGCTTTGCACGGCCGTTGCCAGAAGTCGCCGCTGGCCGCCTCCCCATCATCTCTCCGCGCCGGTACATGGGTCTTTTCCTGTGCTTCAAAATGCATTTCATGACTGATTTCTATTTTCAAGTGTTTCATTCTGTGTCGAATGTAATTGTGTCTGAGTGCATGCGTGTATGCGATCTTCAACCCAGTCGTCAATATTATATAAAAAGGTACGCACCGATGCCGCTGCGGCGATCTGTGCTCTCTCCGAAGGCAACGACTTGAAAGAGGCTCTCGTCCTGCGGCCCTGGGGCTCAAGTGTGCATGACGAGCCAATTCCGGGAGATCCGCTACCAGGACAGCCAGGAGGGCCCGAAGTTGGCTGTTATGCCCCAGAGCCTCACGGATGGGGATGGAATAGCAGTGCGTCGTCGTCGTCGAGTCGTCATCTTGCGGGACCAGCGAACAAGGCCACGGTGCTTGACATGCTGTTGAAAGATGCCACAGACAAGCCCAAAGGTGGGAGTGGTGGGGTCAAGAACGACAAAGACAAGCAAATTAAGGCAAACTCAGAGGATGAAGACAGTCCCGCGAAGACCAATAGCAATAGAGGAGGAGGCATGAAGTTGAATTTCAAAGGCAAATTTGGGAAGCGCACTTTGTCGCAGAGCCCCACTCCGAAGAGCCCAAACACAACGAGTGGAATTACGACCACGGTAGCGAAGACGGACAAGCCACAAGGAAAAGGCGGCAAGGTTAAGGGCGCAACGACCGTGCTACTGGAATGCGTTTACTCGTTTGCCAAAGCCAACGAGGTGATTTTTATCATCTTGTATATTTCGATTTGTTTTCATTTCTTTAGTGGTAGTGTGTGAGTAGTATTTTTCGTCGTATCAAGTTTGCTTCTTTTTACTTCATCTCCTCCCGAATTCACACTATCCTTCTTACGTATTGAATAGTTCTCTTCCTATCTTTCTACTTTTGTATGTAACTGCTGCCTTTATGTAAAGGTGTGTCAGGTAGTGCGTGCAGCAGTAACGCTAGCCAACATCTGCAACCCGATGATCGAGCGCCGAGAAGGTGCGCAAACAGTATAGCAATAAATGTGTGCTCTCCTTCTGTCTTGCTCTCGATCTGTCTTCGTTCTTGCGCTTTTCTACTCTCATTTAGCTTCTCTCTTTTTTTTCACCTTTCGCTCATCACACATGCACTTCTCGCCACAGCGCTCAAAGCGGCGATTCTCAAGTCGGGGGTGGTGCGCCCTCTGTTGAAGCTAGCGATGCATCCCGGCGGGCGAATCGTGCACCGACCCGCGGCCGTGGCGATTGCGGGTTTGGCGATCGGCGATCCAGATCCATGCCTCATGAAACAGGCGCTCGTCGAGATGGGTTGCATACCGCCTCTCGTGGAAATGGTGAGAATTGAAGAGGAGGGGGGGGTGTACTGCAGTAGGAGTATAGGTATTGGATGTGCTTTCCTTCCATTTTGAAATTGCCTCGCTAGTTTCTGTATCATATCATGAATGCGTGTTTTTTGAAGGTGTACTTGACCATTCAATGTACGCTTTCCACTCTCTCTTTTCATCGTGTGAACCTCATTGTCCTCTTCTTTGTAGATTCGCTTCCCCCGCAAGGGAGACGAAGAAACCGTCCGCTTGGCACTCTTAGCGCTCAACGCTCTCACGCTGGGCAATGCCTCTTTACCGAAAGTGCTGGCGATGCACGAGGTGATGATTGTGTGGGCGGGTGTAGGTGTGTGTTTCTAAGGAAGAAGATGATACCATACATACTTTTGCAACGGCGCTTTGCGTTTTGTATTCTGCGTGCATTTTTTGTGCGGCGTCTCTCTCTCTCTTCCTCTCTCTTCCGTTTTATTCTGTGCTCAAGTCTTCTCATTTTTGTGTCTGCACTTCTGTACTCACTCGGTGTGCGTTTGCACATATATCATGTATACCCAGGGCGCCATTGGTCCAGTGCTGGCGATCGCGGAAGGCCACGCAGTAGCGGACCTCGAATGCATCAAACAGGCGGTGTTCATGCTGGGGAGCTTGAGCGAGGTACTGACTGATGATATACTGCTCCATGCACATTCGTGCACCCATTGAAAAGGAACCGTTGTGTGTGTGTGTTTCTGAAGTCGCGCTTTTATTTTTTAGAATGCATTTCCAGAACTTCTCTGGAATGTTCGTGTTTATTTGACACATGTAAATTTTATTGTTCTTGATGTATGCACTCTAATCTTTGGTGTGTATCACATCAGGTCGACGAAGTGCGAGTGCGCTTGATTCTATCGGGTGCCGTCCCGATTGTCTTCAGCCATTTGAACGGCACTTTCTCGAGCTCGATATTCAACGCCCAAGATGGCAAGGCAGTGCGCAGGAACGCGGAGAAACGAGAAGCAGTAGCGAAATTGGAGCGAGAATGCATCCGAACGGAGAAGCTGATCCTCAAGCGGTATAAACTACATCGAAGCGGCTTTCTTGTTTCCCATATTGTTGAAGTTTACAATAAATCATTTACAATTCATTGAATTTACTAAAACCAACCACAAACAGGTCTGCTGCCTACTTCCTCGCGCGCCTGTCTCAAAACGTCGAGCTTCACGATGCCATTGTCGAAAGTGGGGGTTTAGAAGCGTGCGCCAAAATAGCGGGGGATTCTGACTTAGAATGCCAGGAATACGCGGTGTTTTCGCTCGCTTATTTGGCGACGAACCGAGAATTGCAGAGGCCTCTGGTGGAATTAGGAGTTCCCAAAACACTGGTGACGCTGATGGGCATTCAGGTAACTGCTTCATAGACGTCGATTTGCATTGTCCTTTTACCATTTCATTAGAAACATGTATATTCCCCCAATTTTATCCTCTACTTGCAATGCGAGTTTCTGCTCTTTTGAGTTAACGCACGTGTCTTCTTTCATTGTGCTGTCATAGGCCGAGCCACGGCTGTATGCCGGTCTAGCGTTACTGAAATTAGCCGACAATTCTGAGAATCACATTGCGATTGCGAGGTCGGGGGGTTTAGTAGCGCTCTTGCAGTTGGGCCGCGGCGGAGTAGTGGACGAAGAGTACAAGTGAGTGTGGGTGGGGGTAGACTTAGGTATTAGAAGATGAAGGAGAAAGAGAGAGGGGTGATGTGGTCATCGACAACAAGCCCTTATTTCTCTTTTTGTAGTGGTTGTGCAAAGATAGGAATTTCGGGCAAATATTCGTTTTTGTTTCTATCTCTCGTTGCTCAGCTTCCTTTTCCTTATCCTCGTCCTAAATTTCTTGCGTACCTTTCTTCGTTTCAAAAGGTGTGCTGCGGTCAAGACCCTGGGGATCATCTCTGCCAACGTCGCTGCGATGATGCCGCCGGGCCAAGAAAACGGCGATCGAGTCAGCGGCGATTTAAGCGCTGTGGCCGAGAAACAATTGGAGAACAAAACGGCGGTGCACATGCAAAAAGGGCGCGCCAAGACCCTCGCTTACATCAAGCGGGCTATCAAAGATGCCGCAGAATCGGTGCAGACACCGGTGCACCTTAGCCCCCTTGGCCCTACAGAGATACGCCCGCCTTAACGCCATATAAATGACAAGTGTTGCTGTCCGGATTCAAAGGCTGGTGGCTATAGAAAGGGATCCCTATGTCTAAATTATGCGGGGGAAATCGTCCGAATCGCAGGAATATAAATCCACATGAAAGCGGGAGGTCCTATTAGAGGTCACTTAAAACTTGCGGAAATGCAGTATTGCACCTAGAGGCCAAATGAGTTTCTACTTCATAACTTCAAAAAAAAAAACACCAAACTCAGTAATGCCGAGAGAAGAACTGTGAATAGATCAACGTAGTTTGATGTTTTATGCCGACAGGACCAAGAAGTGCCTACCGAGGATTTTTGTCTGTCTGTCCGTCACAGCACATTTTTATCTGGGTAACATGCTCTTACACGTTGTCACTGACATCAACTACGTTGATCGCGGGTTTTATGCCGACAGGACCAAAAAGTGCCTACCAAGGATTTTTGTCTGTCTGTCCGTCACATCACATTTCTATCTGGTTAACATGTTCTGACACGTTGTCACTGACATCAACTACGTTGATCGCGGTAGACTAGACTAGACTAGATCGCGGTGCGGCGGACCCGCGCCGCTGTAATTATTCTGCGTGCTGCTGTTGCTGAGTGCGTCAAAATGTACTATGCGAGCAAGTGACACTGCAGGGGGAGAAGAGCAGCAGTGGCGCGGGACGTCGTCTACAGGGTGATCTGCAATACGACAAGGACTCTGCTCACACGCGGACCAATCAGCGATCTTGGCGGATGCCCAAGAACCGAACAGTCGACAGATGGCTGATGAACTGATGACGCAGCCGTCGCCGAAGCACATCCGGATCGCACAACACCGAAAGAGACTATAACTGAGGCAGTCATCTTCGCTGCGGCCTTTCGATTCTGCTCGCTCGCCAAGAAAGAGAAAGATTTTTTTTCTGCTGCTCGAGACGAGCAAGTAGTTTACAGGGGAGAATTAAAGAGGACGGTGAAACTCGGAAACTCGAGATCCAAACGTTTACCGGAGGCGACTCGTTCACTTGCTTGTTGGCATAGGACTTAGTTGTGAAGGCCCAACCCCCACGCCAATGCGCTTGTTCTAATTGCTTTGGGCTGTGTTGTCAATTTTGAGTAACCCTAACTGTACTGCTATTTTACCTCGCTTGCCGGCTCTGCTCCTTCTGAAGCCAGAGGAAGGCCGTCCTAGGTCTTCGTAAGTTCAGGATAGTTTGGTGAGGTACTACAGAGCTAGATCGCCGCATCCTAAACGGGTTATAACCAAGGCACTGGATGATGGCCTCAAATGAGGCACTGTTGCAGCAGAGTCAACCAGTAGGCGGATCGGGCTTTGCGCGTCGGCCTAAAAGCAAAGCGTTCCTCGATGACGATGACATCGTTATGGTAAAATCATCGCTAGCTCTCCGCTGTGAGCTCAGAACACACAATCTCAGATGCCATGATGAGTTTTCCGCCACTTTTCTGCATAGATAACTGATTATTAAAAGCCGCTACGCTAAGTGATGTGTTCGTGTCTGCTTATTCACACTTTTACAGGCGGTGCTTGATTTGTACAAGCGATCTTTGGCGCAGCCGCGGGAAGCCATCGAAAGCACTAGTTTGATTTTTGCGGGGTCGTTTGCGGGGCCGAAGGCGAGCAGCGGCTATGGTGCTGGTGTCGGCACCAATAACCTCGGTAGATCTAGCCGAGCTCCAGCGATTGTGGTGGCGTGTGAAGCATCGCTTGCGGACTTCATGTTAGCAGGGAAGCTTCCTCCCAATTTCACCGCAGCTAGTGCTAATAGCGGCACCTCGAACGATTCGAGTGCAATGCTTCCGCAAGAGCCAAATTTTGGAAGTGCGCAACTAGGGAATGGCGCCTTTCGAGAAGGCCTCGCTGGTGCATCGGCTGGTTCTTCTCCATTGCAGACTCGAACATTCAGCTTTAGCGAACTGCCTGAGTTGATTGAGCGGCTCACCAGCTGTGGTCGCATCTTTCCTCCAAGCTCTACAAGTAGCAGTAACCCTCCAGGTAAGGAGGCCTCCGACAACAACGGCAGCAATAGCAGCAGTCTTAATGAGGTGTGTTGGTTGCAGTGTGTTGGCGGAGAGGCGGCGCTCGCAGCGATGTGCCACCTAGGGTTACCTCTGCATTCGGTGGCGAGGCGCCAATTCAAAGACGAGAGCCCGCAGGTATCTTGAGAACCGTGGGTCATTAATCACAAACCCTTATCATTCCGTTCATCACTTTTTCTATGGCACGCTTGAACGTGCGGCCATCTCATGTATTCCCGATGTTTTATCCCCCTGTAAAACTGGCAGGCTGTCGTCAACCACCTCGACCCAGCTTCAGTAGTGGTCAGCGGGGTCACGGTCTTTGCTCCTGACGACGGTGTTCTCCAGGTAAATCCATTAAAGTTACTTGAATCTGCCCTAGTTCCCCAGTGATCCAACTCATTTTGATCCATTTGCGGAATCAACAAAGTTTCAATGCCAACGAGTTTGATCTGATTCTCAGTTGTGCCTCGTCATACCTGGCATCTATTTTTATTATCTATTCATCTGAATTTCTTGTATGCTTCGCTACGGTTTTAAAAATCGCTTGTTATCTGTTAAATCTTATCTGTCAGGCGCACAAGCTCACCCTCTATGTGCGGCCGGGGCTTTTGATTACATTAGAGCGAGAACTTCTCGTCGACGGCCATCGCTCTGCAGCAGCAGCAGCTTCTGCAGCGCCATCACCTCATGTTCGACCTGGGGCCACCATCAGTACTCACAGCAACCTGAGCGGGAGTGGCAACGGCAGCGTTCGCGGCGGCGGCGGTGTGGTTATGCCCTCAACGTTGCCTCGTCAGCAGAATGAAGTTGAAGACTATCCCGGGCTTCCTGTGCACGAGGGAGTGATGTCCCAACTGATGAATTGCGAAGTGGCCTTGTCGCAACTCGGCACCGGCCTCCTCGTGTATTTGCTCTTGTCGGAGCTGACGCGCATGATGGGCTCGGTGCTGGACTTGTACGCGCGCTGCCTGGCGCATTTGCAGCGAATTGTGGACTTGCGACGAGTGACGCACAAGCGGCGCCTCAAAGTGAGTTGGTTGCTGTTTGTGGTTGTGCAGCAGAGTTTGAAGAGACTATGGATTGATGTGGCGCTTGCTGAATCCTGCATCTAAGTAGTTTAGCGTTAAAGCTAGCAATATCCCTATCTAACGTACGTAACTAGTTCCTTTGCTCGCGCACATTCCATACTTATGCACACCTCTCTTTTCGTGTCGATTATTCTGCCACTCAAGGTGATGCGCGATTTGCACAACTTACAAGCAGGCCTCGTTGTGTTAAAAGCTTTCTTCGCGAATCATACCGCTACGAAACTGAAATCGCCGCCTCCCCGTGCTGCTTCTTCGTCATCGTCGTCGTCTCTTCGAGTGATGACAGAGTGGCACATGCCGTATTTGAGAGATCTCGAAGAGGCGGTCAAGTGAGTTGAGGATTGCTACTGCGTTGATGTTTTGTAAATCACTGTAGACTGAGTAGACTGCGTTGAAAAAAAAAAGGGTACCTCTGCTTAGGACTATTTTCGGCTTGAATATTCATCTCACGCACAAGCTCTTCTTTCTCCTGTATTTCCAAATTCACATCAACACCCCCCCGCCATTCATCATCATCATCCAGGTGGGTGAAGCGCACCATCACCGCTCACGAAGACGCCATTCAAGAAGTGCGCGAAAACCTGACGGTGGTCTCGGAACTGCGAGCCCAACAGGTGAATAGATGAATTGAAGCACATAAAAAAGAGAGTGTGCAGAGAAAAGCGCCACCAGCAAGTGGAGCGGGCAATGAGATTTAAAAAGGAATCTATCGTACGCACGATATCGTTGATTGCAACTATGCTCTTTCTTTGTTTGCTTGTTCAGGTCAACACCACGCTCTCGCTGGTGGCGACCATCTTCCTGCCTCTCACTTTCTTGACAGGAGTGTTTGGCATGAATTTCCAGTACGAAGGGAAATATCCCGTAGGCATTGGCTTGCTCAACGAAGAGTAAGTGTTTCCCTCTGTGAGAGGAGTTAGAGGTGCTGCAGACT
>Ga0307930_1001890_pt1 | contig 16320 bp, 10 predicted proteins | sample OrgLakmetageno46_FD_203161 | JGI IMG/M metagenome (GOLD analysis project Ga0307930, IMG submission 203161) | Saline water microbial communities from Organic Lake, Antarctica - #46 | ecosystem: Environmental > Aquatic > Non-marine Saline and Alkaline > Saline | place: Antarctica: Organic Lake...
AAGCACAGCAGCAAGAACAGCAGCAAGCACAGCAGCAGTAATCAACGCGACAATCGCAAGAACGGTCGCCGAAAAAGGAGCGCCAGCGGTGGCAAGAGTCGCTCTGCTGCAAAAGGCGCCAGCAATGAGAAGCCTGCTAATAGCGCTGCGGAAGTCGCGCCAGCTCCACCCGCGAGCCGTGGGCCTGCCACGAACAGCAGAAGCAGCGAACCAGTGCCTCATGGCGTCCGGCTCAACTTTTCCGAGCGCGACCGCGTCAGCGACAGCGCCGTAGTGGCTGCCTGCAAGCAGCATATCAAATTAGAGCGGTTTCGCATTTTTCGGCGGCACCGCGCGCAGGAAGAGCAAGCGCGCCACCAGGTAGAAGCGGCACGGCACGAAGCCACGAGAGGCGTAAAATCTGTGGAACTGATGGACGAAGCGACCATGGTGGCGTTCTTGGGCGACTCCAAGTACTGCGTCGAAGCCGAATTCAAGCGCGTGGCCCAGCAAAGGCAAGAGGACTTGAGGAACACGTCCGCGCGCGCCGCGAAGGACTTATTGCAAGTGCCGATGGAAGACTTAAGAGTGTTTTCGGGGCCGCCGCGAGCACGCTTCGAGGAAACGGTGCTGTCTGTGGTGGAGTTGGCGCTCAAGCCACGCATGGAGCTGGAGCCCTGGAAAGACTAAGCCTAGCCTTGAATGCCTCCATACTTTTCATCCTTATTGCTAGTATTCCGATAGGCCGCCAGAAATCAGCAGCTGTACAGAGTACAGAATACAGCCCTACAGAAATACAATGGGCCGCATCCGCATGGGCCCCGTGTACTTCGCGCTAAAGTCACCAGAAGCCCTTTCTATATATAAAGGTAACCTATTCTATCCCCAGATGGCCATTATGTAGCTCAGGAGTCCCTTAGCATATAAGACTGCGGATATAGATAATAAGCAACATTTCGACTTCGCGAAGTCAAACTGTTCACTGTTCACACTCACACATTATGATGCATAAGGTATCCCATAAGACAATAGGCGAAGTCAGTTACATAGTTCCATGAAGTCCACATCTGATGATTTCAAAAGAAGGTTAAATGAATTATGTACCGGATCATTACAACCTTGTCAAGACTAGGGTCCCATTGGACAAGCTAGCGCAAATGCTGTCCTCGCAGCTTGTGTAAAAATAAGGGTAGTAAAATGAGAATAGTGTCAGGGTGTATGTCAGAGCAAGTTGTTTTCAATATCTTATCATTCTCTTTTAGGAAGTAGCGACGTTCGGAGTTCGCGGCCTGCCCCAGTGTTGTAAAGCGTTAGAGCACCGCCACCCGCTGAGCCAAGTACGAACACGAGAAAGGCAATTTCGGGCCCCGTGGACGCCTGTATCGAAATTGATTAGGCAATGCATTAGCAAGGGCAGACACCCATGATACGGTACCAAAATACAGCTCCACAGCAATGAATCAAAGAAAGAAAAGGCCAACGCGCACCTTCATTGCTGTAGGAAGAACTTTCTGAAACCCCAGCGGAAGCACTTTAAACCAGGTAGGCATTACTGTATGTGCTGCTCGATTTATAATACTGCTTTGACTAGTTCAGTACAAAGTACGCAGATTCCCCGACAATAAGAATGACGGAAGCTCAACAAGCTTAATAAGCTCAATTTCACGATTCCACGGTGGCCTCGAGCAGCTACCAAATGGTGACGAAGATGTTTACGTTTAGCAGGAGGAAGGAGATGACGATGATGAGACGTGAGACGAGACGAGAACAGCAAGTCACCGCATTCTACACGATCTTATATTAGGGTATTTTTTAAATTTTTAATCCTCGTCGCACTCGCACTTGCCAAGTCAAAGTCCAAGTACGTATCCCACCCTCAGAGCACGGAGGAGCGTGCCACTTCGGACCGCTACCATCACTTCCATGGCCACTCGGGCATATGTTCCTCATTACCTGTTAGCCTTCGAAATCTGGCCCCTCCCTCGGGGCCTGTGTCAAACTCAATGTATTAGGTATTTACCTCAATCGACAAGCCTACAAGTTGTCAAGTACGAGCACTTTATTATGTACGCTTACCACTTACTACAGTCGCAATTGCGTTTAATGCCCGATGCCGGCGCCCTGTCTTCTCTCAACACGCAGTGTGCATGTACATGCAAGGGCATAATTCCCACCACCTATGAATGCCAAGCGAATTCATGGTGCATGGCGGTCCTCCTCGAGGTGCTCAGTTATTGGTTATTGGGTTGTTGTTTGATGTCGCGCTGTATCCCCCATTTGCAAAGAAACACCAACGAAGAGCACTCTAAAGTCAAAAAAAAGAGAGAAGCAAAGAAAAACAAGCGAATTCGGTGTTTCTTGTTTTCCGTTACTGTATATGTATAGCACCGTTGAACTGGGATGTTTTTTTAAAACTTGCTTGGGGATTTAAATTCAACTAATACATGTTTTGGTGTTTCTTCAAAGGCAAGGTGCCATATCAGATTAGTCAAATTCGTCGTCTTCATCATCCAAGGGCTTACCTTTGCTGATCTTTTCCTCAAGCATTCTCATATTTCGCATTTTGCTTCCTTCACCGAATGCAGTATCATTCTCATCACCTTTCTGCGAGCCCGAGCCGTTTCTTTGATGTCGACTGTTTTTGCCTGCACGTGATTTCCCTTTACTTGCCTCCCCTGTGCCTGAAGCCTCCTGAGCGCCGCCCCCCTCCCCACCAGCACCAGACTTTGGGGCTCGCTTCGTGCGCATGTTGCCAGAACGAGCCTTGGCTACGTCTTCTGACTCCATCGCAAGGATGAGCAGTTCTTCATCCACTTCCCGAAATTCGCCTAGCACTGAATTCAATGCTTGACGCAGCAATTGCACAGGTGCTTTGTCCTCAGTAGCTTCCAGCGCACGTGCCAGAAAGACCTTGTAGACTTTCGATTTTCCATCAGTCCATTGTTGAAGCTGCCGCGCGACTGCAGCGTCGTTTACAACACGCTCGCAAATAGCTTTCAACTGCACCATGTCCGTGAGGACCTCCCATTTCTGTTCCTCTGGCGGTGGCGGCCCATAAGGCACGTAGTCAACAAAGGAGCGCATTGCCTCTGTCCACTTTTCAGGTGGGCGAGTGATGTCATTCTCGTCGAGTCCAAGTTTGGCCCTTGCAGCTTTGAGCTCTCTGATTTCTTTCTCTCGTTCAGCAACCTCATATTCATGGATCGTGATCGGTCGTTCATCACCTTTGGGCTCAAGTGCCTGAGGAGGACGTTCCATCCGAAGTCGCGTGAGCTCTCGCTGGCCCTTCACCAGTTCGTGGATGAGGTCATTTACATCGGTTGAGCCTTCACCACTTCGCGGCTTCGCTGCTGGGACATCTTCCCACCCTTCCAGGTCGTTTCCAGCCGATTCAAGGAAACCTTTTACAGTGGAACGAGAGAGCACTTTCACGGGCTCGAGAGAAAACTTGCGGCGTTCATTCTCAGCAGCTTCTGCTTTCGCAACAGAGAATGCCTCGCTTTTGTATCCAGAGCCCGCGGCAGTACCACCTTGAATCGCAGCCGTATCAGCTGCTGCGCGGCGTAAGGAGTCCAGTTTTATTTCGTACCCAACCTCTGAGGCATTCAAGGGTGCAGCTTCGCCCGCTATGACTCCAGCTTTGATGGCTGCTTTGCGCTCTTCTTGAGCAGCCCACGCTTCTTCCTGCGTCATGCCACTTCTTAAGTACTCTTCTAAAGACGGCGTGCTTGGTCTCTCCTCTGCACGAGGCGCGCGCGAATTCACGAGGAGGACTGCGGGGTCGCGCACACGCATGAGTTTCACAAATCCCGGTCTTCGGCCAGTTGCTTCCAAAGACTCCTCATTGAGATGGTACGCTCTTTGTTCGAGCGTTGGCCCTTTATCGACCTCTGGAGGCTTCCCGAGTCCGTGCCCTTTTGCAATGGGTTTACGGTCATCGGTTTTCTCAACGGAGTCTGTTTCAGCAGTTGCGTTGCTACCATTGTTGCTGTCAACGCTATCATCGCCAACGCCAACTTTCGAATCTTTGCGGTTTCGAAGCTTTTGCAATGGTTGGTTGCGTTCTAGCACCTCGCCAGACTTAATTGACTCGGAGTCATGGTCATCTTCAGTCGCCTGTGATTTGTTTGAGCTTAGTTTCTTGTCATTCACTTCGTTGTCCTTGACCTGACCAGCAGCCAGCCTACTCATGGTGTAGACCCATAGCCCTCCCGCATCTCCCTTTCCGTCTGGACCCTTCGTGCTGAGTAAGTCCCACGGATGAAACCTATTCACCGTATCAGGAGTTGAGCTTTCTTCAAAGTGCGCAGCTCGAAGCCCCGGTGGAGCATAGCTGACAGAGACAAATACACCACCAGGTGCGAGAACACGACAGACAGCCTCGCAGATCAAGTCAATGTCCTTGAAGCCAACCCAACCAGAGTACAAAACGTCAATCAGCCCCTTCTCAAAAACGAGTTCAAAAGACGCGGTAGGAAAACGATCCAAGTTGCGAGCGTCGCACTCAATAACTTCAATGCCAGGAAATTCTTTGTATCGCTCTGTCAAATTCAGGATCACTCGGGAAGAGACATCGATGCAGACAATCCGTTTGAATCCCTGTTCATAGAGGTCCATGGGAGCCGTCGACATGCCTACCCCAAGAATGAGTGCAGACTTGTGTTGTGGCCGTTCTGCGAGTTCAGCTGCTGCTCTTGCTTTGGCGGCAGTAATCGCGGCTGCTGCCGCTTTGCCGCCCCCAACGGGGTGCGTTTTGTGGTGGTGCAGTGCATGCAGAGCGGAATTGCCAGAAGAATGCCCAGAAGAATGCTCTGAAGAATGCTCAGCAGCGTCAGCGGCATGCTTCTTATGGCCGTGATGGTGGTGGTGATGGTGGTGGTGATGGTGGTGATGATGGTGGTGGTGGTGCTTGCCCTTTTCGTGGTGGTCCTCCTGGGCCGTGTTCTCTGTTGCCTCGTGGCCTGGCGCTTTGTTATGGTCACTTTGGTGATGATGGTGATGATGGGGTGCGTGTGCAAATGCACCCGAGGCTGAAATAGCCATGGCAGCATCATGTACTGCCTCTTCTTCTTTGGCATGTGATAAAGCGGCATCGGCTTCAATAGCTAACTTTGAAAGGCGCTCTTTCTCAGCATCTACTTTAGCCTGCAAAAATGTCTCGATCATGGGCCACACGTCCATAAACTTACAGTTCACATCTTCGTAGTGTCGCGTGAAGTAGCCATGAATTTCAAAGAACTCGTCCCAGTAACGCGCCCAGTACGCCGGATCTGCGAAGTTCGGTCGGCCACGCCAGCGTGGAACTGGAGGTGCACTCTCCACCTCGAGCCGACCAAATTCGTCCTTTCGCCCCGCATACCACGGCAGGGAAAGTGGCGCCACGAATTCATCGGTTACTTGCAGCGTCATCTGAACACGCGCCAGAGCGCGCCGCAACTCATCTTGCCACAACTCGCTCTTAACCTGGTCTTTTTGCTTGAATACCTTCTCCGCCAGGGATTTCGATGCCGTAGTAAGTTCATAGTTATCAAGTAACCGCTGAAATTTTTGAGCACCTGGATTAACTTTCTTCATTGATGAAATCAAATAGTGCAGCACACTTAATATTATACGTATTATTTAATAGGATAAGTTTCAACTCCGTCTCTGAGCTTAAGGTTGCTGCTTTCAAGTACTTCCAACTGCACTCAACGCCTTCACCAGAGGAACCGCTGTTAGTACTACAAGGCTCAGCATCAAATTTCGCAAATGAAGAATAGATTGCTGCAAATGACTGCTAATTTCACAGGCTATTGTTTGGATGTTGGATGCGTTTATATAACTGCTCGTAACCTAAATCAAGCTAGGTGTGCTCCGTCATCCATGGGATTATTCGATACTGCACATTTTTTTGCATTTTGCTACCACCGAGCTCAACCCCGTAGAGGGTGATTCCTCTTTCCTCTTGATCCTCTTGACTTTTCCTGCTTCTCATTCAGTACAGTACTACAGTACAGAGACATCAAAAATGATACCAGCGCGCAGAGGACGCTAGTAGATTGAGTCAATCCAGCCGATAGGATTCATCACCAGATTGAGAGAAAAGTTGGCTGAAACGAGGCTGTGATCTCAACCAGCACGCTTCGACCTATCATCGGAAACAACCTAATCCATTCCTAGCTAGAGAATTGTAGTATCAAACGACGATCCTATGCAACCGACAGCTCAGGAAACGGTTATACTGAAACGCTCCACAACGTCTACAGAATCAGATGATCTTCCAGCGCAACTCATGGACAACTACGCAGACTCATTGTTTTTCTTAGTCAAACGCGCCTTAGGGGCGCGTCTTTTCGCACGGAGCGTTGGCTCTGATGATTTTGATAGTACTGAAGTCGCTCTTGCAACCTTGGTGCCCGAGCTAATTCCAACTTTCCAGAAGAGGCTGATCGCTTTGTTGCGCAAAGCTGCCGATGCTAATGCCAGCGGAAGTTTACAGCCCTTTAAACTAGACGAAGCTTTAGCGGGTGCGGTAGATGATGCTGCTACTGAGCGCGACGCAAGCGAAGCCTCGTGGGCGAACGCTGTTCGAACATTTGAAGTAGCTGTGGCCGAAGCAACCGGTGAAAGAGCAGCGGTTATTGCTTCTAGAGACCCACAAGATTCTTCTGATTCAGTTTTTCAAGACCTTAAATTGAGCTTTGAGGCTGCATGGGCCTCGGCGGCGCCGGGCAACAAACTTGCGGAAGTTCTGCGGTGCGTGCTACCTGGATGGTGTCTTTTGTTTTTGTATTTTTGGAAGTTCAAAATTACGGAGGCGTGTCATTGGCATGCTTTGTTTGAAAGTAATCAACTCTAGACTATCGTGTGCCATGCTTCAAACCTCCGTATAGGACGCTCCTGGGCGTGGGTCCGCATGAACTATTCCCACCTGACTCACTGCGGCGCTTTCGACCTGGCGACCACGTATGCGTTGCTCCCGATTCGAAGGAGCACCCATGGCGAGAAGGCACTATACTCGACGTAACAACGGCAGCGTTTAATAACCATATGTATAAGATTGCACTGGAAGCCGATAAGACGAATTCTTCAGAAGTAAATACGACCGAAGAAGTCGAAATCGAGTGCACCGCAAGCTGTCTCAAGTACGGTGTACTAATATAATCATGTCCCTAGCTATCCAATACTCAATTGAAATTTACCCCCCTTCCCCCCCCTTCTGATAGGCACGCCGTTGAATGGGAAGCAGATGAAGCCCTTTTTGATATTCTTGCTCTCCGCCTCCTCGACGCACTTCCCTTGAACACTGGGGACGATGACGATGACGATAATGATGATGATGGGACAGAGGCGCCTTCCGCGAGTATGGTATTTTCATGTCTGATGGCCTCGCAGATCCATGCTTCGAGTAGCAGTAGCAGCAATTCTACGTTAGGCAGCAATGGTGCTGAGAATTTAGATTTTGGGGAGCTTTGTGCTCGAGTGCGTGCAGCGTTGCTGCGAGGTGGGGCCAGCGACCGAGACATCGCTTTACAGCACGCGCTCTTTGGGGGCACGCTCCGTGCATCACACCAAGTGCTGCAGCGCGCTTGGCAGCAAGCAGTCAACCGGTGCGCAGCAGACTCGAGACACAGTGAGACGCATCCCACCAGGAATAACGGCGACAGCAACGATGCCACGGAGAGTACACTAACAGGAGTAAAAGGAGAAAGAAGTGGTGTTCATTCTTTACCAGTGGCATCTTTAGCGAGGCTCTTGGGTTCAAGGCGCTTTGCGCGACAAAGTTTAGAGTTACCAAGCGCTCTGCCGCCCGATGTAGCTAGTGCCATTGCTCACGCCATTGCTCATCCTCCGGCAGCAGACAGCATTATACCATCGACTGGGGACAATGAAGAGCAGCACAGCGCCACAGATGCAACCAACAAACAGGAAGTGGACGTGTCTGCACAGCAATTCAAAGCATGGTGTGCCCCACCGCGGCCTGTCGCGTCCTTGGTAGATACCCTGCTTGGCATGGCTCAGAACCATTTTGGTGGCGATTTAGACGCCATGTAAGTAAATCACATTATGGAGCATTTTCAAATGTTATAAAGCAAAGCCAATTATGTTATTTGACTCGGAGTCCATGTAAAGTCCCCCTTTCAACTCATCAGATCCAATTGTCGTGTCGGTACCTACCTGTTTATGCGTGTCTACATTTCTCAAATACACACGTGGTGGCGCACAGGTATGACGCCCTCGACTACGACGGGAACCAGCAGCTGGACAAATCAGAACTGGTGTCGCGGCTGGCAAAGCTGGAGAGTGTCAGTGACAACGGCTCGAGTGGAGGATCTTCACTGCGACATCATCACCATAGTCTTGTTCTGAGCGACCCTGAGTTAGATGCGTTAATCGCTGCTGCTGACTTAGGGAGTGGTCGGGGCACAAAGGATGGAGGAGGTGGCTTAGGTAGCGGCGATGGAATGATTAGCCGAGGGGAATGGTGGCGCCTAGTGCAAGGACACTGCGATCTGTCGAATAACAACAGGGACGTCAATCATGAGGATATTAAGCGTAATGGCTCTAACGAGAATGGCGGCGATGATCTGGTCCCATGCGACGATGAGGATAACATTGAACGGAGCAGCCACGAAGTACATCACAACAAAGTCGTCAAACCGGTGACGAGTTTTATGTTCCGTGCCTTTGCGTTGCGCGACCTTCGCAGCGACCTTTCATCGGAAGAACTAGATCTTTGCTTTGCCAGAGTTTGTATTTTAAACGACAATAGCAGCAATGACGGTCATAACCATGGTGGTGATTACGGGATTGGCGTGGATGACTTGGATGACTTGGGTGGTGGCAGCAGCAACAGCAGTAGTAGTATTGACGTCTCTCCAGCGGCGATGAAAGGATCTCTGGCAACCCTCGGGGAGAAAGGATCAGCCGCGGTGGACCGTGCAATGGAAATTGATTTCGGGCGCTTCAACCAATTTCTCAAATTGTTGCGCGCTAAGGTAAAAATTGACAATTAAGTATAATGCACAATTCCTTTGGATCAACCATGTCTATGTATAGTCCCGATTCTTTCATTTATCTCATGGTTTCTCTATATGTTCCTCCTAATGGTATATTTTACAGGTCTTAGACAAGATGCGCCATAGCATTGGAGTTCAAACTTCGCCCCAAGTTTCATTTGATAGGGCAGGAGCTGTAAGCAACAGCAGCAGAAGGCATAGAGTGGCACTCCACAAGCAAGGCGCGAAAGCATGGGCGCTGCGTTTGAGAGCGCTCTTTGAAGAGGTGCTCTGCGTTCTAAAACACCCCTAGTAGAATTTGAGATATATTGATATGATTTTAGAAGTGCCATGTGTACACCTTTTTGCTTACAATATTTACTGTCGCGGAACAACTCAGGTGGACAGTGATCGCAGCGGGTGCATTGACACCAGGTAGAGATAAGTCCCAGACAATAATGAACATTGCTACACAATACTGTGTTTCGCAGTACTGTGTTTTTCTCTCCGACACGTGTTTTGTTTTGATTTTTTTTTTTCTGGCTTGAAGTGATACTAACAACAATTTCAACTATTTTGTGCTGAATTGTTTGGAGCGCAGTGAGTTTCGCCACTTCATTCTTGCGCTGTGGTTTGGCGATGCTGCTGCAGCTGCGAAAGACTTAATTGAACCTGCTTGGAAGCTTGTTCCCTTTCCCGAGGAAGTGGTTACTGCAGAGATGGCGGCTATGCATGCTACCTGTGCGGAAACTTGCCATTTGCGCGCGCTCGATCGTTACTTGGCGCGTTTAGTTGACGGGCTAGACTGGAGCGGAAATTGCCGGTATGTAGGTATATTGGGGAGTCAATGCACCCGTACAGCGGTCTTATCGTTGTGCGAAGTCTACTAAGCCTCTTTGTATCTTCACTATATCATCTTGCATGATCATATATCTTTCTTTCATGCGTATCACAGGCTCGAGCTCGAGGAACTGCACGCATTCTTGACCTTTGCGCCTGCTCCTGAGGATGCCAACACCGCTGAACCGCCCGTTGTAGTCTGTGCTGTGCGGTACGTCTAAACTTGGAATTTTCACCTCCACGTTACTGTGCCCCTTTGATCTTTCCTTTTACTCATGCGTACAAATCATCTTTCTGTAGCACAAAAGAGGCTTCACCCGCTCTCTGCAATGCAACACAATCTCACCTCTTTTGCTTCATATTAGGTACGCCATGAATCGTCTCGTGCAGCCGGAGGTGCGGCGCGCTAATGTGCTCACTGCTCGAGGTGGTGGTGGCGCTCGGGCTGCGTTTCAAGCCCTTAAGAATGCCGCAGCACCTATTGTATTCTCGCCTTCGAAAAAGACGAGTAATAGCTCAAGCAGTGCCGCTGGTATAGTAACCCGGAACAACAACAACGACAGCGGCAATAGTGACTCATCAGGCCACAATAGCTACTTGGACACGCTCGCAGTGAAAGCTGCTCTTACTCACCGTGCTATCAAAGGTCACACACCGTTGCTCGAAAAACTGTTCTTGGGGGCTTGTCATAAAGCCGACGACAATCAAGACACTGATCAAGATGTTGTAACGATCAGCAGCAGTATCATGGATATACCAAGGAGCAAGTGGGGCAGGCCTTCTGGAGTTGTGGCGCCGCTATTGCCATGGCAAGCTGACGCAGTTCTCGCGCGCTTAGACGGCAACGGTGAAGGGCTCATTTCCTACAGCGAGTTCGAGCGCTACGCGTTGCCGCCGCGGGGGCGTGAAGGAGTACGGCTGGCCGTAGCGAACTTGCTAGACGTCGAAGTGGAACCACCGGGATCGGTAAACGAATATATCGCATAGGAAAGATGGAATTCTTTTCTTATGCATTATTTTCCTTATGCATTCTTCATGCCCGTAGAAGTCCCAACGTCGGGAAACGAAATCCCTCTCCTGCGTTATACGTCGCCATAGTACTTCACTTTACGCGTATTTTTTTTCCATTGAAATTCACAGGTGGCAGCGTTGGTGCGCGCGCTTGATCCGGACGGTAACAGAGCAGTGGGACGGCTGGAGCTCAGCAGTGGCCTAGCGTTGCTGGGTTTACCTCTTGGTGGCACCGAAGCAGACGAATTGTTCGATGCTCTGAACGGTAATAGCCTGAAGAGAGCCAGGCTCAATTTTTATGATCTAAAAGTAACTTTTCAGCATCTACTTCTATGATTATAACCGTTATCTTATTGTTTTTTTTCTTCTAATGACTGACCATCACTTTTTTTTTCCTTGTGATATTGTGCTTCATTTTTTTCAGGATGGCTTCTCCTTCGCGCTCCTCCAACTGCTGTTCCACGCCCTCGTCCTCTTACTCTAGCATCATCATCATCATCCGGTGGCGAGTCAGATACAGTGCGCGCAGTGTCGCTCGAATTATTGGACTGTGGTTTCCTTGATAAAGGCGGTGCCGTGTTGGTGGATTTGACATTGCTGCTGCGCCGTCTGCATGGCCATGCTCTAAATTCTGCTGCTGCTGCTGCTGCTGCTGCTGCTGCTGCTGCTGAAGAGGCGGCAGCGAAAGCAACAGTAACAGACACTTCAACTACACATGATGAATCTGGTACTACTGCTGCTGCATCCGTGCAAGCGGCATCGGCAACTGTGGCAACCGTTGAAATGCTTCTCAAGGAAGCTCAAGTAGCGCAGTGGTCATCTAACGGACATCTCTGGTGCGGCGAATATTCCATCAGTCGTGAAGCGTCTCTGCGTCGCGTGCGCAATCTCCTGGTCGAGTTTCACCCTGCTTGTCAACCAGCGTCGCGTTGCACTGGTTGGCGCTCACTGCCTTGCGAAGGTATCTCAGGTTCGACAACTAGTGGCGAGACCAAAAGCAGCATGGAAGCATCTCCTGCACACGCATGGGCTCAAGCAGCTTTGGGCGAGGGTGGTGCAGAATGGGTTGATCATGTGGCAAATGCGCGGCTGGAAGTTGGGAGGAAAGCCCCAGCTCTAGCCTTGCGCAAGGCCTTAAGCCAGAACAATGCGACAATGGTACCTGCTGAGGCCAAGAGTGAGAATGATGACACTGACAGCAATGTGCCGCTCATTGACTCATTGGAAATGCTAGTGGGACTCCAAGAAGCAGCTGCGATGGCCACCCAGGTAATGGATGTAGTCGGACCGTTGCCCTTTCTGGTGCTTGCCGTCGCGACTGCCCATCTCAACAACGAGACGACCCAAGACCAGCCAGGAACTGCTGCAGAAGCCATTCAAACAACAGCACCTGAATCAGGAGCCGCGGCTCCTGCAGCAGCAACAGCAGCACGCGCGAATGCGGCGGCATGGAGTTTAGCGTGGCCAGATTTGTGGGCGAGCTTATGGCGAGCTGCACTTTTGACCTTACTCGAAGGATGCCAAAGAGTGGCAGGCACCCCCGTGGCTCGCCTCCTGGCGCAAACCAACCACGGCCAGCTCGTGTGCCTCTCTGCCGGCAAGGGCGCTGACGCTCGTGCCGTGTCCGCACAAGCAGCTCTGTTGCTTGGGCTCGTGCTGCGGCCAATATCCACCAGCGGTAGCGATGAAGGAACACCTGCAAATACTCCAGGGTCAGGCGCTGCTGTTTTTCAGGGAGAAGACGAAGATTCGGAAGCAATTGATGCAGCGGCCTTAGTTACGGCATGCAAACTCGTCCGCATCAATTTTGGGAGCAGTACGCTTAGTGCTCGCACTCCACTTCCTCGAGGTGTAGAACTCTTGCAGGGGGACCCATTGCCACAAATCGAAGGATTGCATTTGTGCCCTGACTTTTACGCTGGCACAATTGCGAGCGTGTCAACAATAGCACATATTCCGAGGAATCATTTATCCACCCACGGTAGCAATGGCCCGCCCACCCGCCACAACCTGTCGTTGAGTTTGTTTGCTAGTTGCGGCGCCGCAGCACCTGCTGCCAAACTTATGGGAAGCTTAGGTTATGCCCACCTTCCCAGTAGTGGCCAATCTTTAGAGCTAAGCTTGCTGAATGGAGGTGGAATGAAGTCAAATCCCGCAATCGGAGGTGGCGGTTCGAGCTCGGGTGGAATTCCCAATTTGGCTTGCTTTCAGGCCGAACAAGGACGACTGTTCCCCGAATGCATACCTGCTTGTTGCGCGGGTGAGCAGAGTGCTTTGCAGCTGGCAGAAGCCGCTCTTGCTACGAGCCACCACCACCACCACATGATGGACAGCAGCATCACCAGTAGTAGTACTTACTCCAGTGCAGCAACAGGGGCAGGTGCCCATTCGTGGCACTTGCACAGCCGCCCGAGTGGCCTGACGGCACTGCAAGAGCGGCGGCTTCACCAGCGAGGGCTCGATCCACTGGGGCTCGCCGATGTCTTGGCTGCTTTACCGGATGAGCATAACGAAGACAACAACCGTCACGAACACCAGAGTGAAGCACCAGAAGTTAAGATCGCTGTTGAGATGGGAGGCAATTTAAAACCCTCGTGGGCTCGTTCAGTGGAGTCAGAACTTCTTGAAGCTTTTCAATCCACGGCGACCAAGAACAAGTCAACGAAATCCATGGGTCGAGCCAAAACCAGGGCAGCTACGACCACCAAAGCAGTGACAGCGCAAAGGAGCAATCACACCACTTCCTCTCCAACTTTGGTGCCACACCAGGCTGGCACAAAGGAAAACCAAAGGCAACAACGACAGCAGCAGAAACAACGGGTCGTCTCTTGGAATGACAATGGCGTTGATAAGGTGAAGGCTCAAGCACCTCATTCAATGATGCAAGGTTCTCTGGACAATTCGTCGTCGTCATTGGCTGACCCACCATCATCGAGCCTAACGCACGCCTTACCTCCACCACCCTCTTCTCAAAAAAAGGATGCAGCTAAAGTTGCAGGATATTCTTCCGGAATGTCAACGGAAGAATCTGCTGATGTATTACCTGTTTCTCCACCGTTACCACCACCGACACCGCAGAATGATCCTTCTTTAGCTCTACCGCTGCGCCGGCACATTAGGCTCCTTGCGTCAGGTGGCGCCATTGCTGACGTTGAGTTCTGGAGCGCAGCAGAACATTCTCTTGATGATGTTGATGAAGGTGATGAAGGTGATGACGACGATGGTGATGAGACAAGCAACGCAAGTTGTGGAACAGCTGCAGGAAGAAAAAGATCCGAAGAGCCGTATCGAATCACAATTGACCCTTCTCGTGACGGACTCGCAGGAGTGGCTTGGCAAGCTCTTGCTCACCATCGCCTGGTGCGCTGGCTTGAAGGTGGTTTGACCTCCAACAAGACCAAGAGCAGCAGCAGCAGCAATAGTACAGCAAAGAGTAGCAGCAGTGCCGTGCATGCTTCCGATGATGTCCTGGCCCCATTGCCACTGCACCTGTGTGTGGGCCCACGCGGCATGGCTGCCTTGGTGCAAGCGCAACAACGCGCTCAGGGGCGCTTGAGGCTGCGCACCGTGCTCCTTGGCAACCGTGCATCGCGCGCTCACTGTGTCGCCGAAGCGTGGCAGTTGCGGTGCTCCGCTCTGGAAGCTTCCATGGCTGAAATCATCGAAGAAAGTGCACGAACGCAGCGCCGTTTGGAGCGGCAACTGCGGGTAGCTCAGAGGCAGCACGACGCCGAGCGAGAAGCGGCGAGTCAAAAGTGGCACCGTGCGCAGGCCGAGTCTGCGCAGCGGCTGGCGAGCGCAAAAGAAGCTCTGCGAGTGGCAGAAGGCAGCATTGGGGACGCGGTATTGCAAGAACGGCGCAGAGTCACCCAGTGCGTACAGATCTTGTTATTTGATTAATCGTCTCTGGAAAACTTTAATGCTTTGTATCTTGCAGTGTATTTGTCACACGACTAACGCTCCGCATATGGTTGATTATGAAGCCGTAGTTATTGCTGTCAACATCGCTTTTATCAGATCTCACATCTTTTTCTTCTGTTTCACAATAGGTATTGGCGCTCAAGAGTAGCAGGCACGTATGGGGAGCGAAAAACGCGCGTGCGCTCGCTGTTAGCTTTTGCTGCCGCTGAAATTGATGCGCTGGCTGGCGAACTGGGCAGCCGCGGCCCCGCACAACTCGACGAAGAGCGACACGTGAGCAAAGATGAAACCACATCAATCTCAGAAGACGGTGTTTGTACGTAGGAAGCTTTCGAATGTGCTTCGTTGTATGTTCTTGCGTCTTGGGTCAGCAGGACCATACTATTTGCCACTCTCGTCGTGATATCTTCACGTTCACTTTCTGCGTCATCTTTCCTCATTCAATTCTGCAGCGCCTCCGTGCTCTGAGCCGTCGTGTCCACGCAGAGGCAGCCAACGAGTCAGACCCCATGCCGATCGTTTTCCCGCGCACTGCTGAACCTCCCGCCAATAAAGGTGTTGGTACCGTTGCTCCTCTACGTTCCCGCAAACCATCGTCCAGCAGCAGTACCGGAAGGCCACAAGCGAATGGTCACTTGCCCCCGAAAAGTTCATCGAGTGCGGCACAGAGCGTGGTAACGGCAGGAGACCTCGGCCAGACGGAAGATGGCATCGCTCAGGTGTAGGAATGTGTTTTACTGCAGAGAATAATGCGTCATAATTAAGATCCCGCAAACCTACGCCCTCATGTGACAACCTGCATGAGTCGTGAGGCATGTCGTCATACTTAGCGTTCTTCCACGCGGAGAAGGCCATTACTTTCAACCATCACGAAATTCTTTGCTTGAGAATTATAAGGGCAATTGGTCCTTCTGCTTATTCCTTCCTACTCCCATCCCCTCTCTAATTTTAGATGAAGGAATTACTGATGCAAATAAAAAACGAGCAAGATCCGGGAGCGCGAGACAAATGAGTCAACAATTCGATCAACGACATCTTTGTTGGAAGGAGACGCTTCGGTGCGTTATAAGTTGCTGTTGGTGAAAAAGTATGCTTTATGGCAGCGCGAGTGGTAATGAGCTGGGTCCATTCGATGTAGACGAACTTGAAGGCATATCAGTGGAGAAGAAGGTTTTTGTTGAGGATAGAAATGGCCTGAAAATAATGAATAGTAGCGGCGATGTTGAAATATATTTTATGCCCTCATATTTTTCCCATTTCGACTACAAGGTACAATGAACAGAGGAGCAAGAAGTCGTACAAGATATTAGCTATAACCTATGACCAAAAATTTTCGAACTCGAACTCGAACTCGCACTAATACAAACCCAAATGGCACAGAAGCCAATGCTGCGGGCAGAAGTGGGAATGCGCGTGCGTTGCGCAAACGAAGCAAGTGGGGAATGATTCAGGAGGGAGAGGGAGAGGGGCATTGGCCAAATTCCTCGGAAAATTTGCAAAAAGCGAGGAATTTGTGGGTGTTGCGCACTCCGCAGAACAATAAAGAGGAAGGCGCGCGAGCAAAGAAACTCGTGACATGCGGAACACGAGG
>Ga0307930_1001896_pt1 | contig 16291 bp, 17 predicted proteins | sample OrgLakmetageno46_FD_203161 | JGI IMG/M metagenome (GOLD analysis project Ga0307930, IMG submission 203161) | Saline water microbial communities from Organic Lake, Antarctica - #46 | ecosystem: Environmental > Aquatic > Non-marine Saline and Alkaline > Saline | place: Antarctica: Organic Lake...
CGAATATGTATACGTTATCGCCATGTACTTGCATGTGAATTACTTCTGAGGTCCAGATCTCCATTGCTGGGCCAAGTCATCTCCGATCCAGGCTAGTTGTCGGCACAAGCCCCTTAGGGCCACCTAGTTCGAGGGGGGGAATTGAAACGAAACCCGAGAGAAGCCTATGAAATTAAGGTGATTTGTTTCCACCTGGGAAACAGAAACAAGCAGTCTGCCTTCCAGGTCCGTTTCATGCGAAACGAAACAATCAGGTCGTGCAATTTCCCCGGTTTCTTGTCCACTCGGGAGCGCCCGGGAAACAATCCCTGAAAAGTCCATACCAGATCTTGTGATAAGAGCCTCCCATTTATCAGGTAGCAATGGTGTCGATTGTGACTTAGACGGAGCAAACCACATTGTGGACTTCAAGACGCTACAAGGCCTTTCACACGAAGTGTATAAACATTGGACTATTTCACAATTATATCTATTACCTCTGTTAAATAGCGTTGGAACCATTCCATTACATCATATATATGGGTATAGCAAACAATTGAATACCTATTATAACAATACCTTTATAATTCAGACCGACAATACATTGAGTTCAGTGATAAGTGGCGATTTTAATAACAATTGGTTTCAACTATCATATAGTGCGGGCGATTTAGCTTTATTTTTAAACCGATTAAAATTAAAATACCCATCCAAATTTAAACAATTTTTAAATGACAACTTGAAACAATTAAAAATTCCTTTACACGCCTCCAAAGTAGAAAGTTATTTTTGGTTGCACGCCATCCATTATTGGAAATCAAATTTTGATTTTGATTTACATACGCATGTCAGGAATAGTATTTATCCTCATCCAGTCAAACTTAAAAACTTGTGGATAGCGGGTGAATCATTCAGTTCTATTCAAGGTTGGATCGAGGGCTGTTTAGAAACATCAGATATGGTATTACAAAGTATATACAATACCTATGTATTTAAACCAATCCAAGTAAAAAAAGGAAATTTTGTATATTTAGATGACAGAGTATTAGATATTATAAAATGGAAAAAATTCATCCTGGTAGTGAAAAGGCTATATCAAATCATGTAAAGGAAAATATAAGTGATTTATTTAGACACATCGGTCATAGTGAAGATGCATGGGCGATTGTATATAACATACAAGCATACTGGTTATATGAAGGACATATAGGATATTTTGTAATGTCTTAAATACTATATTAGAACATATACCTTCACATGTTCTACTATACATGAAATAACTTTTAGTTCGCTTGATGTTTATTTGTGTTTGTATTCATCGACACAAATACCATTATCCAAATATAAAAACTGTCCCCATTCAACATCATATTGTACATTCTGTTTTACACTTGGTTTATCTATATCAATGATACAATGTGGATTCTGTTTTACACTTGGTTTATCTATATCAATGATACAATGTGGATTCTGTTTTACACTTGGTTTATTTATACCAATGATACAATGTGGATTCTGTTTTACACTTGGTTTATTTATACCAATGATACAATGTGGATTATGTTTTACACTTGGTTTATCTATATCAATGATACAATGTGGATTCTGTTTTACACTTGGTTTATTTATACCAATGATACAATGTGGATTCTGTTTTACACTTGGTTTATTTATACCAATGATACAATGTGGATTCTGTTTTACACTTGGTTTATCTATGATAGACTCCATCTTATCCTTATAATGAATATATTCATATTTAGTTTGTGTATAAAATGATTTGTGATGAGAATCACAATTCCAATAATAATGTATAATATCATTCTTTATCATATTTGTAATTATACTTACAAAACAAAAAGGATTGAAAATATAATACATGATTTTCTTATGTATGGTATAAATGTGCGTTGTCATTCCTTTTTATTTTATAATCAAATTCTTTTTAAGTTTAATTCTCTCAAAAATAAATCAATATAATATTATTATAATTAATAATATTGTTAAGGTATAGTTATCTATTTACAATCCATGAAAAATCATGTAGTAGAGTTTAAAAGAAATTTTGATGTATTAAAAAGTAATGACAGACATATGAAAAAAGAACATTATAAAAGAAATGTAGTCAGTTGTGGAATTATTACGTATAAACTTATCAATCATGAATATTATTATTTATGCGTTCATCCAGGTGGTCCTTATTTTAAATATAAAGATAAATATGCGTGGAGTAATCCAAAAGGTGTAGTAGAAACAAATGAAAGTTTTAAAGAAACGGCATGTAGAGAATTTGAGGAGGAAACAGGTATTCAAATTACAAACAATTTAAAAAGTAAATTGATTTATGTTGGATATATAAGACAGAAAGGTGGTAAAATAGTACATGGTTGGATGTTAGAAGACCCAATTGAAAATAGAGAGTTAATGTGTGTCAGTAATTATTTTCAAATGGAATTTCCGAAACATTCGGGTAATATAATAGAATTTCCAGAAGTAGATAAAACATGTTATTTTAAATCAAATACCGCCCGCTATAAATTGAATGTAGCGCAGGCGGAATTTATCAATCGATGGGAAGACAAAATACATAAATACATTTTAAAATAATACGATTTTATTAATTCCATCTTTATAAAATAATATAAAAGTAATAATATTAATATATAATAGTAGTATTACTTAAATGACACATTCCATAATAGACACATTATTATCAATAGAACCAAATCTAAACAACATAGATTATCGACACAAAAAAATAAAACGTGTATTAAAAGAGTTTAATTTAAATACACAAGACGTCAAAAAAATGATAACTATATATATTCAAAACAATAAAGATACCAAATATATACAACATATTCGTAATGATATACCAAAAATAGACGATGTGAATGATAACCTTCTCAAATCATTCCGTTACAATCAGTTATTATCATTTATCCAAATCAATCAATTACATTTTATACAAAAAATAAAAATAAAATATTATTACAACATATTTTAAAGTATTAAACTTTCTATCTATCATGTGTAAGTTCTATCAATTGTATCATCACCATACAAAGTCTCGTGCGTAAATATATAGTATTTTATAAATATAAATATCAAGGTGAATGTGTATTGAATCGTAAATTATCGTTAAATGAAGAAGATTTTTATACATGTGATAATATTAAACATATACCATTTGATTATTTCTTTTCATATAAAGATAAAGATGGATTTCATTATTCCTATGATATTCGTTCTTTTCAAAAATTAATGAATTACGATGTTAAAAATCCTTATAATCGTTTCAATATACCAGAGGATGTGATACAACAATATCAACATAGAATATCTTATTTGAAACAAAAAAATATTCATATCCTAGAAGAAAATGAATATCAAGAAATGAATCCAAAACAAATATTTAGAGATAAAGTATTATCTACCTTTCAAACATTAAATGCATTGGCTCATTATTGTAATATGGATTGGTTCTTTCATTTATCGAATAGACAATTAAAACATTGGTACAAAGAAGCGGAAGATATTTTTAATTATCGTGCGAATTTAAATATAGAACAAAAAAGAAAAATCATACCCGATGATAAAGCATTTTATAAAACCGTCTATTACGTTTATCATATTCATAATAAAAAAGAATTAAGAGAAATTGTCATTCATGAAATAAATAGATTCATCACATTAGGAGTGTCAAGAGAAGATAAATATACAGGTTCTTTGTATGTATTAACCGCATTAGCAATTGTTTCACCAGAAGTATCTAATTCTATGAGTTGGTTGATACAATAAATAAATTCGTGATGGGATACATACGATTCATGTAGAATACATTATATAATTTAAATAAATGAAATATATAATATATTCTTATTCCCTTCATATGGAAGATAATGATACAATTGTGAATTAACATAATTCAATTTAAGTTTTTTATCTTGTTATTCTTCCATTGCTGTCAACAAAGAGTACCACGATCGTACAAGGAAGCTCGACTCGGAGCTGCATGGCTCGCAGCAAGATCAGAGAGGCCCAATAGAGAGCGAACTCAATGAGTACGGCCACAGGGGCCGTGTTCTTGCCCCAGTCTTTGGCCGATACGGGGGTGCTTCCTCTGATCTCAGCCTCATTTTGGACCTCGTCGCTCGGGAAATGGCTCGCAAACACACGGCATTTTACAACATTGGCTTTTCAGAAGCCAAAGCCTTGTTCAGACAGAAGCTTACACGCAAATGGGGTCACGCAATTGACCGGGGATGGGCGACTCATCTTCTGGATCGCCTGAGGGACTTCGTTGTAGTCCCCTCCTCTGCGGGTGGAAACTCTTCTTTTGAGCTGCACTCTCAGAGCATGGAGGAGCGTACCACTTTGGACCGCTACCATCACTACCATGGCCACTCGGGCATGTGCGCCTGATTATTTTCTTAGGTCTAGTTTGCGCTGCTTTGCTTTTCTTCTCTACCTGTTAGTCTTCTAATTCCGGCCCTTCGGGGCCTGTCTCAAAAGTCCCATGTTTCGTTTCTTCCGATTTTTCGTGTTTCAACTTCTTCCCTACCGAAGGGCCGGAATTAGAAGGCTAATAACAGGTAGAGAAGAAAAGCAGAGCAGCAGCGCAAACTCTTTTCGGCAGTACTTACTTACGAGGTAGTCGATGGTTCGATGGTCCGAGGTCCGAGGTCGAAGGCTAATAACGATACTTAGAAGATAACAAGCTAAAATAGTTACACTTTTAGGAGAAGCCACGAGAAGTAAGAAAGACTTCCAAGCCTATATTATACCATTCTAATTAGCTTGATAGAGGAAATTACACGAGAGCTCAGATAAATTGCATTCCCGAGATTCGTGTCCTCCTAAGTAGTCTCCTAGTCCATCTGTGTCGAGTGCTCCCACGGGTTGTAATCAACTCAGTCCACCTCCACGACATGACCCGCAAGCTATCCGCCCGCCGCAGCTCCCACCCTCGTGCATCTCATAGAGATAAAAGTGACCATCGATCAGCGCCTTCAAGTAGCCCCGAGCAGGATGGGCCTCTCTCGAATATTGAGTCAGGAATGAACCCGAAGACGGGAGGTCAACGCGGCGCTTCCCAGGTCAAAGGCACTCATATGCACTAAGTTACCTCTTATGCTTGGACTATCCTAGAGAATCATCTTGACGCGTTCATATTTTTAACATTCTGCATGCTTTTACGATGAGATGTGGCTTTGAAAAGAGGTGGAGCTCGAGGCTAGGTCAATTCGCTTGTAGCTTGAAACGGTTGGAGTGTCCATGCATACTTCCGTCAATGACTTACTTCCCCCGCGTGTCTCTTTTAACTTTTAAGGTGTTTCCGCGCAAACTCTATGAAATCCTCAGCGAGGAGGATGCAGTAATTGTCTGGACAAGCAGTGGTCTGGCCTTTCACATCACTAACATGGAAGAATTCTGCGGTACTGTCCTCATGAACTACTTTCGCCACGATAAGTATAGCTCTTTTTTACGGCAGCTCAATCTTTACGGCTTCCGCAAAGTTGCGAAGGGTCCTGACGTGGGTTCCTACGCACACCCGCGTTTTATGCGCGGTCGACTTGACTTGCTGCCTGAAGTACAAAAAGTACCGAAGGGCCACACGCACGCGGTCTCACTGACGCCCGCTGCCCCACATGAGTTGCCCGTGCCAGCACCAGCCGTGGCCCACGAAGAAAGTGCCACAGTACATGCAACTGAGGTGTTGCCGAACCCTACGGGAGGCCGACGTGGAGCTCCTCAGGTAAGCGGAATTTGCACGCTAAGTAGTTGCAATCGTTCTTTGTGACTGTGCTACTCTTTCGTAATATCGGGCGCTGCGCAGCCACTTCCGGCCTTTTTCTCTAGAGCTCGTGTGTACTTTTGTTTATGAAGCTGATGCTTGAGGCCCAGTCAAGTCCCATTCATTAAAAAAAAGAAGCCTAAATAAGCGTCCTCATGCCGCTAATCCTTCATTTTTACCCGCTTATATGATTGCTTCCTACATTGCCATGTATCCACTTGCGTGTCCTGTCCTTTTTTCTCAGGTATTTCCACGCAAACTTTATGACATCATTGGCAACGAAGATGATACAGCAATTGAGTGGACAAGCAGTGGTCTGTCCTTCCGCATCACCAACATGGAAGAGTTCTGTAGCGGGGTCCTCACGAACTACTTCCGTCATGATAAATACAGCTCTTTTCTGCGGCAGCTGAATCTTTATGGCTTTAAGAAAGTCGCGAAGGGCCCCGATGTAGGTGCTTACGCGCACCCACATTTCATACGCGGCCGCCTGGATCTGCTTCCAGAAGTGCGTAGAATGCCCCAGGGCCAAACCAATGAAGAAAAAACGAAGGAGGCTCGTGAAATTTGAGATTACGTTGAAAATATATGAGTTCTAAAGTAGTTTTTCTGCTAGAATCAAAGGCCATGTCCTGATGGATGGAGCACGTGCAGTGCAAATGGAAGATGGAACAACAGTGTAACAAATTTCGTATTTTTAAGCGGTAAGTACCGTAAATTACATGTAGTCGAATTTTGAAAATTTGACGTGCACCAACTCAGCAACATTCCGCGTGTCGTTCTGTATCGTGGCCTTCCGCGTGTCCGACTTCACTTTGACATCAGACCCCGGTCCGCCCCAAATGTCGTCCATCCGCCGCAGCTCGCGCCCTCGCGCTAAACAGAAGGATAATGACGAGCAACAAGTTGTGCCCTCAAAATGCGCCGAGCGGAAGGTTTCGCTTTCGAATCCGGAGACAGGACTCTACCCGAAGACGGGTCGTCGCGGCGCTCCGCAGGTAAATGCACTCAACGGCAGTTATTTGCTCTCATTACTAAGGATGCCAGGAAATTCCCTTGAGCGCGTCAAGTATCCCTTCACCAACCTTGGTGTTTGCCTTCTTTTAGCGCTATGAGTGCATTTGAGGCAAAATTTGAGTGCTGTGCCACTGTGGCACAGACCCTGCGTCATCATTTGAGAGTTCTGATTAGAGCATCGGCAAAGGGTCTAAGCACATGCCCTTAGCTCTGTGCCATTAGAGTGGCCGAAATCCTTTTGTACCCCCAATTCCTTCGTTGCCCCTTCAACGTTATATTTGTATTAACTTGCTCGTCCTTGATCGTTATTTTCTCAGGTCTTTCCGCGCAAACTCTACGAAATTCTCGGCAATGAGGATCACACTGTGATAGAATGGACGAGCAGCGGCCTTGCTTTCAACATCACAAACATGGAGGAATTCTGCGGCGGTGTTCTTATGAATTATTTCCGCCATGACAAGTACAGCTCATTCCAGCGGCAGCTCAACCTTTACGGCTTCCGGAAGGTTGTCAAGGGCCCTGACGTGGGCGCTTACGCGCACCCGCGTTTTCTGCGCGGTCGCCTCGACCTCCTGCCAGAGGTGCGCCGACTGCCTCAGGGGCATGCCCACACGGCGCTGCCAACGTCTTCTGGCCGCCACACACTCGTGCTGCCGTCAGGGTCTGCGTCAGCTGCTGAACAGGCGAAGTGCCCCTCGATTCGACCTGCGGAGGTGTCTGACTCAGAAGGCGGCGGCAGTGACAATGAACACCAAGCCGGAGTACCATCGGCTGCACCTAGCTTGGTGGCTTCAGCATCTTCAGTGCGAGAGCCCGTACTCGCAATCCCCATGTGGCGGCCGCAAATAGGCTCAGAAGCGAGCGGCGAGAGCACTCGCAGCGCGCGGGGCGTCTCTGAGCTTTACCCTGAAGAAACCGACAGCGGTGAATTTGCCTTCAACCAACTGGAGTCCGACCCTGCGGCCATGGTGATTGGTTATTCTGGGGACGGTGTTGTGCGAACGCAGCCGCTGCCGGGCGCCACTCCGTTGACACTGCGCCGAACTCCGTCGTCGGCCTCTCCGACCAACGCGCTGCTTGCTCAGAAGTCAACTCCTCAGGATCTGTCCTCCTTGTCTGCCCAATTGAACAAGGTAGCCTTGCTGGCATCCTCTGGATTAAATGTGAACACCGACTATACCAAAGACAGCAGTCAACCAACCAAACCCTTGCCGCTGGCGCTGTCAAACGACGAACCCGTGTCGGCCGGCTGGCGGTTACCATCGCAGCCGCAGCTGTCTGACAAGCCACAGATCTTTGGCCACAGCATTTCCATTCCCGCCTTGGCGGAATCCGCGCACGCTCAAGCGAAGGTGCAGAGCATCCCGAGCCCACGCAGCGCGAGTGCGCCCTCAATCCTGCTCCCGATGCCTTCCTCGTACGGGCGCATCACGTCGGAGCAGTGGGACGTGAAGGCTCTGGGGTCCGACGCCGATTTGAGTTTGCTGACCAACGAAGCGCTCGATTCAATTTTTGCACGCCAAGCTTCCGCTGCCTCTGCAGTTGCCGAACCGCCTGCGGTTGTGGAGATGGAACGCTAATCAAACAGTACCAACAAGAATACCAACAAATGAGAGAAATGCATTGATTTATTTGCCCTTGGGGCCTCCTGTCGACTGTCGAACTGATAGTGTCCACTTCAGTTGGGAATTGGCTGTTGTGCTCTGCCACTTGCCGGACTTTGAACATAACTACTGAACCCCAGTTCAAGGCGCCCTACTAACTCAAAATAGAATCTGCTTGAAACGGTACACTTTCATATTTCATATGTCACGGTACGAGTGCGTGTGCATCTGTAGATCTGCATAGTGTTTTTGTGTATTGATCAGCCGCGCAGGGTATCTCCCACTCTGGGGTCTCCCCTGTACTTCCGAGTTCTTTTGTTGGCCTCTGCAACGACTGGCGATACGAATGAGATCTCAATACACACCGATTTACTGTATTTACTACCGTAAATCGCCGGTTCCTTCTATAGAACCTTGGCTGCTTTTTACGGCGGCCATCGAGATATATTACGTAATTTCGTTTCGATTTATGAGGCGAAATCGGCGAAATTTCTTTTGCCGAAATCCACTCAACGCTAAAGGGACCCATACACAACCGAAATTTGGGGGGGGGGGTGGGGGGCTCGAAGGCATAGAAGGCACACAACGAAAGCGAGGTAGCAACCGGGTACCTAGCCCCCCTGCGCCGCAGTATCTTCTCCAGGCACTTCCTTGCGACAGGCCTATATCCTGAATGCGCCGCTTTCGACAAGCGACAAGCCTTAGAAGGTCGCGCTTGGGCCTAGTTGCTCGTCACTCACATTAACGCTGCCGTCGTCGCTGCCGTCGTCGCTGCCGTTGTCACTAACTGCCGACTCAACAGGTCAGAAGGAGTACAAAGCCGTAATATGGCGAAATCACAGTAAAAAACGAATTTCGCCCAATCAGGGAGCCGCAACGAAATTTCGTAAATTTCCTTAGATTTTGGCGAAACGAAATCCCATAAAAAGCAGCCAAGTATAGAACTTTCCACAAATCGCTGCTCGCTCTACTTACAGCTCCGTTTGTCACTTACTTGCGTGCCCCCGCTCATCGCGGCTTCGCACATACGGCTCTCTAATTCCCTTCGATCACCGTGTGACATCCCGCACGGCTCATAATGGACGCGACACTGCCTTGATAACGTGCATCAATTGCCTGGACACTGCTTCCTCTGCCCAAGACTTTTCAACCATACTCCACCGACACCTTCCACGTGTTACGGCCACTACACCACCACGCCGCACCGACGACTACACCAGTCCTTCCCACCGACTACTTCCACAACGGCCTCCCTTCATTCTACCTACATTATGATGGGCCTCCGTCCGCTCTCTCGTCAATCAGCAATCAACTCCCTCATGCCTAACACCCGGCACCCGGCTAACTCCTCAACCTCAACCAAACTTTTTTACGACCATCATGTCACTCCGAAAGTCCGACTCCCCTGGTTTTAGCTGGTTAATTCTTGACTGTACATAGTTATTAGAATAAACAGTAGCACAACGCCGGGAAATGCATGGGGGCAAGCTATCCGTAGCCCACAGCGAACCGCGAATGATAAGCCCCTCGCTGCGACGAAAAGCTCACGTAAATCGACTCGCAATGCGATAATGGTGTGAACAGCACACTAAGAAAAAAAATGCACCTTCCAGTATTTACACATGCTTGAGCAACGCTTTTTCAAAAGCCACGAGAGCTTCGTCCACTTCTTTCTGGGTCACCACCAGAGGCGGCACGAACCGCACTACTTTTGGCCCTGCAGGCACCAAGAGCAGCCCCTCTTGCGTAGCCGACCCCACTACCTCCCCTGCGGTCGGAAACTTGTCTTGTTCTTCACCGCTGCTCGAGTTCAGCACGAGGCCAAGAAGGAGGCCTTCTCCGCGAATCTCGGAAATGAGCCCTGCGAATCGACTATCGGCCTGGTCGTTGCATCCATGGTAAAAAAACAAAAAGAGCAGAGGAAAAAGATACAATTCTAGCGAAAAAGAAGAGAGATAGAGGCCACATTGCATAAAACGTGATCCTGAAAAGAAATCTATTTCGAGATTTATGCTCGCGAAGATACACATTCTAAGGTAGTAAAGTTTCACCTTGAACATTTCCAGGCCCGATCTGAGCTGCGCCCCGCGGGCCTGCACGTTTTCCAGCAAGCCGTCTTCGTCGAAGGCCCTCGTCACCGCCATGCCGGCCGCGCACGCCAGCGGGTTCCCGCCGTAAGTGGACGCGTGGTCCCCGGGCCCAAACACGTTGGCGCGTTCTTTGCAGAGCATGGCGCCGATGGGCACCCCCCCACCGAGGGCTTTGGCGCAGGTGAACACGTCAGGCTCCACGTTCAAGTGCTGGAAACCCCACAATTTGCCGGTGCGCCCCACCCCCGTTTGCACCTAAATTATGCGCGCGCATACCAACAACAACAACGTCAACGTCAAAGGCAAGCAAAACAACGACATCAAAAAAACTGCACGCAAGTCATGGAACTCTAGTACGGCACAGCAACATAACTGCTGTGTGCCAAGAAGCGTGTGCAACCTCCATTTATTTGCTGGAATGCACGGAATCCAGCATTCTAATTAAGAGATATCAAACGGGCACCACGCACACCTAGGCAGCTCCCCTGTAATTACCTCGTCGCACATCAAGAGCGCGCCGCTCTCGTCACAAACGTCGCGCGCCGTTTGGAAGAATTCTTGGTTGCCGGGCTTCACCCCACCTTCACCCTGTAACGACTCCAAGAAAATGGCAGCGACACCCCGCTTTGGGGCTGCTTTGCCTTGCAAACGCGACACGAGGCGGCGGCGCAGCGAGGGAGGCTTGTTGATGCGAGCTACCGCTGCCTGGAAGGAGAAAGGAAAGGCAGAAAGAGAACATCGATGAAGGTGTTCACCGTAGAATGAAGGGCAAAATTAGAGGTATGGAAGAAAAGGAGCTTCGCAGAAGTCAAAACGATGCCTTAGCGCAACATCCTAAGATCTGAAATCTTCCACCTCTTATTCACAAAAATGAACCCATCCCTACCCACCTTGAGGGCTTCTGGGTCGTTGTACGGCACGTACTCAAAGCACGGCAAAAGAGGGCCGAAGTCCTTCTGGTACTTGGGTTGGCCCGTCGCCGTGATGGTCGCCATGGTGCGGCCGTGGAAGCTGTCCAGCGCCGTAATTATTACGGGTTCGTCCAGGCCCAGCTTCACTTTGGCGTGCTTCCGGGCCAGCTTGATGGCGGCCTCGTTGGCTTCGGCCCCGCTGTTGCAGAAAAACGCCCGGTCCGCGGGGGAATTCTGCACCAGCCACCCCGCGAGGTCTCCCTGGTTCGGGATGTAGTACAAGTTGCTCACGTGGTGCAGTGTTTCAATTTGCTTCGTCACCGCTTCAATCAGGCCCTGTACATGCACAACCCATACGCAGAAAATGGGCCGCAGATTAGTCTCCCCACTTTTTCACTCTCCATAAAATCGTTTCGAAGCCAGATCCCGCGGTATTATTTTCTTCTAGAATGAGCACCCTTCCGAATATCTTTGAACCACTTTACTTGCTTTATTCTCACCTTGTGCGCGTGCCCGAGACAGCACGTGGCAATGCCCGCTACAAAGTCGAGGTAGTTCTGAGGAAGCAAGATGAAGTGAAAAGAAGACATCACACATCAAACAAAAGTCATTTGTACAAGCAAGCCAAGGCACTAAAGGCAGCGAATAGTCCTGAAAACAACTTCTTCTTAGCCGATAAGCACCGAAACAGTGGGCAGATAAGGTAGATTACACATTTCTTACCTTGCCCGTGGAGTCGGTCAAAGTAGCGCCTTTCCCGCGAACCATGGTAATCGGAAAGCGCCCGTAGGTTTTCATCACCACGTTGTCAAAAGCTGCCCATCAAATACAATAGAGTAACCAGTTGAAGAGACATCATTATTTTCACTCGCTCGCCTTGTCTAATCGGCGTTCTCTACAAATTCGTGACAGGTAATGCTTCCTTCTCGAAACTCACCCTTCTGGCTCGTTGCTTCCACGCTCGCTTCAGGTGTCAGCGTCGAAGTACGGCGGATTCGAGTCAAAACTGCATTTGTTGTAATTGGCGGAGCTAGGAAAGCTGTCGCACATTCAAGCAGCGCAAGTGCGAGGCAGATTCGTAACGTCGAAGCCATTGTCTATTGTCTACCACCGCTAAAAATACTCGGTGCACCAACAAAGCTACCACAAAGCATGAAACGAGTTGAGATAATTTTCGCTAATATGGTACACTTTTTTGTAAACACTGCCCACTCCCCACCCGAATCCACGCATGATAATACGACGGTCTACGGTAGCACGGTAGCACGGTAGCTTCGACGCTTCGACTAATAATATTCTAATCTCCGATAAGCTAGCCTTGAAGCTAGTCTAAAATTACCTGAAGCTACCGATTCCGATAAGCGCCGTTTCTGCATAGGTTGGTACTGTGAAGCACAATCCGCAGTCTACTATCGATGGACTTGGTTTGTGGTTGGATCAACCGCGCTACGAGCTACTGGCAATTTGGCATTTCTCCATTGGGATCACCAACGCGAGTCCTTCTCGTTCAATGCCACCCTCTCGGAGTAAGTTGACTCGCGTGTTGGTAGTATTAGCTAGTAATTGGGTGGGTTGAGACTGTGTCAACTCTTTTTTTGGCGGACTAGTCATAAAACCTACCTAGCTAGCCATAAGTTTTAGAGCTAACTTGAACTTTTCAAACAATTAGGATTCTTTCAGTGCAGCTTGTGCCAAGGCTGCTGCAAAGGGCCTCCGAGAAGCAGGCCACGACGTACGCGTTCGGACACTGTACTACGATAATAACGGGGAACTCGGACAGGTATTTATCTTAGCTCTCTACGAGCTCCCTTTCCTACCTCAACTTCGAGACACGTTGCTTCAGAAACTTCTTTTGATGATGCAGTCAGGCATATTTTATAAACACCTGTAAGATCAACCTACTTCTCACGACTAGGCTTATAATGGGCGAGACTTCCCACCTGCTCTCACCGCCAACGAGCGGCGAGAATACCACAGCATTGCTGCAAAACCGGAGCAACTCGCGCCTGAAGTCCAAGACGCTGTTGCTGACCTTCGATGGGCTCAGGTTTGTGCTCCACCATTTTGATACAGTGCGCCCACGCTTCCATGCGTTATAATTTTGTCATTGCTGGATGGCAACATTTCAAAGCAAACAGATTTAAGGAGTTCAGAACATATGGGATGTTAGTGCCGTTCTTTCCTTATTCACCTGCCGGAAGTGCACCGTCTAAAGGGTGCCCCTGTCTTAAGAACCAGAGAAGATTCCTAGTTACCTTCATATCTTGTTCGTGCATGCTATTTGTTGGGTACCTCGTCCTGATTGCCCTCAACTGGCACTTTTGTGTACCGTCAGGCCCTCGTTTTGGTGTACCCTACGTGGTGGTTCAACGTGCCAGGCACCCTCAAAGGGTTCCTAGACCGCACCTTTTTGCCCCACGTGGCCTTTCGCCTCCCGAAAAACATGCTCGAAGGCGACACCGGCCCCACCGAGACCGGCTTGCAGCCGCTGCTCACCAACATTGGCCGTGTGGGCGTGGTGTCCACCTATGGCGCGTCGGCGGGAGTGGTGTTTGGGGCGGGCGACAACGGCCGCCGCATGTGGTCTCAAGGCTTGCGCCCGCTGTTTGCGCCCGGCTGCTGCCTTCGGTGGAACGCGCTGTACGAGTTGGACATGATAACCCCAGCACAACGGGCCGATTTCTTAGCTCAAGTGGAGCGCGCGTATCGAAATTTCTAAAGGCAAGAAATTGAAAAGGCAAATTCAAATAATAGGAAATTTAGTTAACTAAAACTAAGTGCGAGGCGCCAGATCTCAAATCTCAAACTCAAACCAATTCGCCTTCATGACACACAGCCAGAGCTTAAAATCTAAAGGGCAGGACCAAGCCAGCAAAAGAAGAAAGAGCTAAACAAAGTGTACTTCGGAACTAAAGCGAGAGGGCAAAAATGTAAAAAAATCGGGTAGTGAATAGGTTATGTATAATGAATAATGTATATTATTTACATGTATATTTATTGAATTAAATTTCGCAAGTTTTCAGTAGTATCAAAACCCCATGAAGAAGGAGTATCAAGGGCATAACCCAATTCATTGCCATGGCTGATGACATCGCTTTCGCTAAACGAAGTGTGTGCTTTAAATGAACGGAATACATTCAAAAATGGAGTGGACTGGACTATCGTCTGATTATTGAATTCCACGCTCATAGAATTAATCATTTTCCAGTATCCGTTCTTAAATCCCATCATATTATGACTATCAGCATCGTCTAAACCAGCAGTGGCAGTTGCTTCTACTACTAAAGGCATTAGAATGTAACCTTCACTCCAGTTCACATAACCACCAGCATTGGAAAGTGGTGTAGAATCAATGACGACTTGAGACGAATAATTCTGTGCGTTGTTGTCATTCACAAACACAAGATTATCCATTATAGTATATCCACAGAAAAAAAATTAATACAATATCAGAAATTCAACGAGATATATTTTTTAGGTTTTCCTTTTGAAGTATCTATTTGTAAACCATCAAATTTCTTAAATGCTTCGGTTGCTTTTTTCATTCTAGGGGCAACATCATCTTTTACTTTTTCAGAATCTTTTCCCAGACCTGCAAGACCATCTCTAAACATTCGCTTGATACCGCTACTGCTTTTACCCTTCTTAATTATGACTCCCCTACCTCTTTTGCGTTTACTATGATAGCAACACGGCATATATATATATTTAGACATTTTTATTTTTTCTGTATATAGAGTAATTAACATGTTAGGGTCTCTAATGACAATACTACGACTTAATTGATCTCTTAACTCTAAAACCAATTGGGTGTATTGTCCGTCTTCCACATCTGTAAATTGTAAATAATTAGGTTCAAAAGTGAATAAACTACCAATGCTTGTTCCTAAAGGAGTATAACTACTTAAAATATTTGATGGAATGACTGCTCTGTTGTTGACTAAATTACATGAAACCAATATGGAACTATATGGGGTAATCTATGGTGCTTTGCTACTCAAGAAACTGCTTGTGGTTGAACCTACTTGGGATGTTGGATACGAACCAATTTCATATCCTAAAACTTCACCAAACCCTGATGTGTTTACATTCAATTGTGATAGAATGGAAGTCGCAGGAACTGACCATGTTGCACCGCTTGGTAATATACAACCATTTGAACTTTGAATGGTTGTGTCTAAAGGATATGCATTAATCTGAACGGCATACCTTGAAGTATTGACTAGAAACTCCAAAAAGTAAATAAATTGACCTGCGGAATTCGTCATGTAATGAGTGTTGGCAATCATAATAGATTGAAAGTAGGAATTCAAATCGCTAATTTCATAATATCCATCTGGAATCGTGATGGAGTATTCAACCCCATCAAACCATGTATAACTAAAAGTATTGTTGCCGTAATCACTGGTGATATTGAAAATGCTAAAATATTGATACACAGATTGGAGTGCAATCATATCGTTCTTAAATGTATAACCACCACTGGGAAAGTTATATACTAATTTAGTGTTGTTTGAATTTTCTTCTATATTAGCAGATGTTAATATGATTGTTTTTCCCATTATACTATATTCATAGAAATTATTTTTCAACAGCAGACAATTCTTTTAGTAAATCATAACCATCTTGTTTTTGTATTTGTCCCTTCTCCATGAAATGCAAAATCACAGAGCGTAATTCTTTGATAAGTGTAGGTGCGTAGGTGCGTTGTTACCAGCGATGAACTGTCCTCTTAAAACTTTGAACCGTTCCACTAAATCTATTTTGTCTTCGTCTATTGGTTTCAATTTAATAGTTTCCATAAGTCCTGATGCTTTTACTGCTTGGTTGAAGTGTTCTTTTTCTTCATTCATTAATTTGTCATACATCCTGTCAGACAGTACTCCACGCTCT
>Ga0307930_1001898_pt1 | contig 16287 bp, 14 predicted proteins | sample OrgLakmetageno46_FD_203161 | JGI IMG/M metagenome (GOLD analysis project Ga0307930, IMG submission 203161) | Saline water microbial communities from Organic Lake, Antarctica - #46 | ecosystem: Environmental > Aquatic > Non-marine Saline and Alkaline > Saline | place: Antarctica: Organic Lake...
GCCACTCGGGCATGTGCGCCTGATTAGCTTCTTAGGTCTAGTTTGCGCTGCTTTGCTTTTCTTCTCTACCTGTTAGTCTTCTAATTCCGGCCCTTCGGGGCCTGTCTCAAAATTCGCATATATAGGTAATACTTATTTTTACGAACCCTAACCTCTGCGTTGAGCTCTGAGCTCTGAGCTGAAGAGGTGACCGCCCCCCAACCGCCCCCAGAAAAAAATCCAAATGGACCCCCCAAAAAGACAAGACATGAAATTAAATTAGCAAAATTACCCGGTCCATAGTGCTGTCAATTGGTTACGTGGTGGCGCATGTGTTATTTTCCAACGTGGTCACGGGTTCGAGCTCTGCTTCGGGTCCGAGCATGAAAACGTCGATGTTTTTTTCATAGCTGATGTGAAGCAGGTTTCATCAGAAGACTTGGAATATTCTTATTGAATAACATCGCTGCGCATCCCCCTGTTACAGAGGTATTATGTTCATGGGATTGGGTTAGATTAGATTGGATTATGCCCCCCCTACAGTATTACAAAGAAACACCAACGAGTAGCACAAAGCTGCGTATTAATGAAACCACCAGAACAAGTCTGACGAAGTTGAGTGACCATTCACATGGAACTCAGTCTTCTTTCTGAGCCCCCTTTCCAGGGGGAACTGGATTTAGTAACTAACAGACTCCAGGGAGCCATCTAGTCGGCATTTACACGGGTCAGACTGAAAGCCAGACTCGGGGCTCATACAACTATAGTAACATAGTAAGCGGTATCTTCGTGTAAATGCACAGACGCAGAAATGACTTAAAGCCAGGCTCGGTGCTCATACAACTATCATAAGCGGTATCTTCGTGGTAGATGCAGAAACAGGCGCAGAAATGACTTAACTCTGGTTTCAAAATTATTTCATGAACAGTTTCAACTTTAAAGGGGGATGGAAGTATTATGCTTCGTGCCCTCCGCACACAATCCTCCTTGTAATTTTGACTTAAGCGCAACACGTACACTTCTGCCCGCAGCATTGGCTTCTGTGTCATTTGGGTTTGTATTAGTTCGAGTTCGGTAGCCGTTACGAGCACGGGGGCGTTGGCTTCTTTCTTGACTGGGCAACGCTAGGCCTACCCACGGGAGTACCATCTTCAATTGAAGCGGGGCCGGTGTCAAAATTGGCAACCCGCGAATACGGAAAACGCAAAGGGGTTGCCGTTGCAGACTTATGTTGAACCTTTCAATAGCCATTACAAGGCACAATAAAGAGCTACCATCTCTTCCATGGCCACTCAGGCATGTGCGCCTGATTAGTTTCTTAGATTTAGGTTACGCTGCTTTGCTTTGCTTTTTATCTCTTCCTGTAGGCCTTCTAATTCCGGCCCCTCGGGGCCACAAAAGCTTGAGCGTCACTTGATGAATTCTCCTTGGCTTCGAATGACACCACCTACGAGTAGCAGCAGCTGCGAGCACGAGTTAACTGCCCTAGGTACAATCGAGGTACAAACAAAAGCGCAATGGAATGGGATATGTCATTTCTAAAGGCCAGGAGGCACTCCCAATCGTTCGTTAATCCACGCACGTCGCATTTTTACGTGAGTAGATTTACGAATGATGGGTAGTGGTCAGGAGGCTGAAACGAACCATGTCTTATCCCCCAAACCAAGCATATAGTGTACCAAAAAGCATAATTTGAAGCGTGTGCAGGATTTGCCATTTCATCACTATTGACTATGCTGTATTTGACACAGGCCTTGAAGGGCCGGAGTTAGAACATCAACTGGAAAATTCCAAAACACTTCCATGGCCACTCGGGCATGTGCGCCTGATTAGCTTCTTAGGTCTCGTTTGCGCTGCTTTGCTTTTCTTCTCTACCTGTTAGTCTTCTAATTCCGGCCCTTCGGGGCCTGTCTCAAAACACGAGCTTCGACGTAACTATCGATAGCAGCCTAACGTAGTTCTTCATCTCTATTCAGAATGCCATTGGCATAATTGCGGGATCCCGTGGTTTATAGAACCAACAACAGACAACTAGGGACACCCTATTGGTAGACTGACTGCAGACAACCCCCGAACCCCCCGCCCCAGAAACCAGGAACAGGAGCGGCCAGCGGCCAGACGACTGAGACGACACGACGACACCAACAAACTAAACGGACGACTCGAACTCAAACTGGTGAGGTTGGGGAGGGAGGGGGCATAAAGCAGAAAACCCCTCACAATAATACTTTGAGCAGAAAACCCCTCAAATTCTCAGAATTAGTGTTTGACCTGATTCTAGACTTAAGGGACGTCCTAATATAATTAAGTGTCACCGTGGCACTACGCAAGTCAGTCACCACGTCACCACCGTACCAACCAGAGCGGCTGCTTTTGCGCGCCAAACCATGTGTCGCACGAAGCCACGAAGCCCTTGGGTTCACAGTGCCAAATGAGCCACAATGTCAATCAAGGCGCCTCAAGCGCTGAAAATTTGTTGGCGTCTATTTTGCTTCCGGGTGGATCACCGGCTACTTTCTTGACAACTCCGGTGAGTGCAACGGCTGATGCGTGGGCGTGGATCTTCCTCCACCTTTGCTCCGTCACCCTCCACTCATTCTTGCCACCCGCGCACGCGTAGTACAGACCTAAGATTCTCTATTTATGCGTTGTTCATTTGTATGTTGTGCAGGAGGAGATTTTCCAACCCTTAACGCGATTTGCTAGCGTTGCAGATTGCAAGCACGCATTGAACAAACTCAAGCGTGCTCATCAGCGCAAATTTCGCTCTAATGGCAAGAATGACAAACGCCGCTTATACTTTCAATGTTCAACTGTCATTGGAAATGTTATTCCTCCGAATAGACAAGACGGAGGATGCCCTTTTTTCTTGCGTACTACGAAAGAGCAAGATGGCACGGTGATCATTAGAGAAGTGAATTTGCGACACACCTGTGCAATCGAAGCCAGCTCGGCGGCCCACCGCAGTAAATTGCCTGCGCCGCAAGACGAGCTTGAAGTGGAAGCAGCGTATGCGGTGCGCCACTCTGCAAGAGGCGAGCGGATGAATGCCGTGGTGGAGCGCATGCAAGACAGGGGGTTTAAAGTCCCATCAGATCAAGCCCGTCGTGCGCTGGCACGTGAAAGTCTAGCACACGAAGAGTGCATTTCAGGCGAAACTGCCGGTTCTTTGGCTTCTTGGACTGTCGCATTCAACAAAATTGGCAAAGGCAACTACGGGGAGGTGCGGTTAAGTGCCAGTAAGGCAGTCGTGGCCACCGTCGCCGTCAGTGGTGCCGTCGTGAATATGGTTCGCAAAGGGGTAAATTGCCCTCTTCTCAACACTATCTCGATTGATGCATCCCATTTCGGAGGTGTTACGCGCGAACGAGATGCGCAAACAGCGCTCGGGGAAGATTATAGCGGTCTAGGCGATCCTGAGGAGATTTTTGGGAAGCCCACGAGTACGAAGGGCCGGCCGAAGAAAACGACGGTGGGCTTATGGCGTCTTCTTGTGTGCACGGGCCGAACCCACGCGTCAGATATCATTTTGATTGCCACTGGCTATGTGGCAACCGAATCTATAGAGACCATTGCGTGGTTTCTTGACGCTATCGAAAGTCGAGTTGCGTTAGCGGACAACTTTGGCACCGTAAGTTGACATCAAAATTTCTTGACTTAACTAAGGAAGCTGCCAAGACGGATCTTAGGAGTCGACACGGGCCCAACCAAGTGACGATCGCAACAAGAAAAGGTTCACGTGAGTCCTACACAGTGGATCTTACCAACCCACAAGACAGACGAAACATGTGCACTTGCGGTGGCAATCAGCAAAATGCACTGCTTTGCGTGCATGTCTGCGGAGTGCTTCTTCACCATGGTTCCCGTGGACAGCAGCTTGAAAGCTTCCTGCCGAAGGGGGCATTGACACAACCTGACGGTACCTCACCCATATGTTATCTCGAGATACCATCCACTGGCGGCCTTTTTATAGACTCAGACGTGAGAGCCCCTCCTTGGGTTAGCCTCAATTTGCCTATGGATATGATTCCAGAGAGTGCTTGTTCCCGTGCACGTGTACTTGGCCCCAGTGAAGTGAAACGGCGCCGCAGTGGTCAAGGGATGAGGATACTAAGTGCTGGAGAAAACGACACCATTGCTGTCGCCAAAGAGCTCTCGAAGAAAGATGCCTCGAATCTGAGAGCTCGTGTAACCCTCGAAGCGTTTTCACCCCCTCTTGACATCGACGATTATTCAGAGAGCGAAGAATACAGGGACAATGCTGATCTGCTTGAGGGCCCGAAGTACACTGAAGATAGCGATGAAGATTGGTATTCCGCTGACGGCATGGTAGGTGAAGACAACGACGAGGGCTCGAATGATGGTGGACGCGGGTTGAAAGGTGTGCGCATTGAGCCTGTAGTAGGTAATGTGTCGGAAGCGACGGAAGAAAACGAAGACGTCAATAATCAAAAGCACCTCTCGAAGTCAACGAAGAAACGCTCACGTAAGTGTGGTGAGTGTGGCTACTCCGGGCACAATAAGAGGACTTGCAACGCTAAAAGTATGCCTGGCAAAAAGGAACCCCCGTTCGAAGCTGTGCGCGAGGCTGCTTCAGAAGCTGCGGATGAGGCTATTTCAGTACTCAAAGGCGGTGCTGCATTAGCCTCCGCCGCCATCTCCTCAGGAGCTATTGAAGAGAGCCCAGTTGGAGAGCATTCAAACTATAACAGGCCTGGAAATGATACACTTAGTGACGAATCCAACGATGGCCAATTGTTCATTCCCCCCTTCGAAGCTGTGCGCGAGGCTGCTTCAGAAGCTGTGGATGAGGCTGCTTGTGCGCACAATAGCGGCGGTTTAGCCTTACTTTCCGCCGCTATCACTTCTGGTGCTAATGCAAAGAACCTAGCAGACGACAGTTCAGTCTACTGCAACGAATCCGACGATGACAACATCTTGCTCCTTCCTATTCCTACGTGTAGTTATTGCTCAAGTACGGAACACACTCGAAGCGCGTGCCCATATTCGCTTGAAGACGATACTACTAGTACCGATTCGGACGATACTCCTTTTGAATTTACACGGGAGCTTCGCAGCAGTGCTTCTCGCGAGCCAATTCCATCATGTAGTTTTTGTTTGAATTCGAAGCACACTCTAATGGCCTGCCCATACGCCAAGAATGAATTTTCTCTTGACAAAGCAATCTCTGAATGGAGCGACAATGGGCGCGACCTCGTGTTCGTCCCCGACAATGGAAACTGCTTCCTGTACTCATGCATGTCCAACGCCGATTTTATGCATGAAGACATCAGGGACCAAGTAGCTCTAGAATACAGGACAATGGTGCGTTGCGAAGTTGCTGGAGATCCAGAGAAGTACAAAGATATCGTTTCCCTAGCAGCAGACCAGGATCGAGTAGCAAACAAAAAAGGGCGTTTCCCGGAGACTTCCGAGGGGAAACAAGCTGGATGGGATCATTGGATGAAACGCATTACTGACCGCTCATATTGGCTGGATGATTTGGAGGTGTCCATTTTGGGATCCCTCGGAGTAGTTACAGTTGTAGCTTTTTGGCACAGGCAGTCGGGAACTGTTCACATCAGGAGGATGCTTCCAGGGGGCGGAGAAGAGAGGTTTCCTCTTAATGAACTCTCCACAAGGATGCCAAAGGAAGGCCTACCAAACACCATTCCATTTTACAACGACCGCGATCACTACTACCGGGCAGAACGTCGCGTCACTGTTGGTGGTGCTGGTGGTGCTGGTGCTGGTGCTGGTGCTGCTGGTGGTGCTGGTGCTGGTGGTGCTGGTGCTGCTGGTGGTGCTGCTGGTGGTGGTGCTGGTGGTGCTGCTGGTGGTGCTGCTGGTGAATGGAGCTCCTTGTCTGCCAGACCTGCCGATGCTAATGCCGACAGCCTTGCTGATGCCAGCGCTGCAGGCAGCGGTGCTGACTTAGCAGAAGGTGGCAATTATTTATCAAGGATACATATGTGTCCACTCACCGTTGCTCAGGAGGATGCTGTGAATGCCGCTTTTGATCACCCCGAAGGCAGCGAGTTTGTTGTGTGTAAGCTGCGCGCAGGTGCAGGTAGAAGTTATGTTCCTCTCCTTGGCAAGCATACGGCCAGGTGATGCTCAACCACTGCTGTTAAGTGCGCTTACACCAAAGATTGCTTCTCAACTCAACCACGCGCGTCGACTGCTTCCCCCCCCCCCCTTTCTATCTTAACATGTGCAACTCGTCACTTGCCTCCTGCGACATACATACGTAGGATGCGCTGCGGGTGGCTGTTCGATGAGACCATCAACATGTACATGTGGCTCCTGCAGCAGCGCAACAACGCGTGGGTGGCCCAAGACCCGCAGAACCGCAAACCCACGTACTTTTATAGCTCCTTCTTCTTCGAGAAAGTGTTCGAAAAAAAAAAAAATGGAAAAAAAATCGACGACTCCTACAACTACAGTTCGGTCAAGCGCTGGGCCAGAAAGGTATATACCCGACTCCGTGTTTTTTTAGAGGGCAACAATAGGTTTAGATAGGATGCCTTGATGGAGTAAAATTGCTTTTGTTTACCTCACCACTGCACTGTTTGCTTCTCTTGTCTGTGCACGCACGTGGACATGTGCACGCCTAGGTGACTTGCACGGGCGGCAACATTTTCAAGCTCGACAAATTGATGGTCTCGGTTAACGTGGGGGGTGCGCACTGGTGCCTCTGCGTCGCACATGTAAGCGAGGGCAAGGTACAGTACTACGACTCGATGGGCGGCGAGGGGAGACGATACCTGTCGGGCTTGAAGCAGTACTTCCTGGACGAAGCCAAGAAGTTCCCCGGCGATCCCGTGGCGAAAAGTGTGCCCAGTTGGGAGGAAGTACCCACTGTAGCGGGTACTCCCCAACAAGACAACGGCATCGACTGCGGCGTGTTCACGTGCTACTTCGCCAACTATGTGAGCGCTGATCAGAAAATGGATTTCTCGGCCAGGGATATGCCGCTTTTGCGGCGCCGCTTGACGTCGGACATTTTGAAGAAGGCCGCCGAGTAAGAAGAAGGGTGCTCGTTTCTTGTGTAGAAGTAGCGGGAATTTCGGTGCATGGGTGCTTGGATGGACACGGCCTATATTCCTTCATTTGAAGCCGGTTTCTGCGTGTGCTCTTCTGTTTGTTCCTCGTCCCTCGCGTGCGCATGTTTCATATGCTTTTAAGATAGAAGCCGTTGCGTACTGCGCTGATTTCACTCACGAGGATACTTCGATACTTCTTCAGTTCCCTACGACAAGTGACAGGGCGGTAAAACCGCCCTCAAAGTTTTACTAAAAAGTAACTCCTAGCTCGGCGCCTTGAAATTCACTATGAATCGCATCTATAGAAGTATAGAAAACTTATAATGGAACTTCCGAGTTAACCGAGTTAACGTTTCTTCAAGGAGGCTGCTCCAAGGATATTCGTGGACTTACACTACGTTCCTCGGAGCATCACAAAAGAGCACGGGCGATGCGCGATAGCTCCTAGCTGGGTAGAAGATAGTGCCTAGCGACAACGGGCACGCGACGAGGGAGCCAGCCTGAAGCGCCTAAGAAGGGGCGCGCAAGAGCAGATGTGCGCGCAAGAGATAGCACAGAAGCAGGGAATGCACCCAGCGCGGTATCGGCATGACATCGACTGTACCTAGCCACGATCTCCAGGGCGATGCGCGATAGCTCCTAGCAGGGTAGAAGATAGTGCCTAGCGACAACGGGCACGCGACGAGGGAGCCAGCCTGAAGCGCCTAAGAAGGGGCACGCAAGAGCAGATGTGCGCGCAAGAGATAGCACAGAAGCAGGGAATGCACCCAACGCGGTATCGGCATGACATCGACTGTACCTAGCCACGATCTCCAGGGCGATGCGCGATAGCTCCTAGCAGGGTAGAAGATAGTGCCTAGCGACAACGGGCACGCGACGTGGGAGCCAGCCTGAAGCGCCTAAGAAGGGGCACGCAAGAGCAGATGTGCGCGCAAAAGATAGCACAGAAGCAGGGAATGCACCCAACGCGGTATCGGCATGACATCGACTGTACCTAGCCACGATCTCCAGGGCGATGCGCGATAGCTCCCAGCAGGGTAGAAGATAGTGCCTAGCGACAACGGGCACGCGACGAGGGAGCCAGCCTGAAGCGCCTAAGAAGGGGCACGCAAGAGCAGATGTGCGCGCAAGAGATAGCACAGAAGCAGGGAATGCACCCAACGCGGTATCGGCATGACATCGACTGTACCTAGCCACGATCTCCAGGGCGATGCGCGATAGCTCCCAGCAGGGTAGAAGATAGTGCCTAGCGACAACGGGCACGCGACGAGGGAGCCAGCCTGAAGCGCCTAAGAAGGGGCACGCAAGAGCAGATGTGCGCGCAAGAGATAGCACAGAAGCAGGGAATGCACCCAACGCGGTATCGGCATGACATCGACTGTACCTAGCCACGATCTCCAGGGCGATGCGCGATAGCTCCCAGCAGGGTAGAAGATAGTGCCTAGCGACAACGGGCACGCGACGAGGGAGCCAGCCTGAAGCGCCTAAGAAGGGGCACGCAAGAGCAGATGTGCGCGCAAAAGATAGACTGCCTTGATGCGCTTTATTTCTATGTTTATTATTAGCCGTATCATAAGTTAGTTGACAAGTGAGACAACGTCACGTCATAATTTCGAATGGAGCATTGGAGCATCTCGCGCCAAATCGACTGTATTTTCACTACAGGGAGGGGATGCTACCTGAATTCCTATAATATAATTCTGAGAATTTGAGGGGTTTTCTGCTCAAAGTATTATTATGAGGGGTTTTCTGCTTTATGCCCGGAGGGAGGACAGTGGACAGTGTGGACAGCGTGACAGCGTGTGTAACAGGAGGCTGTAATAAGTATCCAACATCGGCACCCCCGAACACTTCGGCCATGTCCGTGTTCAATCGCTTTGCGACCGCGGCGTCGGGCGCCCTTAGTGTGAGTTTAGCTTAGAGTACTCGATAAATTGTGCCTATTACAGTAGTTGCATCATTCATTGACGCTTCTCTTTTTCTCAGGCGGCGATGGGGGAGAATGCCGGAAGCAAGTTCGACTTGGACACACCCGGTAAGCGTAGAATACCTTAGGCGGACACACCGTAGCACCTTGTACATCTAAGATCGCATGAATACCTACGTTCTGTTTCACCCGTGGATATCTAATTGGCTAACTTAAAACCACTGTGCTACGCACAGCTACGGTGGAGGAGCTGCAGGACCTCTTGCATCAATTTCAGTTAGACCAGGCGACTACCACGAGGGCAATTCAGGAGATGCTCATCGAGAAAGAAGCCGAATTGAGCCATTACAAGGCTGCTGCCGAAGCGGCTGGAGTGAACGTGCCTCCACCGCCTAAACCTGAGCCCAAGCCCACACCCGCAGCAGCACCGCCGGTGTCTCCTGGTACCCCAGGGCCTAGCAGCACTAGTGGAGCAGAGGAAGCATCGCAGGATGCAGACGCTGCTAACCGCGCCGTGACCGTAGCCTTACGAACCAAGCGGCTTGCGGAGCGGGCTGAGGAGCTAGAGAAGGAGCGAGACGCGCTCTCGGCCACGGCTTCGGCTCACGCGCGCAACATTTTGGCCCTGGAGAAGGAGCGGGAGCAGCTCGAGGCTACGGTGACGTCCAAAGAGAAAACTATCGAAGACTTGGTGGTGGAGTACAGCCAGCTCAGCGGAGAAATGCGCGAAGGGTCGGAGCGCGACTTGGGCTTGATTGCGGAGCTGGAGCAGGAGCGAACGGACTTGTCCAGCCGTTTGACGGAGTTCGAAGCGAGAATGCGGCAAATGACCGAGTCGGCCAACTTGGTGTCGCAAATCACTGGCTTGAGCGGTGTTTCAGCAGACGGTGCGCCTGCGGCGGCGGCAGGGGAAGCAACAGCTGGAGGAGCAGGAGCCACGGATGCCGAGCAGGCTGCTTCCCTCAGTGCCATCAAGCAGGAGTGTTCCGCCCTTCAGGCGGATCTGGAAGAGGCAAAAGCTCGTGCCACTGCTCTCGAAGCCCAGGCAGCCACCGCAGACGCCGCCCGAAGCACTGCGCTGGCTCAAGTGGAGAACATCAAAGCAGAAATGGCCGAAGCGGCGGCGGCTGCGAGTGCCGCGGCCCATGCCGCCGGGCCGTCGGCTGAGCAAGCCGCAGCTGACCAAGCCGCCACTGCCGAGCAAGCACAAGCGCTCAAGAAGCTGGAAGCGCAAATAGCGGCGAGCGCGGAGTCCGAAGCTGCAGTGGCCAAGCAAGTGCAGTCCCTGCAAGACGACTTGGCCGCCGCCACCGTGACTCTGAAGGAGGCGCTAGCGGCTCAGGAGCAGAAACACGCACAAGCGATTGAAGCGCTGGAGGCGTCGCACGCGGCCAAGCTCGCGGAGGCCGCAGAGGCCCAGGCTGCGGCAGAGGCCAAGCACGCGAAGGAGCTGAGCGAAGCCAAAGCGCAAGCCGCAGCTGAAGCAGCGGCTACAGCGGCAGCTGGGGGTGACGCACAGGTAAACGTAGTCTAGTACGTGATTATCCCGAGATGGTCATGGGTCGGGTTAGAAGTTAGGAGTGTTCGCATGAATGTCTCACCATTATCAATTTTCTCGGACTTTCCACACCCTCTATTTTTACTTTCTGGGGGGATGTGTACTTCTTTTTTTTGATTACTTCTCTCTCGACAGGCTGAAGCGCACAAGAAAGCCCTGGAGGAGGCCCAAGCATCTGCCACAGCAGAGCGAGCTTCGCTCGAAGCCTCCGCTGCAGAAACCCTCGAAGCGGAGCGCGCTAAGCATGCCGCTGCATTGGAGGCCGCTGCAGCCGAGCACGCGAGCGCAGCTGACACCAGGGTGTCCGACCTGGAGAAGCAACATGCGGAGGCACTGGAGGCGCAGAAAGCTGACCATTCGGCAAACTTGGAGGCCACTACGAAGGAGCTGGAGGGGCAGCTGGCGGCCGCGCGGGCCGAGGCAGAGGAATTGGCCAATCAGCACGCCGCCGCCAAGACCAGCCTAGAAGAAACGCAGTCGTCCGCCAAAGAGGTGCGTGTTTGTGTGCGTATGTGTGTAGCAGAATATCATGGGTGGGTGGGTGGTGGGGTGTTCGTACCTGAGATGTAGCTTGAACAAAGAGAAGGAGGTGGAGCTATTATTTTATCATGGTTTTGCACTTTGCCGTTTCTTCGTTGCATGTTGACTTCTTCCTTATCATGCATTTTCAACACCTACTTTCCTCCTTTTCTTCCACGTCGATCCATCACCAACACCACCACTATCTATACCAGAAACACGACCAAGAACTCGCAGCGGTGCAAGCTGCAGTTGAAGAGGCTAGGGCAGCGGTTGAGGCGGAAAAGGCAGCAGCGGCCGAGAAGGTAAAGTGGTAGAGATAACAGCAATGGCGAGTGCCAACAAGAACAACAGTTTTTATTTCATTTCATGATGTAGATAGAGCTTGCCTTTCCCCCTTTTCTATTTCTCGCACCCTTCTGACTTTCTTTCAATTACGTGCCCACTTCTATTCTTCCTTCCTCTTGTATGCCCCATGCATCCAGGTGGCCTCCTTGCAAGCCGACCATGGTGCTGCCCTCGCTGCTGCTGAGCTCGAAGCGGGGGCTGCCTCTGCTGCACGGGACGCCGCTCACGAGGAAGCTTTGAAGCAAGCGGCAGCAGCGGCAGAAACTGCCAAAGAAGAAGCCCTAGCCGCCCTCAGCGAGAAGCACCAGGCTGAACTCACGGAAGCGCAAGCAGCAGCGGCCAGTGCGGCCGCCGAGGAGGCGAGCAAGCATGAGGCCGCTCTCGCTGCCCTCGAAGCCCAAAAGGCTGAAGAGCAAGCCGCAGCCATTGCTTCGTGTGAGATGGAAGCCGCCGCAGCCGCTGCCGCTGCCACCGAAGCCCACGCCGCTGCCACGGAGCAAGCCAGTCAAGCGCACGCGAAAGCAATGGAGGAGCTGACCACGGCCCACGAGCTGAAGCTCGCGGAGCTCCAGGCAAGCTTGGACGAGTCTGTGGCCAAAGCCGCGTCTTTGGATGCCGAGTGGCAGGCGAAAAGCGACCAGCTGTTGAGCGAGGCGGCTGCGGAAGCTGAGAGCCGTTTGGAGGCAGCCGTGGCGGCAAAAGCGGCGGAAGATCAGGCCGCTATGGACGCAGCGGAAGCGGCGCGGGCCGACGCGCACGCCATGTACTTGAAAGAATACGCCAAGCGCAAAGTGGTCCACAACAAGCTCATTGAGCTGCAGGGTGAGTAAGGATGAGCAAGGAAGTAGACTACAGCAGGGGGTATTCTGGGAGCACATTGGAGAAATGAGCAGAAAGCCATCAGTGTAGCTTGAACTCTTTGTTTGAATAGTGCATCTCTTTGTTGACTTTGTGTATCTTTCGAAATTTTCGTCTCCTTTTTGTCTTTTCATTCGCACGTGGCATGTGTTGTTGGTTAACATTGACCTTTTTTTTTCACTAACAACAGGCAACATTCGGGTGTTTGCGCGTGCCCGGCCCATGGTGAGCGCCGAGCTCAAGAGTGGCAAAGCCGATGACGTCACTGAGTACCCCTCGCCAGACGACATAGTGATTCACAAGGACGCCCTCACCAAAGCCCGGTTCGAATTCGACCAAGTTTTTAAACCCACGGGGTCGCAAGAAGAAGTGTTTGAAAACGTGAAGCCCTTCGTGACGTCCTTCTTGGATGGTTTTAACGTGTGCATTTTTGCCTACGGTCAAACTGGCAGCGGCAAGGTGCGGTGGTTATGCTTATTGTGGATGTTAAGTGGTTGGCTTGGGGTGCAATTTTAAATGTCATAGTTGCATTTCTTTCAACTTTATTTTTACACAGTTCAGTCGTGACTAAACTGAAGGAATCACTGTCCTTCTGAATCTTAGGCTCTTCCATCCCTAACCTCTTCCCTTCTTTGGCTTCGCTCTACCCACGGCACAGACTTTTACCATGGAAGGCCCACCCGACAACCCGGGCGTAAATTTACGGTCTCTGGAAGAGCTCTTTCGGCTGCAAGCGGAGCGCTCCGACACTATGACTTACGAGTTCGTGTTGTCGTATTTGGAGATCTACAACGAGTCGGTGCACGATTTGTTGGTGGAGCCAGCGAAGAAGGGGGCCACCAAGAAGGCTCTGGACGTGCGCCAAGGCAGCGAGGGCATGGTCGTGGCGGGCCTAGTGGAAACCCCGGTAACTTCGGTGGAGGAAGTCATGGCGCTCATGGCACGCGGCGCCGACAATCGGGCAGTAGGGTCTCACGACATGAACGAGCACTCCAGCCGGAGCCACTCGATTTTAACCCTCTCGGTAGTGGGCACCCCCATAAAAGCCAATGACGGCGCTGCTGCTGCCGCTGGTGGTTCGTCCCCTTCGAAAAACGATGGCGGTTCTTCCTCGATGAGCAGCGTCAAGGCCAAGCTCCACTTGATTGATTTGGCGGGCTCAGAGCGGGTGTCGAAGACTGACGCGACCGGGGACCGCCTCAAGGAAGCTCAGGCCATCAACAAGTCTCTCTCGGCGCTTGGAGATGTAATTTCAGCTTTGGGTGGCAAGAAGGGGACCCACGTGCCGTACCGCAACTCGCGGCTGACTTTTTTGCTCCAGGACTCGCTGAGCGGCAACTCCAAAGTGCTCATGTTTTGCAACGTCAGCCCGGCCTCGTATAACTTGGGCGAAACGGTGTGCTCCTTGACCTTTGCCGCGCGCTGCCGGAACGTGGAGTTAGGCGCGGCCAAGAAGGGCGGCGACAGCGCAGAAGTGCGCAAGCTGCGGTCCACGGTGCAGCGCTTGCAGGACCAACTCGCGGAAGCAGGCCTGCTGACGGCGGCCGCAGCGGAGGGTGATGATGATGGTGCAGATGCTTCTGAGAAAAGCTTGAGCAAAGTCAAGAGCCCTGGGAAAAAGTGAGATTACAGAAGTCGGAAGTGGTTCAATTCTTTCGAGAAATATGCACTATTGAACACCAGATATACCACTGCTAGGGCTGTAGTCAGCAATAGAAACCAGTTGAGGACTTCTCTGTTGGGAATTTCAAAGAACTTTGGGCTGGTTGTATTTTAGAGATCTAGATCTAAAGAAGCTGGAGTTTACTATTTACTACGACATACGGCGCCGGCGTCATAAATTTACAGCAGACTTGGAAGTTATAAGTTATAAGGAAATGGGCGATTGTGACTGGGGCCTACTCACGGGTTTAATAGAGCACGAGAAACATTGAAACAGAGGACTTCATTTCATCCAGCGGACTTATACTTTATAAGTATTACTGGGTATATGAATAACAATAAAAAACCAAAAGGGCTTATGGTATCTGCTGGTAGTCCAAGGAAGTAAGTACACCGATCCAAATTCAGATCTTATTCTGGCTCTGTCTTCAGCAACAGATCAACCATAATATGGTTCTCATTAAAGCAAAGACATCCGTTGAAGTATTAGTTGCCCGCTACGAACTCACGGACGACTGCCGCGGCGCCTACGATTCCAGCGTCGCTTCCAAGCTTGGCTTGACGAATTTTGACATGGTCGGGCAAGATCGTCCACCTTGTCTTTTCAAAATGCCGCCGCACTTCAGCAAGGAAAGGCTCTCCAGCTTCGGCCATCCCGCCTCCGAGCAAAACGACTTGACAGTCGTAAAAGCGGCACAAATTCACTAAAAAAAGCGCGAGAATGCGGGCAGTCTCGTCCACAATTGCCACAGCTGTATGTGCCAGAGCATTATCTTCGCTCTGTTTTCCAGTGTCGAATGCAAGAGCAAAAATTCGGGCTGTACTCAGCGCAGTATCCGGCACCGGCAACTGCTGTTGCTCAATCTCTCTACTAGGAGGGGTTTCTTGCCCTTTTCCTTTTCCTATCTCACAGGCTTCATGAAAGCGAGCCCGGACGCTGTTGGCTGAGATGTATGCCTCCGCACAGCCCCATTGCCCGCAACCACAAAGACGCGCTGCTGCTGCTGTTCTAGACCCAGAGCTCTTATGGCCATGGTCTAAGTGCACGATGGAGTGCCCCCCTTCAATAAGCCCTCGTGAGCCCTGGAGGATAGAGCCAGCTACGAGCACGGCAACGCCCACGCCGGAACCCAGGGTAACCATGACTACATCTCGAGGTGGTGCAGCAGAAGCAGCACCTTGAGAGCCTGCATCTCCTTGAGAGCTCGCAGCACCTACCCAGCACTCCGCAGCCAAAGCAGCGTCTGCATCGTTCACCAGCCGAACGGGGATGTTTCCACCGAGTTCTTGCTGCAGGAGTGCGGCCAATGGGACGTCTTTCCATGCTTTGAAGTTCGCTGCTGCTTTCACGACTCCATTGAACACGTGGCCTGGAGACCCGATTCCGACTGCGGCTACCTCACCTAATGCTACGTCCGCTTCCGCACACACGCGATTCACGCACACCATTAAACTAGCCACTACAGCTGAAGGATCTTTTGCTTCGAGCGGTATGGAAGCGCTTGCCAGCAGGACTCCATCCGTAGCGCGTACTATGCCAGCCTTCGCATTGGTTGCCCCGAGGTCGATACCGACCAGGTAAAGCTTTTGCGTCACTTCTTTCGCAGGCTTATTCTTGTTATCTTTTAGTCGTTTCTGGCTCAAAAGGTATGCTAGCAGTCCAACAGCGGCAGTGGCTGAAGCTACGACGGTCGCAATTTTGGCATTGCTTAACGCCATATGTATACAGAGATATGCGGATGAGATCCTGAAGAGATGACCGCAGCAGTGTCGGATATTTATTTATCAGATGAATGGGTACCATTATTATTCTTGTGAATGGCAGCATACTTATGTGGCGGCCTCGAACGACGGTCATGCAAGGCTCGACTAATTAGAAACTCGAAGCGTACTACTAATTCATTACGAATAAGTGAGGATCTAGCTAGCTAGAGCAACATAATGAACGCACAGTGACTGAACGAGATACAAAGTCGAAGGTAGCGTGATATGTACCTCCAAGACCGTCGTAAGCGCCAGCTTCTTGCTTGACGGGTAGTTGGACTTCGCCAGTTTGATAGATTTGGTGATGTGAAATCGAAACGACGAAACTTCGCTTCTTCGTGAAATACAGGGGGTTGTCATCTTAATTCAAACTGTTTGATATGTATTACAGTATTACATACAGTAGTCGTCTAGCTAGCTAGACTACAATAGTTTTTGCAAGTCTCAATTCTGCAACTTGCCTCTTGCTTAGAGTTTAGAGATTCTTACTTTAAGGAGCTGTCTAGTCTAGTCTAGTTAATACTCTCCCAAAAACAAAGAAAGACAAGCACACAGCAGTCACAGAGGCACATATAGAATGCACTTGAGCTGCAAATGCGCTAGCGAATTCGCTCCAGAAGGCCAAT
>Ga0307930_1001899_pt1 | contig 16286 bp, 12 predicted proteins | sample OrgLakmetageno46_FD_203161 | JGI IMG/M metagenome (GOLD analysis project Ga0307930, IMG submission 203161) | Saline water microbial communities from Organic Lake, Antarctica - #46 | ecosystem: Environmental > Aquatic > Non-marine Saline and Alkaline > Saline | place: Antarctica: Organic Lake...
CAAAATTATTTCATGAACAGTTTCCACTTTAGAAGGGGGTGGAAGTATTATGCTTCCTGCCCTCTAAACACTATCCTCTTTACGATTTTGACTTGCGCGCAACGCACGCGCGTACACTTCTGCCCGCAGCATTGGCTTCTGTGTCATTTGGGTTTGTATTAGTTCGAGTTAGTTCGAGTAAAACCAAGGGTACCCCATCGTGGTACTGTAGGTTTGTCTATCGAAAATAGTTGGAAAAATAAGATGGCCGTAAGGATAACCGATTGCCCTCAAAGTTTGCACAGTTGTTTATCACGGGTTTTCAAAAGCGCATGCAAAAGGCCAGAGCCAGAGACGCCGAGGAACCTGTCTAAAAGTTAACCCAAAGTTGAGACGCGCAGTGCACCAGAGAAAAGTCAACGATTAAAATCCCAGAAATGGAAACTTTCGGAACCTGTAACTCTTGATGATGAGCACCAATCAACGTGCGGATTTTAAATTGTTCACGGGAGTAACATGCCGATGAACATTTTCAACTTCGTTTTGAAATTTGGATCCATCCAGTACATGATTCTGGTTCCGAAAGTACCAACTATATATATTAGACGAACCTACAGTACCGTGGTAAAACTCTTATCACTTGTGCTTGTGCTACAGTAGCTAGGCTCCAAATATTGCGAGACTACTGTAAGTAGTAGCTCGAAGACTACTACTTTTAAAAAGCCTCATTTTGAGCCCAACTTTAGTAGTCAGTGTTTTTAGTTGCTTCTCGGGAGGTACATCCATTTCACGTTTTCCCACGACGAGAAGAAATCGTTGACTTTGAATTCCTCTGCTGAGACCTGCGGCGGAGTATCTCGGAAATGGCTTCTAGACCAAAGTTAATGCTCGCTAAGAGCACCTATCGCGAGGCAATGCGGCCGGATGGGACACCTGGCTTTGCAATGGGCCGAGGCCGCGGTCGAGGTAAAGTCGAGGCGACACTCGGTACCTCAGGAGGCCTTGGATGGGAGCACATTGGCCCCAAGTCGGCTACACCGCCATCGGCTGGGCAGTTTGAACCCGCGAACGAGCCAGTTGACGATGAAGATTCTGAGGAGGAAATTCTTTTGCTTAAGCCGCGTGGTGCGAGTAGTGGCGGTCTTAATCCTTTGAATGTCCCTGCTGCGGGCATACCTGCTCCAAAGAACGACCCTGCGGAGCAACCTCAAGAGAGCACTCTCCCTGAAAAAAAGGCGGAGATCAGGTCCATGTTTGCCAGCCCAAAGCCATGCAAAAAGAAATTGACCCTGCGCCTTAGCAACAGCGATGAAGACGCGTCCACCAAGGCAGCCGCTGCAGCGCCAGCGAAACCTAGCGTGCCTCCAGCAGGAGCGTGGCAAAAGAAAGCGTGGCAAGTGCCAGTTCCAGTTCCAGACCAACCACAGCCGGCCGCAACTGTGCCAACTGCCGCACCTAAACTGCTTGCCAAGACTCCTGAAGAAGCTCCTGCAAGTGCGGCGGAAGCAACGCATTTCTTCAAGCTGTTGACGCGCGCGAGCGGAGGAAGCGAGCCCCCTGGCCTCCCTGGCAGCAGCAGCAGCAAAAGCGCCCCTGTAGCGGGTGACAGTGCGAAGTCTACCATCGCTACGGGCACGGCCAAAGATCCTGTGTCACAGTTGGCCCCTCAGGACGGTGAGGCATGTCTACCGGTGGACGCTGCGCGAGGCGACATTCTGGCCGCGCTCGCCGCCCACAGCGTCGTCGTGTTCAAGGGCGACACTGGGTGCGGCAAGTCGTCGCGCGTGCCCCGGTTCATCGTGGAAGCAGACCCAGAGGCCAAGGTGGTGGTGGCGCAGCCGCGGCGCCTAGCAGCCATCGCTCTCGCGCGCCGCGTGGCCCACGAGCGCACGGAAGTGGTTGGAGGCGCGAAAGGGCTCGTGGGGTACAGGGTGGGCCACGCGAGCAAGGCCGGCCCCAAGGTGCGGCTCACGTTTGCCACTGTAGGGTGGCTGCTCCAAAAACTCGTGCACTTCGTTGCGGATGGCCATGCGACAGACGGTGGAAGCAGCGGTGCTCAAGGCTCGCAATTTGACTACACGGTGGTAATCGTGGATGAGGTGCGCCTAGGCTACATGTGGGCTTCTGCATACCTCTTGTTTATATTCACTCCGGGAAGTGATCACTTCCTTTTGTCGTCAGTCTCTGACCTTTAGCATCAGAAATGATTCAGGTTTACTTGAGAGTGCTATTGTGATCAGTTGTGTCTGAAATTGAAGTTATTTTGCAACATTTGTCTTTCTTACATTCGTCTCTCATCTTCGTTGTAAGTTATGTATTGGGATACCTTTCGGATTACGTAGGTGCACGAGCGTGACTTGGAAATGGACTTGCTGTTGCTCGTCCTGCGGCTGATTCTCAAGAAGCACTCCGACGCTGTGCGCGAGGGTGCTGTTTCCATGAATGTGCGCCCACCCTTCAAGCTGGTGTGCATGTCGGCCACCTTCGACGCGAATGAGTTCGTACGGTACTTCCGCCCTGCCACCCTTCTAGGCCATCACCCCGGTGCCGGCGCTGGAGGCGGCGTTGCATCTCCCTTGGTAGTGGGCGGCCGGCGCTTTCCCGTAAACGCTACGTACCTGGACGACTTGCTAGCGCAGGACTTTCCCGACGGGCACTCTCCTGCACCTGCTTCCGCTAAAAACGGTATTGCGCATCCACCTCGCCGTAAGCTAGCAGCTACTCCAAGGCCGCCCCTGTGGCTTCCTTCTCACGAGGCTGAGGCTGCGCGCCGCTTCCTCGCTGCGAGACCTTTTCGCAAGTGCATCGCCAGCAGCAGCGGTAGTAACTCCAAGTCTGCCTTACAAGCTGAAGAAGGCGGAAAAGACGAAGAATGTGGCGAAGACGATGATGAAGAGGCAGCCGTGCCTGATGCAGTGGTGCGTCTGGCTGCGAGGCTGGTGCTCGAAGTGTGCTGGCGCCGACCCGGAGAAGGGGTGCTGGTGTTTCTGTCGGGGCTCACTGAAATCGAGGCCGTGCACGAGCACCTCCGAGACGTTGCCATTGAACTGACTGCGTCATCGGGAGGTTCTCAAACAGACCGTGTATCATCGGTACCGAATCATAAAGATGGTGCGCTGGCTGCACTCGGGGTCTCAGTATCGGTGCTTCACTCGATGGTAGACCTCGGTGATCAAGCTGCTACTCTTGACCAAGCAAACAAGCAGTCGTCTGCTGCTTCTGGTGTAGAAGCTCCAGGCGCGTCAAACTTGCCTTTGACGAAGAAGAAGGCAGACAATCAGAGTAGACCAACGATCATGACGCAGGTAGTACTCGCGACCAACTTGGCTGAGAGTTCTTTGACCATGCCTAGCTTGCGTACCGTCATCGACTTGGGCCTCCACAAGGAGCTCGTTCAGCTCAAAGCTTCATCATCTACGCCTTCATCGCCTCGCAGCAGCAGCAGCAACGGCAGCAGCAGCTCACACCGCAACGCCACCACTTTGCGCAAAGCCTGGGTGTCCAAAGCCTCGGCTCAGCAGCGCGCGGGGCGTGCCGGCCGCGTGGCCCCCGGCTCTGTTATCCGGCTCTACCCGCGGGCGTTCTTCGAGCAGCCCCCCGATGCTGGCGGCATGGCGCTGTTTGACGCCCCGGAAATGGCGAGGCTTCCGCTCGACCGAGTGGTGTTGCGCGCCAAGCTCCTTGGAGTGAAGTCGGTGCATGCAACCCTGATGGGCGCGCTCGTGCCGCCACCCCGCTCTCAGGTAGACGCCGCCTTGCAGCAGCTGGTGGAGCTCGGTGCCGTGGTGCGAGTGCCCGAAGCAGCACGCGAAGGGGGCTGCGCTCAGGCGCCGAGCGCGCACGACGACGGGTGCGCAGTGACCGCAATGGGCCGCGCGCTCGGGAGTTTGCCGCTGGAGTTCAAAGCATCGAGGTTGCTCCTGCTTGGGGCTCCTCTGGGCTGTGGCGCCGAGGCCCTCGTGCTAGCTTGCCTCTTGTCTGCGCCACCTCACAGCAACCTCTTTGAGCCGCTGCCGCAAGTTGACAAAATGAGCTCCTCAGGCGACGCTGCTGGCCCAGGCAGTGGCGCACTTCAGAGGCAAGGAGGGCGGCTCGCAGCGTGCCTCCGTACGCGGCGCATCTTTGACCGAGGCCTTTACTCCGACCATCTTGCGTCGCTCGAAGCGTTCAAACAATGGCTGCTCTTTCGGCATGCCCTCAAGCACAATTCTGCTGCTGCCGCTACTATTCTGGTCTCCTCGGGCGCAGTTAGCGGAGAAGTGGCTGTTTCTGCAGGAGGAAGTGCAGACAATGCAGATTTGACCGCAACAGCTGCGGCTGACGCCCTCGTGTGCACCCCTGTGCGCGCTGAAACAGCGTGGTGCCGCGCGTGGGGCTTGTTGAAGCAGCGCTTGGTTGAACTCGAGCTTCGGTGCGCGGAAGTGGCGGTGCGGGCCACAGCACTTTTGCCAGCAGCAGCGCACCAATTTGCCGTGCTCTTGAAAGACACCTCGTCGTCCTCGGCGCAGCAAAGTGAGGCCACGGTGGTAGCTGGTGGTGGAGCAGTAAGTGGCGCATCAGAAGCAAGACAGGCACCTTTAGGTGTAGTTCCTGCGGCACCGTCTTCGGTTGGGGAGACTCCGGATGACTTCCTGAGTGTTGTGGCTGAGTCTTCACTTCCATCGTCATCGAAGCCGAGCCCACGCGCTCGCTTTAACACAGCTGCCGACACGCGCATAAGTCATCTTCGTGCGTTAGGGCAGGATGTACCCACTTTGCAGATGCTGCTGCTCTATGCTGCGCTCCCAGGCGGCGGCTCCTCGTTGATTCGAGCGGACCGGAAGCTAGCACCACCGCGCCTCCTTGCGCGCTTCCCGCATCTTGATGAAGAAGGGTCGTCCTCGTCGTCTTCGGTATTCGAGAAAACTGCAGCAGCAGCAGCTCCCCTCGGTGCTCGCATGGCGCTGTTAGCGGGCGTCACCTTTCAACCACTCGCGAGTGGCCCCACCACCATCGCTGCGGCGGCTTCCTTGCTCCGGGCCGCCCTCGAAGCCTGGTGCGGGCCCATGAACCGCCTCGAGTTTGTGCCGCCCGAGGGGCATGACCCCACTATGCCTCGCGCACTGGCAGGCGCTCAACTCCTCGCGGCTGGGAGGTGGATCGTCGAGTTTCCTGCCACTCCTCTGGAGGAAAATGGAAGTGCTGGTATTGGCAATAGTAGCGACGGCGGCAACGTTGATGGCAACGGCTCCTTGAATGCTATGGCCGTGACAGCCGTCGAGGGCCACAGCGGTGGGCTTCGAGACTTGGCGTTGTGCGACTTTCCCCTTGGGTTGAAAGCCCTGGCTCACCTTTCCTTGGCTCCACGTGGCCTGAGGCTGCCTGTGCCGCCCACCGCTACTTCTACCCGTACGCCACCCTCTTCTACCCAAGCGCCACATACGAAGGGAAAGAGTGGCAAGTCACGCAAAGGTCAAGGAAAAGATGGTGGCAAAAGTAGTGGCAGCACCGGAACCAATAGCGGCAACAGCAAGAATAGTAGTAGTGACAATGAGGCTTCGGTCTTCGTGTCTTCCGTGCGCTGGTCTTTTTCCACCCAGTGGCACCTCCCCATTCTCGCTACTGCTGCGGCACGCAACAGTAGCAGCAGCAGCAGCGCGCATGTAGTGCCCTACGTGGTGCCTTCTCGAGGATCCAGCCTTTGCTTCACAGTGAACACAAGCCGCAGCGGCCACAAAAACCCGGGTTATGCCATTTGCGGTGACTTGCGTAAGAGCAGCAGTGTTCCTGGGGCTGTTCCCACTGCGTCTGCCTGCACGGCCCTCCCACACGACAGCGCTGCTCTTGCGGCGGCCCTCTTGTTGCTTGCGCCCCCTACTGCCACCCTCGTCTTGTCGCCGGCTCCTTCTCCTCCGCCTTCAAGCTCGAATGGGGCAGACAAAGGTGCTTCATCACCACCGCCACAAAGTGCGCCGAGCTTTCAAGGTGGGCGGCTCGGGTATTTGGTGCCGCGGCGGAGCCACAGCGGGTACAAGCTGCGCGAAGTGCACCATTGGAAAGGAGCCTTGACCTTGCGGGACCTGGAGATGGTGAACGCGGTGCGCAGCCGTCTCAGCGAAGCCCTCGGACCTGGACCACTTGCCCAATCTTCGTCGTCTCCTTCTCTTTCCTCGTCGTCTGCCGCAAACTCGCCTAGTAGTGGCAAAGAAGCTGAAGGTGAAACTCAGAGCTGTACAAGCACAGACTTGGCTTCTCGGCCTCTGGACGGGCGGCATGATCCTTCCCTCACCTTCGCCTTTCATGCTGCTCTCCGCCACCTCGCTTCGAAGCTCAAGGCGCCTACTGGCAGCAGCGGTGGCAACGGTAGCAGCAAAGGTAGCAGCAGCAGCGCTTACCCTCCTGGCACTCCAACCACCTTCATGGCCTTTGAAAGTCACCGTAATCGCGGGGCGTGTTTGCCCGAGTGGCGGTGCCTCGACCTCCATCACCGCGCTTCACTTGCCGCCACGTTTCCTGGTTATTACTCTACGGCGCACGTGTCGGAAGACGCCATGCAAGCGGCAGCGGGGCTCGGGCACGAGACCTCAACCACCGCAGGGCAACCTGGGATGAGCGACCAGTCCTTCTTTCTGAGCGGCGCAGAAATCGAAGCAGGAGCTTTGGCTACGGCTATTAGCCCGAGTAAAATGCGCCACAACATGCAAGGTGGTGATGATGATGATGATGGCTCTGGTGAAGCGGTAGGCGACGCGAATGATGAAGAGGAAGAAGTGGATGAGAATTGGGAAGACGACTACGGGGACGAGTTTATGGGCGACGGCGAAGGAGGGTTCGCAGACAGCGCCCAGGTTCAGCAGCCGCCTCCCGGATTGGGCAAATATAGTGGCAGCAGCAGCGGTGGAGGGGTGAAGATCCCTCCAGGGCTTGAAGGAATTGCATCAGGTACTGGCAGCGCTAGCAGTTCAGCTGTCAATCCATCAACGAGGAAGCCCAAAGGTGAATTTGACCTCATGCGCGCTCTGGGCCTTAATCCAGCTACTCACGAAGCCACAAACGGTGACGATGACAACGAGAACGACGACGAGAAGGAGCCATTGCAAGAACCCAAAGCCACTGGCGAAGACCCGTCCCAGGGCATAGGCAAGAAGAGTGCGGCGCCGAGCACTGGTGAAGAGCAACTGATGCGCGATCTCGGCCTCTTGCCTTCTCCTGCGCCGTCTGCTGCGCCATCTGCCCCGGCTGCCCCGGCTGCTGCTTCAGGTGCTGCCTTTACGAGTGCTCCAGCTGCTTCAGGTGCTTTCACTCCGCTGCCCGTCACGCGTGCACCTGCAGCCTCAGCATCCAGCCAAGGTGTAAACTCAGCAGCTTTAGCCATGCTCTTCGACAGCAATGTGTCACCACCAGCACAGGCACCAGCTGAGGGTCCGGTATCGAGCGCTCCGAGCACCAATGTTAGCTTGGCTACACTATTTGGAGCGCCGCCACCACCGTCGCCACCGACCATGGCTGCTGCCGGAAACTACACTGGTAAGAAAGTTCGTCGATTATCTACTAATGGATGAACTCTGTGTTTGGGGCCTGTCAAACGTCTGACATTTTGATGCATTTCTTGTCTGCTCTGGTTCCTTGTATCCTGCATATGCGAACAAGCTCGCTCTATTCATATTTGCTTGCGTATTATTACATAACTTGCTTACTTGATTGATCGACTGGTCGTTTGTTTCCAGGAGCCATGTTCGATCTCTCGGACTTGGAGGGTGGCGAAGATGAAGCAAACGTGGTCTACTTGGCTGATCTGGAAGGTGGCGTAAGCGAAGAAGATAGCTCAGAAAGGATTCCTAAGGTTTCTGGTGTGCCAGCTGAGCAAAAACGGGAAACTGTTTCCTTGGGTGCCAACCCGGCATGGAATGCAGCGCTCTTTGGCTAAAAGGAGGCATCCAGAGAGCTGCAGTGTCGGTCCATTTCCTTTTTCTTTTACGAATTATGCGTGTCCTCGAATGTGACTGATATCGCGAAATGCCTTTTTATGCACGAGAAGAAGTGCTGCTTGCTGCTCGCTCCCTAGGAACGACAGCCAGCCAGACGCGGGATTGTAGCACAAATGAGAGGCAGCCAGAACCCTTAAGAGCTGCCAATTGTACATTACACATTGTACATTGCACTGGATTTCTCTTCAGATAAATTTGGATTAAATTCTACTCCCCAATTGTAAAAAAACAGCAACAGCAACAAATAGCACAGAGCTTCGATTTGATGAATCTATCAGAACAAGTCCGATTGGGCTGAGTGCCCTTTGCGTGGTGCAATGTCCATCTTCACCCCCATGAATATGAACCCTGACCCTGCAGGCTGCAGGATCAATTCTCGGACCTCGGAAGGAGGCATAGGTTTCAATTCAAGTACGCCCGCGATCTCCACTCCGACCTATCCTATGCTACCTCACAAAAGAACTTTGAAGCCCGTGGGAGAGGGGGAAGGGGGAGGCTCGGCAAGGGAAATAATATAAAAACCGGTCAAAAAGGCAAAGAGGTTTAGGTTTGGTGAGTTGGTGAAGAATTTTATGATTTTATGTGCACCAGTTCAGCACCGGATCCTCTGAAGAAAAAATATGAACTGAAAAACCTGGTAAGAATCCAAAAACCATACAGCTTGTTGCAACAACCCATCCATCCATTCAGCACCCACACGTCACGTCTTTTCATCTGCATTATTGTATTTGCACAAGAAGAAGTTCAGATTCAAGGGCTGCATCGCGTGACAGAGCGCCACTTGACCAACGTGAGTATAATTTTCGACGTAAGAATACTTACCTTCTCGTTTTGCCACTCGTGCGCTATTTTTCCTCACCTGCCCGCGCGCGCGAACTAGAGTACCTCTCTCACATTCTGGACCATCGCTTAAAAATTGGTATTACAGAAGCTCGAATCTCGATGGGTGCGGTAAATACTCGGCTGGTGCCGTGCTACGATGATAGCATCTCGCACAGTAGCGAGGAGCGATACAATCCCGCAAATCGACAGGAATTTGCGTACGACTCGTTAGTTATGTCCGCGTCTGCGCCTGCCAGCCTTTCGTCGATTCCGCGCGCTCCTAGCGATGGCAAAGCGCCGTCTGACACTCGACACTTGCCTCATTCTTCTGCGACTCCTCACTTCCACCGTGGCCTATCAATGCCGACGCAGCCAGCTCCTTTGCAGGTGCCGAAACCTCGGCACCCTGGTTCGGGAGTGCCTTCCCACCGGGCCGATTCGCCCGAAGCCGCCGGCACCCCACCCGGGGCCCCGCCGCTTATCAACAATATTGTTCCGCAGCAAAGAATTGGGGCTGCAGTTGTCACGGAAGAGCGTCAGTCCCAAAGTGGTGGTGCCGTCGACGCTGGCGCAAGCGCTGGGAAGCGGCCCAGCGCCGAAATTGAAAGCAGCACCCATCCGAACTCCACTCCGCAGGTCAACAGCAGCGATATTCCGACGGCATTGGCGGAGAAGGCGCAAAGTGGGGAGGTTGGCATGGGGAAGCGGGTGGCGTCTATGGACGTGCCAGTGGCCACTCCGCTGCTTGTGTCTGAGCCGCCGTGCACAGGAGAAATGGTGAAGCCGCTGAAAAGTGCGATGAAGCAATGCGGAGGTGAGAGTGCAGGAATTCGTTGGGCAGTTTAGCAGCTCTCTCACTTACAAGCAGTGAGCAGATATTAGGGTGCTGTTCTTGCGAGCCATATTTTATTTTAAAGCCTGCGCTATGTAGGGCCTGCCTATTTCTATTCGTTGCCTTTGACTCATTTGTTCTCTTGCTTTGAAAGCGTAGCCTCTTCACCTCACTTTCTAAGTGGGCTCTTTCGTGTTACCCGTCTTCGTTGACATTGCATAGGTATGCGTAAAAACTACTCCATGCCCAATTTTTCTGCGGCCTCGAGCTTTGGCAATATCGACGAAGAAGACTGCAAAGAAGGATCTCCGAGGCGCGGGATTCGCTTCAGCGAAAAGGGACACATGATGGTCAAAATTGGTGCGTTTGATTTTCCAATTTCATTATTAATTTGGCATGTATTATGTATAACGTTATGCCTGGCGACTCCTGAAGTCACATACCTACAGCCTTGCCTTCCCTTAGTTTTGTTTTGGGAACTTCTTATTTTTCCCTCTTTTTAATACTTGCTCGCGGCCTTCGTAGACTCGCACAAGGATTTGACCGCTGTGGAGCGGAATCAAGTTTACTACGGCCACGCTGACATGCAGTCCTTCGTTAAAGTTGAGCTCAAGCGCCGGCAGATCAAGGGCATCAAGTCTATGAGCGCTCTGGCACCTGATGCAGAAGATGTAGGCGAAATTGATGACGACGACGCGCCATCCTTTTAGACATGCAGATATTTTTTGGGCCCCCTTGCCACTTAACAAGAGACAAAAAATCAAGGGAATTTTGTTGACCAAATACGTAACTTCCCATGCCATATTTGATGGCCACTAGATACAATGGGGCCCTCATAGAAAATAAGCGGGGATTGGGTTTGTGGTGTGCCCCGTTCGGCCTTTAAATTTTACTTCCGAAGTCTGAAGTAGCAGGACTGGGACTGGAGAGCTTGACACTGGACGGAGTAGGGGAGTGTTGAGAACTCGAACTCGAACTAATACAAACCCACGTGACACAGAAGCCTTCAGAGTAGGGGAGTGTTGAGAGCACACCCCAGACCCCAGATTAGATCAGATACAACTCCCCAATTGCCTATTGCAAAGAAACAACAACAAGCAGCATAAAGCTGCATTTTGATTAATTCTCCAGAACAAGAGTGACTAAGCTGAGTGTCCTTTTGCGTTATGCAATGTCCATCTTTAATCTGATGAGCCCTATAGGATCAATTCTTCGAAAAAGGCATAGGTTTCGAGTACGTCCGCGATCTCCACTCCGACCTATCGTCTGCTATGGCACGCCATTTCTTGAAGTTGACCGGCAGCCCTTTGCACTTAAGTGCCTTCTTTAATGTCCGACCCCATGTCATCTCAGGGCATCCATATGACCTTGAGTGTGCTACCCAACCAGTAAGCAACTGTCGCGGTGCCCGAGTCATAGGCATCCGAGAAATGAGGCCAGCCCAACGAGGAATCCGATTGTGGTAGTAGCTTTCGAGGTCCGTGACATTGAGCCATTGAGAAAGAGTGACTGAACTAATGTGGTGATGAAAGCATGATGAAGGCTGACACGGCACATGCTACGGATATAACGCTTATGGAAGCTTCGGAGCCGGTTGAATAAGTCTTCTCGTAAGCACCAGACCTCACACCCCTAAAGCAAAGTAGACAGAACAAGATCTTTGTAAACTTCTCCTTTGAGGTGATAAGAAACGTGTTTATTTCAAAGCACATTACTCAAAGCGCCAAAAGCTGCCGAGGCTTCGGAGATCCGATAGTCGGCGTTAGCATCTAATGTGAGCGAATAGTGGATAATTGAACCCAGATACCTGAATCTTTCGGTAAAACTTATTGAGACAGTATCGTCAACAGGAAAGTTAGACGTGTTTCCATCCGTATAACAATTCACATTCCCCCATTTCCCCCGCCAACTTGTCGCTTATCACATGTTTCAAGTCGGCGTTTATCGTCCTTTTTCTAAAGACCTATTTCTGTTGAATACCTTCCCTTACTTAAACCTACCAATTCCTTTAGTGCAATGGGGCGTCAAACTATACGGATAAGCAGGACAAAACTGGTACTGCTTCTTCTTCTGCTAAACTACACCATCCAGTCGAACTAATTTTGGTTTATGGCGAGTTTGCAGTTTAGGGTTGGGGTAAGGGTTTATTTTTGCCTAAATTCGACTACATTTGGCTTAAATTAAGTGCTAAATTGATTTTAAGTGCGACTGGTGCGCGATGCCTTGCCTTTCGAGCTTTGGACATCTCTCTTTGCGGGCGACTGTGCACTTTTCTTCAACTCCCGTGAGGATCTCATTAGAGGCTCTAACCGCAATTTCCTTTATCTCCGAATGTTCGGTCTCCTCATTTTTGTTGGCCGTGGTGCTTCAGCATCAAAAACTGAAGCGATATATTTTCCATTTCCTCGTCAGAGAGCCGATTTTAATTTTGCTTTTTATTGGAGTTTGAGGTCAAAGCCAGAGTGCGCAGCCGAATTGGAGTGCGACTGCGAACTGCATACTTATGCGGAGGAGTTCTTGTTTTTGCATCTGGAGCTCATTTATTTTTCTCTTTCTTTCTAATTCTCATGACTGCGACTTTGATTCAACTAGTTTTGATTGAATTTGATTGCACTCCCCCGGTTCAATATAGGTTTAGGGCGAAATCATTTCGCCTTAAGCGTGCGCTCTTTTTGGCCTCATATGTAGGAGAGCTTCAGCTGAGAAGTAAGTGGACTGACTTTGTGCGTATTTGTTGCTTGTGCTTCTGTCGTCGGGTCGTCGGCTGACGAAGTGCTGAGTGCGTGCTCTTCTGTCGTCGGGTCGTCGGCTGATGAAGTGCCAAGCGCTAACAACTAATTACTTACGTTATCTTTTCACTTTTCACAAATACCTCCCTGTATAGAAGGTTCGAAAAAAAAATTCGGCACCAATCCTCGCACCTCAGTCATCTTTTCGGACTCCGGTCTTACAACGTTTGTTTCATACGCACGCTGGTGGCTCTGCTTCAGGGCGCCCTGGTTAACGATATTGAATAATGTCAGCACTTGCTAGCAAGAATGTGTCGCTTCCAACATCTCCAGATTTGATTTTTCTCGGAATCAAAGAGTATGCGGTACGTTCGCCATGGTCAATTGATGTGCCGTTTGCAACCTTTGCGTACTCTCATGAACTCATCAATGGCGTTTCCCTGGCATTTTGCGACTGGTTGTTGGTTGTGCGCCTCTCAGACAGCGAAGGAGTCGGGTGGTAAAGCGTACACGACCTATCGCCTCTGCGTACGTTGCGGCGGCGCTACACCTGAGTCCTGGGGTGTGGTGCGTTTGCTGCTTCATCCTTTGCATGTCTTAAATACTCAATCGAACTCAAAGGATAATATTGACCATTGCCTTTTTCCCTTGCCATTATCATGTCTGACTCTGTCAGTGGCGGCGGTTCAGTGACTTTGAAGCAGTTCACAAGAAGCTTAAAGCGCTGAAGTGCCGCGTGCCTACGTTGCCTTCCAAAAACCCTTTCGGTTTTCAGGACGCTAATTTTCTCCAGGTGTGCCTACATTGATGCATGATTTACTCATGCACCGTCTCGCTAGCACCTTTGTGCTAATTCCATATTTCTCAAAAGATTTAGTCGCACTTTCGTACCTTTCTCAATTTCGGTGATCTAACTTGTTGTGCATCTTTTGCTCTCGTTTCGTGTGTGTGTTTTTGCATTGTTGCAGTCCCGTGAACGCGACCTGGAAAGTTGGATGAAACAAGTCGCTGAGCTGCCTCAAGCTGGCGCCTCCGGAATTGACCCTATGAAAACTGACGAAGTCTTCGCATTCCTTGTGCAGGGCGCGGACGAACCACCCGCAGGACTTCAGAAGCTGCGAGCCTCCTCGGTGGGACGTGCGTCAGGTTTCGGGCGCTGGCAAAACAAGGTCACGGAGCGCCTGAGCACGGCTGCGGGTGCCTCCGCTGACGACGAAGAAGACGACGACGAGCTACAGGGTGGGAAGCGCGTGAACTCCACGGCGTTGCCCGTGGGTTTTGCAGTCGACTTAGAAGAAGAGCTGGCGAAAGCGGCGGCCAACGGCACTCTGAGCAAGGACAAGCCCGATGACGTGGACGACTTCGGTGATAATGACGACGATTATGGGGCAGACGCGCACTCGCCGCAGTGCTCGCCGCCTGCAACGCCAGGTTTAGAGGCAGCCGAAACTGGCAGCAGCAGCAGCCTTCCCGAGGGAGGCGAAGGGAGCCCGAGCAGCGGTCGCTTATCGGTAGTCGACGACCCAAAAGCTCAAACACTAGCCAAAACCGCCAACACGTCAATGGACGGGTCGCCGCAAAAGCGGTCGGTGGCGCTCGAAGACTTCGAAGTGCTGCGTGTGATTGGGAAAGGCTCGTTTGGGAAAGTGTTCCTGGTCCAGAAGCGGAACGCGGCCGAAGACGGGGTGTTTGCGATGAAAGTACTGAAGAAAGACCACGTGAAGCGGCGGCGGCAAATCGAGCACACCCGCACCGAGCGAAAAGTCCTGGGCACGGTGCGGCACCCCTTCATCGTGTCCATGCACTACGCGTTTCAGTCCGACACCAAGCTTTACTTCGTGCTGGACTACTGCCCGGGCGGCGAGCTGTTCTTTTGGCTGAGCCGCGAAAAGCGCTTGCCGGAGCACATGTCCCGCTTCTATACGTCGGAAATTGCGCTTGCGCTCGGCCACCTGCACGACCTTCAGGTATGGATGAATAATAGGGTGGAACGGCAGCTGCTGCTAGCCTTCTTTTTGATGTGCATCTCCATCGTTTTGTTTTCGGGTTACGCCTGTGCTCATCAAAGACTCCACCTTTTTCTCAATTTTTTTTCTGCTTCGTCTTATGTGTGTGAACTTTTAGGTGGTCTACCGCGACCTGAAGCCAGAGAACATTTTACTCGACAAAGACGGGCATGTGAAGCTTGCAGGTGAAGTGGTGCTCTAAGAACTTCTTCGTCTTCTCTATTAGGAACGTTACTCGCAGCCATTTATCGCACCTCTTGAATTGGCATTGTATGATTGAATCTTTTTTCCATTACATTTCGTGTTCGTTGCTCGTGTGCCTGCCTCGCAGACTTCGGCCTCGCGAAAGAAGGCGTGGACGGAGCCATTTCTGGGGCCTTCTCGCTCTGCGGCACTCCCGAGTACTTAGCCCCCGAAATTTTGCTCAAGAAAGGCCACGGCTTGGCCTCCGATTGGTGGAATTTGGGCATGGTGCTTTACGAAATGTTGACGGGCCTGCCGCCGTGGTACACGACCGACCGCCAACAGCTGTTTGAAGACCTAAAGTCCGCGCCGCTCACGTTCCCCGACCACGTTTCCCCCATCGCGCAGGTATTTTTTCGACGATGCGCGTGACTATCTTGTCTTGATCTTTTGTTGTTTTGTTCGTCCTGCTTCTCGAGGACAGTTGTGCAGTACTCGCTAGGGCGTTTTTTTCTCAAGCCTTCGTTGCGTCTCGTGGATCTCCTCCTCACAGGATTTCATCAGCGCACTGCTCGTGCGAGATCCAGCTAGCCGGCTCGGCGGCGGTGGTGGCATGCAGGACGTGATCAACCATTCCTTCTTCACGGGCATCGACTGGAAGCTGCTCCACGACAAGCGCTACCAGCCCCCGTTCCAACCGTGCAGAGACCAGGACATTGTCTCCGCTGACAACTTCGAGGCCGAGTTTAGGGATTTGAAGGTAACCCCTTCAGAGGATTTGATAGGACTCGGAGACGCGAGCGAACCGCCGATCGAAACGCGCCAACACCGCCTGGCCTCCGACACCTTCGCCGGCTTTTCTTTCCAACCGGAAGGCGCGCTTTCGAGCCGTGGTCTCTGAAGTTTGATTACAGTCCTGCCAGGTGCGCGGTCAATGTTGGTGCACAGGCTCAGGAGCTCCCTTTTGTTATCGGAGAGCTGAGCTGAAGCTACCGGTGCTGGCTTCGTGGCTTCTATGTTATCGCATTGCTATTCGGATTTGGTTTGTTTGGTCTTAATCTGAGTGTAGAGTGAAAACTGCGAACTTTAAGAAACGTGAACAGATTTACCAATTCCATTGGCTATTGCTATGGCGTGTGAGTCGAACTCGAACTCGAACTAATACAAACCCAAATTCCAAATGACACAGAGACCAATGCTGCGGGCAGAGGAAGTGTACGCGCGTGCGTTGATGCGTTGCGCGCAAGTCAGTATCGTAAAGAGGAAGTGTGTAGAGGCGAGGAATTTTAACCCCCCCCCCCTCTAAAGTGGAAACTGTTCATGAAATAAATTTGGGGCCAGCCTTATAAGTCCCTTCTGCGTCTGCTTATGCGTACTCGAACTTATACAAACCCAAATGGCACAGAAGCCAATGCTGCGGGCAGAAGTGTGGAATGATACAAACCCAAATGCGCGTGCGTTGCGCAAACAAAGCAAGTGTGGAATGATTCAGGAGGGAGAGGGGCATTGGCCAAATTCCTCGAAAAATTTGCAAAAAGCGAGGAATTTGTGGGTGTTGCGCACTCCGCAGAACAACAAAGAGGAAGGCGCGCGAGCAAGGAAGCTCGTGACATGCGGAACACGAGGTCCACTTGGCAGAGGTAAAAGTGTGCCTTTCAGCGCGCAAGGCGCCTATTGTTCTGCCCCTGAGCCATAAAAGGCTTTGACGGGACAGGAACTCCTTCCTCGTTCGCGGAGTGGCAGTGAATAGAAAAGCCCCCCCTCAAAA
>Ga0307930_1001900_pt1 | contig 16285 bp, 17 predicted proteins | sample OrgLakmetageno46_FD_203161 | JGI IMG/M metagenome (GOLD analysis project Ga0307930, IMG submission 203161) | Saline water microbial communities from Organic Lake, Antarctica - #46 | ecosystem: Environmental > Aquatic > Non-marine Saline and Alkaline > Saline | place: Antarctica: Organic Lake...
CCATTGCTTTGGCTTTACCTACGGCCCGAATCAAGCGCTGCGTGCCGCCGCAGCCGGGAATCACCCCAAGCTTGATTTCTGGCTGGCCAAATTTCGCGCCGTCGCCGCAGACCTGAAGCGATGGTGGTGAAGAAAAAGTCAAAGTAGTTCCGAGGAATCAAAGAATAACTTGAAGGCAAAGTTAGCGAACAGACAAATATATTTGTCGATTTCAGTTATCGTTGCTGTTCTTCTTGTTCTCATCTTCCCGAAGAATTTATATCAAAACAACCATAGCAGTAGTAGTGCCGTCGAATTAAGACGGACTGAGAAGAGCAAATATTACTTCGAGCATTACCATCAAATCGCACATCATCGCCAGCTCGCAGCCGCCGCCGAGGGCATAGCCGTTGACGGCCGCAATGACCGGCTTGTTCACGCTGTTCACGAAGTCCCAGTCCGAGAACATGTTGGTGGCGATGGCGTCGGCGTAGGTTTGGGTGGACATTTCCTGCCAAAAAAAGTAAGCACATTGTTTCCAGCCTTAGCGCTCAGAAAGTGACTCAGAATCATTCAAAAAGTGTAAATGTTCTTTCGGATCAAGAGCAAGCTGCAGTTTTGAAACGTGCGTAAGATACTGCAGATTATGCATAGACTTGCTTCCCACGGCACAGGCGTAGCTTGGAAAAAAAGATACTATCTGTGGGCAAACTACTATTAGCGCAGCTCACTTTGATGTCTGCGCCGCCGCAGAAGAACTTTTCGTTGCCAGTAATAACAATGGCGCCGCAACGGCTATCCCGATCGAACACCTGCACGCAGGCATGTGACAAAAGTTAAACATTCTAGAGGTCCGGCGGAATGAACAACAGGAAGCAGGGCGACTTCGTCTTGTCTAGCACAATAGCGCCCCTCTTCGCGCGCTGTCCTGACTCATTTTAAGAAGCATAGAAAATCAATAATTAATCAATACCTTGCAAGCAGCGATGACATCTTGCAGAAGGCCATCGCTCGCGGCGTTCACTTTCGGCCGGTTGAGAGTGATGAGCCCTACTTGGCCACGGCTGCACATTATCAATATATTTGGAAGGAGAAAGTGGATCGAATAAAGGAAGAAAAAAGATTAGGGGCAGAACATCTAACCGTTATTGCTTCTGTGAGCGTCTTATCAGAGTTGAGTAGTGAAGCCTAATCTTTATGGCACAAGTTTTATGCGAAGGGAACAGACGTACACTTCTGCGATCACGTTGTCGTAAGTGCCGATAGACGAACCAGCAGCAAACGTGCGTGCTCCGCACATTGGGCGGGCAAAACGGCTAGCGCTTCGAAGCATCGAGCCAGACATCATGGTTGCTAGAAAGGCGAGATATTCCTAGATTTACGATGGATATTATATGGCGCTCCACTATGGCAAACTCTGCAGAAATGGTGTCAACGTGTCAAACGACGTTTGACGAGAAGCATAAAATACGGGAAATTTACCGCCCATTTCCGTATTCCGTATATGTGGTGGTCCCTTTTGTTGATGTATATGGGAGGTGTTGAATCTTAACTCAGCGTGCCAGTAGCCAGCTACTTCAATAAAAAGAGGCACATTGGCAAGCCCTAAAGCATCATCTTACTTAAAACGATATTATCCCGTTGTTAAACTCGCCTTCTCTATTATCTATTATACCATTATGGGAATCGGAGATAAGAGGTCAGAGGGCGGTATCGGTATCGGCGGTGCTGATCGATAAATTCGTTTATTTCGGCCGCTTATTACTGTACCTTTTTTGCCACTGCACTACTACAGAAATGCGTGTTCACTCCCATTGAAGCCATGGCAGCTTCAAGGACCTACGTGCTGCCATTGGGCTAGCTGCTGGGTGCCTGGCCTGCCTGCTATAGCTGCGTTCAATGCATGGCCTGTGAAGAACGGTTTATTGCAACGACAAAACCATGGCGGAGCTGACAACGACGGCAGCAGTGCTCGCACCTCATTCAAACTAGCCACTTCGCTGCTAATGTGTCAATCATTGTTGACAATCCTGTTGCGAGGTGGCGGCGTTGTTGTTGGCGGTGTTTGTAGAGGTGTTGGTGATTGTTTCACCGAGCTCTGAACAGCCGTGCGGCTTCGGCAGGTGCCAAAGCGATAGCAATTTGAGACAAATGCGCGGCTGCGCGTAAACCATTTGAAGGAGGCAGAAGAATGCGAGGGAGAAGCAGCAGCAGCTGCCGCTGCATACCCGGGGGACACTGCGAAGCTTTCTCCGCGTCTTTCTCCTCTTCTACTCGTAGGTGTTGAAGCTGCTTCACCTGGAGCATCTTTGTCGCAGAAGACCTCACTTGCATCAGAAACTGCACCATCTTCATCTTCACCGTCTTCGCCTCGGACTTCACTGCCATCTCTTGCCATACGCGTCTTTGGTGACACCTCAAACGTTCGTAACGGGCTAGCGCACAGCCGAGGGGTGTTACTATAACCATCACGATGAGTTCCAAACCCCTTCGTTTGAGCACCCCCACGCTGCCACCAGCTGCAACCATCGCCATTCTTTCTTGGCGAGCTCACAGCTGCTGCACTTTCAGAACTCGAGCCCAGTGCGTCATCGGCTGAGCGAGACCGATGGGGAGTTTTGCCAAGAGCCACAGGCCACGAACCAAAATGGGTTTGTCGCCAACCATTCGTCCAGTTGTACGAAGCATGTTGCACTGCTGAGGCCTTCCCTTCGAGCTGATGGCTTTTGGATGATGAAAGGAGAGCGCGGCTGCTGGGAGAGGCAAAACTATGGTCGGGGCTGCCGCCTGAACTACTAGTAGAGATGAGACTAATGCTGTTCTTGTTGTTCATGCTGCTGCTAACTAGTACGTCGTCAGCTGAAGATGACTTGTGGAGTCGAGGTTGCTGGTTGACCACTTGATTCGTTTTCTTTGCAACTGGTGTCGACGCCACTACAAAGACATTTTGCTGACTAGAAGCTGCCTCATCGCTGGTAATGTCTTCTTCTTGCTTCTTTCGCGCTCGCCGCTGTTTGGTTTGCCTCTTGCGGTGCTTTGATGTGGTTACGCCTGCTAATACTGCTGGTGCTCCTAGAGACAGCTGCCGAGACGGAGGTGTTTCATTGGTTATTGCAATGGCAGTTCCGGAGCTTCTGTGCTTGCTGTCATTGCCTTGTGTTATCTGATGTCCGTCCTTCTCCACTGCACTCAACAGAAGGGCTTTTCTAGCAGCTTTCTTGTCGCTCCTGTGCCTTCCCATGATGGCTGTATCAGGCAATGCGCCACCTGCTGTTGCAATGTCCGAAAGCTTCCGTGCCTAAGAAAAGCACACGTTGCAGGTTTACATACATGTACATGTACGTGAGCGATCATCAAGAAGAGGAAGGAAAACAAGTTCAAAGTGCTTTTGAGCTCGGAAGATAACTTGGGATCTCTTCAAACCATACTCTTTTTTACTGTGATTTCCAACAACATTCACGACAACAGGAGGTCGCTTTAATTCGAGAGCTCTCCCTTAAGTGCGATGTCAGATCGTGCGCAAGCGTGTGGGATGTTCGCAGAAGTAGTACCTGGATTTTGTTGAACCCTCCGGCCATCAAATCGATCACTGGCACTTGGCTCAACTGAGAGTGGAAAAGACAGGGAGGGAAGAAGGGAAGTATAGAGGGAGATCGAGGTATAAGGACAATAGGAAGAAGAGCTGGGTCTTAAACAAAGAGACAATATTACAAGAATGTTGGTGCTTTACATTCAAGAAAAAATATAATTACCGCTTTCGACCGAACAAAAAAATGAGGAGGCTTCATTCTAATGATTCATCCAAGTTCTTCACCCACCTCTTCTAGCGACCCCACGTTGGCTAGCCTCAGCGTGCGCAAGCACACGTGGTCGTAAAGCTTGTGCTTTTGCAGTTGGGCCACTAATTCGGGGGAGAAGAAGGAACCCGATGAAAATGAAGAGGAAGAAGAACCCAATGACCAATGGCTCGAAGACTGGCAAGAAGCTTCGTCATCGGCGTCGTCGTGATGACAGTGGTGGTTTTCCATGCCACTAAAGTTGCCACTAATGTCATCGTCGTCTTCGTCGGGAATTGTCGTGGTTGCCGACGCTGGTGTGTGGCTGCTGCTGCTGTTGCTGTTGCTGCACCTGCCGCGGCTCCGGGCACTGCCACTAGTTGAAGACGGCGAAGGTGTTGACCATGGTGCTAGTGGCACAGTAGCGCCCGCTTTTGATTGCACGGAAACAAGAAGATCTGAAGCAGCAGCAGCAGCAGCAGCAGCAGTACCCGCTGGGGCAGGCTCAAGCAAGGAGACAAGCGGCAGTGGCGCACCCGGGGTGTACGACGGAGCAGGGTTGTACTGCAGCGAAGCACCCTTCGGACTCTTGAAGGGCGCGAAAGGACTAATAGGGTTCATGGTCCCTCGACGTGGCGAAGCTGGAAGAGGCATAGAAGGAGGAGATCCAGCTGGGGGCAGCGGCGGTAGACTTTCGCCGTCATTGTCGTAGTTGCTGCTGTTGTCGTGTTCGCTGTCAAAAGACCGTTGGTCTTCTCTGCTCGTGTTGCCATCGCTGGTAGTGCCAAGAGAAGTGGGCGTATTATGAGACTTGTCTCTAGTGAGGCTTGCGCTTCTCCTCCTTCTTCTCCCTAACTGTTGGTTCGGATCAGCGTGCACGTCCCTGCCGTTAAGCGCATGAGGCTGAGCTAAATCGAAAGCAGCGGGCATTTTCTTACGGGCCGTAGCACACTTGTCAGTCGCCGCGACGCCAGGGTGGGTTGAAGATGGCGAGATGTCCGAGACTACTCTCGCCGCGGGGGAGCAGTGGTCAATGTGCGACCCTCGTCGAGGTTTGGCCCGAGTTGGTGCTGCATGCCACGATGACGAAGGCTTCGAGGTATGACTGATGTTTCTATCAGCAAGAGGTGTGCCGCTAGGATGAATATTCCCGACGTCAACCAACGCTCGATCCAAATTCATTCGTTTTGGCGGCATAGGCCGACACTGCTGCGCGCCCATATTTTCATCGCCAACTGATGCTCGGGTATTCGTTGAGCCTTTGGTAGCTGGTGACGTTGATCGTGAGGACGAAGGTTGCGTCAAGGAACCTCGTGTACTGGCTACCTCTGTAGAAATCATACCTTCAAGGGACAGTGCAGGCAAGCCAGTCTCATAGCTTGAGCCATCACCAGCGTGCACAAATGAACGTGGCCGATTCCGAGTTGACGATCGACGTTTCGCTTTACTAATTCCGTGCCCAGGCGGGCTGCACGTTGGTAAACGCACCGTTGAGGCTCCTGCGTGGGTGAAGCTTTGAATCTTGTGTGGGCTACCAACTCGCAGAGAAGGAAGGCATGCTGACGAGGCGGATGGATCAAGCATAACTTCTATTTGAAAATTTATTCTAATCACCGGGCTTGTTCTTGCGAAGGCTCATCGTTTTGACGCCAGGATGTCTTCTGGGCAAGCTATTTACATCAACAAGCGCACCAACTTTTTTTTTTTGACAGACATCCTGATGACAATGTAACGGACACAAAACAAAGAACAAACAACCCCCTCAAATATCCCCCTGAGGGGGTTTGGAACAGGAGGATGAAAAGTAAGGAGCATGGACGAAACGGCGCGGGCACGAGGCACCCGATGCATCGCGGGGTGGGCCACTGTCCCAAGCTCCCCCGTATTGCAGGGCTTTGCACCGTTCCGTTGATGAATGGTGTAATCATCCCAGCTGCACCTTGCTGCTTGAAAAACGAAGATAGCCCCCCTGTAATTCGGGTGTTTGTTTCTCATCATCCGTCCGGTCATCCGTGCTGATCATGGCATCATGGCACGTTGTCACGGTGTCACGGCGCTTTTACTGTTACTTCCTCCCACTACTTCAAGCTATCGAATATAACTCCTAGATGCGTACTCTAGTCTCGAGTTAGGCCAATTTAGAAGAACATCGATAGCTAAGGTGCTTTGCACGGTTCTCTAGTTTTTAATGCTGCCGACACTACGCCTCGTGCTTGCTTTTTGCACATGCACTACTACTATTCGTGGATTCTTAACCTCTAGTATTCACAGTCGCCTTCAAGGCTTACGATTTGCCGCAGCGCCGAAAGGGGTCTCATTGAGAGCAAACTACCAGTCTGAGTCGGCTGCTGGTCTGGACGAGTGGGGCGATGGAGATGAAGAAGATGACGACGAAAGCGACTGGGGCGACGATGCTGCAGCTTCGATCCTTTCCAAGTTGGGCTTTGACGTTGTGTCTCCAGACGACCCATTGGCATTCAAATCAGATCTAGCAGATATTGAGTGTAGCCCACCTTGCATTAAATGGGACGAGGCACTCGCTGAGTATCTGTGGGAACACGAGGCTCGCGTATTCAACGAAGAAAATTGGCCAGTGTTGCATTTCCCAGGATTGTTGCAAAGCGAAGCTTTGAGTGAGGCTCAAGCCTGTATTAGTACCCTGGTTGGAAGCGGCGCACCTCAGTCTATCGAACAGAACGATGGCCCCACGGCCATTCGAAGATCGCGGGTGGTGAATTTGTCGCCAGGCGGTGTTCCTGGCCGCTATTACGGCAGTGGAGGGTTCGAACAGCCTTTCGAAGGCGACCACGAACGAGGAAGCGCAGAGAAGCTACGCGAAATCATCTTGAACTGCTTGCCACTTAAACTCCAAACTGCACTTGAAGGCAGTGCGCACGCGTTCGAAGACAGTAGCCTTGTGCTGTACGACAAGCCGGCGGATTTCTATGCCGAACACCACGATTCGTGGTGGCCTGGGAGCCCGCACCATTCGGTGCAAAGATCTTTCACCATTTTAGCGTACCCGCTTTCTCCCGCCGACACTGCTGCTGGTGGTGAAGGAGGCGTAGATTGCAGTGCTTCAGAAGGAGGAGGAACAGAGTTCACGAATTTAAAGGCCGCCGATGGGCAACCACTTGTTCTCAGGCCCCCACCAGGGGGTGTCCTCATGTGGCCCAACTTCGACCGCAACGGCAATTGGTCTTCTCTAGCATACCACCGAGCGGTAGCTGTGGCAAAGAAACATTTCAAAGAAGGCAGTTCCTCGCCCCCGAAGGCTGTTGTTAACGTTTGGTTCGAGGGGTAAATGGAGTGTTTCTGGCTGTATCGTAGATCGCATAGCCCTATATCCTTCTATTCGCAAGCACTTTATATATGCAACCGCTTCCTTTGTGAGTAGTTCTGAACAGGCCACTTCGTTTCTTAGGAAGCCTCTCAAAGAAGTCCGATTAGAATAGTGTCCTTTAGGTCTTATGAGCTCATATTATGAGTTACCTTTCTTGTTTGTTGTTTGGTTCATTGAATAGTAAATACGGGTTGTAATTTCCGTGAATTACCTCAATCGATTATGCGTTTCCCGTTTCTTTGTGTGAAGTAGAAGAATTTTTAAAGTATCTTGAAAGGTCCTTTTAGGATTATGGATCGTGGTAGCCGTGGACGAGTTTTAATTGAGTTAATCAGAGGAAGGCAATGGCAATGACGAGCAGACCAGGGCAAAGCAGGGGACATTAAAGTAGCCCCATTGCGCTCCGATTTATGCTAGTAAAATTCAAACTCACGGCCGCGAGAAGAAGAGTTCAAGGAAACTACACGGGACGCAAGGAGGCACTAGTTTGCTGAGGTCGACCGAGGGTTCTAAAGTTAAGTCTACCGTGCAGTTTTTGTACGTGCCGGACGGCAATCGCCGTGGTTCTCCCGAGCTATTCACGAGGACCACCTTTGAACAAGCACAACATTACGCGGAAGAGAAGGAGTGTTTATGGTTATAATTAAAAAAGTGTAGTCGCGCAATGAACTTTGTATCATACTGGTCGGTTTGAGAATGAATGGGGTGAGAAACCAAGATATCTTCATAGGCGATACTGTAAAAAAAAATATGAATAGAACGAGAAAAGGACACGCATTACAACGATGAAGGGTAGCACAAATACAAATGCATACCGAGCCCTTGAAAGTTGTGAGAGGTGAAAAAATCACGAAGCCTCGGATGTCTAATTTACTGCAAAGCTTGAGGCTGGGCGTGGCTATTGTTAAGGATAAGTCCAGGGCCTGCCACAACAGACGGCACACGAAAGAACGTACTGATAAAGCAAATACAATTAATCAAAAGGAAAGATTAACAGAAGTGATTTCAGCACTCATCCACCACACAAACAAAAACACACTGAGACATGAAAAACAGTCGAAATATTAGAAAGTATTTTTGCCGTCACGAAAGATATGAAGGCGACATACAAATAAGCACCCAAAAGGACAATTTGAGGTGCTGCTTTCCCCTCATGCCCACCTCTACATGTTTGTAAGCCTGGCTGTCGAGCGCCATTTCCGGCAAGGAGGCCACGCCCGGTGACAATACTATATTCGAGGAGTGAGGCGCCACGCAATAACAGTCGGACCGCAGCAACAGCAAATCGCTGCACTTCTTCACTGGCACGAAACGACTTCGGGACACACACACCTGCGTGTGGTAAACGATGTAGCAATTGTTTACAGAAAGCAGCAAAGAGAGGGTGTGGGTTACCAGTAAGTAAAGAAGTGACAAAACAGATAGAATTTCACCCCTCTCCCCCTTCCCCCCATTTTTTTTCCCGCGATTGAGTAGAAGTAGGATAGAAAGAAGACGAAAAGAAAAGCGAGGAGGCAGACTGGAGAAGAGTCAATTTGTGAACTACAGAACCCCAGTATATGTGTTACCGCTGCGCTGGCGCCCGGAAAGCACTCAATCGCGGCGCCCATGGCGGTCTCCAGCTGCACTACAGGGGTGGAATTGCTGTCTTTGGGGTCGATAGTTTTGCAGTTTTTGAGCATGGGCAGCGGCAGGAAGCCCTTGTGTGTGGTGATGGCCTCTTTGAGTCTGTCGAGCCGCAGCCACAAGTTGTTGGTGTTGAAATACATGTGCTTGTGAATGTCTTGAAAGGCCTCATCGTCTTCGGCGGTGCATTGCGCGGCTTCGCGTAACATAAGCTTCATGGTAGGAGGTGGTGAAGACGATGAGGTTGAGGAAGAAGAAGTACGTGGAGACGCAACCATGCATAAATGGCCACCTTGCTTGTCGTTTGCCTTTCCGAACCAAGAAAACCATAGAATTAAATGAGACTAAATGCAAAATGCAATTTGAGAACAACACGATCGCAACTTAGATATTCACTTAATGGTGATTTGAGTCAAAACAAAAATTGATTTGTTGAGATAGGAACGATCAAACAATGAGATTAAAAAAATAAATCCTTGACGTTTTGACTTTCACACCGTGCGCTCGCAGCATTCCATCAAAAAGCTCAAGTCGTCGCGTTGCGCGAAATGCGTCAGCAAATCCAAGTCTAGCGTGGCGCCCAAGTTGTCGCTGTTGGACACGAACAGGTACTTGTAGCCTTGAGCCAGGAGCTGATCCAGGGTGCCGCTGCCTTCGAGCGATGCGTACACGTCGCCGTGGCCGGGTGGGCACCTATTTTTTTTCAAATGAACCAAAAAAGAAGGCCGGGTATTGGAAAGAAGAAATAAGCGCTTATCTGCAAAACAAGCATCAGAATAGGGTCCTAAAAAAATCGAAATCTAGAAAAAATGGGACACCGAGTCGAAACAGGCACGATACTAGTGATAAAAAAAGACAGTGAAAAGAATAACCAGTAGCAGCACTCGGAGAAAGTATACACACACAAAAAGAATGCATCGAATACACGCGCACCATTCGTGTCTGGGTGCCGATGGATTACTTCCAGGAAGGCCGGTGGCAGCGTCAATTTTGGGCACCTGGTGGAAAAAAATGTGGCAACATTTGTGAGGTGAACCCAGAGCGCACGAATACTAAAATGGAGTCGATGGTAAGGACACAATAGGAGCAGATTGCACCGCCGGCACAGGAACTCAACCAGCAAATGTTTTTTTCGACAAGCAAGAAATTGACGTGGGTGTCTTTTGAGGGTGTCTTTTTTCGAAAGATGTGCACTCCTCATATACCTTGTTTTGCAGGACTTCAAATTGGGGGTCAGCTGCGAGCTCTGGGTAATTGTTTCGGAAATACGCCATGGTGTCGTCCGAAGTGCTGAAGGAATTCATCACCAGAAACTTCAATTGGGGTTCTGCTTCAGATTCGCCGTGCGTTGCCCGTAAATGCATTACCTTGAGAACAAGGCACAGACAAATTTCCATCAAGTATGGTCCACATAGAAGTAAAAGTACGAAAAATTGTACAACAGAAAGAAGAGCATGATTGTACTTTGGCTGCAAGCGTTAAGCCCAGTAACAGAACATATCCCACACTACTACCATTGCAGCAGTAGCAGCGGTAGTGCTAGAAGTAGTAGTAGTAGCACCACTCACACTTGTAACAATCAAGGGAAGTAGCAGTAAGATTGATACTTGAAGAAGAGGGCCTTTCGGTAGTACAGTAGGAAGTAGTACCTGCTTGGCGGTGAGGTCAAGGAAATTGTCCCCTGATTTGACGGGCAGCAGCGATTTGGCGAAGTCCAAGCCCATCGAAGTGCCCAAGCCACCGTTCAATTTCAACACCACCTATTTGAGTAGTCAATGAAAAGCCACAGAGAATCGTGAGAGTGGAAAACAAGAGAGCATACACAATTAAGACAAGGCAGTATTCCTTTCCATTGGGAGATCTCTTTTCTAAACCTTCCGAATGCAGATGTGCCATGAATCGCTCATTTCCTACTTCTAATATGGAATTGCGGATGAGACAACTATTGGGGCCAAGTAACCAATTTTTGCAATTCATTTTGAAGCTATAAAGAACAGTAGCGATAGCACAAAGATTTACCGTTTCTTTCAGCAGAGAAGTATCTGCTCCTTGGCTCAAGTTGCTCGTGATCTCAGCCAAGGTCGGCAATTCGGTGACGGGCAAAATCGAGGCTTCGGAAATGGTGCCGTCAGTAGTTCCGCTAGCCCACAACATGTAGCTGTGCCGGAAGGACTTGATCTGTTTTGTTTTTTTAAATTCCATTTATGTTTTCAGGCAGCGGGAAGGAAGCTAAAGTTGAGTACAGCACGGGCAGGAATAGAAAGAAAAAAAAAGTTCAATAATTGTTCATTACTTATTATGAGCAAAAAAGCTTCATGAAAATAGCACAATTAAGTACCAAAGGGCAGACCAAGACACGCATCAGTCGACAGATGATGGAACAGCGTGCTTGTTTTTGTAAATAATGGATGTCTAAGAATCTTACCGCGGCGTCAGACAGTCCCTCAGCGCGCATCTTAGCAGCACACACATCGAAATTGAGCTCGGCTTTGGATTTGCCCACCTAACCATGAAATTGAGCAAGATCAAAGAGAAGGCCGTGGGTCATAACAACAAGTCAGTCGAGGCTTTCAAAAAAAATGCACAAATGAGACATGCTTCATCTGGTAAAGGAGGCAACGTTCTTGTTAGGTGTGCACGCGTTCGTAAGGATGTCTTTTTTGAAATGAAGCTAGGTAAACCATCAGGTAAGAGAGGCTGCAAACGCAAATAAATTAATGCTGTGAATCACAAAGAATATGTGAGACAATTAAGGGGAAGGGGGAAGGATAAATAGGGAAGGGAGGGGTGATGTGCACGTACGTTAGCCATTTCGTTGCCCACAGACATTGTCACGTCCACCAAAGAATCCGCGATTGAGCCCATGGCTTTCCCGAACGCCGCAAACAAGTTCGGAGTTTCGGCCGCGCCGCTGGCCTTGGGTACCCGTGGATGATAATTCATGCATTCAGCACGCCCAAACATTGGCAAGCGAATTAAATATGGCAACGCAAATCAAAGGGTGCAGAGTGTTACAGAAAAAAAACAGAAAGGTAGCAAAACGGTCCTTTTTTTTTGGAGCATCGTATATAAACCACACGACAAGAGAAGCCAAGCGGGGAAGTGTACATTTCTCTTCCTTGCATGATGAGAAGCAGCACAAGTCCGGTTCATTCACTGGCAACCGCATTTCATAGCTTAAACTTTGCGCCCTCTTTAGCTTATTCTTTCAAAGCACCCACTCTTCCGGGACGCACACCTTGAGCGCCATGGTAAAGGCTAAGAATTCATCGAAGTCAAGTTCGCCGTCTCCACCCGTGTCAATCGTTTGCAACACCTGAACACAGCGCAGAATGAGGGTTGGCGCAACCGTTCAACAGCTGTAGCAATGCCACGTACGAGACATTCAAAGAGCAGCGTTGTGGAAACATACGAATTCTTCACCCGTTTTGTTTGTTAGAAGAGCCTCCTATCGAATGGCAACCACTGTACTTCTAGACTAGGCGGTTGCGAGGACCAATGGGTCATTCGAAATGATCGACAGAAAATATGCTAAGCCAAGAAGATGAGGAGATCTGAATTCGTCGGGGAGAGGAAGAGTGCTGTTTCCAATACAACGCACTAACCCCAATACTGGAATCTGAAGCGTACCTCTTCTGCCTTGTCTTTCGCAACTTCCAGATTCATTTTTTTCAGCACATCCCAGATTTCGCTCGAATCCAACTGTACACGAAGGCTGAAATTATTAGCTCTGATGGGGAAATCCGTGAGCTCTCGTCTTGGGCTTACTACTGGAGTAATACTTGAGATCCTATCCAAGCCTGGGACTCGATTAAAGCGCACGCACCTTGCCGCTGTTGTCACCATCAACATCGCCAAACACCTTCCGCATTACAGCGAGCTCATCACTACTCAATGCCATTTCAAAACCACGCCTTAGGGTGTATCAACACCCTTTCTCCGAAGTAACTGGTAGCGTACGCTAGCAAGTCTATCGCCTGATAGGCTCCCAATGAATAAAAAGAAGAATGTCAGTAATTTGAAGAGTGCGATGAAGGATCGCGCTCTGCACTCTGGCAATGCACCTTTGCCTGATGTGCTGCACGCTGGCCTTGGTTTTAGGCGGGGAAGAATCTTTGCAGCCTTGTGTAAGTAGTATAGCTACAGACACCAGGGATGCTCCAACAGCTAACAGGTCAACAGGTTCTTCCGACCCATGAACAGGTTCTTAAATTATTCGCAAAAGGCCGTTAAAAGGTTCACGTCTGGACGACGTTACGACGTTCTCAAGAAAGATGATGCTAGACTTTGAATGCACACTGTCCCGCCTCTGTGTGGCTCGGCCGCAAGGTGCTGCTAATGCAAGCTTGATTCTAGAACTCTAAAACGAATTTCTCTGAACTCGCCGGGTAGCGAGCGCCCCTGAGTGTTATTAGTTGCCGTGTAAGACGATGGTTAGAATGTGAGCAGTGTCACAGTGTTTCTGAACAACGTGTCGACGGGCGACAACAGTGACTCTTCGGCGCTGCTATCACAAGTCCAGCATAGTAACCAGTAACTACTCAAAGAAATGATGTCGACGTTGAGGTCTATCGCCGCGCCTATCCTGCAATCGAATCAACAGCATCCTTGTGCATGCTTTCAAACAACATGCAAGAGAAAATCTTGGCAGAGTGGACAGTCAGAATAGAATATACTGCAGTTTCAACAGGCTCTTAACAGGTCCAACGGACCTGTTACTGTTAGTAGAAGCTGTTAACAGGCCTGTTGGAGCATCCCTGACAGACACTGTACTACTTCGTATCGTCTGTACAGAACTTTACGTAAAAGTAGAAGTCGTCAGCAAAAAGCAAAATTGAATTTACGGTGGAGCTAAGTTTACGGAACCGTAGTATTTGTCTTCTTCAAAGCTGATGGCGCTAAGGCCCTTTTCTTCATAGTAGGCTAGTGTGTGCTGGCCTGGCCTGGGCCAAATCATTCGACTCCGAAAATTCCCGACAATCGACGGGACTACTGTAGCGGCGGGACTCCTGCATCCCCCCCCTGCAAACATGGCCGGGCCGACAGCCGGCTTCCAAGTCGCGCCAGGGGATTCCCAGGGCCCTGTGTTACCGCCTGAATTGCACTCTTCCCTGAATAGCCACTGAAACCAGTCCTTCCCTCGGCTAAGGTGCGAAGAAGTGATGTGAAATTGTAATTGTATCACATATTTACGTCAGCCAAATGACCTAAACACGTTGATGTATTCGTCAACGAATACGCCAATATAATTAATGCGTTATATCTACGCAAATAAAGATACGTCAGTCGTTTCTTTATAGGGCCTGGTCGCTACTGTAGCTTTCTGGGTTATCATTTTTCACGAACAGGCGTGTATGAATAATCAATTATATGCTTATTTGTGTTGTTTGTGGATGTTTCTTTGCAACAAGAATTTATAGCTTTTAATCTAGTCCAATAATCCAGGAACCTGGAATTATAATCCTAAAAAAATACCTATGTCGTAAGACTACCAGGCGGAGCAGCGTGCCACTACAAATCAAATCCATCGCCACTCGGGTTTTTTCAACTAGTATTAGCTTCTCTAGGTACTTGGTTGGGCTTTATTGCGTTGTTTCTATTGGTATTCTGATCCGGGCTTTTGGGGCCTGTCAGGGAATTTCTTGTCCATTCGGCACAGGCCTTTTGAAAGCCAACGCCATTGTAAGTTACTGGGTATACGAGAGAGTTCATTCTTAAGATATATGCACATCTAAAAAAAAGCGAAATGTAGGCGATAGCGACTAATTATAAGCCAATGGGCCTTCGATAGGCTGCTGTTTGTCTAGGCGTGTGTTTATCGTGCTACATCATCTCTCTTTGGTATAATTATGAGTGCTAACTTAGAATACATTAGATTAGATTATACTCCCCGGTTGTAAAGAAACACCAACAAACAGCACTAAGCTGTGTATTGATGAATCCTCCAGAACAAGTCTGACTGGGTTGGATGCCCTTTTGCATATAACACAATGTTCATCTTTACCATCATGAACTCTGCAGGATCAAATTTCGGAAGGAGGCATAGGCCTCGAGTACGTTCGTGATTTGCACTCCGCCCTATCCTCTGCTATAGCACGCCAATCCTTGAAGTTAATCGAAAGCCCTTTGTACTTAAGAGCCTTCTTTAATGTCTGACCCATTGTCCTCTCAGGGCACCCATTTGACGAGGGTGTGCTACCCAGCCAGTAAGCAACTGCCGCGGCGCCCGAGTCACAGGGATCCGAGCAACGTGGCCAGCCCAACGAAGAATCCGATTATGGTGGTTGTGGTAGTAACTATCAAGGTCCATGACATTGGACCTCTAAAAAAGAGTGGCTGAACAAATAAAACGATAAAAGGCATGATGAAGGCTGACACGGTTCATGTTACGGACACAACGCATATTGGAGTTTCGGAGTCGGTTGAATTAATATATAAGCCTTCTCGTAAGCACCAAACATCACACCCATAAAGCAAAGTAGACAGAACAAGAGCTTTGTATGCTTCTCTTCTAAGGTAATTGAAAGGTAGTTGATGACGTGCTTATTTCGAAGCTTAGTATTTAAAGCGCCAGCGGCTGCCAGGGCTTTGTGTCGACGTTAGCATCCGATGTGTGCGAGTAGTGGCTAACTGAACCCGGCGGTTTAATTTTTTATTCGAAATAATGCCAATGGTGCATGCCGCAATCCCTTCTATAGGGAGAATGCTCTGTTGCGGACTCTCTTCTCAATTCTCGAAGACTTCCACGGTTATATAAAAACATATCTATTCGGCTCACAAGAGTTCGTATGAAGTGTTTTTAGGCATGATAATTTCATTTGATAATAAAGCAAATCAACACTTAGGCTCATCACCGTTGTGATATATGCATTTCAACATCTTTTTCTTTGGATACAGAACTTGCTGGGCTGCGAAAAGATTTGTAAAAGTAGTACGCATTCATCGAAATGCCCAAGGCAAAGATGGTACACAAAATTCCGTCCGCAGCCGTTTCGTCAGTTGCCGTGGCGTATAATATCAAAGAAACAACAAGCTGGAGGATCTGCAGCACGTAGTTGATGAGATCCTGTCTATTGTTGGCTTCACTGCTGTATGGCCAAAAAAAAGTGTGAGCAGCAAGCATAAGGAGAAGCAGCACTAGCATCACAACTGCTTGAGCTGTCGGAGAGCTCGTCATGTATAGATTGACAATCAAGCTGCACCACTTGAAAAAGTTCAAGGCTAAAAACCATAGCTTGCTGTCTTCCGCGAAGTCATTGCTCACAACGGCCGTGTCTATATTTTGTTCGGCGGCCACGAGGCCCATATTGATGCCGAAAAAGTACAGACAAAACAACAGGATCGACCCGGCTAAGAGCCAGTCGTACGTCGAGGTGCCTGCCTTGCAGTCCAAAGCTGGCGCTGCGTTCAAGTAGGCCGTACCGTCGGCCCGTTCCGTACACGCCCAAACTTCCATGCACGTTTCTAAAGCATACAGGAACGTAATCGATGCCAGCGTGGCCAGCGTGCGCAAGGCACGCTTGCTGCCAATCACATAAAAGGGAAGCATAACCACGAGTGG
>Ga0307930_1001901_pt1 | contig 16284 bp, 16 predicted proteins | sample OrgLakmetageno46_FD_203161 | JGI IMG/M metagenome (GOLD analysis project Ga0307930, IMG submission 203161) | Saline water microbial communities from Organic Lake, Antarctica - #46 | ecosystem: Environmental > Aquatic > Non-marine Saline and Alkaline > Saline | place: Antarctica: Organic Lake...
GAACCGAATTCCTCTCCTCCAAGTCCAAAGTCATACCCACTCCACCGATAGGATGCTTTCACCCACCGAGGAGCTGCGAGCCTAGGCCCACTAGGATGAACAAAGAAATGAAAGAAGCCACAAAGCCCGTACTATATAGTACAAGATAGGTTCCTATATCTAACTAGTGTTTCCCTCGATTTCTAAGCGTGAGTGTTCCTTTTCACCCGCAACTGGCTGCACTATCCGTAGGTACAGGGGCAAAAAGTAGAAATCTTTTAGGCTACAGATGCATGGTGCAATTATTTTACGCTATGCCGTAAGTCAGGAAATTAGAAGGAAATTGGCTTACCAAAGGCAGCATCCGCAGTACGTACGCAATTATGATGGTTGTTGGTTATAAGAGCACTTTATTATTCCAGCCGAGGCTCCTTCAGCCGTAAGCTTCCACGGAGTAGCGACCTGCACGTTCCAAGCGCCGTAGGAAATCTGCAGCACCTTTGCCATCTAATTGCCCGTGCTCTTGCACCACCTGCCACCACAGCCACCCGTGATGAAAACAGGTCATAATGCATTGATATTTAGAGAAAGACAACCACAGTTTAACCAGGCAGAAATCAACAAAAGCGATGAAAGATCTACGCTGATGTGTACCTCCAGAAGCGCTGCGTGCACATCTTTGGGCATTTGACCAGCAGAGCCCGCCACCAGGACAGCACCTCCCGCCGCTAGCGCGCCCCAGACCGCAGCACCTGCCTCTTTGACCCGGTGGGTCACGTAGCAGCGCCCCCCTTTGGGGGAGACTTCGTCCCGTGAGAAAGCGCAATGCAGGGCTAAGGGTGTCGACAAGTTGGTGTGCTGTTGTTGTGGTGGAATCGACGCAGCGAGCTTTTGAAAGTCCTCGCCGAACAAATAATCTTTTGCAGCGTGGCGGCAGCCGAAAAAGAGCATGTCTGGTGGTGGCGGAGGCGGCATTGTTCCTGCACTTCCAAGTGGTGGTGTTGGTGGAAGAGCAGAGGTAGCAGCAGCAGCAGCAGCTCGAGCATTGGCGCGTGCGAGAAGAATAGATCTCATGGGCGCGACACCAGTGCCAGGCCCAATGCACACCACAGATGAAGCTTCGTTTGCCACTACTGCTTTCGGAAAAGTGCCGGGCGATATCCACATCGGCACCAAGGATGTATCATAAATTGAAGCTGCTCCTCCTGCCATGGCTCCAACTGAGCTCGAAGTGGAAGGTGAGCAGGTGGCTAGCCAAGAAGAGCAAACTCCTCTCTTGCTACGACCATAGCGGGTCTTGTACTCCACTATGGCAACGCAAAGTTCCAAAAGAGATGATGGCTGCTGCTGCAGTTGCGCGGCATCTGCATTCTTACTTACAGAGTTTGAATGATGATTCGGGCTGTCAGGAGGCGGAGAGGCAATAGAAAAGGCCCTCGGCTGTAGACGCGGTAAGAGGGCGATCAGGCGATCGAGAGGCACATGCAACGACTTGAAGTCCGACAGAACTTCCCACCACCCCCGCTTCTCGCGGTAAATGTAATCGTGGTACAAGTCAACGCCTTCTGCGGAGCCAATCTCCAGCAGCTTTTCGCGCTCCTCGTCGTTAGTCGCCAACAAGCTGAGTTGCTCAAATGCAAAAGGACGCGGCATGGTCTAGAACACAATATAAGTAGCAACGGAATGAGAGTTGTATCAAGGCGGGGTAATATGCAAAAATGCATGGAGGAATGCACGAATAAATTTACATGAATTTCTACTTGCAAGCTTGGTTGTCATGAGTGTTTACTCTAGCCAACCGTATATTTCATGCCCGTACGCACACAGCCTTGATATTCTCACCTCGATGCCAAGCACACGGCCAAACATTTCACCCGCTGTAACTTGCCCTTCAAAGCTTGACCTTGTCGCTTGATTTGCAGCGCCGATGGCCGAGATGTCGAGTAGGTCTTCGGAAGCAAGGCCATAGAGTTTGAGAAGGGTTTGAACTGAGACTTGGCTGTTCATTGGAAGCACCCACGCGACATCTCCGGCATTCCAATTGAAATCTACCTTGGCTGCAACACCCAAAGTGTTGGCATTACCATTGCTGCTGGTGCCTGGGGCGAAAGCAATCCGACGTACGTCCTGCGTCCAATCAGGAGCTGTCATTCGATCGTTTGCTACGACTTGCATCCAGGTTGGTGGGCCCGTTAATCCCAACAACTCAAACCCTGAGTTGTACGCACATTGCCTAACATCTTCTTGCATGCCTTGCCCGTTCTCGCCATCATGAACTCCAGTCACTTTGAAGATCACCGGATCTAGACGGGGCGAATCGTCTACCGCTAGGGCCTCTGTGCCAGGTGGCGTTAAGCGCGGCCATAATTGAACTAACCAAGGCCCAAACGCAGCCAATACTCCGCCCATGCCATCTTGCTCGTCACCAAACGCCACTGCAGAGTCTACAACACTTGCTGCTGGGGCTGCGACAAGGTGCTGTGCGCCGAGCTGCCGCATGCGAGCGTCAAGCTTGCGCGCAGCAGCGCAGAACTTGGGGCCGTAGGCGCGGTCGCCGAGCCCATACATCGCGAACCGAACAGAGGCAAGGGCATCACTAGGGACAGCACGGCGAAGGAGCGCTCGCCAAAAACGTGCCATGTTCTTTGGCATTTCACCGTCGCCAGTGGTCGAAACGAATAAAACTACACTTCCGTGGTGCTCTGCCGCCAGCTCAGAGAAGCGAGTCACGGGTGCCAAGGCCGCTACTTCATCTGAAAAGGCCGAGGTGCTAGATAGGCAAAGGGCCTCGTCGAAGCCAAGTGGGGTGGCCATGGGAAGGCCGCGCCTCGTCCCAAGTTGCGCCACCCGGTAAGCTAGGTCACGTGCTGTGCCCCCCTCGGAAGCGTAAAGCAGCAAAACCATTTTGCGAAGAGAAACGCTTTACGCCTACAGCTGGCTAGAAATTTATGTGCGATCTAAGATGAACGTGTGACAAGCCTAGCCAACTTCTGCACTATCGTGGGTCGTAGGACGAGCTGTTTGTCAGGAGCTATCTATCTTTACACAAGCTATGCGAATAGCAGCTTAAAAGCTGAGTGAAATATTATGCGTAGAACGCGAAGTGCGATGTGAGATGTGAGAGTTCTCCGTCTGATTAAAATACCCCCTGTATTTTGGGAAAAAGATCGAGCGACGCGACGAGAGCGACAAGCACAATCATCAAGAGAGAAATTTTTATTGACACCTAGCTAGCTAGCCTATCCGAAGATACTTCGCCTGAAAACTTAACCGGGGCGCATTGGAAGTCGCCACCTTGCTATCATCACGTTTCCTGAACACGCGCGCAGCTGGGCTAGCTTCGTCACGCATGACGCAGCCCACGCGTGCAATGACAACGGTTGACGTGCACACGCATTTCCTACCTTTGTCGTGGCCGGATTGGGCCAAGAAGTACGGTGGCGAGGCGCCGTGGCCATGGATGCGGCCCAACGAGGGCGGGGACCCGTCGCGTGCGATGCTCATGCAGGGGTCATCGGAGTTCCGGCCGGTGCATTACGCTTGCTGGGACATCCCGAAGAGGCTTGCGGATATGGCAAAAGACAATATTGACCACCAGCTCATTTCAGCGACGCCTATCCTGTTTCAATGGCATCGGTGTGTAATACAATTTTGAGTTTTGGTCCAGTTCCTGTCTTCTCTTCTCCTTCCTAAGCCTAGTGGTAGCCTCATTCGTTCACTACTCATTTATTCCTTCCGCTGTGGCATAGTCAAGTATCGGAGTTGCTACATATACCACATACTGCTATCTTGCAGGCTCACTTTCTCATCCTTCTCGATGACATCTTAATTCAATTTGACGGTTCTCAACCTTTCAGGCCCGCTGCTGAGAGCCTGGACGTCGCCATGCACTTCAACGATACCGCGCTTGAGATGTGCGCAACCGCGGGTAACAACCAGCTCTCGGCTTTGTGTCAAGTACCTCTGCAGGACCTCGACCTCGCGTGCCGCGAAGCGACGCGCGCTTGCAAAGAAAACGGATGCGTTGGCGTGCAGATCGGGAACCACCATGGCGCCTGGGATTTGGACCATCCTCAGCTCCTTGCTTTCTTGCAACATTGCGCTGCTGAAAACATTGCCGTTCTGGTAAGAAGGGGGACTTCATGCGTACGAATAGGCAAATAATGTTTGGGTCTTCGAAATGTGAAGCTATTTCGAGTTAAAGGATTATTTGCTTAGTATCAACAACCTTGTATTACTTGCATATTTCGAATGTTAGGATAGCAATAATTGCTGCTCTTCATTCCGTTTATTTACATCCCAGTACATTCATCTTGTTTATCTGTTTTCAGGTGCACCCTTGGGACATGATGGATTGCGAAGACCGCCTCACGCGGTACATGATGAAGTGGACTGTTGGCATGCCCATGGAGACGCAGCTTTCTATCACGGCCCTCATCCTCAGCGGCAGCTTCGATGTTTTACCTCCCGAACTAAAACTGATGTTTGCTCACGGTATAAGACAAAGCCTTCTAGTATTTCTTTTGTTCGTGAGAATGGAACCTTTTTACGCTGTAAGCAAAGGACTGCACATGCTTCTTTCATGTTGTGCACCCGCGTTTGTGCGTGCGCGCGCGATACGATCCACAGGCGGCGGCTCGTTTTCCTTTCTGCTGGGCCGACTGGAGAATGCCTACATTCATCGCGACGTGGCACGCGGCACTGCTCAACACCCGCCGTCGCATTACCTCAACCGCTTCGCCACTGACTCGGTAAGTGTTCTTGACGGTATGGTGCATATTACGAAGAATAAAATAGGGGTTGTAAGGACTATCGAGCATACGTTTTTTTGGTGCAATAATTTAAGGTGCAATAAAACTCTCACACTTTTGTCCCGCTACCGGTATACAATAATGCGCTTCGCTTTTTCAACACCCATGCTGACACCATAACAGGCCGTCTTCGATGAGCGAGCACTTCGCTGTCTTGTGGATACAATGAGCTCGTCTAGAGTCATGCTTGGGTCCGACTACCCTTTCCCGCTCGGTGAAGACAGGATTGGGTCTCTGGTTCGAAATGCTTCTTTCCTTTCCGATAGCGACAAAGCAGCCATTTTAGGTGGCAACGCCATTGATTTCTTTGGGCTCGACATCAAGCCTTGATGAGAGCCAAAGCAATCTTCTTCGATCGAGCAGTCAGCGAAGTGCTGGATCTTTTCTTTGCACTTGGCTTTTGGCTCTAGGCAACTGCTTATAAAAATATAACCCAATTGTATTCCTGGTCGAGTATAATTTGCTGCATGAGCCATGGCTGTTTTATGAGATCTGAAGTGCGTGAGCCATTTGCCATGGGTTATAAGGAACGCAGTCTAACTGGCACCTAAATGGGGGTCACTTCTCGCAAAAGCAGAAATTTTGCGTATTATTGGCCATTTCGCATCATAGACGTGATTTATTTATCATTCAATACACAGATAAGCCGTATTTGGTATATCCGGTAAGGCCGCGACGTAAAACCACGGAAATATTGTCCGTTGGGTACCAATATTTCTTTTTTGGTGCTCATCTAGCACAGCCAGTGCAGCTCGGTTGCACTGCGGATTTCGAGCGATTTTGGCCCATTCAAGGCCCCGAATTCAATAGAATATCATGCTTCTTGGTATCGGGATTCCCCCTCGATATTGTCATGATATCGGGCCAAAGTGGTAAGACCGTATGAGCTCGGTTAGGGGGAATCCCGCCTCGATTTGCGTGTGCTATGGCCTATTAAGGTGGTATTTCAGAAGTGACCCCCCTTTAGCTGCCAGTTGGTCCGCAGCTCTCATCTGGGCATATCGAATATCTCGATAGGCCATCCAACTCAAGGAGCGTATACTAATTTCCGATTTCGCTCGCCAACATCCCCGACTTATCCTTGCTCGATAAAATAAATTTGGATAGTGGACATTAAAATCTGAACTGTGAGCTGTAAGGAGTATTCAAATAAAGGGCACAGCGGCATTCGGAATTTCAACGCCAGCTGTAAAAATACATGCCACTATCCCAGCGCCATTTTCAACATGCATTCGCAAAACGAAAAAAAGCGCGCGGGTTATATAATTCCACGACATCAAAGCGCCCGAAGAGCCATAAACTTGGCGCTTTCACAGACCACGAGGGCAAGGACCATGGGGCAAATGGAATCAGTACGATCCACGCCGGCAAACCCATAGAGGTCCAGAACTTTGGCGTCGCCTGGGTACTGATTGGCCAGCAAGCCCTGAAACGCCCAACGGACAAAACTCAAATCGGGCACTGCCATGATCGAGCTGGGCAGAGAGGGGATCAGGACTACATAGCCGCCAAACGCCACCAGGACCAATGCCATGGGGAGGTAAGCCGCGACAGCTGCTTGAGAAGAGGGCGCTACTGTGGCTACGAGCTCGCACAAACTGAGGCTGGTGATGCTCACCAGGCTCAAAATCACGTAAAAATACGCGAAAGAGTCGAAGCCCGCAGCCAAGCCGCAGGAGGGGTACACCACCAGGCTGAAGAGGAACACGAGGAACAGGTGCACGGGCCATTTCGTGATGAGGGCCGAGACATAGAGGGCCCGCGTGGAGTACAAGCTGAGGCCACGCTCGTGGCGCCAGAGTTGCCGCTGCCCCACCAGTACAGGGATGGAGTGCTGGTGGCCCACCACCATGAAGAAGACGCAGAAAAAGAGCAAGCTCGCCACGTTTTGGGGGCTCCTCGCGTTGGCCGCGTCGACACGGTACAGGGTGCCAAAGAAAGCCCCCACGGCGATGTGCCGCACTCCTACTCCAAATAAGCCCCGAGGCTCGCGCAGCGCGAACAAGGTTTGCCGCCCTACCAGAGCACGCACTTGTTCCGGAAAAGTCGACGGGTGAGGTATGCGCCGCCGAAGCCGCACCCATAGAGCAACCCACCGCGCGGGAAACCATTTAACACAAAACGAAGAGGCTAGCTCAGTGTACGCGGCAGTGCTCGTGGAGGTGGTGGAGGCAGAAGAGTGACGACCATCACCAGATTCTTGAGCTTGTTGGCCTGATGGTCCACCCAATGCTTGGTCGAGTTTTTCACCGAGTGGGCAATTGTGAAAAATGGCGGAAAGTTCGGTGCCACTCCGGCTGGCCACTGCTGCCACTAGGAAGTCGGCAGGGTTAGTGCCTGGGCGGTACGGGATTCCGACGGTGCGGTGGAAGTGCTTCACTGCCTGTTTCAGAGGGCCATAATAAGCCAAGCGGCCTTGGCTCAAGAGCAAGAGGGAGTCCCCGAGGCCAAAGGTGGTCACTGAGGGTTGGTGCATGGTCACGACCAGAGTGCGACCTTGGTCTGCGAGCAAGCGCACCGCCCGTGACACTTCATAGGCCGCCAGCGCGTCGAGTCCCGAAGTGGGCTCATCCATGAAGATGAGGGCGGGCAAATTGACCTATATTCAATGCAAGCAATGTTCAAACTGAGAAAACAAACGGCACTCAGGCAACAGGAAAAAAATGAAGATCAAATACTTCACCAGATTAGAAAAATAAGTAATTTCTATCAAGACAGGAGGTGGCACAATAAAATACCAGTTCCACGGCGATGGTCACCCTCTTGGTTTCACCCCCCGAAAGCCCGCTCCCGCGCCCACCACCGCTGTTGCTGCTGCTGCTGCCCCCTACCAGGACATGCTCTAGCGCTGTCAAGCCCAGCAGGTCTAGGAGAAGAGCGGCGCGGTTGCGTCGGAGCTGTGCTTTGGCACCTTGGCTCATGGCCCCACTGGCCTCCGGCAGGGTCAAGCGTAAAGCCACGGCAAATTCAATGGTTTCGCGCACGGTGAGCACCCCCACATGCACGTCATGGTCCTGCGACACATAGGCCCACGAGGGAAGCGCGGTGATGGGCGGCTTGGACGGATGCTCCGTCATGCCCTCGTGCATCGGGCTAGCACTGACCGTGCTGCTGCTGCTGCGACCGTTGCTGCCACTGTCACTACATGTGGGCTGGTTGCCAGTCCAGCGCCAGCGCCCATCGGAGGCTTGTCTTGCGTGGCCGTTTACATGTACCGAGCCACTGGCCAAGCCCGAGCCTGCACGCTTGTGGCCGCTCAATATCTGAAGCAGAGTGGTTTTGCCAGCGCCCGATGGGCCCATCACCAGCAAAAGCTCACCCGGCAACGCCTGCCCGCTCACCCCACCTAGCAGCTCCTTGTGGTTGTTCTGTGCTGAAGAAGGCGATGATAAAGGGCTGCCGTTGCCACTGCCAGGGCTGGCGGGTTCACCTTCTTCCACAGTAGAGTTGCCACTCAAACCGCTATTCGGCGATGTAACGCTATCACCGCCACCACCGCTATTGCTGCTATCATTGGGAGGTACCCACATTGGTGACACCCCGCCTTCTTCCTGGTCCTTTTCTTTGAGGTGTTCGAGGCGGTCGTAGGAGCCCCCGTCACGGCCCACCAGCCAGCTCGCACACTTTTGCGACCATTGCTCCATGGGTGTCTCAGCTTTGGCTTTGGGCACACTGAAAAATAAAGAAAGAAAGAAGGAAAGCGACACAAAAAGGGTATTGAAAGAAGGAGATGCATACCTAGCGAATCGAAGAATAAGGTAAAAATAAGAAGGGAGGCAGAAAAGAGAAGTCAAGGACGCATTTTAAATCGAAAAAAGACTGTTCAAAAGACCTATTTTTGGCACCTGAAGCGAAGGTCTCGGAACAAGAGAGTGGCACCCGTAGACTGCTCCGCGCCTGAGTCGGGCGAAAAACTATATTTGTGGGCACGGCTGCTCCGACTGCTCCTACTGCTGCTGCTCCAGATCATGCTTCCACGGTCAATGCTATCGCGGTCACTGCTGATTGAATTAGTATCATCATCGTCCTCATTGTCATCCTTGTTCTCAAAGAAACTGCTTCTGCCACCGCCGGTGATGTCTATCGGGTGCATCGCGGCCAGGTGCTCCGCCGCGCGGTCTTTGGCCGTAAACCCACGCTCGTCCACTTCATGCAGCTGTGAGGCGGCCGCGTCATCGTCAGCACCGCCTTCTGACTGGCGCTGTTGTTGGCTTCGTTCCTGCGCTTTCGCATGGAAAAACTCCAAGTCGGCGTCATCGACCATCGGGCCTAGCAACCGCTCCACGAGAGAAGGCGCGCAGTCGTCCGAATTGGTGCCTAATTCCCCGCCTAAAGCTTGCCACAGTGCCAGTTGCCACGTGAACCTCCTACCAGTGCTAGGCAGTTTATTGGTCTCCTCGTCGCCGCTGCCTTCCTCTGCATTGGCACTGCGTATGGAAGGAAATCCACCGCTTGAGGAGGAAGAGGAGCTGCCACTGTTATTGGTAGTGAAAGAGTCGACGACAACTAGTTTGGAGCGCTTTTGGCGCATGCACAGGAGGGTCAGCAAGTTCAAAATGGCAAAGTCCAGGAAGAGCACCAGCAGCGGCGGCATCGGGTCCACCCCTTCAAACCCCCAATAGGCAATGACCCCATCTCCTCCCTGTATCGTGCTGAACACCTGGGTCACCAGCCCCTCGTACGCCCAACGGACAAATGACAAGTAGCGCGCCCATCGCCAGCCCACGGGAATGTCGGTGACCAGTAGAGTGAACCCGCTGAAGTTGGCCAAGAACAGAAAGGACCCAGGGAAGAGCGCGAGAGCCCACTCGGCCGAGGGCGCCACAGCGGCCAAGAGCTGCGATGTAAACACCAAGAAGTGTAAAGAAGACGCCAGGAAGAGAACAATGAATATCATTATCAAACCAAAGTGATGCAAAGCAAAATTTGACGATTGGCACGAGGATGACTTTATCACTTACAAAGAAAAAGATAAATATTCATCACAGTGCCCACTCATTCGCACATACCTGAGCGTAAGCTAAGCCAACAGCATTGGTGGCAAGCAAGAGCATTAAACAGTACCTGAGAAATTGAAGTAGAATGCGAATGGAGGAGTATATAGAAGGAAGGTGCGCGCACTTAAGTTTTGTCTCTGAAAAATAAACCGTGGATTTCATCATCTTTACTCCAATACTTCCTCTCTTTGACATCTCGTCAAAATGAGATATACCAAATCAATGCTTGTTTTCTAGCCAGGTACACATCATCATCATCATCATTCATCGCACCAGTAATTGGCGCCGGCTTCCCCAATTGGAATGCCAATCAGCCAATAAGCCAGATTGAAGAACACCGCAAAGGCCGACAGTTGCAGCGGGAGTAACGCTAACGCTTGCGCGGCCCACAGTGGCCGCACTTCGTAACTCCCTGCCGTGACTTCCCGCAGCACCAGGCGCCGCGTCTCGAACAACCTCGGCACCTTTGTTCACCATATAAGAGGGAGAATCTCTCATGTGAGTCAATGAAAGTCGAATTGAAACAACATAAATCTTAAGCCCTTCTTCCGAATCAAATAGGCAACTAGATAAATCCTCTAGTGTCATTGTCGGTATTTCTCAAAGTTAAGGCTGCAGTAGCTCTGCACAGCTCGCACCTCTTGCAGGTTGCTCATGACCGAAAAGAGCACGGCCAGGAAGAACACCGAGCACGCGTTAAGGGCGTCGGGAGAAAGGCGCAAGCCCATTCCCGATAACGCCACGCAGGCACTGCAACACAAGAGAAGGGTGCAGAAAGAAAAAGGTGTTGTTGGATGAGCAAATAGGCTTTAAACCAAGAGGACGGCATCAACAGACGACAGAAAATCAAAGGAAAAGAAACGATAATTATAGGACATTTAGGAGAATAAAAAGTGAGGAAAAACATATTTCAAAGGATATATAATCAAGAAGAGGAGCACAAGAATGCGTATGACAATTCATGCACCTTTCGGTGCCATATCCTGTCGATACCACCCGGCAGGCATCGCCGCTCCCCAAAGAAAGGCCTGCGAAGGCACACGCCTCTCCGAAAGTGTCGGACTGGTTCCTCGCCAAAAACAGGGGCGCGAGCGAGCACGAAGGATTCGCGGCGATGGTTTCATCGAGCCATGGAGCGCCATAATTGGCCCGCGCACTCCCCATGCACAGGCCTCCTCCACTCACCATCGGGTCCGTCTTCGCGGTGGTGGCGGAGTCGCTAATGGTTGGGACCCAGGTGCAGGTCACATTGGCCGAGGAATAGCGCGGCACTTCCACCAGACAGGCCTTTTCGCTAGCGCTGCCCCCGAGGTCACAGGCAGCATCGTTCAAGTTGACCCAAGGAGCTCCCGGGTGGGCAAACACTTCGTGATAAATGAGCCCTACTACCAGGCCAATGATGATTGCTTTCACTGCCTGCGCCCAAGCCAAGTCTCTGCGCCGCAAAGTCGCGAGCCACGCGCGTCGAAGCAAGAGCTCGAACTAGAGTTGGGTGGGTGAAGAGGAGCAAGGGTAGGAAGTTAAAAAACACATACGAGGGTAAGCATGGAAAATTCGTATTCCTTGAAATTTGACGTTTATGATGGGGTAAAAAATCTTCGATACCATAAGCACACACCTGGCGATCTTGCGGCGGAAAGTCTGACAATGATTGGCCCGACAGAAGGTCATGTAAAGTGGCGTCCTCCGCAGCTGCTGTAACTCCCGCTGCTGCAGTAGGAGACGCTGGCAAGGCAGCTGCAGCTTGCTCGTGAGGAGGCAAAGAAGAAGAAGGTGGCCGCCGAGCTACCAAGGAGTTGTTCGGGTCTGCAAGAGCATGGCGCCAGGCCTCGGCGAGGGCCACTGGAGACGCGGGCTGCTTGGCGCCCTCCGCAATGAGCCCTCCACCGGCAATGGTGATGGCAAAGTCCGCGGGGTTGGCGCCCTCGTCGATGACATACCCTAATGTTGTACCGGTGAAATAGGGCACGACATTCGCGGGGGGCCCAAAGAACACGGTGCGGCCGTTGGCGGCAAGAATGAGCACTCGTGTGAAGAGCGCGAACACCGGCTCTGACGGCTGGTGCACGGTGACACACACTGTGCGGCGAGGAGCTTGCGGCATTCCTGCCTCGTTGCTGTTGTTGTTCTCACCATCCCCACCCGCGAGCTCTACGATGCTGCGCATGACGTCATAGGCCGTGGGCGAATCTAATAGGGAGAGAATATACAAGGGGGGAAATGAGAGAGACGTTCTTATGCAAGGTGCAAAAGTGTAGAGCCGAGCCTAAAATATAGAGTATATGGACAAGTTACCTAGGCCAGTTGTCGGTTCGTCGCAAAAGAGCAGCGTTGGAAGCGAAGCCATTTCCAAAGCCACGGACAGTCGCTTCATTTCGCCATCGGTGATCGCCTGCCGCCTCGACCCACGAGCATCGCCTACGTTTTCGGAATTCGAACGATCGGAAGAACCCACTCGCACGTCCGCGATTTCGTTCAAACGCAACAAGTTGAGCACAAGAGCCACGCGGGCTGTATGGATAGCGTCGTCATGCGCATTGCCATGCATGCGAAGCGCTGTCGCAAATGTGACGGATTCGCGCACTGTCAAATGAGGCCAGTGCACGTCGCCCTGAAGCACATACCCTACGTTTCTTCTCAGGGCGGCCTGTTGACTAGGCTCAGTGGGCAGTGGGTAGCCATTGAGGGTCACGTCGCCATGTCGGAGGCCTTCATTTTTACGACACGCCAGAAGGTCGAGAAGAGTTGATTTTCCGGCGCCAGAAGGTCCCATGATGGCGACACATTCGCCAGGATTGCACCACATCGACACGCCATGAAGCAGTTGCTTCGCAGAGCACCGTGCCGACCTCGTTCGCACCCAGTAAGACACCTCAGAGCACGCTAGTCGGCAACCAAATGCTGAAGATGGTGCGTTGCCTTCTTCAGCGAGCTCTACACCGTCGATGCTAGGCTCGGGGCGACGATACTTGTTTGCCATGATGCACACTTCAGGAGTCTGGCCAGTGTTCAAGGCTCAGTGTCACAACTCACACATAATATGATGGATTGCAGTACCGTTCTCCCCTATTTTTCTCAACACTAGCTAGAGGCTCAACACGCAAAATCCGAAGCTCAAAATCGAAGGATGGCGTGGCACGTGGCAAATTCGTCTCAAAAGCTCCCAATTGGTGCAACTTTAATCTTACTTTTTCCTTCCGGTTCTACGCTCCTCTGCAAAGAACAAAGAACCAGAGCCGAAGACCGAATGCCGAATATCCTCGGATCGCGACTCTTCCTCCTGTGCTCCCTCCCAGGAGCCCGCGAGATGCCAGGAGCCCCCAAGAGGCGCCGTTTCATGGCAGCGGAAAGGGTGCTATAAAAACTAAAATAAACGAGCGGACCCACTGGTGCCACTGGGCTAAGACGTAAAACCGCAAACCGTAATATAGCCACAATTGCGCCTTTACTTTCTGCCTTACTTCCAGTAACCAGTAAGTAACCAAGAAACAGGGCTACTCAGTGCCTCTTCAGCCAACTTCCTATTTTACAGATCTTTCTGTAAAGCAGCTGGGTAAAAAGCCGCGAAACCCGCCGATGTCTAGTCTCTTTGTTCTTTGTTGTTGCTTACTTCTACTCCGTAGTAAACAATAAATTATCGCCGTACTACCTATTATTGCCTGATTGAGAAAACAAAAGAAATTTCTATCTTCGAAAGTTTACAGATGCGCTAAGTACGTTTGCGCGAAGCAACATTCGGACGTCCTGGGGCCGAATCCGCTCTCCGCGCTTTCTTAGTGCCCCGATTGGCCTGTTGAAGGCAAACGGCACGCCAAGCACAGCCCGCGCATCGTCCCCTGACACACTGAACAATTCATGGCAAATTGAGGCTTTTCTCTGGCTGGAACAGCATTTGCTCTGGGTTTCTTGGAAGCAGATTTGCTAGCAGGACCTCTGGCTCTTGTGGGCTTACAAGCCACGCATAGGCCTTTTAGCTCACCGTTACAAGTCGAGCAAGCTGAGGCACTTGACGATGATGATCTCGGCGCCTTCCGTTTGACAGGAGGCACTTTTGCTTTCGTGGCTTTTCGGCCTTTTCCACTCGGCTTCACTTTTTGCTGACGCTGATTTACAATCTTCTTTCCGCGCTTCACCTCTCCATCTGAATCTTCACTGTCCTTATCGGAAGACGAAGACGAAGCCTCAGACTCAGAGTGAACATCGTCTTCGCTGTCTTCGCTTTCATCAGTGTCCTCGCTTTCATCTACTTCCTCGCCAGTCCATTCGCCATCATCACCGTCTTCCTCGTCATCGTCACTTGCTTTTGCCTTTGCCTTTGCACGGGCTCCTCGCGAGTGTGCGCGAGCCACTTGACTGGTTCGTGGTGCACGCTTGCGCTTGCAGACTGGAGGAGACGAGCTTCTGATCGATTTCGTGCCAGAGAGCACTTCCTCCACCCAATCTAGAGTACTGCTGTTATTGTCCATACTGTCCTGTAATTCAGCGCTCGGTGGAGGCATCTTTGATTTCGCCAGTTTCTTGCCAGAATCCGTCTGTCGGCGAATCCAAGCTCTCAAATCGCGCGGCACTCCACGGCATTCGTCAACTGCGAGATTTAAAACAAGAACAATGATGAAGGCGTGTATAATAAACAAGCAGCATAATGAGAGTGCACACCTTTTAATCGAGTATCCTTTCTAGGTGCCAGAATCGCCACCAAGTTTCGAGCGGTAGCTTCATCGATGGCAGTGCCTTCGAGGTCAATTTGCGACAGCAAGGTGCAGCCACGCGCCGCAGCCAACACCGCCAACCCCTCTAGCCGTTGGACCCGCGAAAGCTTCAACACGCGTAAATTTGGGCAGCCTTGAGCTTTATCTCCGAGAGAATTAATCACGGCTGACGACAACAAGCATCGTTCGAGTCGGAGTTCGGCGAGTTTCGGCAAGGGGCCGGGGAGAGGGCTGTACATCGTCGAGCTGCAACACTCGGTCAAGTCTAAGATCTCGAGCGAGTCGCGAATGGAAGCAACTAGTTTCTTAAGTGCGCCATCATCAAGGGCTCCGCATCGCACCAGTTCCAAGCGTTTGAGAGGAGCACCTGCCCGTAGCAAAAGACGGCAAATGGCAGCGTCAAAAAGTGGCGACCCATCGACACGAAAGTCCTCGAGCCGAGGCCCTATGAGTCGAGTTAGATGCGCAGGCTTCAGGCGCCCAGCGCCTTCGATCGAGATGCTTTTTAAACGAGGCCCACTTGATGATTCGGGTCCCGGCGCACGGGTTGAAAACATGTGCTCCTCGCAAGAGTGCACCGAGAGATGCTCAAGACATGGGAACCTGGCCGTGACATCTTCGAGAGAATCTCCTTTGGGCAGGCAAGCAGCTGGAATTTCAAGCCATTTGAGCCCACCACCGAAGCGTACATGCAACTTCACGAGTTGTGTCCTTGTGAGGGTTCGGCCTGTAACGCGAAGTTCGGAAGGGAGTGACCCAGGTTCAGAAGCCGCGTTCCACACCGTGTGGTGCCAAGATTGAGAGGTAAGCCCAGCTCGTACAGCATCAGGCACGCCTACAAAGGAAAGTGTGTGCGCTAGGGCGTCGCCTTGAAGAGAAGGCATCTTCAGCCGCACTTCTGATTCGTTCGGTTCCCAACAGGCTAGCTCACTCGTAGCTTCTGCTGTAGTCGTCTGCTTGCTGGGCAACAAAGAGCAAAAAGCAACGCAAGAACGCGAGCAACGATCAGAATCAGAACTCACCACAAATAATTTTCGCAGAAAAATATTACAGAGTTACAGAGAGGGTAATCAATCTCTGCTCATGGTTTCAACTCCGACTCGGCACCGTCGCTGCCGCACCCCGCAACATACTTCCAACTTGCCGGACCCTCGCGCCCAAGGCGCAGTTCTGAATTCTGCCATCCGGATCTAAACTAAATCGCCGGTGAATTCCAATGCGCACTGTATAACTCACGGGCTATTGGGCTGCGTTAGCCAGCTGGATGATCATAATCATTGTAGAAGCAGTAGTAGCCCGAGCCAGTGGCTCGTGGCTCGTGGCTCGTGACTTTGTTCGATTGAAGTGTTCGTGTTGGATTAAGTTGCGATTTTCAAAGCTACCTTCCTAGCTCACGCGGTAATTCCTTACCGCACTCGAAAAGATGTACTCTAGCTATCAGCTATCAGACGGCCGAATTTAGGGTTCAGGGACATCTCACATCCCATTTTAAAAAATAAAATTGGCTTTTCTTCTTTTCTTTTACTTATTATGTCACACCGCACACCCCGCTTAAGTATCAAATCTCAATAGCTCTACACGACAAAACCAGACCTCAGTAGATGGGTCATGGTCGGTCAAAAAAGTTACATAAACAGGCAGTAACCAAGAAAACCGCGGGTTTTCCGGGTTTCGACCCACTTTCGATTTCGCCAGTAAGGTGCCTCTTTCCTCGTACTGACGTGTTAACACTATACTCCATTGAGTCCACCACTATAGCTTTACTATTGGACACTTCTTTGCTTCTGC
>Ga0307930_1001902_pt1 | contig 16276 bp, 16 predicted proteins | sample OrgLakmetageno46_FD_203161 | JGI IMG/M metagenome (GOLD analysis project Ga0307930, IMG submission 203161) | Saline water microbial communities from Organic Lake, Antarctica - #46 | ecosystem: Environmental > Aquatic > Non-marine Saline and Alkaline > Saline | place: Antarctica: Organic Lake...
CGACTACAAGCCCGTGCGGTGGATGCTGCGTCAAGAATTGGCGCCTCGAACGTGATGAAGAGGTGAAAATTGCACGACGGGTCGTAAACGACCGGCGATACTCTAAACACCTTACCTCACTAAGTTTTGTATCACTACTAGGCTAAACCGGAAATAGAACTGGTCGATTCGGACGCGCAACTGGACTGTAGCACTAAAGTGGAAAGTTACAGGGAATCTGAATCAGGTTTGTCCATCAACCTGAGTTTCAGATGGGGGCGAATCTTCAGCCCCCGACGTGCTACTAGACAACCCATTCTCCGGTACAGATGGTTGCAGGGGCTGCTGCGCTGCAACTGCCGGCATTTGCCATGGTATTTGTGGAAACATCGCCTGCGGGTTAACACCTACTTGTGGCTGGTTTGGGAAGTAGGCTTGTTGGTGCTGGTGGTAGGCTGAAGGCTGTTGGTACATTTGCTGGAGCTGCAAGTGCCGCTGGTAAGCCAAATGCTGCCGGTACAACTCTTCCTGTTGCTGCGGGGTGTGCTGCTGCTGGTGCTGATGTTGGTAGACGTGCTGCTCTGTTGGCTGATGCGCAGCTGCAGCGTGCGTGGGCGGGTACGCGAAGTGAGTACCGTCTGCCACCGGAAACGCACTCGCCGGAGCAGCAGCGGAAGGCTCTGCGGAGCTAGAATGGGCTGCCGAGGGGTCCTGCCCTGCTGCAAGCGGCAGGTCTGGCGGCGGCTGTGGCTGAGTGGGCGGCATCAGCGGCGGCGGCGGTGACTCCGCACGTTGGTCGTCGTGTCCGTCGTCGCGCGCCCGCTTCAACCCCACTTCCTGCGCAGGCTCAGGCTCGCTGCCGGAAGGAGCTTCAGGAGCTTCCACGCTCGGCGCTGGCGGCTGCTCAGGTTCAACATCCTGTTCCGGCACAGCTGGCGCAGCGGGCGTAGCAGTAGGTGCATCAGGGGAAGCAGCCCTCTGCTCTGGCGGCGGAGCCAGCGGCGCCTGTGGGGCATACGGCATACTGTGATAGGCACTGTTGTTAAAACCAGGCACCGCTGGGGGTTGTGGCAACGAGGGCGCCGGCAGCGGCTGCTCTCCATTGCCAGGCGCTCCACCCGGCGCACCTCCAGGAGCTGCAGACTCACCAGGCACAGCATGGCCTTGCTCCGCAGCGGCTTGCTGGTGCTGTTGCTGCTGTAGCATGTGCTGGTGCTGCAGCATGGCTTGCCGCTGCATGTCGTAGGCCCAAGCCTGGTAGTACGCGGCCTCTTGCTGGCTGCCCGGGTGCGACATGGGCATGTAGTACCCGTTGCCTCCGCCAGGTGCACCAGGAGCCCCGGGGCCACCAGGAGGAGCACCGTGGGGGTGGTGCTGGTGCTGGTGGTGCGGCATGAGACCGTGGTGGCCTCCGGGCGCACCGGGCGGCGGGCCGTTGGCCATGAAGCCATGCGGGCCAAACCCATGCGGACCATAGCCGTGCATTCCATAGCCGCCGTACGCACCTGGGCTCCCCGGCACGCGCTGGAAAGTCGAGTCTCGCTCACTCCGCTTGGCGACTTGCGTCAACATTTCCGCGGACGTTGGGTTTTGCCCGAGGAAGCGGTTGCAGTAAACCTGATTGGCACGTGTCACCGAAATCGAACAACACAAACAGACAAAATCGACAGAAATATTAGTGATGAAGAACTCCGAAGCATGAGCCAGACCAATGCGGAAGCATCAAGCACAGAAAGGTAATTGCTGCACCAAACTTACACAGGGGGCCATTTTGCCCTTGCCCTCGATCTTTTTGAAACCAAAGTTGTTGAGCTGACGTTGAAAGCTTGAAAAATGTGAATGCCGGAAATATTTTGGAAGCAACGCACTCTCAATTGCCAGAGGATTTCGCATCACAATTCGGCCTGCAAGGAATGGAAACAAAAATTGTAAGTTTGAGTCGGGGCAACCGCAGTCTAAGTAAAAACACTGTCGTGAAAAGCCGAGTCACAACCACATAGCTGCAAAACAGAAGCTCGACGCACCGTTTTCCCAAGCCACAACATCTTGATCAGCTTCTTCGATCATTGTGTACAATTTCACGAGAAATCCTTGTCTTTTCCCCGATTCGTCGGTGAAGTTATCCAGTGAAGCCACCTCCGCAGCGACCACCGAACTAGGCGGAGCATCATTGCGAAGTGTCAACGACGAATCCACCGGGGCCGCAGGTTGCACGGCCGGCAACACAGGGTTGAAACTGTCCATCTTTGTTGGCTTTCGTGCTAAGTTATGAAGTTAATCTTTCCTTTGGCCCTGCAATATATTTGGCCTTCTTCCCGACAGAGAATGTACACCGAGGTCGTGACAGAGTGACAGAAACGACCACAGAAACCGCACCTCAAGCGCAGAAATCTGTGCCGGCATGCCAACAACCAACAACAAACAACCAACTAATCGCTCGAAATTTGATCGTGGGTTTACGTAAAGATACGGAAATTACTGTATTTTTCTATTTTTGGTAGTATGCGAAAACAAGTGTGAAAATACATCATTTGGTTTACGGTCCGTTCTGGTGCCACCTCCATTTTCTCTGCTTCGCATTGGCACTAAATGGGGTTGGCAGCTCCGTGCTCCGTACCATGCCTGACGCACTAGAACTGCAATTCGCACAAGCCGAGGCGACTGAGCTGCATAATGCACTCGACTGGTGCATGAAATATTCTTAGATTTGTTAAGACTTTCCATCAAGGACGTGATTTTGACATAGGCTAGTTTTCTGGGTGGCTGCATAGTTTTTCCCGCCATAACCGTTTCGCGGCCACTCACACCTATGCCTTGCACACCTTTGTTAAAGCCTCGAAGTATACTCCGGAACAACGTCAATGTCAAGCTCGTCTTCGCAAGAGTCATGCAGTGGTAGCGACGAGCTCGCACCACCAAGGTGCGCATTTCCTAGGCTGTGTTTAAGTAAGGATTTTGCGCGTTTCCTCACGACTTTACATTCACACAGGAACCATGCAACGCATACGAACAGCTGGCAATTTAACCCGGCCGGCGAATCTTTAGCAGAAAAATCACAGTCACAAAGGCAGTTTTTAGACATGGCTAGACGAACCCAAAAGCGTACGGGCCGACGCGCGCGCAGTAGCCGCAGTAGTAGCAACCCGCCGTCACCGTCGCCTGAACACGCTGAGCTGCCACCACTGCTAGCGCATTTGGCTGGTGACGCAGTCGCACTCAGGCAGTGGGCGTCCGTAGCTGTTGCTGAGCTAGCAGCGCTCAAGCTAGGCGAGCGCCACGCGCAATTGCAGCTGGCTGGACTTGCTAATGAAAACGAACGGCTGGAGCGCGCTCTCGGCGATGCGTTGGACGAGAAACGCACGGTAGGGACGCGCTTTCGTGCCGACAGAGAAGCACAAAAAATACAGGAGACTTGAAGAATGTACTTGTTCGCCTCTATGTGCTCGATAGCAGTTTCGTACACGCCGTACCCTTGTCTACACTGTTGCAAGTCAGATGCACCCAACTTGTTGCCACACGCCCTTTTTGCCCACCTTCGCTTGGTCACTCCATCCCCCTCTTTCGGGCTATTACAAATTGTACGCCTCAGGCGGAAGAAAGCAATCAGTTGGCCAGAGCCAAAGCAGACGCGAGTGACGTAGCGCTGCCACTCTTGCGGGGCCAGCTGCTCGATGCAGCCTCGTCGCGCGCGGCTGTAGCAGAGCTCCAGGCAGCGGCCAGCCAGCGCGAAACGGCCCGCGTTAGTGCTGCGCTAGCGGAGGCAAAGCGCAGGGCCACGGCAGAAGTAACTGGCTTGCGCTCCGAGGTGAATATAGGGCTAACTAGGGTTTGAGGGGAGATGGATATATAAATTGATAAAGTATATTTTTGAGATTTTATCCAGGTTCTTTTCCCCGCTTGTGTTATCATGCCGATTCATTCTTCCTTCACATTTCACGTGGCAGCATCAATAGCTTGCTTTTATTGAGGGCTGTACCTCAATTCACTTTCGTTTTTTTTTTTAAACATATCTTCATTTGCCTAGGTGGAGGCGTTAAGCGGGCAGCTCGCTCAAAGAGCAGTACTGTACTCAGCGCAGGAGCGGCGCTGGCGGGCTGAAGGCCACGACCTAAGCCGAGCCACCCTGCATGGTGAGTCTGCGTGAATAGAAACAGTGAGAGAGGAAAAGAGTGAGAGAAGTTGAAAACGATGGTAGGATCACTTTGGATTATCTCTCTCCTTTTCTGCTCCTGTGTAGCGTGTTTCTGATGCAAAAAAATACATTTGTGGACCCTGCGCTTTGTCTCTCCAGGGTTGCGAGAAGCGGCCCAGTACGAGGGGGAAATCAACGCGCTCAAGCAGCAGGTGGCTCAGCTTCTGGACCAAGTGGCCTCAGCCCATCAGAACCAAGCGCGCGCCGACGACCGCGCCCAGCTCGCGTCGCAGCAGGCGGCCGCGGCAGTGCGCCGTGCGAACGAGGCAGAGGCCAACGCCGGCAGCGCTGCGAGCGAGCGAGACGCCCTCCGCAGCGAGGTAAATAAAGAGCTTGTTGTTCCTGCCGTCCATGTATACTTTTCGGTAATGCACTGCGGAAGAAAACAAGCGTGCAACGAGAAATTTGTTGCCTCAAGCTGTGGTCAATTTTTAAACGATGCTAATTTGTATATTCTTATGTTGTTGGTAGGTGGCGAGGCTGAGGCAGGGTGATGTTGGGGAATTGGAGGCAACTTGGTCTGCGCAGCTCGAACAACTGCAGCGGCGCTTTGACCGCGAGAGGTAGTGCGTGCCTTCTCTTCCCTTTTTTGGACGCACACGCCTTCATTTGAATATTCTGGCAATTGTGTTCGGCTCAAGCCAGGCATCTTCTTTCACTTCGATTCAATCAATACATTTCTCTTCGTCTCTAATCTTCAGGCGCGAAAGTGATGCAGCCGCGGAGCAGCAAGCAGCCAAGCAGGAAACATTAACCCAATCCTTGCGAGAAGCGCAACGGCAGCTGGCGTCGTGGCAAGCAGAGGCCACGCGCGCGAGGCAAGGAGAAACTTCCGCGAAACGTGCTCTGGAAGGCTACGCAAGCCAGGGCACGGACGGCGCAATCAACAAGTTGTTAGCAGAGCTGCAGGCTACGCAAGCGGAACTGCACGAGCTCCGAAAGAGCCACCAGCAACCACAAGAGCCTCAAGGGCACAGTAAGGGGGGTCCTCTTACGCCTCTACCGCCTGCATCCGAAGTCGGAAAAAGCACGGGTAGTGCTGGTGGTGGTGCTGCTGCTGCTGCCAGTGGCGGTAACGGCGGTGGTGGCACCAGTGGCGGCAGCGTCAATGGGCACCGTGCAACGACGGCGCTTGCAAGAGGAGCCGAGGGCAGCCAGAGACAGTGGACTGAGGCGTCGGATTTGTCTCAGTCGCAGTCCCAGTCTCAGTCTTTGATACCACTGGAGTCAAGGCAGCAAGACCAAACTTTGGACACTGCTCAGATGCGAGGTGAAATCTTTGGCTCTGGTTGTGGAGGTGCAATGTCCGCAAGAGTCGCTGCTGCTTCAAGTATGCCGCCCCCGCCTCCGCCCGAACCTCACGCAGTTGCTCCGTCTTCATCTTCTTTAGGGAGTGCATCCAATACCCATGTCGTAAACGAGGCTGCAGAGGCTTGGCGAGCTCGAGCGGAGTCGGCGGAAGCTTCCCTGGCGAACGCACGTGCAGAAGCAGCCTCGCTGGTGGCCTCGTACCAAAAACTGCAAGAGGAGGTGCGGCCGCACAATCGCATTCCTGTGATATTACAGATGGGCATACAGATGTAGTGAACAAGAAATGTGCAGTTGTGCACCATACGACGCCCTGTTATGTATGTAAATTGTTTGTGTGGCTAATGTTGCTGATGACGCGTCTTCAGGTGGAGCACTGGCGATGGGCCGACGGAGAAGCACGGCGCGTGATAGGCGCATGGCAAGAGCGGCTAGCGCAGGCCGAAGCCAGCTTGCACCGCAGCCGAGAGCGTTGCGCCCACGCAGAAACCGTGGCGGCGCGCTTAGCCGCCGCTGCGAAAGCGCATGCTCGCGCGCTACCGCCACCGCCAGCAGCAGCAGCATCCTCGTCACCATCGACACCGCCACAGGTGCTGCAGCAGTCAGCAAAGCAAGAGGCAAGCGCACCACCGCAGCCTTTGGTCTCAACTTCTGCCAGCGCCGCAGCTCCAGAGCCAGCTGCCGATTCCTCCCTTGTGGCGTTCCGTGAAGCTCCTCATGACAGCAACCAAGCCGGAAATAATAACCGCAGCAGCAGCAGCGGCAGTTCTGAAAGTGGTGCCAAGAGCATTGCCGAGAGCAGCAGCAGCAGCAACGACGCAGTGGAAGTTCAGGCCGCGCGATTGCGAGACTTCGTGGCAAGCACGCAAGACGGGGATGCTTTGCGGCGCGCAGCTCTTTGGGCCCTTGACACGAACCTCCAGCTGGCACGGCAGCGCCGTGAGGACGAAGCGACGCTGGTGGCTGCTGCCGCTAGCCAAGGTAACAGTGGTACTAGTGACAATGACAACGATTACCATGGCAGTAATAACTGTGAGAGCGATGGCAAGGGTAACGATGATGAAGGAGATAAAGATGGAGAAGGAGAAGGGTTGGCTTCGAAGGAAGCGATCGTATCGGCCGCGGAGGCCTCTGCAGCCAGCAGCGTAGTCATGGCAGATGCAGCAGTTGCTACAGACTTTACAGAGGAGGAGGAGAACCCTGACGCTATGCATGCCGCGAAAGCTGAAATTGCAGCTGCACAAGCCCGGGCAGTGCAGTGGGAAAGCACCGCGACTGCTTTACGAGTTGAGCTAGAGACTTGGCAGCTCGCTTCTGCTCACAAAAGCAAGGGAGGTGCGACCGCACCTGAGTCAGCACTAGCTGGAGCAGTGGCAGTGACAGAAGTTACAGCAGTCGCACACGCGAGCACCGAGGAGGGCACTACAAGTGAAGTTGTTGGTGGCAGTAGCACAGCTTTAGATGCACCAGTACCACCAGCAGCTTGGCTTGAAGAGCGGCGTCGCCTAGAAGAAGAGCTTATTGTAGCGAAACAGGCACTGGAGGACTTGCAAGCTGAACACGCTGCCAGGAGCATTGCTGACCAAAGCAGTTCTCAGGAGCACAATGAAGCCGGCGTAAGTGTTGATGAGGGCAGCATTGGTGGCGACGGTAATAGCTCTAATGATAACAACATCAGCAGTAATGATGCTGACAGCGATAAGTCAGCTACTCCGCTGCCATCGCCCGATGCGAATGACCTCGTGGGGGAGGCACAAGCTCAGCTCGCAGTGGTGGAAAAGCAGCTCGCCGAAGCTTTGGAAGCTCAGAGACTCGCCACAGCGGAGGCAGCAGCGGCACGGGACGAGGCCAAGGCTGAGCATGCGATTGCGGAAGAGTTCATGGCCGAAGCAAGGAAGGTCGCCAATGCAGCGGCTGCTGATGTTTTAGAAGCACGGCGCTTGAAAAACGAGAGCAGCAGCAGTGAGAAGGACAGCACAAATAACTATGGTGAAGATAACGTTAGCCCAGTGGCGCCAGCAGGAACGAAATTAGAAGCAGAGGAGCCTTTGAGTAGCGACTCACTTGATGCTTTAAGCAGTTACCAGGGCGCTGGCTCATCCGACGTGGCGACAGCGGCTGTGCCAACCGTAAATACCACCACAGATGATGATGGAGAAAACAGCGCAGAAGACATTGCTGCAAAGTTTGTTGCAGAGAAAGAAGCCATGGCGGCTGAAAAAGCGGCGCTTCAAGAGCAATTGTGCGCATCCGAAAGCCGGCTAGAGGAAGCCGCGGACGCTTTACGCGCTGCTTCATCTGCGAGTGAAGTTTGGCAGGCACGCTTGGTTGAAGCAGACGAGCGAGCTTCGGCGGCAGTTGCTAGGCAAGAGAACGCAGAAGCTGAACTTGCAAGCATTCAGATTGAGCTTGAGGAGGCTCGAAGTGCCCTAGAAGCGGCATTGAATGTTGCTGCACGAGAGCGCGAAGTGAGTGCCTCCGCAGCCAGAGCACATTCAGAACAGCTGACACAGCAACTGGAGGCGGAGGCGGCTATGAAGCAAATAGCTGCTGTGTCTGAGGCCGTAGCACAAGCAGAAGCAGCACTAGAATTACGAGTCCGTGAAGCTGTGGGGGCAGAGTTAGCCACTGAGCTGGCAAGCCAAGCAGCGGAACACGAAGCTCGATTCGTGGAACTGGAATCTGAATGGGAAGAGCGTGCTTCGGCAGAGCAACATGCTGCTGTAGAGGCCGCTTTACTGGAAGCTCGCACACAAGCTGCGATGGACACAGCTGCCAAGGTTAAAGCCGCAGAGGAAAAGGGTCAAGAGGCTTTGACAAGTGCACTCGCAGACGCTGCACAGGCACATGCCGAGCAGGTCGAGGCACTCGAAGCTCATTGGCTGCATGAGCGGCAGCGCCTCATGCAGCAGTGCGAGTCCATTCTCAACAAGACCCAGCAGGCTACGGAGCGCCTCAAGCGCCAGCAAGAGCTGCAGCGATCGTCACGGGACACGCGAGACTCGTTGCGCGGATCGGGCAGCAGCGTGCCTTGGGCGTCGGGGAGTGCAACAAGAGGCGGTAGCCGAAGCCCCGTTAATGGCAGAGGTAGCGGCGGTGGGAATGGAACTGGCGGTAGCAATGGAAGCGGTGAAAGTCAATCAACAGCTCAGACGGCTGCACTTGCCGCTGCGCCGCCTTCCACTCCACCTTTGCCTTCTGACACCTGGGGTCGCCCGCCGCGCCCACCGACTCTGCCAGTGGCCTCCGTGAGCCCTGCGCGCGCAGCCACCCAGCGGACTGCGGCACGCACTAGCACTGGTACTGGTGTTGCCACTGGTGAGCCACGCGCTAATGCTCAAAATCGCCCAAGCAGAGATAATCTTGGAGAAAGTGCAGAAAGTAATACAACATGGGGCGACGAAGAAGAAGCAAAAGTAGTAGCGCAATTGAGTGCAGCTGGTGGCAGTGTCGACTCAAGAAGAAGTGCTGCAGAAGAAGACAAAGGCACGGTGGAGAATCTGCAGAAGGCGGCTGGCAGTGGGCAAGGCATGGTCGTATATACGCCACAACAGCCAGCAGGCTGGTCACGGCGCTATGGTTATACATAGGTGGGGGTGAGGCTGCTGTTGTAGCCAAGTTACAGCATGGTTATGGCCACTTGCCGATTCCGGGTTTATGATATCGATATAGCACGTATAGATCGGGGTTACGAGTGGGGTTAAAGGTTAAGGGGAGCTGGGAGTGGGAGTGGGCGACTATAGCTATAGTCTAGACTCGAAGCAGGCTGGAACGGCCTGTGTATACCTAGCACCGTAATCTAGATCTACGTCTACGATCCCGAATTGTGAACTCCAAGTAAACTCCATCCATAGTCTCGCGAGTTCCTAGTTTATAGTCACCTGAGTCACCTAGCATAGTGATTTATTGCTCGATTCGATTGAAAACCATATTACTGGGGATTGGGATTTGGGATTTGGGATGTGGGATGTGCTGTAAAAACTTTAAGAGTTAAGAGCGATTCTGAGGTAGACACCCAACGGCACATCGAAGCAAGGGGAAGCTGGCTGATGCTGGGAATTCCGGTTTGTAACCTGCTGCTTCCTGTTTCCTGCTCCCTGCTCTGTTAGTTACCAAATCCAGTGGGGGGTCAGAATAAGTTCAAAACACGGCGGATTTTTTAGTCTAAAGCCTAGCCTGCTCCAGATATGGGCTTCTTGGGCTACCAAATTCAGCTTCTTGAACATACATGGCAAACTGTGGCGACCGATCAGCACGTTTAGATTCCTCGAGAGGTGCAGACAATTGAGCTGGCCGAGTGTTGAGCTGCTTTTCCTTTCGGATTTTTTGCCCCCAGTTGCTGGTGCTTTTGCTACGCTGCAGCCTTAAAGAAGAGGCATCCTTCAGGTCTGAAGGAGGAGACTGAATGCGCATGGGCGAAAAGCTGCTGCCGGTTCCACGCTCAATGGACTGAAAGCGACCTGTGGTGGCAGCTCTGGACAAGAATGGCTGGATTCCAGTCGCACTTGCGCTACTTGGCGAAGCAGACACATCGCGGCGAATGAGGTCGTTCAACTTGTCTTCGAGCATCTTGACTTGACCTTCGTAAGCAACACGCGCTCCCCGGAATTCTTCCCGCATTTCGTAAAATTCCTCAGCTTGAGCCTCGAAAAGTTCCATGTGGTGCTCGTACCGTTCACGCTGCCTTCGGGAGTCTTCGCGCATCTTCTCTGCCTCATCCGCATTGCGTTGAAGCATTTCCCACGCCGCAACTTCATTTTCTGTTCTCTTTGTGAGTTCTCTTTCAAGAAATGCGACGTGCGCTGAAGTGTTCACATCCGCCCCAGAATCTATCGTAGTAGTTGAAGACTCAAGAGCATTCTTGACCGCTGCTTCTGAACTAGAACTGCTTACACTACCGCTGAGAAAAGAAATAAATTCACTTTTCTTTCTGTCACCGGAGGCGTTAGGAGACTTTTTCCACTCTTCTGAATGCGAGTTCACGTCAGCGCTGCGCACCAAAGCGACGAAGTTTGCATTCGCCCAGTTGCGCTTCGTGGACTTGTCTTTTGGATTGATGCTGGTGAGATTCACGTTCGTCTTGTATTGGTAGCCAATTATGATGTAGCTTAGGTTCGATACTACTCGGCGAGAAATGTCGAAAAACGAGCAATCCTGACTAGGATCACAAAACATCTCTGATGGGATAAGCTTTATGGTGATATCATCTCCTAAAATACTATCAAGAATCTTTGACACGGTCCTGTCTTGAGCTACCATGGCAAGCACCTTTGCAACGAGTCGATTCGAAACTAGAAAGTGGCAAGCTTCATCCAAGAAAGGATGAGTTTCAATAAGCTCCTGAGTCTGTGTATCCTTGATTTCAACAAAAAGAGATTGATCATTATCGGCATCGTCAAGCGATTCATGGCTGATAGCTTTTGACTTCGCCCTCGAATAGTTCTTTTCTTCGGAATCTTTTTTCATTTCTGCATGATTGCGCAGTAACAAGATGGTCACCAAGTTTTTCGAGTCATTCGACAAGAGGTTAGAATCATCGCTTAAACTAGGCTCTTTCCCCTTTGCAATAATCAGCACGCAATGGTACGATTTCATATCGAGGTCACGCACGTAATACCAACTCGTTGGGTCCCCATAAATGTGCTTGATATCAATACGGTCCAGAAGCCAAGGTTCAATATCCATTTGAGCAAGAACCTTGTCACGCTGATCGAGAGGATAGAGGTTCAACAAATGTACCTCTGTTCCACGATCGAACATCAGTGGCAGTTTCTTTAGCAACGGCTTCAGGTTTTCGCCTGCGCCACATACCAATATGCGGTCTTTTCGCGCTGGCGGTGGCTCGTACTCAGGAAGCTTCCCTGGGTTGAGGGTTGCTGCCCAAGGAGGAATTTTCCAGTAAGAGTACGCGTCGTCATCTTCGGCCAAAACAACCAATCCATCGCCCTCTTGCATAACGTAGTCCTTATCCGGTACAAGAAGCACGTCTCCACCAGCAGTCTTCACTCCAATCGGAACGGCTTCAGGAAAGTGGCATAGCATAATTTGCCATTTAAGCCCAACGGTTTCAGGCCAGTGCTCGACATAGAATTCGTCACCTTCGAACCCAAAGAGTTCCTGAAATGCTTTGGTGACTCCAGGTTGCTTCACAGCCGACAAAGAGACTCGGGTATTGAGGTCGTTGCTGTTGATTGTTTCGAGTTGCTCACCACCAGTGAAACGGATAACTTTCGCCATCTCCCCTGGATCAATGATTTCAGCCACCATGTGGCTATCTGGCATAAGCCCGATGACAGTAACTGCAACTATAATCCGAAGAACCTGGCAGGACATAAAATACATGAGAGAGTTATGGAACCATTAACCTCTTTTTTTAATCCCTTGAAGATGACTGTAACCTTCATACCTGGGCGTCAGCTGCTTTTGGGTTCTCGAGGACGGACATGATAACAACGCATTTAGCAGTATGCACTGATGCATGGCGCAAGCTCTCGACCTTTAATGGATTGCCTGATCTGAAAATTACGCGCGTGCCGAGCATTGGAATGTCCCTGGCAGCGACAGCGAATTCTTCCTCAACCTCCGTTTTCTTTCCATCCTCTGCTAATACAACAATGACTCCACCTCCGTCGCTCTCGTTTGCGAGGCAGGTTTCACGGATGAAGGCAGCAGTTCGGTCAGTCCATCCAACAAGTACTATGTGGCCCCATTCATGCACCTGTGTTTTGCCCGACCGGAACGAATCCAACTTCTGCTTGACACCGTCAACAACGAAACCTGTCAGGGTGGCATTGAACAAGACCCCTAGTACAGTAGTGAAGCCAGCAATTGCGCGATTGGGAAGCAAAAATTTCTCATTTGACGTGTTCCATTGAATTCCGGCGTCCAAGATGATCGTCCAAATTTGCCAGACGCCTTCGCTCATCGTAAGGTCCGCACTTGAGCTACCGTAAAAGCCTAAACATATGAGCAAAGAGAACCATTGTATTGAGCTCAAAGGGAGAATGATTCAGAATGACACCTTGCAGTGCAAGATAATATTACCTCCGCACAAATAAAAGGCAGTGCCTGTGGAAAGCGCCATGCAAACCAAGGAGAACGCAAAGAAGGCAAGCTGGCTGCTCGGCCGTGCCATCTTTTCTTCATAGAGGTAGTTCAAGTGGTGGCTCCATTTGTACTCGCTAAACACTGTAGTGCTTCGGTCCTCATCTTGCTCCAACATCGCCAAGAATTTTGCCCTCTCCTCATCTTTTTTGTTGATGGCCTTCGTACCCTCGTCCATTGTGGCGAATGTGTTGCCGCTTCTCGAAGCACAACTCTCAGGGCAACGTTAAAAGCGAGGTGGTTCCAGCCGCAAAATTCAATCCTGATAACTTAAATATTCATCGATCATGAACGCAGGATGCGCTCAACTTCGAACTGACTGGTACAACGCCGCGCAGCGTGCTGCATCTATAGGAGGATGTAAGACATGAAGCTGTACGGCACCGAGCGGCACACCGAACACCACGGCGGCACAAAACAATTTTCGGCTCATCAGTCCCGGGGGGTGATCTGCAGTTGCATCTCTCTGCACGAAACTGCACGAGTATAGTATCTCTTTTTGGTTTTTGGTATAAACAAGTACTGTACTCCTCTAGGAGTATGTGGGTCATTTGAGTGTCGTATTTCGAATGAGGAAGATGGAAGATGACTCGGAGCTGGAAATGAGTGCAGCAGAGGAATTCTGAGTTCTCGAAATGGTCAGATGATTGACTCCACCGAAAGTCTTGAAATGGAGAGGCAACATCAGACGTGCTTGGTGCATAATTAAAGTCGTAGTGAAATCCTGTATGAACTGCACACCGTGAAGTGTAGTTAGAGTTGAAGGCTTCGCGAGTTCGTGTAGCCTGTGAAGAGTTCGAAACGAAGCACTCTTCTTAAGAGCATCGTGGACGTTACGAGTCACTAAGTAGAAATGGAAATTCTCGTGACGCTTCGGAGCGTTTGAGACGAAAGCTTCGCAACCACGAATTTCACACTCATAAGAGTTGAGAGCTTCGCAAAATTCGCGTAGACCTCGAAGCGTTCGAGTCGAAGGCGTGGCAACCACGAACTGTGAAATTTAGAGCTGAGACCAACGACTTAAGTCCGGTTTCAAAAATATTTCATGAACAGTTTCCACTTTAGAAGGGGGTGGAAGTATTATGCTTCCTGCCCTCTACACACTATCCTCTTTACGATTTTGACTTGCGCGCAACGCACGCGCGTACACACTTCTGCCCGCAGCATTGGCTTCTGTGTCATTTGGGTTTGTATTAGTTCGAGTTCGAGTTCCTTTGCATTGATCACGTAGACTCGAAGCGTTTCGAATTGCACACTGTGAAATTTATTGTTAGAGTTGAGTGCTTCGCAAACTTAGCGTACGCCCCGGAGCGTTTGAGAGTTTGAGACGAAGGCTTCGTAACCACGAATTTCATACTCAATGGAGTAGAAAGCTTCGCTAAGTTCGCGTAGACCTTGAAGCATTTGAGACGAAAGCTTCGTAACATTCTCTTTAGCTTCGCAAAGTCTTCATAGAACTCGAAGCGTTTTCCGTCGCTTGGGCATTCTTGACATCGACAGTTACTTTCATAATCAAGACCAGAATAACCGAGCGGCGTGAGGCCATCCAACCATCTACAACTTGTTTGGTTGGATCATCGCCCCCCTCCCGAAGGGTACAAAAGAAAAAATTTGAGGGAGATGGACCGGGATAAGCAGAGCAGCAAGCACACGTTTGGTGCTTGGAGCGATGATCCAACCAAGCAAGTTGTAGATGGTTGGATGGCCTCACGCCGCTCGGTTATTCTGGTCCAGCACCCGGATGATTCCTCCTTAGCGGGGAATGGGAATAGTAACTGTTCTTCTCGTTTCTCGTCTTCGTCTTCTCGTCTTGGCTCTGCGCCTAACTGCAGTTTCCGGCGCATCACTTGCTCAGCTGTCTTACGCGGCCCACGCCGCTACTCCAGCTGTGCGGCCAAGGTTGTCGTTCCGCACCTTACTGCTTGCTGGCATAGTACACTTTGGCGCACTCAGCAACACAAGTAGTCGAGCCGGTGCTGCACTTGGAATAAACAATCATTAAACACTAAATCAGGCAAGTATGGGTATTTTGGGGAAAAATATGCATGTTGGAAGCTCGCTCCCCGCCTTGAGACCCAAGGCCGGGCGCGTGTACCCCCCCCACGCAAACACAAACCCCCAAACACACACCTTCCGATCAGAGGCCAAGTGAGCGCGATACGCGGAGCCGGTCGTCGAGGTATCGGCGGTTGTAGCACGCGAGCCACGTTGGTGACACCACACCGGCCAGGTGTTGAATGTCTTCTTGGTGTAAGCCATTTGCTGCTGCCTCAGTTGCTCCTCCTGCGCGAGCGCTGTGGCCAGCAAAGAGTGCGGCTTGCTCCTCTGATAGGCCTATTGCGACTAATGCCGACCGCAAGAAGGCAACATAGTCATAGTAGGGCATGGGGCGCGTGCGGTCGACGACACCAGTTGTGCGATCAATGTGAGGTAGCACGTGCCCAGTCTTAAAGAACTTTTTTTGCGCGACCAAGCAAAAATAGATGCCGTTAGGGTTGTTGTCCGCAGGGCGAGCAACGTCAAGCAAGGCGCTGCCGTGTTGAAGGTTTTTACGGCCATGTAAATCGAAGCGCACGTGCGTGTCGAGCACATCGCACCAGTCTTGGTCCCAGTACAGCTTAATGGCATCATCATAGCGCGCCAGAAGTTTAAATGCAGCCGACACTGCGGAGCCGAACGCAAATCCCACTGTTGGTGAAGTGGCCGGTGTATTCTTTCGTACGAATAAACCTGGTTGATGGCTTCGACCATGGCTGCCGTCAGCGCAGCTGACTTTTTGGCGACGTGTCGATATTCGCGCCGTGATTTTTCCAGGGGTGCCAGCACGCGCAGAGCGTCGTAGATAGCCCCACCGATGCCATTGAGCGAGCAAATCAGCTTAAGCGCATTTCTTGCTTGCTCCAGCGCGCCCGAATTGTCACGAATGAGACTGAGTTTGGTGAGGTAAAGGCCAAACTCGTCGGCGGTGGGGGGCAGGGTCCAGCCATGCGTCAAGGCGAACCACATGAGTTTGAGGGCAGCATTCCTGTAGTTGCCCAAAGTTCGTTGTGTGCGTGCGCCCGTGTATGAACGCCTCCGCTTATTGACGAGCACGAGTGTCTCCGACTGCAAAAAAAACGCCGCTGAGGCCATGTTGATGGGGTTGGTTTCAGCTCTGTCGGCCGTGGATGCGGTCCATTGTCCTGGAAAGCGGAGCTCAAACCTGCCCACATATGACTGAATAAGTGGTAGGAAACCGTGCACTTTGTTCATGCTCACCACTGTCCAATCGAAGGCCCAGCGCCGCGGGTCGGTGAATGCGACGTCGTCGATTCGCAGCAGGGGCGCAAGTTCATTGCCAGTGAGGTCTTCGTGGTCCCCATCGTCGTACGCCACGCGGAAGTACGGGTTTGCGTAGGCGGTGACGCTGCCGTGGTAAGCAACGCTGCCGAAGGTCTTGCAAAGTCGCGTGTGGCCCAAGTGAATGAAGCCCACATAGCCCGTGTCGCGCCAAGGGGCGTCAGCGACTTCCATGGTGGTCCGCTTGCGTTTTGGCAGCTCCGGTGCTGTGGAAGAACAGGCAAGGAGGGGAACTGGGCTTTGAGACAAGGTGGTGGGACAGCACAGAACACATTGTCATGAGTGTGTATGCATATGCTATGGCTAGAAGCGCGTTAGCGTAGGCATGGCCAGGTACTTATTGTGTTGCTGACG
>Ga0307930_1001908_pt1 | contig 16235 bp, 3 predicted proteins | sample OrgLakmetageno46_FD_203161 | JGI IMG/M metagenome (GOLD analysis project Ga0307930, IMG submission 203161) | Saline water microbial communities from Organic Lake, Antarctica - #46 | ecosystem: Environmental > Aquatic > Non-marine Saline and Alkaline > Saline | place: Antarctica: Organic Lake...
TACCCCGAAGAGTGCAGGTTCCGCGCTAGTGATCGGCAAGATCGTGCTGACAATGCTTGTAGCTGCCGCCAAAATAAATCAATCCTCCATTGTGCCTGCCTTTGATCAAACGAGAGTCCCACGGATACTTCAAGTACCAAGCGGTGCTGCAAATTCATAACGGAAGGGTTCATCATCTGTCGGTGGCCCGAAGTTCCTAGGAATCCGTTCCCTCCCCTGATGCCCACCGTGCATGACTGTGAACTCTGACGCCCCCCACTCCCCCCAAAGATATCTTAGTTGAAGCTAAAGAAGGCTAAAGAAATGCGAATTCAAGTCCCTTGCAGCACTATGCCTCGGCCAGCCCAATATGGCCCAATTGCATTCTTTCTCAAATTACTCTCTCCCTTGACTTCGGATCTAGCCGCAATTATCGTGGGTAATGCACTGTCTTATCTACTCATACGCCGGACGTACCTCCATGTTCTCGACCTCAATAGTAAAAAACCTGGACATTTTACATTGGACCACCCCACAATCAGAGGGGCCTAATGAAAGTCTTGAGATTTCACTTATAAAACAAGCACGCTAATTCGAAAAATGTAGTCGCTTCTTCCGTTGGCCTCTCTCAGTAAGTATAGTGACTACCAACAGAAGCCCAATGCATCCGAGTATTTCTTGTTTTTTTGTAAAATTTCTGACTTCTGATCCCACGCCTCTTCGTTTTTTTGCCAATTAGACGAATAACAAAAGTTATTTTGTTAAGACATATAGATTCACTCTGGAGGAGAACCGCCGCATGGGCCCGTCTCAGCGTGTGCATCGTCTTCGCACCACGCCTTCATCATTTGGCGGCTTTCATGTTGGTCTATATTCGGCGGTGGCGGTCTCTTAAAGCCCCCACCTTTCATTAGCATACCACCACTCCGAAGCTCAGCACGCCACTTTAAAACTTCGCATAAGCCCGATCCGGGATTAGTCTGACACCACCTTCGACATTCATATGAAAGGATTAGTTCCAACATATGCATACCAAAGTGTTTCAGCGAGGTACGACAAAGACGTACCACTCGTTCATATGGTCGACGTCGAGCTTTAGACAAATACCATCTACGCCTTTGTTTTCTGGCTTTTCACACCACCATTCGTGCATAGCCCGCACCTCCTCAGGATCTTGTCTCACAAGTGCACTCTTCTGCCCAGCCGCTCTGGCCTCTCGCCATGTAATCATCGCACACACTGTACCGTTTGGACGTTTTGAACACCTGCCAAGATCACAACCGCACAAATTATACAGATCACGAAAACTACTAAAAAAGAAGGAAGAGGAGAGCTTCACAAACAAGATGTACCAGCCATTATGCATTTCGTGGATGCGGTCCAAATTGAGGATTCGATGGCTACCAGTACTGTTCGCACTAAATTCACCTGTTTGAAAATATTTCGAATGATTTGCAGTAGTCTAGAACACTATCGCGATAATAAGATGAATAAGCATCAAATGATTGGAAATTTCAAGTCTTGAGTATCGCCTCTGGGTAAAGAACAAAGCGTGTGAGTGTGAATTCCCCGACCATTATATCCGGCATCAAGCTCGCGATAAGCTCGTGTTGGTCGCATGATGGTCAAAATGAGTATTATTTGAAGAAATAATGTGATCATCTTGTGGCACTACACAGACGTGACGTTACGGTAATCAATCCCAACGCAGTCTATTACAGCAGTCTAATGAAGACTCTACTGTGCAGTATCTAATGTTACAGATCTGTAGCTTTGTAGCTACTGTACTGTACGTGCTGTACAGTAGCTGGACGACTTCTGTACTGTACATACTTACTGCTGTTTGTACAGAGATACAGTACTTACCTTGGTACTTACCACTGTACTGTTGTACTGTTTTGAGACAGGCCCCGAAGGGCCGGAATTAGAAGACTAACAGGTAGAGACGAAAAGCAAAGCAGCGCAAACTACACCTAAGAAGCTAATCAGGCGCACATGCCCGAGTGGCCATGGAAGTGATGGTAGCGGTCCAAAGTGGCACACTCCTCCGTGCTCTGAGAGTGCAGCTCAAAAGAAGAGTTTCCACCCGCAGAGGAGGGGACTACAACGAAGTCCCTCAGGCGATCCAGAAGAAGAGTCGCCCATCCCCGAGCAATTGCATGACCCCATTTGCGTGCAAGCTTCTGTCTGAACAAGGCTTTGGCTTCTGTTTTCAGTAAACACCTATTCTGTTTTGTATGATCTGTGATACTACAGACTACGATCCAGTAGCTCTGGCCTGCATATATCCCTCTGGCTCTGGCACTAATATATAAAAAACGTGCATGTTTGCCTGATTGGCTTCTTAGTTTGAGCTGCTTTGCTTCTTATCCTTACGTGCTAGCCTTCTAATTCCGGCCCCTCGGGGCCTGTGTGAAAAATACGATCCATGCGTGATGCTATGCGCAGCCCCGGGCGTGGCCCTCGATATATGTGCAAAATCCGGTGGCCTCCGAAGCATCCTCCAAGCACGTGAGTTCCACTTAGCACGAAATTGCTGAGCTCCTGCGCATGTTAAAGGGGTTCATGTACTGTTTTTTTTCTTTTTGACATTTGACACAAGCCCCTGATGCCTGAAGGGCATCTCGCGAGTAAATGATTACAAATGCGTTTTGCAAAAGGGCACCCGGCCCAGTCAGACATGCACTGCGGAATTGCCCTTATGCTGTTATATTTTACAGAAGAGTTTCTTGGAATTTAGAAATCATTAACTAGACTAGACTAGGCAGGCTTCGAAGGGCACATTTAGGAGAGCTACAGGCAGAAATAAAAAGCAAAGCAAGCAGCTAACACAATGGCAATCGTGTTGCTATTATATAAAACGAGACTAATTAAGCATAGGTATACATATGAATACATGGCAATTGGCCCCATTGTTGCTCTGCTGTGCAATTAAACCAGATGATGCACGTTTTATTTTTTTAATTTAGGTCCTTACACATGGCTTTGAACTCGAATTAAGAATTATTGAGCCACTCGTCGCGCGGTAGGGGCAATTAAAACATTACCACTAGTTTGGATCGCGCCGGAAGCCTCGGAACAGTCGCTTGGAACTCTTCCCCTTTTGGATTTTTTGCGTTGAGGCAGTGTCGGAATTCTCGACACGATCACCTGCGCCAGAATCTTTCCCTGCTGCAGCCCCTAGCTCATTGGCGTCAGCTTCCGAGGCGGAGGTGGTGCTGGGATTTTGGGCCGATTCTTTCTCGAGCAAATTTGCAGCAAGGCGGCTTGCTTCGTCGCGTGACACCTGTGCTGCAATTTTAGAAGCCTCGGAATTTTTCTCGACAGCGGAAGATAATTCGCCCACTTTATCGAGCAGTTGAGCCATTTGTTGAGCAAGCTGCGACGAGAATCGCCCGAGGCCGTTGACCTTGGTCAGCAGAGTTGGCAACGTGGCACGATCTCTAACCTTTTTGCCTTGAATGGAACGGCTTTTCTTGAGTGGCATGGCGCGGGTATTGTGGGCCTTGAGCAGCGGCGCTACGTGCATTTCGAGGCCAGTGTAAAGCACTGGATCTTTCTCACGCAAATGCACCATGAGCCATACGTACTTCCACATGTTGTGATCATCGCGAATGTGCGTGTCGAATCGCACGCCGTACTGCTCGAAGTCTTCGCGGTCAATGTTGCACACGAAGCAGCTTGTGCGCAAATCTTCGGCCACTGCCTGCCGGTTCACTCGCATTTCGGCGAATGTGTCAATGATGATACCGCTCACAATCGCTGTGATCACAAGATTGATGAAAAAGTAGTACACGAATCCGAAGACGGTGCCCGAAGCACTGCTAATGGGCCCCTCAACGTCATTCCACACCATGGGGTTAATAACACCGTAGTCAACGTGAAGCCTCAGCCAGGTGAAGAAATCGCCCCCACAGCTTTGTTCGTCGTCCGATTCAGGGTCGAAGTTATCACGGCAGCTGACGTGCCCCTCGAAGTCGTAGCTGTAATTGTTGTTGAAGCCAATGGCCGCAAACAAGTAAAGCAGCAGCAGCATGAATACCACGGTGACCATCACTTGGTCAAGGTTTTTGGTCAAGCTTCGGCCGATGTACCGCATGGTCGGGCTCACTCGCATGATGTCGGCCATGCACGCAACGTACACCAGCGGCGTGTACAAAATGCCAGCGATGCTTAAGCCCACAAAGGCGAGATGGTACCCTGCGCGCCAGTCGTTAGCTCTGCTCTGGTTTGGGTCCACGAAGTAGTACCGCACGATCCAGAACCAGCGCGGCAAGGTCACGTCAAGTTTGGTCATGCCGCTCTGTGAGTTGTGACCATAGAGCGATGGAAGCTCCTCGGCTGAAGTGTCGTCTCCTTGATTGCCATTTGCATTTGTGTCTCCAGCCTCGAAGATGAAATAGCCGAAAAAGGCAGCCAAGACGGAAAATAAAGGCCTGGGCATTATTTTTTTCAGTACGAGTTTCATTGCGCGCATCTTTTTCGTTGAGACGAGCACACGCAAAGCGTTGCGAGGGTTGCGGCTGAGGCCTGATTGGATACGTCGTATGCCCATACTCATGCTATAGCTCAAAAGAGTAAGAAAAGCGCAAATCAAATGCAAAGCAGGCAGCGTGGTGAAGCTCACGAGCACGGACTTCAGCCTATTGAAGTACCCAAAATCTTGATCGAGCAAGTAACCTTGCACAGGCCAACGGTATATCCGTTCTTTGCCTATGATGAAGCTGCCATCGTCGTCGTAACTGATAAAGGAAAGCAGGAGACCATTGAGCATCAGCGTGAGAATCAGCTGTATTGCTGACCACATCCAGTACTGCTGAGCGATGGTGGACACGAGTTGATTGACGCGGCCTCTTTTGCCCGCCTCCATCTCGAGCAACTTGAACTCATGGTCCATAACGTCAATGAGCTCTTCAGCTTCGTCCAAGAAGTTTTGCAGCTTTTCTTCGGCATTGTTACGGTGGGTCATGTCGTCCGGGTACAGAATAGTCGTGCGCACATTATCCACTTCCGGGCTGTCCCAGCAAGCCATGACAACTTTTGGCTTCGGAAAGTACAGGACGTTGACCAGGTTGTCTTTGCCCATGACTTCAACTCTCGCAACTTCTTTGGCAGGTTCCAAGCCAATTTCCACGAGCAGGTCGCGGTAGCGCTTTTCGGCTGCATGCGGCATCACGGCCACATCGCACATGCTTTCGAGCAAAATGTAGTACGCCAAGGACATGTCGTGCGCGATGGAGGCTTCTGCCTCGACTTCATCAGCCGAATCTGGCGACGATGACTTACTGTTCTGGCCTGATATCACCATCCAATTCAGGGCAGCATGCACAACGGCGGCCTCAGCTACGCCCCCAGTGCGGTGCAAGTCATGCATGCCACTCCGGGCTGCGCTTTCGCCACCGCTGGCTTTGGAGCCCAGCACGACAAACTGTGCTGCTTCGTCTGCTTTCGTTTTCGCAGCGGGCGTTGCCTTGGTGCCATTCTCGTTGTACGCCATGGCATCTTCGGAAAAGCAGCTGTCTTTCACCGAAGCAGCCACCTCGGCCTCGACGTCGCCACCCTGTAAACTATCGCTGCCGTGCACCAAGGCCTGCACAAACACCACCAAGCTCGCCTCGAGCCCCACGAAGTCGTCAACCAATCCACGCACGTCCCTGTAAATGTTCCCTTCTTCGATGCTCGAAATGGGCTGGCCTTCCTGCATTGCGTGCACGAATTCTGCCTTGTCGGCAATCCATCCGCCTGTGCGGTCCCGGGAATCGCACCATGCCGCTGCCCGCGGCCGCAACTTTGCAGCTTCAATAGCATCTATATTTGACCGGCTATTCAAAGACAATCTCCGTGAGAGCCCTGAGCCGAGACGTTGCATGTTCCCAACGAAGCCGCTGACAGCACCGTGACTGTACGAAACATTCGAAGAGTTCTTGCGACCACCGCTGTCATCGGTGGAGTCGTCGTCGGAGTCCGTGTCCTCGTTGGTAGCGCCGTAGTCGTCGGGCCACACGCCCAGCACGTGGTCCGATTCTTCGCCCAACGCAGCGTGTCGTTCCACTCGACTCATGCTGAGGCGCGTGAGCAAGTACACCAGGACTGGGTCAGAGCCGAGCCACTTGTCTGCGCACTCAACCCGCGGGAAGCGATGCGACCTCGATGACGTTTTACTTGGTTTGCCCGAGGACTCTTGTGAATTCGGCGCGACCATGGGCGAGGTGTCAACGTTACAGGCATGCCAAGTTTCACGGAATGCCGCTTCATCTTCAGGCCGAAGCAAAGTCATGCGCTTGCGCAGTGCTGCTGCCACGGGCCGCCGCAGCTGAAGGGCCGCGCAGAACTGAAACAGCCTGGGAAAAGATTCGGCAACCCCACTGCGCAGCAGCGCGACTTGGTTCATGCCGCAGGGGCCCTGGCACAGCTCTTGCATGGTGCGCAAGCACTGCGCGAGCACGGGGACGAGCAACCGCAACTTCTTGAAGTTGATGCCATACTCCCACGCCACCACGGAAAAGGATGCGGCCCCGTTGGACGCGTGACCGCCGAAAGGAAGCGGCGTGTGGATGGTGTCGGTCTGGAGTTCGGGCGTGATTTCATTGAACAGCGACATGTAAAACGCGCCCACTCCTTTCACTAAATTGACGGTTTCACTCACACCGGGCTGGTAGCACAAGAACTCTTGATGCTTCTTGTCATGGCCTTCCACCTAGTGGAGAGGTCACAAAGATATGTTAATCAAGCATAAACACAAGACAGGATGCGAAAGAGAGAGCATGCATTCTAGTTCTTCCCCAGCAAATGAGAAGCGAGAACAGCATTAAAATGGTGTTCAATGCATGAATAATCCGTACCAAGTTTTGAATGAACACGAGAAGTGCAATGGCGCGCTGCTGAGCGCGCATCAATGCAGCGTGTTCGGTTGACGATTGGTGCAATTCAGCAGCGAAACGGTCGGCGTAGTTGCCATTGACGCTCTTGGCGTTGGAGCCGGCCGAATCGGTGCGGGCGGCATCGTACACTTCCGTGTGGCCGCAATCAACGGCAAAGGCGTCTTCGGCCGGCACTTGCCTCAAGAGTTTCCTTTGCAGCAGCCGCAGTTGGTAGTGCAAGCTCCGAAGGAACCCTTCTTCTTTGTACGACTCAAAGCTTTGCTTTTTCGCCACAAAGGTGTCGAAAATGTTGTTTTGAACCTGCGCATTGCCGCCCCACAGGAGGGCGTTCCCAAAGTCAATTGCTTTCGGCACCATCATTTGAAAGAACGCTAAATCCGTCCCCGTCACAGCTTCCATACTTCCACTGCTGCCGTTCGCCGCAGCCGGTGGCTCCGCCAAAGACAAGAGAAGCATGAGCATTTTGGGCCCTCCGAATTCGATGAACGCATCTTGCCAGTCGGAGACCCGCGCGCGTTCAGCCACGATCAACGCCTTCGCTTGCGCCGCCAGCATGTCTCCTCTGGGAGCGGCGAGGTCGTGAACTTTATGAGCCAGCCAACCCCCGGCAGCTTTGCCACGGGCCGTCAACTGCTTCACTGGCCCTTTCTTGCCGCCGTCTAAGTTGTCCAGGTCGAACGCCGAGCTCTGGCCTGTCAACACGTCATCGTGCGCGGGTTGAAGCACTTTCTGGAGCACCAGCATGAGGTAGGCGTCGGGTTTCACGTATTCCGGGGCCACGTATTGGGGCAAGTACTCGACAATAAGCCGCAAGTACCTTTGGGAGTTTTGCGTGAAGTGAGCAAAGGCCAGCTCGCAGTTGGCACTGCTGAGTGCAACGTCGAGTGTTTCTCCCTTGCCGAGGTCTGACAGAGACGATCCAAGGGCGTTGAAAGCTTGCATCGGCAGGGCCTCGAGGCCGCTCATTTCCACGGCGGTTTTTTCGTCGTCCATGAACCGCGTGAGTTTCTCTTCGAGCATGCGCACAAACAGCCAAAACATCGGGTCGTTGGTTTGGTCCAGGCAACGGTAATAGTTGAAAGTAGTGGCGCGGTAAGCCGCATTCGCCGCTTTTGTGCCTCCAATTCGGTCGTGCCGCCGTTCCGTGGGGTCCTCATCCACAACGCTCCACATGGCATGCAAGTAGCGGGGCAGCGCTTCGGTGACGAGCGCTCGCTTCTTCTGTTGGGCCATCACGACGTCGTCCGACAAGTCCCTGCCCTTGCCGCCGTTCCCCTGCTTGGCCTCGAACGCGGCAAGGGCTTTGAGCGCCGACTGCACCGCGTCCCACTCCACCGAGTCTTTGGCCAGCATTTCCCACTTGGGGGCATTGATAGCATCGGAGTCCCCGTTGGCGGAGCTCCCTGGGTCGTTGACCTCGTCGTCGGAGGGTTTTATGTTGTGGGCCTCGAGCGACGCGCGCAAGCTCCGCTTCATCCGCTCGCGCAGGGTCACGTTCCGCTGGGTCACTGCCTGCTTCGCCAAATGGCTCAAATTCAGCACAAGGCTGTTGTGCGGCCGTTGGGCGCACACCCATAGCACGTGCTGGTCCTTCAAGCTCTTGGGTGGGGCTTGACCATTCACGAAGCTCGGCACGTTTATGTTCGACCTCGAGAGTCGTTGCGTCTTGGAGGTCAGGCCAGAATTGCTTGCCTGCCTTGTGCTCCTGCGCAAGTCCGACCGTTCTTTAGCTTCCGCGGCAGCCGCCGTTGCCGCCGGGTCCAGAAAGGAACGCATTTTGGTTTCTTGCTTGGGCGGTTCGAAGTACATGCGTGGCTCAATCGAAGCTCGGCCTCTTCCCACGGCATAACGGGCCGTCGGGTGCAACGACGCTCGCTGCTGCGCAGTATCGGATGTATTGTGCCTCGACGGCCGGCGGGCGTGCGCGATTGTAGCCTGCGCTCGCACTTGTGCCTCCTTGAACGCCGTTTCTCCGCCGAGGGCTTTCAGCTCCCATTGCTCTGGTGCTTCCTCTTGCAGATCGGCGAAAGACGTGTCCTCCACGTGTGGCGTGTCCACCCCCGGCAACTCCTTTGCTTCGCTCAGAGTGCCTCCCACGGTTGATGCATTCTCTGGCAAGCCGCCGAGTTGGTACTTGCCCGAATTGACTTCTCCACTCAAGAGCGGTGTTCCAGGGGTGCTTTCAGTGGGCGTCTTCGGGGGTTCGCCTTCCGGTGTAGACAGCAATGTTGTTGGCTCTGGCATGTGGCCGCTACCGCGCCGCTCGAGCTCCAAACTAGAGCCAGATTTCGGTGACAAGAGGCGCGCCATTTCAGCTCGCGTCATGTTTGCAGACGAGTAGACGCGGCGTGGCTTCTTGCCTTTAACCCCCCCGCGATGTGAAAGAGCTCCCTGCAAACGCGCATCGTTTTGCAAGCCTTCGTCTTCTTCTTCGGTGGCCCCGTAAGGGTTGAAGCGCAGCGCCCACCCGCCTTTGAAAAAGTCGGCCATAAAGGGGACCACCACGTTGAACACCTTGTCTTCGTGCTCTTGCCGGGCCGCAAACAAGTGCGAGTCCCAAATTGGGTCCAGCTCGAGCTCCTGCAACTCTACGGCGAGCCGCACGGCGTTGTTCATGTCGTGAAACATGTTCATGATCACGTCGCTGTGGTTGTCGAAAATGTGCTCGACGCCGGAGCCACCTAGGTCGCTGCTACCAGCGGTGTCCACGAGACCGTCGGCGAGTAAGTCAAAGGGTCGGCAGAAGTACAGGCCGTGAAAGAAGCGAATGAAGTAGCTCCGCAAGCGCCCAAACCGGGATCGGAGGCCCAGCAGAAGCTCGCGTTCGCTCACGAAAGAACTGCACCATTGCTCGAGGCTTCGGTCACTGCTTTTCGCCAACATTGCAAGCAAGTCGAGAAACTCCAAGTGGAACGCCAGGTGCTCCGTGGGGTTTAAAGAACGCACGGATCCACCTCCTCGCACTCCCTCGCCAGCGTGCGAGTGCCACTGCATCCAATCGTCTTTGTCTTCAAAGCTGCGTGGCATTGCTTCCGCTTGCTCATTGGGGTCGTCAGAGCCCGAAATGCGTTGCGCAAAGGCTTTCTCGACACGCACAAAACTGTACTGCAACAGGAGCTGATTGTGAATCATTTTCCCAATCGCCAATTCGGAAGTCGCGGGCATTTCTTCGGCGCTTGGTCGGTCATGCCCCACTTGTGTGGCACCAAAGTAATTCGCTGCAGAACTCTCTTCTTCGGAGGTCAGCACAGTAGAGGAACGCCAATTGGTTGCAATGTTTTCGTCCTTGTCGTCGATGATACCGTCTCCGTCGAAATCAATCCCACCGCCTGCTTGCAACTCGCTCAAGGGCACAGGCGGCCGCAAAAAGAGTAAGGCTGCTAGAAGCTGCCCGTCGCCGGCATTTGTGTTGCCTCGAGTGGTTGACGCCGCGTTGATGCGCAAGTGCTTCTCCAGCTCAACCATGACTTGCTCTTGCCGGGCTTCAATGGACCCTTTCTCCGACTCCACAAGGGCTTTGAGCAACATGACAAAGATATTGGCACGGCGCCAGTCTTCACGCGGGACTTGCGACCTGTCTAACGAAGGCGGAGCTTCTGCAGCAGCAGCACTTGCTGTGGTGCCATCACTGCCCTCACTGCTATTTTCAGCATCATCTGTGGAAGTACGTGCCTTTGCTTGGAATCGATGCGCAGCCCGTTGAAGGCTTGCCGATGCAGCTTGTTTGTCGGCTTCTTCCTTCGTAGCTTCCACGAGTAAGTCGACAATGTTCTCAACGTCAAAGTGACTCAACAGGGCATTCGCGGTGTCGTTGTTTGTCAAAATGTTCGTAAGCAACAAGGCAACCTCAAGGCCATCCCACCATTTCAATTGCTTGCAAAGCATCTGCATGATCGGCTTAGTGCTCAAGAGCAAAGCATTAGCGGGGTTTTGCCAAGTGAAATAAAAGAGAAACACGTAGCAAACACGAATGACTTCGGCCATGGGTGCGCTGAAGGCGTTAGTGTGTTCTTGCTTTGAATGCACGTCCGCGTGTATCCGATGCAAAAAGTCGATAAGCGGTAAATGCACGCCTTCGTTTGCCAGAATGCTCTGATTTACTTCTTCAAGCCGTTCTCGTTGCGGCAAATCATGGAATGAAACACCGCTAAAGATCTTCTCCTCGGCTGTTCGTAACAAGTACGGTACCCCTGCTAAATGATTGACCATTCCTGCAGACGCATTTACACCTGACGTTAAGCCAAACGCATGCACTGCTTCTTGACTGATGGCAGCCATTTTCAATCCATGGTTTTCGCTGCCAGATGTCGCCGCGTCACTCGTCTTCGATTCTGCAGCCTTGATAGACTCCAGGCGCGCTTTGAGCGACGGAGTTAAAGGATTGCGGTAAAAGCGACCAAGGGTTGATTGGGAAACTTGGTTTAACTGCACTGCAGCCGTGGCAGCATGCCGCTGTCGGTTCGTACTCAATTTGTGCGTCATGTACTTTTCGCGTTCTTTGTTGGAAAATGCGACGTCATCAGCACCCCGCACGAGCACACCGTTTACGAACCCACCCTGGCGCTTGGCCCGATGGCGTTCGGTAGTTTGGTATGCTACGGCTCCTTTCGCAGCATCTGCCACCTCGTGGTCTCCGGCTGCATCCTCATCCACAACGTCAGACGTGGCCCCCGAGATGTCCGACATAGAAACGCCTAAAGTACGGTTGGTGCGACCAGACTTGCGGCTTGCTTCTGACGGAGCCTTGAGATGGCCATGCTTCGATCCTTTTTCCGAAGCAACCGATTCGCTAACGTCATACCGCGACATCTCATCCGGCATCGGGCGCGTCCAACATAAGTTCATCAACCCAACCTTTCCAACGTTGTGCTCCGAGGGATCATTGAGCACCGCCATGATGATGTCGCCCAAGATAGCCATTTGCGCTAGTCTTCGCTCTTCCAGGAGCTGCCGCCGGGTCAAGAGCTGCTTCGTGATCGACTCAGGCATTAAATTCAACGCCTTAGGGTCTGGAAGTGGGCAACGACCAGTGGCCACCCACAGATCGTGCTCTTCGCGCTTGTTTGCGTGCGGATCTCCAAACTGTGCGAGATGCCGCGAGAGCAAAGTTTTGCGCACCCGCACGAAGGTAACTGTGTTTCTGTCGGCAGGATCTAAGACCATGGTTGAGTCCTTGAGAAGTAAAGTTGAAAGCTCGACGCGGCGATTGAAATGACGGCTCAGCATGAAGACTGCCTCCGCCGACAAACGCGGGTCTTCGTACAAGAGCAAGTCTAAAAATCGTCCACCCCGATCAATTCGGTCTTTGTCATTCTTTGGTGACGACACAAAATCCCCAAAGAGCGCCGGGTGACCGTGGCGTTCGAGCGAATTGATGAGTCCCCGCACGTTAGACTGGGCTTGCAGCTCGAAATCTTTCCACAATTTTGAAGTCATAGGAGCGTGCTCCAAATAAATCATAGCGTCATCGCTCCCTTCTGCTGCACCTAACCCTTTACGCTGCACTTCTTGCACAAAGGTGTATGTGAACGATTTCCAAAGCGCCTTCACACGTAAAGTCTGGTTAACATCCACAGTAAGGTACCACGTCTCGAGAATAATGCGCTGCAAAGTCTTGCGAAAAGATTGAATGAGACCATCCTCTGGCGACTTCATGGATAATCCATACATGCGGTTAAAGTGTGCTTCAGCGAGAGATGGGTCCTTTGCCAGAAGAAGCCACTTATCTTTCCACTTTCCAGGCAGTGACTTAGAGCTCGTGCGTTGAGATAAAACCTTGGGATTATCTTTATTGTCACTACCATTACTACTGTCAGCAGCGAGGAGTGCAGTAGAACGTTGGAGCAAACTTTGGGGCTCAGGATCAGTACGTGGATTCAGCAGCTCTTGAATTGCGACTAACCTGTGACGAATCAACTCCACAAGTTCCATTGGTTTACGCCGCTCCGGCCGCTTGTCTTTGGGGTCCTCGGTCGTGATTTCGTTCCAATCGTCTGTACCAGGAGAGGGCATAAGCACCGTCACGGTGGATTGCTCCGCGCCGTCGATTTTGATAGAGTTGAGGAGATGGTCATCGTCTTCTTCCACCAAGATCCGCTCTTCATGTTTGACGACGCACCGCATCGACATGCCTTCGGGAACCGCAGCATAAAACAATGCGTCAACAGGGATGCGCTCCCGCGCTGGTACCACAATTTCGCCGCCCATTTGAAGGGCAGGGCACATCGCCTGGCGCCTCACCACTGCATGCGCTGGGGCCAATTGCACGCCATGCACGCTGCTGCCTTGCCCGCTGAGGTTGCGCGAGTCCAGATTGAGACTGCCTCCATTGAGGGCCTCCACCAAGTTAAGTGCAGTCAGGGAGAGCGCAAAGCCAGCATTTGCAAACTCAGCTAGGTCCGCTTCAAAAGGCACGCACAGCTGCAAGTCAGACGCTTGTAAGCTTGCCTGCTGGGTAGCGCTCAGGAGTAAAATCCCGCGTCCCAACGCTTCCATCGTAAGCCGAGGCACTTCTTCATAGAATTGCCCAGCACGCGCGCCGCTGCTCAGAACGGGTAGCCGGAGCACTTCCATACCGGACGCCACAAAAGCAGCGAGCACGTTGCGGTAGCAAATCGCCAGGCTCGCCACGGCCCGCTCTGGAGTCCATTTCTTGGTGGGTGGAGGTGCCACTTTAGTGGGACTACTACTGCTGCTGCTGCTGCTGACGCAGGAAGTCTTGCCATCAACGTTGGGATGATCCCCACGAAAGTCCGGCGCAAGCGCATGGATCACGTGCGCTTCGTCTTGCAGATCCTTGCGGGTGTCTTCTGCCCCGGATTTATGGTAAGTGCAATGGCAAGAATCGCCGATGCCACGAAGCGAATCGGAAACGATGTCCGGAAAAGTCTTTTCGTGTGTTAGGCCTGCCCACTGGTAGATTGCTTTCGAAGACGAGTGCGTGGCGCGTTTCGGGCCGCCGTTGCCACCTCTGGGTGCAGGCAAGAGCGAAAGGTCCGTTGAGTCCACGACGCAGCACGCTCTCAAGTCGGCGGGGTCGGGGCCCACTCCCGTCACCGCTACCCCGTCGTAATCCACGCGCGACCCGAGGACTCCGTAGGGTTGCACCGTAAATGCGCGCACTGCCCCCCGCACAGCCGACCGCTTCACGTGATGGATCGATTTCAGGGGAGACGTCACGGGCGCAGCTACCGCAGGTGAAGCGGACACCTTGCCTTTGCTGGGCGGCGGCGGCCGGGTGCGGCGCCGAGGAGTGGTACTGGTCTTTGAGTTCTCGGTGCCGCTTCGGGTGCTGCCGTCCGTGTTGCCGTCGCCCATGCTGCTGTTGCTGCTGGCGTGGCCGGGCTCCAAAGCCTCACCGCGCAACACACGAAGTGCCAAGGCGCTGGGTCGAAACCCATTCTGGGTGAACGCAGCCAGCGAAATTTCGTCATAGAGGCACAGTTGCACGGTTGCCGCTGCAATGGAGGCCTGCTGCGACGGCGACAAGAGCACAAACCCTTCGCGAAGGGCTTCGTCCGTGATGCTGGCCATGGCAGCTGGAGAGCGAAACTGTGGGCCCGCGCGCTTGCCGGAGCCCAGCGGTATGAGCCGCAAGCAGGCTTGGCCAGAGGCTACGAACTGCGCTAAGACGTTGCGGTACGCTTTGCCCAGGACTTCAACCGCAGCTTCGCGCTTCAAGCTGTGTAAATCGGGCGACAAGACGTGAATCACGTGTTGCACGGTGGTGGTGGTGGTGGTAGCTTCGGTGGAGGTTTCATTTGAGGCGACTTGAGCAGCTGCTGCAGGTGGTGTTTCGGACACATCAGACGTGGCTCTGCTCACACTTCCACCATCCCCGTCGCTCTTGGTTACTGTATCACCATGTCCTGCCGCAGGAACATCACCACCCACGGGTGCGCTGCTTTGCGTAGTGCGGTACGCATGGTAGTGCGCGTCGCCTTCTCCACGGACGCGATACCGCACTGCAGCTGGAAATTCTTCTCCACCATCGGCATCAACTCCAGCAAGGTCATCGCCCGCGGATGGTGAAGGTGGCGACACTACTAGACCACACCACTCGTACACAGCACGTGACCCACCTCCATCGTCGCTAGGGCGGCCAGGGGGGCGCAAGCAACGCAGCGACGCTGAGTCTACCACGCAACAGCCTCCGGGGAGAGCGCGCGGGTCGGGAGCTACGTTGAGCACTTCTTGTCCGTTGGCATCGCCGCGATGGCCCAGCACACCAAAAGGTTCAAGCTTGACTGCTCGCCGAAAGGCACCGCCAGGGAGTTCGTTTGTGTCCTCATCAAGCATCGACCAGAGGTCGCTGCCTTCAGGAGTAGCCTGAGCGGCAGCTGTATCACTGCTACTGGCCAAGCTTGTTCTGGGAGCCGTTTCGTTTACCGCCGATTCATTTTTCGCTGAAGTTGCGGCAAGCGACGGAGCAACTGGCAATGACGAAAATACCGACTTTTTGTTGATGCCAATAGCACTCAAACCGGCATTGAATCCCTTGGAGACTTCTTTCGCGCTTTCCGTCATGTGCAAGGCTCCGTCTACGGCGAGTAACCCACTGTCAACGGCTTTTTGGGTGGCGTCTGCTGCGTGCCTGGCGCCAGACAACATCGGCTCCAAATTGACAGAGACACCGATGTCACCACCGTGGCCATCGTCGACAAACAAACCTATCCGTGCGGACTCCACATAAAGGTTCCCAAAGTAGCTGCGGTCGTGGCTTTCTTCCTCGTCGTCATCTTCTTTGTCGTCCTCGATTTCTGGCCCCACCACGAAGGATTTCTCGTTGCCACTGCTGCGCCGCCGCATCGCAGCTCGCCCAAACTCGTTCTGTGAGTCGCCACGAGCAAGAGCCTGCTTGGATGCAGCCACCATCGTCGCTCGCATGGCTTTGGTCATGGAGTAAAAGAATGGGAATTCAAGCTTTCCATTCAACAGGAGGCGAGAACGCGGAAATTCGTCGTACAAGCAGCTGAAGAAGTTAACGCGCATGAGGTCTCTCGTGAGCGTCAAGAAGGTGGTCATGCACTCGAGCCACACGGAGTTGCGGTGCATGATGTAGTCGTTGCCGTTGGCCTGCTGTGCGGTGTTGGCTTCCAGGGTTCGGAAAATAATGCCACGCAGCCTGGCCCGCTGCCGAAAGCCCCACAGGTCCACCACCATGAACTCCGACCACTGCTCCCGCAAAATGGTCTTCGCGCGCTCGAACACTTCTGCTGCGTCGTCAGGATTCACCTTCTTGCGGCTGGCATCTTCGTGAAGTCCGCTGCTTCCCAACGCTGTACCGCCTGAGGGATTGACGGTTGCTGAGGCAGAGGCCGAGTTGCCACCTACTGTAGTAGTTGTGGCTTCATCTGCTCCAATGCCTTCTCCCAA
>Ga0307930_1001909_pt1 | contig 16232 bp, 14 predicted proteins | sample OrgLakmetageno46_FD_203161 | JGI IMG/M metagenome (GOLD analysis project Ga0307930, IMG submission 203161) | Saline water microbial communities from Organic Lake, Antarctica - #46 | ecosystem: Environmental > Aquatic > Non-marine Saline and Alkaline > Saline | place: Antarctica: Organic Lake...
TAATCAAATAGTACCTCGGCGATCAAGCGGTCAGCCCATTCCGCGCCATGCATTCTTGTCAGCATTCCGCGAGCTGGGTCCTTTTCAATGCGATATTCTGAATACGCTCGTTGGCGGGCTGCTGCGTGAATGGCCTGAGCCGCTGCCTGAGGATCGTCAGCAGCGGAAGGTTCAGAAGCAGGCGCGTCGGCGCAGAGGTCAAGAAACGCGCCGAGGTAATCCGGTAAGGCATCGCTGCACACCTCGCTTTGAAGCCGTGCGCTGCCTGCTGCGTCGTTCGGCAAGCGCGTCCAAAGGGCAGCGGGCGAAAAGAAGGGCTTTGCTTCTTCGGGCAGGGCACCACCCCACGGCAGAAGACTTTTGTCTTGTGAAGAATTTCCCGCATTCAATGCAGTGCTGTTGTTGTTCTTAACATTGTCATTTGCTTCGACTTCGCTGTCAACGCTGCTTTGATATTGTGTATGGATGGGCCCTACTTTCGGCAGCACGAGCTGCGCGTGATCAGATGGCGGCAACATGGGATGCAAATCAATCAACACGAGATGGCCACCAGGCAGCGTGACCAAGTCAGCACCAAAGACAGGTAAGTTGGCCCAAGTGTGCGGAAATGCCACGAAATTGAGCACCCGGGCACCTGCAATGGATGGGTCCTCGGGCGCAATGAGTGCCGCGCGAATGTGCCGCAGCGGTCCAGCCGAAAAGGCGCACACCTCCGTGACTACCTTGGTTGGGCCTGCAGAGCCATGCGTTATCTTGAATTCCTCTGGCACTGGATACTCCTCCAGTGGGCCGAGTCTTTCCTCAAATTGCTTGAGGAGCTGCGACAGCACCGGGCGATAGTCAACGATAATGCTGTCCGATGACTCTGAACTTGACGCTGATGTCACTAGATTCCTTCGTATGCGGGTGTGAGTGGCTCTGAAGGTCCTTTGAAATGCATGAGCGCCTTTTGTGTAGGCATTTGCCCAGGAAGCAGCAACCAATAGGATTGGAGCTTTCATAGAGGAGCCCTACGATGATTCTGTCTCTAGATTTAATGTCTTAAACAATGACGTGCTGTCTAGAAACGCAAGTAAGTTCCGATAATTGGCTTCCGCCTTCTCGCCAGGCCTTGATGAAAGGTTTAAAAGCTTACTTGCCCTAGATTGAATGTGGGTCAGACTAACTTGTCAGCAGATTACCTTTAACCTAATCGGAATGTAATAGCTACTGGCCAACTGGCATAAGTGCGTCTCAACTCGTCAAATGTGATGTTCGCCAAGGCAGGCAGCTTGACCTTACAGTCGTCTGCAATAGTGCCACCTTCGTGGAGCGATTGATCTCGCACAAACGCTGATATCGTGTCGGCTACTTTCTTCTATATGTTAGACAAACCAAGCCGCAACGACAAAAGCACGCTGTTGAGCTGCTGAGCTAAGCTGCGGTGTGCCGATGTTGAGCTGTTGTGCTGAGATGTGCTTGTGCTTGTTCTGCGTGCGTGTTGCTCTTCTTTCTTGCACGTGCGTGCATGCGTGTTCTCGTGTTCTTGCTAGAAAGAACATCCCTGTAATATGATACTTTTCGTGGCTCCGATGATCATCTCAGCTCCTGATTGGATGATTGACTCCACGCACGAACGAGTTATGAACGGCATGAGGCATGTTCCCGTGTTCCCAAGTAAGTTCCCAAGTAAAGTAGTTGTGGCATGATGAAAGTCGGAACACCGTGGCGATCCTATAGATAATAAACTGAGTGCTTACCTCCTGGCTGTCTTGAGACAATTTAAGTTGTTTTGTATTGGGCGATTTGGGACTTGTATTGGGCCACTTCCCTTGAGCGAATCTGACGAAATCTGATTTAGAGTGAAAGATTCAAGAAAGAACTCCAAGCAGCCTCCCACAATGGAGACAGACACCGTCAACCCTCGCGAGGATAGTGAGCTTCCCGCCAATATAACCGAAACCAGCTCAGGTACCGGTGCGCGACGCCCAGAGACCCCGGTGTTGCTGCAGGATGCCCAGAATAGCGAAGCGCTCGAGAACGGCGGAGGCGCGGCCCTCACGCCAGAATCCAAGCCAACTTCTAAGCAATTAGACCCACATGTATCATCAGCAGCGCCAATTAGTCCCAATGATGCCAGTGCGACGTCTGATGAGAGCAAGGCGGCGAAGCGCGCAGCGAAAATTGCAGCGATAAAGAAGCGCCTCCAGGCTCGAAAAGAGGCGGATGCCGCCTACAAGAACAGCACTGGTGGCGACAAAAGTGCCGTAGTCTCAACTCCTACAACACCAGTCGATGAAAAAGCGTTCGTACCCCCAACAGTCGAGACTGAGGAGGAAAATGGCGGCGCCTCGAAGTCGAGACTGGCTTCGAGGAAGGCTGCCAGCGATGCACGAAGAGTTGACCCGGAAATTCCTCTCATTGAACCAGAGACGCCACCAGTGGCTAATTCTGCTCACGAGAAGCAGTCCTCGCGTACAAAAGTCAAAGACGGTTCCAGAAGACCTCGGCAAGCGTATCCTGCTGAGAAGTCGACAAGTCGTTCTTCGAAGGCAAGTGAAAGGCTCAGTAGAGACCCCAAGCACGACAGAAGCGTACCGAGAACTGCCCCCAAAAATGAATTCTTTGACCAAAAACAAAGCCGCGACAAAAGCAAGCCTCGAGCATCCGTAGGTGCCAACGGCAGCGTAAACAGAAGTCGAGGCGAAAGCATTCCGCGGAAGGTGCTGTCAGCCCAGCCCAAGCCGCCATCTCCCAGCAAATCGCAAACTGCCACCACCAGCAAGAAGGGCAAGACCAAGTTTACGAACCAGAAAGACCGGGCCGTTGCGTCGTCGATTGCTGAAGACTTGAAGCGGATTCGAGAAAGCGTGAACAAGAGCCGCATGGAGCTGGACAAGCGGGTGGCAGCTTTTGCGCTGACTCGGAATAAAGGCTCCTTCGCCGAGGAATATACGCCAGCTGCCACAACGACGAAGCCCGTAGCTACAGATGAGAAGAAGGCCGACAAGTCAGCGGGCAGCTCAGCGGGCAGCTCAGCGGGCAGCTCAAAGGATGCGAGCAGAAGAAAGAAGCGAAGCGGAGATAAGGCCTCCAAGAAGCCAACACCGGCTTCTGGGGAATTGCGTGTCGTCGCAGGCAAAGAACTTCAGATACCACAGGCAGGAAAATGGCTTCCACCTAAAGACGCGAAGACCGGCGAAGTTCAAATCCTTGGGACATCCATATAGCAAAGGAATCATGGCCATTTTCTTCTTGCCTCGCTCAAGCGCATACTAGGGAGCTACGTCCATTTAAGTCCGCATGCCAGTTGGTGGCCAGGTGTAGGTGTAGCAAGTGGTAGCAATAAACGAATCGCCAGATATATTGCTATTTCCGCCCTTGTCTTTCTTTACACTGGGGGAGTATAATCTAATCTAATCTAATCCATTCACATATTTGATATTTGAAGTCTTTCAATGACCCACAATCCGCAATAGCACCAAGCGGCGCATTAAAATTAGTTCCTCATTCGGGTGCGGCGGGATGCTCGATGCCGCCCCCTTATAACTCCATTATAACTTATACTCATAAGTATTACCTGTATATTCAATATTCCTGCCCCTTTCCCTTTCGCCATTTTCTTTCCAATTCTGAATTTAGGGACTAAGGGTTGCTATGCTCGCAAACCGCCTCTTGAGCTCGGAGGTAGCGAACTGACCGATTATTGAAATAAAAGGAAAAGAGAACCAGACGTACCTGCCCACAGAAACAATTGGCGTGAACGGCCCTTATCATATTAACTTCGAACGACGGCGACAATAAGACACCAGACGACCCCTGACACCTGAGTGCACCCTCAGTTCGCCTCAGTAGTTCACAATCAAACGGCGCGGGTGTGCTCAAGCTCGAAGTCAATTCGCTGCAACGGCACCGAGGGCGACCATACGCCTTGGTGCGAGGGCGTGACTGTCTTTACAGGGACCTTGAGCCGTGTCATCTTCCGGCCCGACCTGGACAGTAACAAGAACAGTTGCTTAGTATATAATTCTCTTTTTGCACGATGATTTTACAGTAGATTATTCTTTAAAAGAATAGATTAATCGAAGAGCCCACAGCAAGCAGCACAAATGAGAAGACTTACGAGTTTCGAAAGCGCATAAATTCGTCTTCCACTTGAACTGGGCTCATGTTGGCTAAAGTAACTTGTTTTGACCAGCCCCGCACTGTGCCGCCATAAACAACAGAAACAACATAGACCATCAATGTAAAACAGCAAGTCTTTGAGAGCGATGAAATCAAAATGTAAGCGGTCTATGGGACTCTAGGTGTACTCATGGGTTAGTATGTGCACTCATTGCGGAATACCATTTACTGACTCACCGTAGCTTGCGAAGAGGGCAGGATGGCTATTCCGTTTGATCACGGTCTCCACCTAGTATAGAACTTAAGTTAGCACAAACATGCAATCAAACGGCTGGCTAAGACTCATAGCGCGGTACCTCGCATGCTGGGTTAGCCGCCGCAAATTTCACTAAGTCGTATTGGATGAAGTCGCGCACACCTCTTGAAGAGCCTGTTCAGATTGAGAAGGTGCTGTGAGCAAACGTCAACATGTGCTTCACGGGTTCAAAGACATATACCTCCGAGATCGCAATAACGCAGAGTCAAGTTTGTCAATTGGCGCACGCCTCGGATAGACATCGTGCGATGCAGGCCTAGAGGAGCTGACGAGCTGACGGCCAAGGCTCCAAGGCTGCACAAACTTCGCTCTGCACAGCCAACAACCAACAACGACAACCAAAAGAAATGGCTACTACAGTCGTCTGTATATGTACCCGTATTTAATGGAAATTTACTAAAATTTTGAAGCTTCATAGCTCGCAAGTAGCGTTCATAGCATTTCTTATAAAAGTACTTGCCGATTCGACCTAGCCCTCAGTTCCATTACCAAAAGTTTATTCACGAAAATTATGGCTTATCAGCAAGCTTCAGGTCAGTTCTTAACGAAGCAGGCATTTTTCGACCTACTCAGTCTGTTGAATTGTCTACCAAACCGTTAAGGGTGGAAGTTTCGCCTTCATGTTGCAATAGCCTATCAAATATTCCACATTTAGTTATTCTTACGTGCTCCGTAAAGGTGTCGCATCGCAGTATCAAAGTAATGCGGCTTTTCATAGTGGCCGCTCGAACATCAAAACGCAACTTCAGCATCAAGGTGGTGGGGGTTCCATGAAGAACCTCCTGTCGTCTTATGAACCACCTTCAAACCGTTCGGCCGCTGTGGGTTCATCTTACGAGACGTCAGCCGCATCCATCGGTTCACACCAGGAAATGAGCGTATATCGTCCCAGTGTGCACGACCAGCGGCCCACATTTCAGAACCAAATGCAGCAGCAGCAGCAACAGCAACAACAACAAATGCAACAACCATGGCAACAACAACAACAACCTCGACCAGGGTCTGCTGGATCTGCAGCCGGGAACGTGCACTTGCAAGAAATCGAGCGGAAAGCTGCGGTGCGAAAAGCAGAGCGCCAAGCAGCCATAGCTGCGGAACGCGAAGACGATCTGCGCGTTGAGCGCGAATCCGCTGCGCTGCGTAGGGAGGTATACTGCGCCCAGCACTAGCGCTGGCGTTATCCGGCTTGAAAGATGTGTCAATTAAAACCAATTTCATGGCTTGCTTTCGTTCTCTGTCTACAGCCGCCAACATCTAGTGATAATCATCTGTGCTCAATCATAAAATAGGTGGAGGCTGAGATCGCTAGCCAGCGTAAGCGCGAAGACGTCGTTGCTGCTCGGGAAGCTTCGCTGTTGTCGTTCATGGCACAAGACAAAAAGCCTGGTCCCAACAGCAAGAGCGGCAACAGTTCACGTGGCGACGACTTTGCCAGAAACAGTGAGCAGCAACAGCTGGACCGAGGACCGCCAATGAACCGTCAACAGGAGCAGCAAAGACCTCCAGTGCAAGGGATGAATTCACCTGCGAGGCAGCAGCGTGACTACGCACAGCAGCAGCACCTAGTTGGTGCTCAGCAGCAGTACAATTCTAATGACGAATACCAATATCAGCCACAAGACTACGCGCAGCAGCAGCAGGAATATGCGCTGCACCAACAACAACAGCAGCAGCAGCAGCAGCAGCAGGGGCACCAATACGGGCTTCAACAAGGACAGCCGTATACGAGATTCGAACAAGAGAAGTTCGGACTGCAGAAGGGTAGCTACGAGCCACCACGCGAGCAGTATAGTTACTCAGGAGCGTCGCCACAGGCGGCTCATAGAGCTTCATTCGGGGAAGCTGGCATCGGAGCTGACGCCTTGACAGCATTGCAGAGTTACAATTTGCAAAGGCAGCAGGAGCATAGACCTGTGGCTTTCGGGCATGCAGCGCCACCTGCACCTTCTTACGTGCCGCAAGCAGCACCCAACGGCAGCCCCGCAGGTATGCATGCAAACAGCAGCCCCGGCGGAGGTGGTGGCAGGATGATGCAACAAGGCTACGGCGTACCACCAAATGCTCACTCTCCGTACAATAACAACGGTGGCCACCACGGCAGTGGGTATGGGCACGGCCACGGAGGAAGCGGTCATAGCTGTGGCAGCCCTTCGCATGGCTATCAGTCACCTCCGCCAGGCTCAATGGATTCGCGGTCATCGAACGTGTTTGCCAATGGGACCACACAAAACAGCGGCAACGTCATCACTGACCGACGCACTACTCGCGTGGTAGCGCCTCCCGGTGGCTTCTCCAGCTTCAAGCTTGGTTAGACGCCGTACAGGAACGCAATATTCGTTGCAAAGCAGCGAGACAAGTTTGCCATCAAAGCTGCAAAGTAACAGGCAGTTGAAATACATAAATGGGGCATTTGCACAAAATGGCAGCAACAGAAACTATATTAGAAGAGGGGCGTGTTACAACGAGGCAGCAAATAACCATCAATCAACACAGCACACGGCACACACCGCAGCAGCTCACGAATTTTATGTGCACGTGGTGCTGGATCAATATTGGTTTTAATTCTTTTGTAAGTGCATGAATAAGTAGCCCAGGGCACTAGGCGCAAGGGAGCTAGCTACCTCTGACTCAAGCAGCATTTAGAGTTTTTTCGCATTCAGAACTATGATCTACGATTAACGATTATATATTATATTATATGATGTATTATAGTGGCTATTGCGATACCGAAGACGCAATTCCCCTACGGCCTGCGGGGTTTATACTCGTAGGTTGAAGTTTAAGAGCCGGGCTTAAGCTTCGCACCAACGCCAGAATCACAACACAATTCTGTGGCTATCCACCTTTTTGTAATTTGGTCCCTGATCCCTGATAGCTATATGTATTTGTTAACATTAACATTAACAAATGGCATGACATGTTTCCCGTGGTTCATAAAACTGGATCCTTCGCATATCTAGTTGATTATTGCATGGTTTAATACGATATCAGAGATTTCCTTTACCTCAAAACTCATCGAACTCCTCAGCGGCCGAATCTACCGCTGCGTTGCCCTTGCTAGCTCCACCCGCAGGAGCAGCAGCTGCGCCGCCTCCGTACATGTCTTGCTCCTCCAGTGACACACCAGCGGCGCCAGCACCCATGTCTAGCCCGTCCTCCGCCCCACTGCTGCCCCAGAAACGGCCTACGGTGTGCTTGTAGCCAAACGCCACCACCACCATGGTGATTTTGAACCACAAGTAAGCCACAAAACACGCCACCACTATCCACACGTACTTGGCTCGCCCGCCCGTCATGCCATTCAAGGTGTCGTTGGCTTTCGAAAACGTTTGCCCAACTTTCACCACCATCAGCACAAACTTTTTGAACAGCACTTCGTTTTTCTTCGCGAACTGTGACAGTGCGTCGATTTGGCCGTCGAGGTCGTCGGTTGCGCTGTCGCCGAGCGCTTTCACAGCCGGCTGCGTGCGCAAAAACTTCTTTGCCTGAGAGAAAGAAGAGTGGACCAAGCAAAGTCTTAGCGTTGTTGCTTCCTGGTATTTTTGGCACTACTGCATCAAAATATGGCCGCATTTTGCACCTCAAGACTATTTGGGCAAGATTAAAAACGACTGCACGAAGCACTTAGGCGCAGTGGTGATTATTTGCTTCTTCCTCGTCTGTGAATACCTGTGCGGGGTCATTGATGAGGACATCCACCATCGCCTTCGCGTTGCTTTCTGCCTGCTGCCGCGCTGCTTCGTTTGGGTCGCCTTCCATGGTCTTCGCCAGAGCCTCGAGCTCTACGCCGTAATCCTTGATTTCTTGTTCGGACGCGCCGTCGAGTGCACCTTTTGCTTGCCGCTTCACGTAAGCTGGGTCGCGCTGCATTACTGCCCCCTTGTTTAATGCCAAGTGTGACGGGAAGCGACATTTTAAGATAAAAGGGTAAAAGTGATAGTGGAGACTACGAGAGTTGCTAACTCACCTGATACTTCATCTGTCGAGCAGGCATGTTTTTCATGTTTGCTAGGGCCGCCTTGGCTGCGGCCACTTTTTGAGGATCACTAGCAGCAGCAGCGGCAGCTGGGCTAGCGCTTGAGGACTTTGCAGTCACCTCTTTAGGCTTGGCCTTCATTAGGACTTCGGCTTCGGCCTGCACATAAACCAAAGCATTGATAGTGTTATAATAAAGCCAATGTTGCAAAATCCCGGAGACATTTTTTGTGTTAGGTGCAAACCTAGGTTAGCGGAAGCAGTCAAATACCACGAATCTTCCTTATGAAGTGGTGTACTTTATTGTCACCTCATCTGCAACGTTATCAATAACCAGCTTCAGGAGCTCAAGCTTCTCGCACACATCATTAGTGTCGATGCCTTTCGCTGCTAGAATTGCTTTAGCATCTTTGATTTTGAGACCTTTTACCCAGGGCTCCATTTCAATCTCGATCTACACGCTTCAACTCGAAATTAGGAGATAAAAATGGTAGGTGTTGCTTTTAAAAGAAAATAATGGAGAGACTCCGCGCTGCAGTGAGCGTAGGAAGGAAGCTGTAGCTACACTTTTCAGGCCAAGGAGTAGTAGAGGACCACGCGATGCGATGGCTGCGGCAAGCGGCAAGCAGCACGATAACCCAAAATATGCCCCTACGGGTAGCGTCAACGAGATCTATGCCCCTACGGGTAGAGAGCGCTTGGAGATAAGTTATGTATATGCCCCTCTACGGGTAGCGAGGACGAGATGATATGCCCCTACGGGTACTTGGCGCTTGAAAATATGCCCCTGCGGGTGGCGCGTGGCGAGTGGCGAGGGGTGAATATATGTGCCCCAACGGGATAGCTGGTAGCTGCGCTCCACGCATCGAACCTCAAATCCACGCCCGTTACTCCGAATCTCTTAAAAATGTACGTGTAATGCTCTTAATGCACAGTGCGATACTTGGTTTCGATAATCTTTAACGAAAATTCAACCGACTCCGAAACTTCCAAGAGCGTTGTGTCCGTAGCATGTGCCGTGCCAGCCTTCATCATGCCATTCATTATCACAGTTTTTGAGCTACTCTTTTTTATAGCCACTATCACAATCGGATTCTTAGTTGGGCTGGTCGCGTTGCTCGGATGCCTACAGTATGACTCGGGCGCCGCGGCAATTGCTTACTGGTTGGGTAGCACACTCAAGGCAGAATGGATGATTAGATTAAATTGGATTGTACTCCCCAATTGCAAAGAAACAACAACAAATAGCATAAAGCTGCGTTTAGGCGAATCCTCCAGAGCAAGTCTTCTTACTGGGCTGCGTGCCATACTTCGTTAGCAAGAAAGAGGACAGGCGATGCTGAGATCGGCTGGCGCCCGGCGCCTGAGAAAAACGTTGAGACGGCGCCCTGCTGGGGCAAAAATAGCCCAGAGAACTGCCTCGTGGACCTGGGACGTGACACACGAACGAGCACTCAGTCCCGCCGGCTTGTTCGGAGGAAAGGCGCCAGTTGGAGCCTTAATTGGCCTTCTGGAGCGAATTTGCTAGCGCATGTGCAGCTCAAGTGCATTCTTTATGTGCCTCTGTGACTGCTGCGTACTTGCCTTTCTTTGTTTTTGGGAGAATGTCAACGAGACGAGACTAGACTAGACTAGACTAGACTAGGGCTGCGTGTCCTTTTGCGTAATGCAATGTTCATCTTTACTCTCATGAACCCTGCAGGACTGCAGGATCAATCCTCGGAAGGAGGCATAGGTTTCGAGTACGTCCGCGATCTCCACTCCGAACTATCCCCTGCTATTGCAAGCGATTCCTTGAACTTGGACGGTAGCCCTTTGCACTTTAGAGCCCTTATTAATGTCCGACCCCGTATCACCTCAGGGCATCCTGTGCCTCCTTCCGAGAATTGATCCGAAAAAAGGACACTCAGCCCAGCCAGACTTATCCTGGAGGATTCGTCAAATCGCAGCTTGCTGTTGTTTCTTTGCAATTGGGGATTATAATCTAACATAATCTGCCCCAATTCGGACCTCGTTGCCCATAGCTCACGGAGTAGCTCACAAACCAGTGGCTCTATTTAGATGGGCTTTTCTTTAGCTCAAGCCTTCTTGAGTTATATGCTTACAAACTACAATCCTTTCTGGGTGCTAGCCAACTAACGTAATTGTGTTGCTGAGGTGCGGAACGACCATCTTGGACGCACGGTTGGAGTAGCGGCGTTGGCTGCGTGAGACAGCTGAGCATGCGATGTGCCGGAAAATAGGAAACGCGGTTAGGCGCAGAGCCAACAAGACGAGAAGAGAAGACGAAGACAAGAAACGAAAAAAAAAAAAGTTAAAAAATCCAATCCCCGCGGAGGAGCGACTATCCAAGAGCAGGACCAGAATAATCAAGCAGCTCAACGCCACCTATTACAAGTTTGTTGTAATGCTCGCTAAAGGCACCAAACGCGCTGTTGCTGCGCAGCATATCGCGGTCTATCTCCATCTTTTTTTTTTGTTTGCGCTACGCACATGAGCACAACGCACAACCACCAGCACCGCTTTGTGCCTTTGGTCTGCTCGGCCCTCCCTCAATGCTCAATGGCTCAATATTGCTGCTTGCTGCTTGCTGCCCTCTGTCTCCGCGCTCCTTGGGAGCCGTGATCGAAGTCGCTTGGGAAGTCTTCTGTTCTGTTCTCTGTGCGGAGGTGACTTGAGAGCCCGCTCGACCTCCTGGTTATCACTATCACCTTCAGAAAAAAAAAGGAATCGAGCGTCTAACGGCATTGCCATTGTTGCCTCGTTTGAATTTAGGTTTCATGTTAAAGGCCCATGTATTATCACCCCTTTTTTTGTATCGAAGGCTCCGAGGGGGCAAAATACGAGGGTCAACAGAGACCTTAATGTCAGAAAAGAAACGCAGCACACAGCCCTAGCGCGCAGAACATTTATTCAAGCGAAATTTTCCAAGCGGCCATGAATTTTAGGCGAGCCCCGCGTAGGCGCCAGTTGGGTACGACACGTCGAAGACCGTGCCGCATTGGCCGCACGGGTACTGCACCGCCGGGCCGCCAGTGCAGCCAGTGCCGTCCAGCGGCGTGTTGTCAACCCCACAGGGAGTCGCATCGAGAGGGTCCCGCTTCAAGCGAATGTAACCTGCTTCGCCCCAAGCTGGCGACCAACTGCGATAAGGGAAAGAGCACCAACCATCACAAAACATAACGACGAGGCACAAAGTGGCAACGGCAATAGCAATGTGCTATAAAAAGTACAAAACGCTAACATTTAACCATCCAAAGTTCAAGGTCTACTTCAAGGAGAGTTCAGACATAGCACTCACGAGTTGCGCACGAGCCAGTAGTCTCCCAACTCCGCATCAGTGCCGTAGCCCACCAGGGTGACCACATGGTCCAAATCCATGTTGTCGTAGCTGCAGCCGTCGTACACGCCGCTGTCGTAGGCATGCCACGTCGAAGCATCGACGTTGATGGCCAGTGGGCCAATGGTGGCCACCGCGGCCATCACAGCAGTTGCATTGTTGGTGTCGAGCGTAACATAGCCCGTAATGCCCGCTTGTGTGGTGGTGGTGCCATCGTTGAGCGGCAGGCAAGTGCCGTTGGTAGCCCCCGAATACGACACATACGGGAAGCTCCACTCCTCTGCGTAGCCGCCTGCATCGATGAGGTAGTCGTACGCGAGTTGAGGCACGGAGCCCATGCAGCCACCAACGCCGCCGCAGTGAGGATCGTTGGCAGCACACGCCACGAGTTGCTGCGGTGAAAGCGAGAACAGCTCGCCGCTAGCCAGTGCCACGGCAGACTCTACTACCGCAGTGGTCGCGAAGGCCCAGCACGACCCACAGTGGCCTTGATTCTTCACCGGGCTGACCACAGTGGGCACGTGCGCACGCCAGTCCACTGCTGCTGGCATCTTGGAAGGATCTGCCACCAATTTCTCGAAGGCTGCTTGCCGCATCGCATCGCTAGGCGACATGGTGTCCGCAGACACATGTACCTTGGAAGCGTGCGGATCAGCGCGACGACCTTTGGGCGGCGAGGGCTGGTCCGTGAAGGCGTTCACGCCGAGGACATAGGTCTTGCCAGGTTGAGCATTGTGCGCCACCACTTCTTTCAAACGCTTGGCGAAGAGCGACGCGCCGTCCGGCGAGGCTTCAGTAGCAGACGCAGGAATAGATTTGGTTTTTTTTTTAAACGAGCTAGGACAATTCAGATAAAAGAAAGAAGGCCTGCCTCGTTGCGCGTAGTCACAGCAGTGCTCATAAACATAATGATTTATCTTCGTCAAAACATAGCTTGCTAATATTTTTTTACATTCTTCAGCTCACCTTTCTTCTTGAAATCCAGCAGGTACTGATCATAAGAGTAGTCAAGAGTTAGTACATCAGGACGTGGGGCAACGGCTGCCACTGAATCGGACCAAAGTGCCAGCGCTGCAATGAGATGGGTGAACTTCGCCATCGTGCGGTGCGTGCCGAAGTGTCAATCAAAATCAAGTGATGCTTTAGCCATTGGTGCAAAAATACGGACTTTCTTCTACTTCCTCAAATATTTGCCTCGCTATTTTACCTATGAATTATATTAGACATGCCATTATTCTCGTGGTTCAGCTGCAAAATCTACAAGCTGCACGCGGCACGCGACACGCGACACACCACCGCTCACACCAGTGCATTTCGCCGCAACATGTCTAAGGCGGGACCAGATCTCAAGAGGTGAAAATCGGGCACATTAGAAGGTCGCCATCACCACCTAATTTCTTTTTGCTGTATGATTTTATGAATTAGGTACATGGACAAGCATTTGTCCATCAAGCTGAATGCGAACCGGCGTGTATCTGGTGTACTCCGCGGCTATGACCAGTTCATGAACATGGTAGGAGATTTTAGAGAAGGCATTCCTCTAGATATATTGTACTACGCGCGTTCCTTGCTAGGCACTTACGACGGCTATGCAAGGCAAATGTAATCAAGGTCTCAACATCCTCCTTATCGAATGTTTATGCGCAGGTGCTGGATGAGACTGTCGAGGAGAAGTCGGCCGCCGAGCGCAACGATATTGGCATGGTAGTCATTCGTGGAAACTGCATTATACAATTTGAATGTTTAGATAGGCTCTAGCAAAGACTTCCCGCCTTCGTAGGAGTCGTTTGGGCGCTCGTTGTCGCCACGCTTAGCACTCACGCATGTCCTGGGCGCCCAGAAACTTCATTATACTCAGGTGAAGATCTGCAAATTGTGAAAGCACATGTGGATTGAAGAGGAACACACACGCTCAAATGATTGCCGATTCGTTTAGAAATAAGTCGGAGACAAGTCGCGTGTGCTCTATCGCGGAGACTACTCGACCACACAAAACACGAGACTTTCAGGATTAAGACATAGGACTAGGGCCTTGGCTATTGGCTAGGAATGGAAGCTTTTACGTAAACGCAAGATCTACGGATATTTACATTTTCCACGTAATCTTCTCAGTAAACTTTGCTAAGTGGGAATTTTGGCGTTTCTTAGTTTGGAGTTCACGTAAAACCCCATTCCCAGCCAAGCAGCCAAGGCTCTGCAGCCTACGTACGGCTAAGCAAACAGCAAACGGGAAAATGATTTTATATTGGTAGCTACGAAGGAATACTGTGGGCCGTTAGCGGCGAATTATCACGTGGCCTTTCCGCTTCCCGCCACTGCCACCACATCGAAGTGCGAGTTTAAACACATAACACATAACACAACGCAGACCCTAAGGGGCAGAAATTAGACGGCCAACAAGGTTATATATAGAGCAAAGAAGCTCATGCTAGAACTAAATCAGCCAGCTATGCCCAAATGGCCATGGAAGTGGTGGTGGTGGCGGTCTAAAGCGGCTCGCTCTTTCGTGCTCTAAGTGTGCTTCTCAAGAGAAGGAGAAGGGTTCCCGCCAGTTTTGACGCAGGCCCCGAGTGGCCGACTTAGATGGCTAATTGGGAGAAAAACAAGGCACTGGCGCCAGTTTTAGATAAAGGCTCTGAAGGGCCGAACACACCCGAGTGGCCGACTTCGATGGCTAATTGGTAGAAAGACAAGGCACTGACGCGAGTTCTAGATGCAGGCTCCGAAGGGCCGAAAGCATATAGCTACAGCGAAGCGGCATATATTAGAAGTGGAGCTAATCAAGCAAACGTCAATGGCGCTGAATTCCATTCCCAGACCTCCTGATGCCTTATGTCTAAGGGAGCAGACTAGACTGGACTGGACTGACTTTAATTCCTCAACTTAATTCAACGAAATGCCCGGGAATGGGCGACTCTCTTTCTGGATCGCCTAAGGTCATTTGTAGTAGTCCCCTCCACTACGGACGGGAATTAAGAAGCATTCTCAGGTCATGGAGGAGGTTATCACTTTAGACCGCTATCACCGCTTCCGTGACCACCCGAGCGCACGTGCCTGATTAGCTTCCCTTCTTGTTTCTGCCTGTTAGTAACAAGAGGCAGGCCCCGAGGGGCTCGAATTAGAATGCTAACACGTAGAGATAAAAAAATAGCAGCGTGAATTAAATTTAAGAAGCTAATCAGGCGCACGTACCCGAGTGGCTGACACTGACCCCGAGGAGCCGAATTTAGAAGGCTAACAGGGAAAGATAAAAAGTCAAGCACATGCCCTATATCTCGCCGACTTCTTGTGAGAGATGTGAACTCCCAGAGCACAGGCGGCATGCTCTCAGGTGAAGGCCATATCGACATATCGAGGGTACCGATACACGCCAAAAAGATAGTCTCGAGTACCGACCGCTGTGCTTAATGGGAGCTGTTGTTGACACTTCCAGCTTACCATTTTAAATCAAGGAGCTCCACAAACACAAATCGCTTAGAATTAAGCCCCAACGCTGCTATCGACGAAAAAGCTGCGTCAGCGACAACCAATAGCAGATTACGCTCAAAATGAAGCCACAGCCACAGAACGAACCTAGGACCTCGCTGCGATAAGATGGTCGCTTTTTATTCTGGGCACTGGATTAAGTGAGTTACAGTCGGGGTGCAATCTAGTCGACGTCTACAGAGTGCTCTTTCTTTCTTTTCTTTTTTTTTCCCGGGGGGGGGGGGGCTGGAGTTAGTAACTAACAGAGCAGGGTGCCATCCACCCCGGGCCAAACTGAAAGCCAGGCTCGTAAACACCACTTGACACGGGCCCTTAGGGGCCGACATGTTATTATTAGAGGGCAAAAACCAACTAGCATTCATGAAGAACATTCAGAGCAACATTGATCAGTCGAAGGAATGAATTGGCGGTATTCTCGAGCTGGCATGACACAGCCCCCTAAGGGCCGGAATTAGATAACTAACGGGAAGAAATACAAAGCGATTCAGCTGATACAGGAGTTCCCATCTCGGCCTCTCAGGGTGGATTAATAGTCTAACTAAAACCATGAGGAGCTTGGGTTGTTTAGTGTTGAGATTGGACCCGATTGAGGCCCCGGCTGTCGATAGCTCAGACCGTTCTTACCCACGAGTGATAACCGGACGCCATACGCAATGGCTAATCCAGGAGTAACAGGCCCGTACTTTCTTCGAGCCCCTGCTGCTGTCGCCGTAGTGACGTAGGTGAGGTGCTCGGCTGTCAGCAGGGGTCAGGGGTCAGGGTTTTGCATTTTGCGGTTTTGAAGTTTTGAAGTATCCATTGGCGTATTTACACTGTTTAGCTGACGAGTCTGTGTGAAGAGAGGAAGGTGACGTGACAACGTATCAGAACATACGTATAAGGTGTCAGAACATATTTTTTTTTTAAAAAAACCCTGTACTGACCGTTTATTTCCAAAAATGGGCGAATGCCGGGAGGTGCTGGGCGGCGGACCAGCACCTCCTTCGAAGCTATCAACGCTTCGAGTGCAAC
>Ga0307930_1001912_pt1 | contig 16210 bp, 14 predicted proteins | sample OrgLakmetageno46_FD_203161 | JGI IMG/M metagenome (GOLD analysis project Ga0307930, IMG submission 203161) | Saline water microbial communities from Organic Lake, Antarctica - #46 | ecosystem: Environmental > Aquatic > Non-marine Saline and Alkaline > Saline | place: Antarctica: Organic Lake...
GCGGATGATCTCGCTGCTGGTTTTGAAATACTTGAAAGGGTCGCGTTTTGTCATGAGGGTAGGGTAGGGCGCCGCGACGCCGGCCTCAACCCAACTTCCTTTGACAGCGCCCTCGGGGTCGCTCGCCCGCGTCGCGCAAGGCTCCGAGCCGACCCGCATGCCCCGTTTGAATCTCTGCTGCACGCCAGCACGAAACCTGTCGTGACGCCGAAGACCCCCCCGGGTCGGGGCTCCCGGAGAGGGCCTCCGGACCCGTGCGTGTCGGATCTGAGCTCGGCGGGCCTTTCTGCCTCTGGTCGAATGGCCGCAATCAATCGTGGCACCTACGCCGCAAACGCCTTTCGGATTGCCTCGAACATGGCATCACAGATCGGCCCTTTTGCTCCGCTTGCCTTTTGCAAGACAAGATGTGTCGGAAACCTGGCCTCGATGCCTGGCAGGGTGCGCAGCCCCTCCGCCTCTTGCGATGCGCTCAGCAGGCCAGCCGCAATCCCGGCTTGCACGGCTGCACGCACGCCCGTTGCGCTTTCGCTCGTGAAGACGACCTGGTACCGGCAGCCCAACGCGTCCAGGCTGGACAAGGCAAGATCGCGCCACCAGCATTCACGATTGAAGACGGCGATCGGCAAGACTTCTGATGTGGAAACGTTTCGGTCACGGCTGCACATCCAGACAAGATGATCCATTTTGAGAACGGTATCGTCCCTGCCCGGTTCTGCCACCTCATGGACCGCAAGGTCGAGCGCCCCCGACGCGAGCGATGTCGCAAATCCGGCCCCCAGTGCACAGTGAACCTCCAGTTCCACGTTGGGATGCTGTGCGGCAAAGGATGAGATGATGTTCGCCAGTTCGTATCGGCCGTGATCGTCCGGCATTCCGATCCGCAGCTTGCCCTTGAGGCCCCCGCCGCGAAGCTCCGAGAGAGCTTCATCGAGAGACCGAACGACATCTCGCGCAACCGGGCGGAGCTTCTCACCGGCGATGGTCGGAGACACACCCCGACCGTGACGCCGGAAAAGCGGCTGTCCGACAACCTCTTCCAGTTGTCTGATCTGAAGGCTGGTTGCGGATTGCGACCGATCGATGCGCTCGGCACCGCCTGTCACGCTCCCTGCGTCCAGAATGGCGAGGAAAGTCCGCAGGTGATCGCTGTTGAGGTGCATCGACCCATTCAATTCGCTGATGTCTGATACATGAACTACTCGTTTCTCAAATGCCTGTCGAGGCCTTAGCTTCTTCTTTCAAAGGCAAGGAGATCGTCATGTCGGTTTCGGAAATCGTGCAGATGGCCAGGCCAGCTGCGAAACACGCCTATGCAGTGCTGGCCGCAACGCTTGTTGCCCTCGTCCTTTGGCAACCCGGCTTCGCGCTGGATACGTCCAGCTTCGTCGTGCTCGGCATGATCCACGTCACACCCCTCGTCATTCCGGGCATCGTGCTTGCCGCCTGGATCACGGCAAGCGGTGCCAGCGATCGGGTTGCGACCGTGTTTCATGGCCGAACGGTGCAGACTGTCGTCGGGGCCACGGTCGTCGGAGCCTTGCTTCCCGTGTGCGGCGTCACTGTCTTGCCACTGATGGCAGGACTTCTGGCCGCGCGGGTTCCGCTGGCCCCCGTCATGGCGTTCTGGCTGGCCTCGCCGATCACGGGCCCGGCGATGCTGTCGGCGACCATCGCGACGCTGGGATGGGAATTTGCCATGGGCAAGGCAGTTGCAGCCATCGGACTGGGCCTGTTCGGCGGCGGCGTGACCGCTTTGGTCGCAAGCCGCGACTGGGCCATGTCGCCCTTGCGCTCGAACCGGATCGTCGGATCGCTTGGCGAACAATGCGGCGGGTGTGGTGAGGACTCGCCGGGCTTCGATCCACGCATCTGGCGCGACCCGGCCCGTCGCGCCCGGTTCATTCGGGAGAGTTGGTCGATCACCCGGTTGATCCTGTTGGTCCTTACACCGGCATTCGCGGCAGAATACCTGCTGAACGCATGGTTGGAGCCGAACGCCGTCGCCGCCTATGTCGGCCGCGAGGGCGCCTTTGCCGTGCCGCTCGCGGTGGTCGTCGGCGGACCTGCCTATATCGACGGATATGCAGCGCTCCCCCTGACCCGCGCATTGCTGGAACACGGCATGTCTTCCGGCGCGGCGATGGCCTTTCTGGTCTCGGGCGGCGTTGTCAGCATCTGGGGCGCAATGGCGATCTTTCCGGTGCTGAAACTGCAACCATTCCTGCTTTACCTCGCGGTGGCGGCAGTCGGGTCAATGATTTCGGGTTGGGCGTTCGGATCACTATACTGAAGCAGAAAAACGACCTGACAGCACCACGGGCCATGCCGTAAGACGGTGGGGTGCACGCGCAAGCGGCCGGCCACCGGGACCGGCGCATGACAGGGAAGGACCCGAACGATGACACCCGATCGTATTGCGACCCGCGTGGCGCTGAACCTGCGCCGCGCCGCCCTCGCGCTGGCCCTGCCGGCCCTCGCCGCCTGTGCGACCGATCCCTTGCGGACGGAACCGGGCGGGTTCCTCGCGGATGTGCCGGAGGAGGTCGTGGCCCTCGCCGCGCCGGGACAGGACATGTCGCGGGTGCGGTTGCGCCCGGATGACAACTGTTTCTATTATCTGTACGCCGGTCCGGTCGAGGACACCATGATCCCGCTGCGCAGCGCCCGAGGCAACCCGATCTGCACCGAAGCCCCGACGACAGGCTGAATCTGGCGCGTCACCCGCTCGCCAGGCCGTTCCCGTCCGGCGGATAGAGATACGCCGTCGCCCCGATATCGACCCGGTCGTAGAGCCCGATGATATGCGCCATGACCATGCGCACTCAGCCCGAGCTCGCGAGCCCGCCGATCGAGCGGGGACTCGGGGTGCCGTGGATGCGCAGATAGGTGTCGCGGTTGCCCTCGTAGAGATAGAAGGCCCGCGACCCGAGCGGGTTCTTCGGCCCGGGCGGAAAACCGTCGGCGAATTCGGCGTATACCTCCGGCTCGCGCGCGATCATTCCGCGCGTCGGGGTCCAGGTCGGCCAGGCGACCTTGCGCCGGATCGTGTAGGTGCCGGGCTCGTAGAGATCGCCCTTTGCGATGGCCACGCCATAGCGCATGGCGGTGCCGCCCGGCTCGATGTGGTAGAGATACCGCGCGCGGGCATCGACATGGATATTGCCGGGCCGCAGCCCGGGGCGCGCCTCGACCCGCCGGGGCAGAAAGCGCGGGTGCAGCCCCCAGGGGTTGCTCGTGGCGGGATCGTAGCCCGGCGGGGTCACCCGCGCGTCCCAGGCTGCCTTCTGAGCGGCGCTCGGCCGGCTCTGGGCCAGCGCCGGCGCGGCGAGCGGACCGGACAGAAACGCGGCCGTTGTGGCGATGAAATGGCGACGGCTCGGCATGACCGCTCCCTCTGGATATGGACTTGTTGAATCTAGAGTGTCCGCACGCCGGCGACAAACACGATTCGGTGACCGCGCGCGCCCGGCCCGGCGCGCGGCGCCCCCTGGAGGTGCTGCGCGGGCGCCCGCGCCCTACCTTTCGCCGGGCAAGTGGTGCATAAGGCCGCGCAGGCGATTCAGATCAGCACGAGGCCCCAGATGCACGATATCCGCGCCATCCGCGACACCCCGGACGCTTTCGATGCCGCGATGGCCCGGCGGGGGTTGTCGGGCGTCACGGCAGAGCTGCGCGAGCTCGACGAGGCGCGGCGCGCGCGCATCCACGCCGCCGAGGTCGCGCAGGCCGAGCAGAACCGCGCCTCCAAGGAGGTCGGCGCCGCCAAGGCGCGCGGCGACGAGGCGGAGTTCGAACGGCTGCGTGCGCTCGTGACCGAGAAGAAGGCCGAGATCGCCGAGATGCAATCGCAGGCGCGCGAGCTCGACCAACGCCTGACCGAGCGGCTGATGGAGCTGCCCAACCTGCCGCTCGACGACGTCCCAGAGGGCCGCGACGAGGCCGACAATGTCGAGCTTCACCGCCGCGGCACACCGCGCGAATTCGATTTCGCGCCGAAGGAGCATTACCAGATCGAGGGCGTGGTCCCCGGCATGGATTTCGAGGCAGCGGCACGTCTCTCGGGGAGCCGCTTTGTCGTGCTCAGGGGCGCCGTCGCCCGGATCCACCGCGCGCTGGCGCAGTTCATGATCGACACCCATGTCGAGGAAAACGGCCTCGAGGAGACCTGGACGCCGGTGCTGGTGCGCGAGGAGATGATGCGCGGCACCGGCCAGCTGCCGAAATTCGGCAAGGACAGCTACGTCACGACCGATGGCTGGTGGCTCGTCCCGACGGCGGAGGTGACGCTGACCAATCTGGTGAGCGGGCTCACGCTCGAGGCGGGCGACCTGCCCCGCCGCCATGTCGCGCACACGCAGTGCTTTCGCTCCGAGGCGGGCTCGGCCGGGCGCGACACCGCCGGGATGCTGCGCCAGCACCAGTTCGAGAAGGTCGAGATGGTCTCGCTCACCCATCCCGACCAGAGCCGCGCCGAGCTCGACCGCATGACCGGCTGCGCCGAGGGCATCCTCGACCGGCTCGGCCTGCCCTACCGCACGGTGGTGCTCTGCACGGGCGACATGGGCTTCGGCGCGCGGCGCACCCACGATATCGAGGTCTGGCTGCCGGGGCAGGACGCCTATCGCGAGATTTCCTCGGTGTCGATTTGCGGCGATTTCCAGGCGCGCAGGATGACCGCCCGCTTCCGGCCCGCGGGCGGCGGCAAGCCGGAGTTTCTCCACACGCTCAACGGCTCCGGCCTCGCCGTGGGCCGCTGCCTGATCGCGGTGCTGGAAAACGGCCAGCAGGCCGACGGCTCGGTGCAGCTGCCCGAGCCGCTGACCCCCTACCTCGGCGGCCGCTCGCGGCTGACATCAGAGGGTGTGCTGGAGTGACAGGTAGCTGAGGTGCCGGCCCGTCGCCGCGCCCCGGACCCTCAGTGCGAGATCATCCAGGGGCGCTTGCTGGGGAAGCTCTTGGAGCCGTCGGGGCGGTGCAGGGTCTTGCTGCCGCGTTTCTTTCCGGCCGTGCCGCAGCAGCCGCAATTGGGGCCGTGCGCGCTGCGCTTCGGCTGATCGCGCGAGCGTTCGTTGGTCTCGTGGGCCTTGCGCGACGATCCCGACACGAAGGAGACGTTCGGGACCGACAGCATGACGCGCCGCGCCGACTGGCCGCAGCCCGGACAGTCCTGCGGGTCGGCGAAGCGGCTCATCGGCACCACGTCCTCGAAGACGCCGCAATCGTCGCATTTGTATTCGTAGACTGGCATTTCGCATCCTCCTGCGAGACAGGGCCCCCGTCGCCGGGGGCCCCGGACGGGGTCAGAGGTTGGGGGCGAGCGGCACGTCGACCGAGCCGTCGAGATACTTCTTCGGCCCGTCCGCGTTCGGCATCATGTCCCACTGGAAGATGTCGTTGGGCAGCCAGAGCGTGGCGCAGGCGTTGGGAATGTCGACAACGCCCGAGATGTGACCCTGCACGGGGGCAGTGCCGAGGATCGCGTAGGCCTGGGCGCCGGTATAGCCGAACTTCTTGAGATACTCGATCGCGTTGAGGCACGCCTGACGGTAGGCGACATGCACGTCGAGATAGTGCTGCTCGCCCGTCTCATCGACCGAGATGCCCTCGAAGATCAGGTAGTCGTTGTATTGCGGGGTGATCGGCGAGGGTTTGAAGATCGGGTTGCGGATGGCGTATTTGGTCATGCCGTCCTTGATCACGCTGACCTTGAGCTTGAGCCACCCGGCCATCTCGATCGCGCCGCAGAAGGTGATCTCGCCGTCGCCCTGGCTGAAATGCAGGTCGCCCATCGAGAGTCCGGCCCCGTCAACATAGACCGGGAAGTAGCAGACCGACCCGCGCGACAGGTCCTTGATGTCGCAGTTGCCGCCATGCTCGCGTGGCGGCACCGTGCGGGCGCCCTCGGCGGCGGCCTTGTCGCGCGCCTCGCCCTTCATCGCGCCCATATGCGCGCTCTGCGTGTCGGGCAGGGCCGCGAGCGGCGGCACGCGCTCGGGGTCGGTGTTGAAGAGCTTGGTCTCGCGCGTGTTCCAGGTGTCGAGCATCTTGCGGTCGGGCAGACAGCCGATCAGGCCGGGATGGATCAGGCCCGCATAGCGCACCCCCGGCACGTGGCGCGATTCCGTGAACATCCCCTTGATGTCCCAGATCGATTTCTGCGCCTCGGGGAAATGCTCGGTCAGGAAGCCGCCGCCGTTCTGCTTGGAGAAGAAGCCGTTGAAGCCCCAGAGGCTTTCGTCCTTGGCGCCGATATCGAGGATCTCGACCACGAGGAGGTCGCCGGGCGCGGCGCCCTTCACACCGATCGGACCGGACAGGTAGTGCACCTGCTCGAGTTCCACGTCGCGGACGTCGGAGGCGTCGTCGTTGTTCTTGATCTGGCCGCCGGTCCAGTCATAGGTCTCGATCGTGAACTCGTCGCCGGGCTCGACCCAGACGGCGATCGGGATGTCGGGATGCCACCGGTTGTGGATCGCCTCGTTGGTGTGGGGGCTCTCGCTGAGATCAACTGAGATGAGGGTGTCAGACATGGGATTCCTCCTGCTGGACTTGCGGTTAGACGGATAGGAATTTCGAGACCTTGGCCTCGTCGATGCCGTCGCGCGGGCTGTCATGCACGAAGCGGCCATTCTCGATCACCAGCACGCGGTCGGCGACATCGAGTGCAAAGCTCAGAACCTGTTCCGAGACGACGATGGACAGGCCCTTGCTGTCGCGGATCTGGCGAAGTGTCCGGGCCATGTCGCGAATGATCGACGGCTGGATGCCCTCGGTCGGCTCGTCGAGCAGCAGGACCTTGGGGTCCGAGGCAAGCGCGCGCGCGATCGCCAGCTGCTGCTGCTGTCCTCCCGACAGGTTGCCGCCGCGCCGGTCCTTCATCTCCAGAAGCACCGGGAACAGCTCGTATATTTCCTCGGGCACCGTGCTGTGGCCGGTCACCGTGAGGCCGGTCTCGACGTTCTCCTCCACGGTCATCGACGAAAAGATCATCCGCCCCTGCGGCACGTAGCCGAGGCCCTTGGCCACGCGCTTGTGCGACTTGAGGCCGGTGACCGCGTTGTCCGCGACGGTGATGTCGCCGCCGCGCTCGGGGATGATGCCCATGAGCGTTTTCATGAGCGTCGTCTTGCCCATGCCGTTGCGGCCCATGATGGCGACGATCTCGCCCTTCTCGACGTCGAGATCGAGGCTATGGAGGACCTCGCTCTGTCCGTAGCCCGCGCGCAGATGGCTGACATTCAACATCGGGTTCTCCCTCAGTGGCCCAGGTAGACTTCGACGACCTTGGGGTCGTTCTGGACACGTTCCATGCTGCCCTCCGAGAGCAGCTTGCCCTGGTGCAGGACGGTGACGCGCGTGGCGATATCCGAGACAAAGCCCATGTCGTGCTCGATCACGATGACGGCCCGGTCCTTGATGATGCGGTTCAGCAGCTCGGCGGTCTGCTTGCGCTCGGCCACGGACATGCCCGCCACCGGCTCGTCCAGCATCAGAAGCTCGGGATCCTGGATGAGCAGCATCCCGATCTCGAGCCACTGCTTCTGCCCGTGGCTCAGGAAGGCGGCCTTCTCCCCGAGCTGGTCGTCGAGAAAGATGATTTCCGCGACCTCCTTGATCCGCGCCTTCACCTTCGCGTCGGAGCGGAAGGTGAGCGCCCCGAACACGCTGTGCCCCTTGGGATAGCTGAGCTCGAGATTCTCGAACACGGTCAGGTCCTCGTAGACCGACGGGGTCTGGAACTTGCGGCCGACACCGGCATGCACGATCTGGTCCTCGCGCATCGACAGCAGCTCCAGCTCCTTGAACCGGGCCGAGCCGCTGCTGGCGCGGGTGCGCCCGCAGATCAGGTCCAGGACGGTCGTCTTGCCGGCACCGTTGGGGCCGATGATGACGTGGCACTCGTTGGGCTCGACATAGAAGTTGAGATTGTCGACCGCCTTGAACCCGTCGAAGGACACGGTCAGGTCTTCGACCTCGAGGATGTAACGTGGTGGCGACATGGGGCCGATTCCTTACTCTGCAGCGGCAGTTTTTGCGTCGGTGCCCTTGGGGGCGGGCTCGGCGGGCGCGGCCTTGCCCGGCCACAGCGCGAGCAGGCGCGGCTCGATCTTCTCCGCCCAGATGCCCGCGAGCCCGTTGGGGAAGAACATCACGACCGCGATGAACAGCCCGCCGAGGCCCAGCAGCCACAATTCCGGGAAGCTCTCGGAGAAGCTGGTCTTGGCCCAGTTGACCAGCAGCGCGCCGTAGACCGCGCCGATGATCGACAGCCGTCCGCCCACCGCGCAGAAGATGACCATCTCGATCGACGGCACGATCCCGATCAGCGACGGCGACATGAAGCCGACCTGCAGCGTGAACATGGCCCCGCCGATCCCGGCAAATGCCGCACCAAGGCAGAAGATGAAGATCTTGAAGCTGGCGACGTTGTAGCCGGAGAAGCGCACCCGGTCCTCCTGGTCGCGCATGGCGATCAGCAGGCGGCCCAGCTTGGAGCGGCGGACATACTGCGCGACGAAAAGCACCGCGAAGAGCAGGCCCCCGTTCACGAAGTAGAGCGTGTTCTTGGCCTCCTCGGTGCGGATGTCCCAGCCGTTGAGGGTGCGCAGGTCGGTGATCCCGTTGACGCCGCCGGTATAGCCCTGCTGGCCGATGATGAGGATCGTCAGGATCGACACCACGGCCTGCGTGATGATGGCGAAGTAGACCCCGCTCACCCGCCGGGTGAACATCGCGAAGCTGATGATGAACGCGAAGATGACGGGCACGGCGACGACGGCGAAGAGCGTGAAGAACAGCGAGTAGAACGGCTCCCACCAGGCCGGCAGTTCGGTGATCTGGTTCCAGTCCATGAAGTCGGGGATCCCGGGGGTGGACTGGATCGCGGTGTTCTCGGGCGTCGAGGCTTCGAGCTTGAGGAACATCGCCATGCAGTAGCCGCCGAGCCCGAAGAAGATGCCCTGCCCGAGGCTGAGGATGCCGCCGGCCCCCCAGCACAGGGCGAGGCCGATCGCGACGAAGGCGTAGGTCAGGTACTTGCCGAAGAGGTTCAGCCGGAACCCGTCCAGCATCACGGGCAGGAGGATGAAGATGATCGCGGCAAGAAGGGCGAACCCGACAACCTCCCGGCGTGACATGAAAGCAGCGGATTTCATCACGGTCTCTCCTTACTTGCGAAGCTTGAGGGAAAAGAGACCCTGCGGACGGATCATCAGGATGCCCACCACGACGAGGAGGGTGAGAACCTTGGCCATCGATCCCGACAGGAAGAATTCCATGATCGACTGCGCCTGGCTGATCGAGAAGGCGCTTGCGATGGTGCCCAGCAGGCTGCCCGCGCCGCCGAAAACGACCACGAGGAAGGTGTCGACGATGTAGAGCTGCCCGGCGGTCGGCCCGGTCGAGCCGATCATCGTGAAGGCCGACCCGGCCACGCCGGCGACGCCGCAGCCGATCCCGAAGGTCAGGCGGTCCGTCCAGGCGGTGTTGATGCCCACGGCATCGGCCATCACGCGGTTCTGGTTGATGGCGCGCACGTTGCGGCCCCAGGTGGAGCGATACATCAGGTACCAGATCGCGAGGCTGATCCCGAGCGCGAGGGTCATGACGAACATGCCGTTGATCGGGATCTCGATCAGCCAGGTCAGGGCATACGACCCCATCATCCAGTCAGGGATGCTGACGCCCACCTCCCGGGCGCCGAAGATGCTGCGATAGGTCTGCTGGAGGATCAGGCTCAGGCCCCAGGTCGCCAGAAGCGTATCGAGCGGGCGCTTGTAGAGGTGCCGTATGAGGCCCCATTCCACCAGCAGGCCCAGCGTCCCCGAGACGATGAAGGCGAGGATCATCGCGATGAAGAAGTAGATGCCGAACAGCGCGGGCATGTACTCGGCAAAGACATTCGACGTCATGTAAGTGACGTAGGCGCCGAGGATCATGAACTCGCCGTGGGCCATGTTGATCACGCCCATCTGGCCGAAGATGATCGCGAGGCCCAGCGCCATCAGGACGAAGACGGAAAAGAGGATCAGCCCGGCGAATCCCTGCATGGCAAAGATCGCGCCCAGTTCGGCCCATGAATAGTCGGAAAACATGCGATGTCTCCAGCGTTGACGGCGGTGGCAAGGGCGGCGGCCCGGTCATCCGGGGGATGAACCGGGCCGCCGGCAGTCGCGAGACTTTACTGGTAGCCTTCCGGATACGGATCGGGCTCGACCAGATCGTCGGTCTCGAAGACCACGTCGTACTGCCCGTCCGTCCGGGCGCGGCCGACGCGGGTCTTGGACCAGAGGTGATGGTTCTCGTGGACCCGCACATAGCCTTCGGGCGCCGAGGTCAGCTCGATGCCGGGGCTTGCCTCGCGCACCTTGTCCACGTCGAAGGAGCCGGCCTTCTCGACGGCCGCCTTCCAGAGCCACGGGCCGAGATAGGCGGCTTGCGTGACGTCGCCGATGACCATGTCCTCGCCCCACATGTCCTTGAAGGCCGCCACGAACGCCTTGTTGTTCTCGTTCTCGAGCGACTGGAAGTACTTCATGCAGGCATAGGCGCCGTCGACGTTCTCGCCGCCGATGCCGCGGATCTCGTCCTCGGTCACGGAGATCGTCAGAACGATCGGGCTCTCTTCGGCCGGGTCGATGCCCGCCGCCCTGAGCTGCTTGTAGAAGGCCACGTTCGATCCGCCGACGACGATGGCGTAGATCACGTCGGGCCGGCGCAGGCGGATCTTGTTGATCACCGAGTTGAACTGCGTGTGGCCGAGCGGGTAGTACTCCTCGCCCACGACACTGGTGCCGTCCATGAACTTCTCGATATGCGCGCGCGCGATCTTGTTGGACGTGCGCGGCCAGATGTAGTCGGACCCCAGCAGGTAGAAGGTCTTGGCTCCCTTGGTCTCGGTGACCCAGTTGAGGCCGGCGATGATCTGCTGCGTCGCCTCCTGACCGGTGTAGATGACGTTGGGCGATTGCTCGAGACCTTCGTAGAAGGTCGGGTAGTAGAGAAAGCCGTTGTGCTGCTCGAACACGGGCAGAACCGCCTTGCGCGAGGCAGAGGTCCAGCAGCCCATGACGCTGGCGACCTTGTCGCTCACCAGAAGCTTGCGCGCCTTCTCGGCGAAGGTCGGCCAGTCGGACGCGCCGTCTTCCTGGATGTACTCGATCTTGCGGCCGAGGATGCCGCCCTGCGCGTTGATCTGCTCGATCGCCAGCTTCTCGGCCTGGACCGATCCGGTCTCGGAGATCGCCATCGTGCCGGTGATCGAGTGCAGGATGCCGATCGTCACCGTGTCGTCGGTGATCGTCAGGCCGGTCGTGTTCACCTCGGACGTCGGGTAGTCCTGCGCCCGCAGGCCCTTCGGGGTAAAGAGCGACGCGGACAGCGCCGCGGTGCCGGCCAGCATTGCCCGGCGGCTCATCCCGTTAGGGAAGTTGGAGTTTTCCGTGTCAGACATCATCGCCTCCTTTGAATGATCGAATAGTGGGCGATTCCGTCTCACCCAGCCGCGTTAAGCATCGCGGCGGGTGCTGCGGTGCAGAATACGTCAAATGACTTATACCGCTGCGCGTTTTGCGCAGTAGTGTCGGCGAGGCGGCTGCGAGACCGGCGGAACGCCGCGCCGTTCGGGTTCCGCCAAGGGGGCGCCCCCGATCCGCAAGAGGTTTGGCGCATGCTTAAGACGCTCGGAGCGACTCGCGAGAAGCGCACCTACAATCGCTGGGTCGCCAACGAGACCATGGAGGATTTCGCCCTGCGCTTCACCGCGCGGCGCGCGCGGCGCTGGAGCAGCGGCCGCGTGGCGAACACGGCCATCGGCTCGATCTCGTTTCTCGCGCTCGAGGCGATCGGGGCCGCGCTCACGCTGACCTACGGCTTCGACATTGCCATCGTGGCGATCATGATGGTGGGGGCCATCCTGTTCCTGACAGGGCTTCCGATCTCGTATTACGCCGCCCGTTACGGCCTCGATATCGACCTCATGACGCGCGGGGCCGGGTTCGGCTACCTGGGATCGACGATCACGTCGCTGATCTACGCGTCATTCACATTCATATTCTTCGCGATCGAGGCCGCGATCCTCGCGCTCGCGCTCGAATTCTGCGTCGGCGTCCCGCTCTTCGTCGGCTACGTGGTCAGTTCGCTGATCGTCATCCCTCTTGTCGCGCACGGTTTTTCCAAGATCTCGGCGTTCCAGACATGGACCCAGCCGCTCTGGGTGCTGCTGCACATCATGCCCTTCGTCTTTCTGGCCTTTGTCGGCTACGACATCGATGCCTGGACGAGCTATGCCGGGCCGGAGGCCGCCACGGACGCCTCGCGGCTGCTGATGGTCGGCGCCGCCTCCGGCGTGGTCTTTTCGCTGGTCGCCCAGATCGGGGAGCAGGTCGACTTCCTGCGCTTTCTGCCCGAACCCGAAACACGGGCGGAGCGGCGGAAATGGTGGGCGGCCCTGATTGCCGCCGGGCCGGGGTGGTCGGTGCTGGGCGTGCTCAAGATGGTGGCGGGCTCGTATCTCGTGACGCTGGCGCTGTGCGAGGGTGTTCCTATCGGCGAGGCCACGGACCCCACGCGCATGTACAACGTCGCCTTCGCCCAGGTGCTGAACTCGCCCGGGCTGGTGCTGCTGCTGACGGGGGTGTTCGTGGTGCTCTCGCAGCTCAAGATCAACGTCACGAATGCCTATGCCGGCTCGATCGCCTGGTCGAATTTCTTCTCCCGGCTGACGCACGCCCATCCCGGCCGCGTGGTCTGGCTCGTGTTCAATGTCTGCATCGCCGTTCTGCTGATGGAGCTCGGCGTGTTCACCGGGCTCGAACATGTGCTCAGCGTCTATTCCCATGTCGCGGTGGCCTGGATCGGGGCGCTGGTCGCCGATCTCGTCGTGAACAAGCCCCTCGGCCTCAGCCCGAAGGGGATCGAGTTCCGCCGCGCGCATCTCTACGACATCAACCCGGTGGGCGTCGGATCCATGCTGACCGGCTGCGTTCTCGCATTTCTCGCCTATGGCGGCGTGTTCGGGAGCCTGCTGCAGGCGTTCTCTGCCCTTGTCGCGCTCGTCTCGGCCTTCGTGCTCGCGCCGCTGATCGCCTGGGCGACCGGCGGACGGCACTACCTGACCCGGCCCGACGAGCCGGTCCGGGCGGGGCTTCAGGAGTGTTCTGTCTGCGAATACAGCTTCGACGCGGAGGACATGACCCATTGCCCGTTCCATGTCGGGCCCATCTGCTCGCTGTGCTGCACGCTCGAGACCGGGTGCCGCGACAGCTGCAGGCCGCACGGCCGGGCAGACTACATGATCCGGTCGGTGCTGTTCAAGCACCTGCCGAAACGCGTCGCCGAGGCGCTGATGTCGCGCACCTCGCGCTTCCTGGTGACGACGGCGTCGCTGTCCTTCGCCTTTTCGCTGCTGCTCGCGCTGATCCGGTCGTTTTCCGGCTCGGACAATTTCGACGCGATCCTGAGCGTGATCCTCGGCTCCATGGTGATCGTCATCGGCATCTGCGTCTGGATGTTCCTGCTGGCGGGGGAGAGCCGCAAGAACGCGACGCTGGAAGCGGAGCGGCAGTCCGAGAGGCTGCTCAAGGAGATCCGCGCCCATGACAGGACAGACCGCGCCCTGCAGGTCGCCAAGGAAAAGGCCGAAGCAGCCAACCTCGCCAAGACCCGCTACATGTCCGGCCTCAGCCACGAGCTGCGCACGCCGCTCAACGCCATCTACGGCTTTGCCCAGATCCTCGAAAAGGACAGCGCGCTTGAAAAGCAGCGTGCCTCGCTCACCAGTATCCGCCGGTCGAGCGAACACCTCGCCGGGCTCATCGACGGGCTGCTGGACATCTCGCGGATCGAGGCGGGGCGGCTCGAGATCATGCGCGACCGGATCAACCTGCGCGCCCTGCTGACGCAGATGACCTCGGTCTTCGAACACGAGGCGCTGGCCAAGCGCGTCGAGTTCGAGGTGACCACCGAGGGCCGCCTGCCGACTTTCGTGACCACCGACGGCAAGCGCCTTCGCCAGATCATGATCAACCTGCTCTCGAACGCGATCCGGTATACCGGGGCGGGCAAGGTCAACCTGCGGGTCACCTACCGCAACGAGGTCGCCATCATCGAGGTCGAGGATACCGGGATCGGCATCCTGCCGGAGCATATCGACAGCATCTGGCGCCCCTTCGAGCGGGGCCAGCACCGCGACGAAGAGGGCTCGGGCCTCGGGCTGACGATCACCAAGCTGCTGGTGGAGGTCCTGGGCGGGGAGATCGAGGTGAGGAGCGAACCGAATGTCGGGAGCACCTTCACGGTCCGGATGATGCTGCCCGCCGTGACCCCGAGCGTCTTCGACCGGCAGGGGGACGCGCCGGCCGGGCGAATGCTGCACGTAACCGGATACGAAGGGCAGCGCAGGACGGTGCTTGTCGTCGATGACGACAAGAACCACCTCGCCCTTGCCGAGAATTTCCTCAGCGGGTTCGGCTTCGTCGTGCTGTGCGCGAGCAATGTCGACATGGCCGAGATCATGATGCGGGACGCGGCGCCCGATATCCTGCTTCTGGATATCGACATGCCCGAACGCGACGGCTGGAGCTTTGCCCGCGGGCTGCGCGACGGGGACTATCGAAGCCTGCCGATCATCATGATCTCCGGCCACGCCAACGAGGAGGGGCTGCACCGCCCGCAGATCCCGCTGCATGACGCCTTCATCACCAAGCCCTACAAACTCGACGAGCTGCTGTTGCAGATTGCCGAATTGCTGAAACTCAAGCTCACCCTGCCGGAGGAGACCGAGGAGGTCGCCCGAAAGCCCCTTTCCGAGGAGCACAGGTCCCGCCTGATCGAACTCGCCGAGATCGGCCACGCCAGCGCATTGCGCTCGGCCCTGAACGAGCTAAACATAGATCAGGTGGGCGCCCTGCCCCTCATGCGCGACCTCCAGGCGCGGCTCGACCGGTTCGACATGGAGGGAATCATCAGGGCTTTGGAACGGGATCATGCCGCGGGTTGATCTGGGCGACGAGAGCATCGCGCTTGTGGTGGACGACAATCCCGACTCGCTCGGGATGGTGTCGGCCGCCCTCGAACAACAGGGCATGACCGTCCTGATCGCGCGCGACGGGCATTCGGCGATCCGGCTGACGCAGCGGGTGAACCCGGACGTGATCCTGCTCGACGCGATGATGCCCGAGCTCGACGGGTTCGAGACCTGCCGGCTGCTCAAGAGCGGGCCCAACCCGACGCTCGCCCCGATCATCTTCATGACCGGGCTGACCGACCGCGAGCATGTCGTGAAGGGCCTCCAGGCCGGCGGCGTCGACTACATCACCAAGCCGGTCCAGATCGAGGAGATGATCGCCCGCCTCTCGACCCATGTCGCCAATTCGCGCCTGCTGCAGAGCGCCCGGCAGGCGATCGACGCGATGGACCGGTCCGTTCTGGCCTTTGCCTCCGACGGCACGCTCGCATGGGGCTCGAGCCAGGCGCTCGAGATACTGGACGCCTGCGAGGGCCCCGGCCTCGACACGCCGTGCTACCGCGATTGGGTGCGGGGCTGCATCGACAGGCCCGTCTCTTCGGTCGAGCCCTTCGAGACCGACGAGATCGTCGTCCAGTTCATCGGGTTCTCGGCGGCGCACGAGATCCTGGTCAAGCTGGTCCGCCGTGGCACGCAGAGCAACGAGGCGCTGCTGAGCGCGGCGTTCGATTTGACCCTGCGCGAGGCCGAGGTGCTCTACTGGCTCAGCCTTGGCAAGACCAACCGCGACATCGGCGCGATCCTCTCGCTCAGCGCGCGGACGGTGAACAAGCACCTCGAACAGATCTTCCAGAAGATGGGCGTCGACAACCGGACCTCGGCCGCGGTGCTCGCCGACCGCAAGATTTCCGCCAAGGAGTGACGCAGGCGCCGCGGGTCGGGACCTCGCCCGAAATCGACGGGTCCCGACGCTAGACCCGGTCGTGCTCGGGGTCGAGATCGATCTCCTTGAGGCGCCTGAACGTGCCCGCCCGCAGACGCAGGGAGTCGTCGATGATGGAGGCGATGGCGGCAAAGCTCGTGAGAAAGCCTGAAATCGGCACGATCGCGATGGCGGGTGCTGCCAGACGAATTCGAACTCGTCTCCATTTGGACAGAGACGCTGACGCTTATGCTGTGCAGAGACCGCGCCACTCGGCGAGGGCGGCGGCGCGGTTTCGCTTGAAATTCTGTCTGCTCGAG
>Ga0307930_1001915_pt1 | contig 16198 bp, 14 predicted proteins | sample OrgLakmetageno46_FD_203161 | JGI IMG/M metagenome (GOLD analysis project Ga0307930, IMG submission 203161) | Saline water microbial communities from Organic Lake, Antarctica - #46 | ecosystem: Environmental > Aquatic > Non-marine Saline and Alkaline > Saline | place: Antarctica: Organic Lake...
CAATTAAGAACGGAAACAGAGGAAGTTAGTGTTTTCAAACCTACTCTTGACCTATCTGGGCCTTCTTACAATATTTCCTTTAAAACATGTGCTTGTTCATGTTCACTTTTTTTTTAATAGTTCTTAGGTAATTGAATTCACATGTGTTTATTTTTAAAGTAACAAGCTCTCGGGGTCTCTAAGCATGATGCATGGACATGGCCACCGCATTGTTCGAAATTTACAACGGTTTTAACGGTTAGTCAGAGCTCCAAAACATAGTAAATGTAGAAGTAGAAGAAGTGCTAGCAAGCGACAAGAGATGCTTGTTCAAATCCGCAACCTCCGACGTTGGAAAATAATGTTGAAACGCATCGGAAAGTAGCTCGTCACTAGTAGTCGGGATAGAGAGAAGTTGCGTGTCCGCGAGAAGAGCGCCATTTAGTGAGCGGGCAGAGTAACGTTCAGCATAGACCGAAGAACTATCCGGGGTGCCGTCCGAGCCCGAGTCCGAAGAATGAGTAGGATCGAAAGAATCATTCGCAGAGGAATTCATTTACCTGTAGAAGTAGGAGAAGTGCTAGGCAATAGTTTAATAGAAATGGTTATAAGAAAAAAGGGAAGTGCACAGCAGTTGTGACTTCAACCTCTGTGACTTCCCCTTACAGGGGAGATCGGGTTCTACAGTAAAAAGGAGAAGTAAATTGGAATTCGAAGAAATGGAGATCGGGTTGCGAGCTGCGAGAATCGCGATTGGCCGCCGTGGATCTGGCCATGTGTTATTTGGCATTGTGTAAAGTATACGAACGGCGCTCTTGTCTCTTACGGCTTCAGGCCGGGGATTCCTATTCCTAGTTCCTAGTTGAATATAACTGGAACTGAAATGTTAAATTTAAAGTAAAATGATATAAACTGGCGGAACGATTTACCTCCCCTTCCCAGCAGCTTCCTGTGCGTTTTTATTTCCATCGTCCGTTTTGTGGGCTCTCTAGCCACCGCAAAAAGGGAAGCAAGGCCTATTTTGAAGTGCAAAAAAGTAAATCTCAAGAAATTAAATCAAGTCTTGCTCTTCGAGAGCCGCAGCGCCGTCTTTTTCGCGCGAAGCGTGCGTTCCTGGTCCTGCAGCTCGTAAATCTTGGTGCGCAACGGCAGCACTTTAGAGTACTGGAACTTGACGCGGGCAAAGAGCTTGGCGCCTTCTTCGGCTTCAAACTTGCCCTCGGCCCCGCCGCCTTGCCGCACCAAAATCGGCAAGGTCTTGTTGGAGTCCAGCTGGTCGGCCAGGTCCCGCAAGTGAATTTTGCACGTGCCCCGCCGCTTCGGGTCAGCGCCCGCGTCCATGAGGTCGAAAATCAGCTGCGCGTCGTGGGACTTCACCGGCGCCAGGGTGAAAGTTTGGTTGAAGTCAATGGCTTGTTTGGTGGAGGTCGCATTTGCGCGGCCGGCTTTGGAGACCTGCGCAGGTGGACCTGGAGCCGCAGAGTCGCCACGCTTGGTGGACTTGAGGGACACCACCACGGACACGTTCTTGGCCGAGGACACCGTGACCCCCTCGAGCATGATGAGCTTGAGCGACAAACAACCGAGAGGAAGGCCGTGGATCGTCTCGCCGATGCCCGTCTTCTCGTTGTAGACTTCGGTCTTCAGCGCAGCCGTTAACCGATCTTTGCTGATGGTCAACTCTCGCTTCACTTGCTCCAACTCCATGTCCACTTCCTTGAGCTCAGGTATGGCCCCCGCCCCACTGGACTCGGCCTTCTTCAAGATCTGCTCTTCGAGCGGACCCAAGTCAATGTGGCCCCGTTTCGCAGTGCCGCCGTCGTTGCTGTCGTCGCCGCCTCCGCCCTTAGGGTCGTTGCTGTCTCCCGCGCCGCTGCTAGCCACCTTGCTGTCGGACAAGTCTTGGAAGCCGTAAATGTGCTTCTCCACCAAGTACTCGTGCCGCTTGCAGAGGCGCTTGTAGTTCTCGCTCTCCGTAGGGAAGTACGAACTGACCAGCGCCTGAAGCCCAAAGAGCACTTGCACCGTGGCTAAAAAGATCACCACTCGGGCATCTGCGGACACGAACCGGAAAGTGTTGGAAGTAAACACCAAAATGCCGGTGTTGCTCAAGATGCACGCCGAGCACATGTACGCCATGACCGTTTCCCAGGTGCCGATGTCCTCCTGGCGCTCGGGGTTGGGGCGGCGGTACAGGGTGCATAGTTTGTGGGCCAAAATCCGGCACTTGGCAGTGGTGAGCACCAAAGTGATGAGCGGCGCCGCGGGGAACGGCACGACGAACATGGTAGCGAGGCCGAAGTTGAAGATGCGGTTCTGGTACTCGGCGAAGAAGCCGGGAAACGTGTCGAGGTAAAGCTCCTTCTCCCAGGGCTCCAATTTGTTGACCAGTTCTTCGGAGTCCAAAGTGTCATCATTGGCTAGGGCTTCCTTCATCGCGGCAGCTTGACGCAACTCGTTTGCGCGCACGTAGTTCTCGTAAGCGGACACTACCATGGGCGCTACGAAATCCCACACCATGATCAAGCCTTGCATCCCGAACATGAACCCAGTGAGCTCCGCCAATTGATCCATGCAGCACCCGCCCTTGCACCCGTAAGTGTACTCCTTCACGAACGCCACATAGAGCAAGGCGCCGAACACGTTCACAAACTCGAATGTGCACACTTTGAACACAAGGGCATCGTTGAAGGCCGATTCGGTCTGGTGGTTCTCCGATTCGTTCAGCGCCAGGGCCACCGCATTGAAGAGGGACGTGAACAGGGGGATTTGCAGCGCGACGATGGAAAACACCAAGAAGGTGCCCCCTGTAGAATCCAGGTCGCCCTCCAGGAACATGAGCAAATCGATTTCCGCGACCAGCGCGACAAGGAGGCCAAACACGAGGAAGTTGGACCAAATCTGGAGCGGGAACCGCTTCGCCTCGGGGTAATAGAGCACTTCGCGCAGTGTGACAGGGTCCCGGTGGTATTCGGTGCCTCGAAATTGTGGACGATCATGCTCCGTGGCCTCGGCCCCTTTGGTGCCAAACTTCAAGGCCGCCAGCTTTTGTTGGGAGGCCCAATCGTTCTTGTACGCCACGGCCCACATCGACACGAAGAGCCCGCACGCGATTTCGAAGTACGTCCCCGCCTGAAAGCCCGTCTCGCACCACGAGTAGCCCGCGGCGGCGTAGTACAGCACCGCGACAAGGCCCACGAGGGCGGGCGCCAGGTAGGCGAAGCTGAGGTGGCCGAGCCACAGGAAGTACAGGGCGACCTCTGACCCGAAGTAGGCATGCACATCCACATGAGGCTGGCACCAGAGCCAGCGGAACATGGGCGGCAGCTCGTCGCCCTCCAAATACGGCGAGTCTACCTCGATGCTCCCGATGTCGCTCTTGGCCGCAGCGAAAGGGTTCACCCAGATGCTCTTGAGACGAGATAAGTCGTCGTATTCGCCGCGGTTCGCGTCGTGAAGCGCCATTGAGCTCTGGGTGTGAAGGGAGAGGAGAAGAGGGGCAAGGGAGGAGAAGAGATAAGAGTGAGAAAGATTGAGGAAGAGGCAGAGAGTCAGAAAGATGAAAAAAATACGGCTGAAGAAGCGCATATGGATATATATGCCCGACCATAAAAGAACAAGCGTGCATAGACACAAATTCAACGGCTGAAAGAAAGGGTAGTTTTGAGGCAAGGCTAAGAAAAGCATAGGACTAGACAAAAGGTGTGCGGTGCTCATTCTTTCCCTGTGCTCACACCACCACCACCAACACACCTTGATGGCATCATAGTCGTCCAAGATGTCCAAATCCATGAACCGCAGCATGATGCTCCTCGTCAGGTACAGCCGGTCCTTGGGCTGGAACAAAGTCGCGCCGCGAGTGGAGTCGTACTGCTCGAACACGTACCGGTTGCTCTTGGTGCGGGTGAAGGGAGCGTAGGCGGGGAAGGAATTGTTGACTGGCACCTGTGCGAAGGTAACACACGCAAAAGTTGACGAGAGAAATAAATCAATAAATGAGCGCACGTACGTATGTAAGAAAATTGAGCACCACCGCTACGATAGGATTCGGGCCAAGAAATAAAACACAATGATAGAACTAGCGAAGACGTTCACCCTTCCCTTTTGGCCCCTTTCTTCACACTTACCTTGTCGGCAATTCGCTCCAGGGAGTGTACTCTGGCCATCCATTTCGGTTTGTTCTCATCGTCAAAAACCTCGATGTCGTGAGGCGAAATCTTGCCCACTTCGTAAAGCTTCTGGAGCACTTTCTCGCAATCTTCCCGGGTTGCCAGAAAGCTAAGGAAAGAGTGAGAAGGAGAAGAAGAAGAAAAAAAGAAGAAAAAGTCACGAGATGCAACCTTCGAGGATTGTCTTGGGGAAAAAAATGACAGAGATAAAGGGAGGCCCTAGCTAAGCAGGGAGCATATTCATAAGGCACAACAGCAGCACAACAGCAGCACAACAACCATCAATCAACCATCTAGATATAGCCTCAAGCCCACGCATGCTTACGTGTTGTCCATGCGAGGCCCTTCCGAGGAGTCTTCGCGGCACTCGTCTTCGGTCCAAAACGTAGGGCCAGGGTCCACCTCCCCGCGAAACTTCAACGGGTACTTGAGCAGGTCCGCCTGCCGCTCCAGCACCTGTTGGGAGGAGGTGCAGGGTGGTGGTGGTAGTGGTAATGGTAGTGGTGGAAATGGTTAGAAAAGGTGACAAGAGAAGCAGAGAAGAGGATGAATGCACTGCTCTAGCATCCACTTTTTGGGCGGAAACAGGGAGGAAATTGAGTAAAAGAAAAGATGCAGGCTGCGAGGGATGCCAAAAAATTAGATAGAAAGGAAACAAGTCCTCGTCAAAACCCCGCCAAGGGAGCAAAAAGCGAAAGGCAGTGGAGCTCAAGCGCCTCACCTGCAGCGGGGCTCGCACGCGGCAGAAGATTTCGTCGCCCTCTTTCGATTGGCTCAGCTTCAGCTGCAAACCCGAGGAGCCGCTCAAAATGCCGATCACCAGCTCGCGCACCAAAATTTGAAACGACTCGATCGGGACCTTGATAGAGATGAAAATTGAGCGAAGAGGAAGGGGCCATCAAGAGAGAGACGAACGAACAGACCGATGGGACAGTGCAGGTGCTGTTTCTCCAGCACAGATAGCATCATGAGATGAACAAAGTAGAGGCGTTTAGATACATATATATAACTCACGGTGTCGAGTGGAGAAGGTTCTCCGCCTCGGAATTTCTCCATCCAGTACTGCTTGAACTTCTCCTCGGCCTTGGCTTTCGCCGTATCTCCACCCGTAGCAGCGTGCTTCCACTGCTTCACAGCTTCTTGGTACGATATGCGCTTCGAGGCGTTGGGCTTGGAAGTGTCAATGAGACCCACCACTCCGCCCACGAAGGTTAGAGCCTCGTAGGCGTACTGGTGAGGGTACAGCCATCTGTCGTTTTTGGGCTCTTTGCCTTCTTCGTTCGCAAACACAATCAAGTAGTCGTACTTGTCCACCTCTTGCTGAATCGACTTCTCAATCGTGTTCATGAACCCGCCGTCTACATGTGTGTTTGAATGGCGTGCACACGACGACAACGACGACGACGAGGCGCGGAACGTAGCCCCATGCACATGCACACAGGACGAGTAAGAGTTAGCAGACAAAATAAATAGAGAAGAGCATTGGCACAGGGTGAGTTCTGAAAAATAGACAGGAGGCCACCATAAAGCATACATGGGGCATCATCAGGGAGGGCAATCTCGTCTAGAGTGCGCGCGTGTGTGTGAGGAGGCAGGTGGTGAGTTCTCGGCACAACCAACAGCCGTGCCCTCTCCTCCCTTTCAGCCCATGAGGGCACGACTGATCTCCACTGCATGTAAGCTATTCCCGCGCAGCTTCTTGTTGCATAGAGGCGTACTGAGTCTCAAGCTCGAGGCGGTCTCTAATGATAAGGTGTGTGTCTTTTTTACCTGGTGCCATCTGATAGCGCCCATACTGGTAGTGGATCATACGGTCATCGGGATGATGGTACGCCCGATTGCGCTTGTCCTACAAATATATACACGCAATTATTCCACAAAACAAGGCGAGATAACTTAGGCTACATGAGCAGTAGTATAAGGCGCGGCGTAAGGAGCCTGTTGCCCTGCTGTCGGCTGGCCGCGGTTGTTACATTTTTTGTATACATCGGGCATGAAGGCTCGGGCTCGGATCTCACCTCAGGCCGTTTGACTTTCACCAGACGCTCATCCTCGCCTGAGGCCACTTCTCCGAAACCGAAGAACATCTTAGGGCGTCGGCAGCAGCGCGCTTGCGGTGGCGCCTCTCTGCTTACACGACCGTCTCGAACCACAAGCTCCCCACTTGGAGACGCACAAACAACCTCCAACCAATCTCGAGATCTGCCGAAATTCTGATCGCTGATTGGCCGAGAGCTCATCTCCGAACGTCGTGGCGTGGGCGTAGACAGGAAAAAGTAAGAGTTGGGCAGCCGCAGCCATGGGAGGCGGCGCGTCCAAGGAGAAAGAAGACCCCGAGAAATGGTAAGCAGAGCGCTGTGATTGTGCATACAACGTGTAATCGTTTGCCTCGGCATTGTCCTTTCTTTCTGAGCACGTATGCACTACCCACAATGGAGCATCAGTTAACAGGCTGTTTGTATCCGCCTCTTCTGCGCCTCACAATCTTTTGTATGTATGTGTGTGCCCTTTGCAGGCTACGGCCACAGCGCGAAGCTCGGCGCTTCGATTCTTACGGCTATTCAGCGGAGTCGAACGGCAGTACGGATGTAGTCCAGACTGCGGACAAGTGCGTTCAGTGATTGCTTATTCCCCTGTGCCCCACCTTTGAGCATTCAAAACGGTGGCGCGCAGACTTGCAGCGATGATTCATGAGAATTGTAGCATAGGCATGCGCGCTATGAAGCGCCTAAATAGTCTATTCTTGCCTCGACTGTCCTTCTATCCTATCCTCGACTTGCGAAGCTCTCGCTGTTGCGTCGTAATGTGTCTGTGCCTCGAGACATGCTTTTTACAAACACTTTGCTCCTCTTCCTCATCTTCCTCAGGTACGATTTCCTGATGGTGTTTCGCGACCCTGAGGATGGCTCCAAGCCAGCGAGTGAAGCAGAGATCAGCGAGGCAGCGGGCATTTTCACGCCGATGGCGAACCTCATGAGCGGCGCAGCTGCTGCGATTGGAGTGGCCGACGGCCAGGTGTGTGTCGTGGGTGGATGCCGCCGCAATGAAATGCCAGGAGACAGGGAATGCCTCGTATACGTCTAGCTTTCATTGCCTTAATCTTGGTCGCCCTTGCTCTTCTCCTCTTCCGCTACTTTCACTTACTTGTACTCGCCTCCTAGGTCTCGGACGAAGAGCAAATGTCGTGCCGCCGCGCCCGCACCATCTGGCGCCTCTCCACGCCCGGTCCCGACAGCGTGAAGGACGCGGCGGAAGCCTACTTCAACAAGGCGTGGAAGGCCAAGTTCCACAAGCCCTGGGATGACGTCAGCGGCCCGAGCATGGACAAGGAGTCGGTGCCCTTCTTCGCCGTGCGCACTTTGTTCCGGGAAATGATTTGCGACACGCTGTCTTCGAGTGCGGGTCTGCAGCTGAAGCTGTCTCGTGGAGCGGGGGCCTCCTCAGACCTCATCATGTGCCGGATTCGGGCGCCGGTGGCGGTGCTGGAGCAAGAGGCGAATCGGATTGGCTACAAGTTGCAGGTATGGAAAGAAAGGGGGCGCACACACACACAGCGAAGGAGAAGAAGACTTAGCTTCCTCAGTAGCATGTCGCTCTATCGTTCTCCATAAAATTCTACCCTCGCCTCGTGTACCCTTTTTGTGGCCTTTGATTCGAGCCTTCCATGCTACTTCGATGAAGTGGGTCGCTGTTTCTTCTTCTTTCTCATCATCCCTCCATCCTGTGTCCTCTCTCCCTTTCTCGAATCTAGTTTCGGCCCGAAGTGGACCCAGGGCACAAGTTCTGGTTTTCGGGCAAAAATGCCGACGAAATAAAAGCCGAAGCGGTGGATTTCGACCGCAGTGAAGCCGAAGAAAGGCTCATGAAACTGTAAGAGAGAACGTGTGTTTACGCTGTGTTGACATTCACTGCTTTATATTTTTTCGTGTCTACTGATGGTCTTGAACCTCATCACTTCCTTTTGTCTTTTCCTAATCTCTTTTCTCCTTCCTTTCTCCCTCTGCCCTCCCCCCCCCGTATCTGCCAGCTACGAGCACCAGAAGATCACGGCCAACGACATGGGCATTTTTGACTCGGAGCCGCGGGAGCACGCCGCGCTGTGGTCCCGGCGGGTGCACACTTTGGAGCGGGTCGCCGATCAAGTCCCCTGCACCAATCAGTTCCCCGCCTACTGCGAGTTCTCGACCGACCCCAAACGGCGGCACTTGTTCGCGCAGTACCAATCGGTCCGGGGCAAGACTCTGTTCCAGTCCAAAGACCGACTCGCGCTGACGTCCTCGATTCTGGAGGCGGCCCTTTCGGTGACCACCCTGATGAAGCATGGCGCGGTAGTGGATTTCCTAGCGTTGCATGATGCGAATTTGGGGGAAGTTTTGAGCAACGAAGTGCTCACTAAGCGGTGGGTGTTTCCTTGGAAAGAGGCGAGGCGTAAAATCGGGGCTCCTACCGTCAGCAGCGCCTACAGCGCCAGCGATGTCAAAGTCCCCTTGCTCCTGAGCCCTTTCTCTCAGCCTCTCAACGACATTCGAGCGTACTTTGGGGAAAAGGTATGGAAAAAGTAGTTTGTTTTTCGGTCGCGCCTCTATATCACTCGCTAGATATATGCCTACATTCTGGCTCTCTCATTCCCTCCAAGTAAGTCTTCTTACCAAATATACCCCTATCCCTTTCTCTTCCGCCTATAGGTGGCCTTCTACTACTGCTGGCTCGGTTTCTTCACCTTTTGGCTGGTCCTGCCCGGTCTCCTCGGCCTCGGGCTCTGGATCTACCAAGAAGTGACCGGCTTCACTTGGTGTGACGCCGCCACCGTCGACTGGCTTCAGATTGGGGCGGCAGCGCTCGTGATCGCGTGGTGCACCGTGGTGTCGGAGGCCTGGAAGGGGGAACAGGCGATCATTGCCACGAAATGGGGTACCGAAAATGCGGTGGAAGTGGACAAGGCCAGGCCGGGGTTTTACGCTCAAACTATTGGGGGTCATGGCGCGGACGAGTGGTACTTTTGCGGCGTGCGCAACCCGTTTGCCAAGTATGAGGGCTTGTACTATGAGCTCACGGCTGCGCTGGGGTCGAGGCACGAAAACACCACCGAAGACTACAAACGCAACCCTGTGAGTTCATTAAGTGTGCACATTCTAGAGTGGAGAGACTAATCAAAGTGAGGTAGAGAGTGGATACAGAGCACGCATGCTGCCAGGGATTACGTCTTCTCGGAACAGTCACATGAGTGCTGTCGTTAATTTCAAGTTGCACCTGACGTGCCCGTGCTGCTTTTTTCTTCCCGTCTGTTGTCGCCGTCATTCATGTCTTCTTCTCCACTCTTATCACCACTCCCCACCACCTCAGGTCTCGAACCGTTACGAGCCTCATTACCCGAGTCATCTGCGCTCGGTCTGGGTCTCAGCCTCCTTACTCGTGTGCCTTGTGTGCATCGGAGCGATTGCCGCGGAAGTAGAGGCTCTCATGTATCTGACTTCTGTGCTGGAGACTTCCATGGGCACCCTGGGTTTAGTGCTAGGGAGCGGCATTGTGGCCTTCCTGGTGCCGATTCTGGGTGGGGTGCTGAACAAGATCGCAGAGCTCCTGACGGCGAACGAGAACCATGAGACCGACCACGCCTACGACGCGTCCCTGGTGGTGAAAGTGTTTGCGCTCAATCTGTGCAACTACTTTGGCGCCTTGCTGTACATTTGCTTCGTGAAAGCGCACACCTACGGCTGCCCGAACGGCTGCTGCATGTACGCGGCCTCCGTACAATTCATTGCGATCTTGGCGATGATTACCCTGGTGAAAATCATGAACCCCATCATCGTGATTTGCAAGCTGGAACAGCGCGCCACCTCCGTGGTCAATTGGGCCTCGAAACTCTTCTTCAAGTGCGTCATTTGCGTGGTGAACGTGTTGGCTTGGTGCGCGCGGGGTTATTTCGGCTATTTGCCTCGGGATTACTTCACCTCAGCCTCGTCGCAAGCTGCCGCCGCCGCTGGTCAAAACAGCGACGATGCTGCACAGCCGTGGGAGCAAGAATTCACGCGCGAAGAATACGAAGGGGTGTTCAGCGACATGGCGGAAGTGATATTGCTGCTCATGCTCGTGACGTGCTTCTTCGTGGTGTTTCCCGCGGCGCCCCTGGTGCTGGTCTTCACCAACTTGCTCGAGATTCGCATGGACGCCCACAAAATGATGTCCAAAGTGCGGCGCCCGGTGCCCGAGGCCTCCTCTGGGGTGGGAATGTGGGTACATGTAGTGGACTTGCTCGCGGTGCTGGCCGCCTTCATCAACTCGGCGATTGTGGTGTTCACGACCCAGTCCTTCTCGGAGTACAGCACGGTGTTCAAGGCCCTGCTGTGGCTCGGCGCAGCCTCGGTGTTTTTAGCGGTCCGGGCTTTTCTCATCGTGTTAATTCCCGGTGTGCCGCCGCATCTGGCCACCGTGCGCAAGCGCCACAAGTTCTTGACCCTGAAGCACGTCTATGGGTTCATGGAAGACGACGATGACGACGACGACAGCGATGCTCTCAGGGTGCGTGTGTTCGTTGGTCGTTCTGCTTTGCTGTTTTTTTGGCCTTCTCGCGCGCTCCTGTACTTCTTATTCTTCATTCATGATTTCTTTCCTGGTTGCATCAGTACTTGACCCCTTGCTCTCTCTTGTTTATCCCTCTACAAATCACTCCTTTTCTCACTTTCTACCTAATTCGCTTTCTATCTCTCCTCCAATACCTCCTCTATCTTAGGTGCGCGGCGTAGTGGACCTCGAATCCATGGACTTGTCCAAAATGGTAGGAGGGCCCGAGAACGCCGCGCTGGTGGATCAGATTCGCAACTACCAGACCCAGCTGCGCCTCGTGAACAACGAGCTCGAAGACCAGAAAGCGGCGCTGCAGGACGCCATGCTCTACGAGATCATGAACAACAAGACCGGCATTGGCGAAACCCTCGATGGCCTCCCCCTGGGCTGCCTTTACATCACTCTGGAGAAAGTCGAGAACTTCATGCCTGAACCCCTGCCTTTCGCGGGCAACATCCAGGTGGTCATCAGCTTGCGAAGCAGCGACGCAGCCGACCGCAGTGCGCCGGGCCCGCCACCAGTCACTTCCAAGCGAGGCCGCCCCACCCGCGCAAAGGGGGAAATCGAGTTCGAAGAGCTGTTCACTTTGGCCCCGGTGAAGACGCACAGCGCCGACATCTTCTTCGACATCATGGACTCCAGCACTGACCCTAAGCGCCGGGGCACGGCGTTCTTGTCCTTAGCGAAGCTGTCTGACCAGCTGGTGCACCAAAAAGCCATCTACATTTCGCAGCGAGACCCTGACAACGCGACGCGCTTTAACCCTTCGGAAGCGAAGCTCAAAGTGAAAGTACAGTTCAAGTTCAGCAAAATCAAACCCATCAAGGAGCGGATCGCGAAGTTGACGAAGTCGCAGGCAACCATCGAGAAAGCTATTACCATGGCCCGCTTAGGCCGCCAGCGCTCGGACGTGGCCTAGAAGCGCCCTGGGCTATTTTGAAGCGAAAGGGGAAGTGCACTGCAAACAGAGAATCGAGAGACGGGAGGGGGTTGCTATTTGACTTGACCCGGGCCTTCGCCTTAGTAGGAAATGCATAGCGAGTAGAGAGGAACCCGACTGCGCGATTTGAGAAGCGAGTGCCCTTTGAATGAATCCACTTCGAAGTCCAGAGAAGCTTCAGGGCATGTGAGGCACGGATTTAGATATAATTAAAGGCACGAATTCGAGAATAGGAATGGGAATATGCAACGCAGGTAACGAATTTGGCGTATTCGGGTCATTCAAGTGACCGATGCACGTTAGTGAGGAATGCCGATCTTCGCGTGATGACAACATGACAAGTGACCAGAGAACCATGAAACCATGAACTCGTGAAGGAATTTGAGCATTGCAAGATTAGTTGCCGGCCGTTCCGAGTCTACCACAAGAGCACATCATTGTGCTAGCCTAGGCCTATAGCTAGCACAATGTCTGCTCCAGCGCCTCCTCCGGGGCGTCGTCTCTACATCATGAGTGACGCAGGCAAGCCCATTTGGGCGTCTACCACTGAGCCGGAGCATGCTCTCGCCCCACTAGCTGGCTTAGTCACAGCGGTGCTAGGCTTCGCAGCGTCAGGCGGCGATGCGTTAAAAGCGGTAGTTGCAGGTACGACTTCAGCAGTTGTGATCGTGCGGGGTGCCGTAGTTCTGCTTGCGGTGTCACCTTATGGTGAGACTGAAGCATTTCTGGCGCTGCTCCTGGAAGCACTCTATCACCAAATCTTGTTTACGCTCACGGGTGCAGTCCAGAAGAAGCTTCGCGCGTCTGCGAGTTATGATTTAAGAGATTTGCTCGGAGGCACACAGCCGGTGCTAGCAGGTTTAGTGAAACAGGGGCACGCAGATGCAGGCTTAATGGCAGGCGCCGTGAAAGCGTTTCCTTTGGAGCCTCGGCACCGTGCCGAAGCAGGTCGAGTTCTGGTGGCGTGCCGAGCTGGTACGGGGCAAGACGTGTTGTACGGAGTCCTCTTGGTGGGCGGCCGTGTGCTGACGGTGCTGCAGCCGAAGGAGCCTCTCGCACATCGCTTGCAGCCTGCGGACCTTCGGTTGATGGTCAATTTCGTGCAATCCCAGTCCTCCTCGCTCAAGGGCACCGAGTCCTGGACGCCGCTCTGCTTGCCGCGCTTCAACGCCAACGGCTATTTATACAGCTACGTGGGCTACGTTGACGAGCCCTCAGACCTCTGCTTGATGCTAGTGTCGGCGCAAAAGAGCCCCGACACATTCTTGACGTTTCAGACCTGGAAAGGGGCCATCACAGATGCCCTTGAGAGGGAAGGCGTCATTCAAGCGGTGCGTCAAAGCAAAGCCCTAGCTGCTCGGCCAGGCAACGGCGACGACAAATTCCTAAACAGCTACGCGCAGCTCACCCAGCAGGCAGCAGCCGTGGCGGCAGCGCAGCCCTCAAACGCTGCCCGCACCGCTGCAGCGGCCTCAGGTGGCGCCATGTCGGCAGCTGGCCACGTGGCGTCTCAAGAAGCTTACGCAAATGCCGTCGCCCGCGCTGACGTGGCCGCCACTGCAGCCGACTTGGCGTCGCAGCACAAACCTTTGCACTTTCTGTACATGCATCGGCCTGGCAGCATGACCAAGGTGGGAGCTCGAAGCTTAGGAACTAGCTCTGGTAGCAGTGCGGCCAAGGCAGCAGCAGCAGCAAGCGGATCTTTAACGAAAAGCTCGTCGCTCACTGGATTAGGATCAGAGCCTTCTCTGCCGCAGTACATCTGCCCAGCACAGCCAGCGTTCCCTTATTCCGCCTCGGAAGAGTCCGCAATGTGTGCTTGCGTCAGCTTACAGGAGTCCGTCCTGCGCCTGCGACACCATTCCATTCTGCCCGAAGCCACCCTGGCGGCACCCACAGTGCTGGCGGCCGCTCCAAACAGCGCAAGTGGCAGTGTTGGCGCCAGCGCCGAGCAGCCAGTAGCAGCTGCCATCTTTGAGTGCGAACCTGTGAACCCAGTGTGCGTGCACCGCTCTGCTCTATCCGTTGTGGTGGGCCTTTCCGGTGATGGCTATGAGCTGCACGCCCTCTTTCCCTCTTCTTTACAGCCGGCTGAAGCCCTGGCGGCTGCGCAGCATCTCATTGCTGCAATCCACCAAGAAGCTCCTTCTCTGTTCATCGATAGGCCCCCGGCTTACTAGATAAACTTACCTAAGCCAAGGCTGATAAGCCAATTGAATTGGCATGGAAGAGAGAAGAGAGCCGTGTTATAATTTTCGATTTAAAAACCAGTAACTTCTTGCTTTTACTTGAGCTCGATGTCGAATATATTTTCATTACTTACAACTTACAAACCAACTGAAAACTGTAAATTTAAATGGCAGCGTTACGCAGGGATGTCGCGTTCTAATTTCGTTTCGCGTTAAATTTTTCATTCCCGAGCTCCCGAGCCCGAGCAGCCACTTTCACTTTCACGCTCCCACACTTTCGCGGCGGGCCATACATAAAAACCATTACTTATACCACATAAATTCCTGCCTATTTCCCCGGATGGTTCATTGGCATGGTTTATTGGGGGCTTGATGGGAATTGTGGAAGGCATGGTTATATTGTTATCTAGTCTAGTCTAGTTAATACTCCCCAAAAATACAAAGAAACACCACTGTGGCAAATAGCAACAGAAAAATGTAACCTTCAGAACGAGTCTGACTGGGCTGAGTGTCCTTTTGCGTAATGCAATTGTAATCATTTACTCTCGAGGTGTCCTTGGTACAGTTATTGTTATGGATAATTACTTATTAATATTAACGCCGTGACACGAACTCAAAGTCCTCTTGGATTTGGCTAATTTCGATCTCGTTGTTTATTGCATCCTTAATAGCAAAAAATATCGAGCAACCTATTCGAACGTAATTGAGCCCTGTCCTTCCCAAGTAGTTGTCGTTAGTCCAGGGCAGCCAGGTGCATCGGGCGTGTCGGAAGCATAGTAGTTCGGCCTTCTGCTCGGCGTTGATCTTGAGGATGACGAAGATGATGACAACAATGACGACGACGAAATGTGCGATGCCGGATAGGTTCGAGACGACGAGGAAGCCGTTCTATTCGCAGCGCCTCTAGGTGCGTCCCCAACAGCAAAGCCCGACGGAGGTCTGTTCACGGGCAAGAAATTCGCAAAGGCGTTCGGAAGAGTGCGGGACTTCGGTTGTTGTGCAGGTGCGGTGACGGCAGGTGGAGGCACAGGGGGCACGGCGGGTCTGCGCTGCGCCACTGTAAACTGTGCCCCGCTTCCCGGCACAGCAGTCGTCCTAGGCGCTCTACTTGAAGTCACTCGACTGCCAGCATCGTTTTTGCTAGTTCGCGGCCTTTTGCTGCCTTTTTTTCTTCTCTTCGCTTTCTTCCCCTTCCCCTTAGTGGCACCTCTGCTACGAGCTGAGGGAGGCAAAGCGGCCTTCTTTGCAGCTGCTTTCTGTAGCTCCTTAAGGTCACGAGCAACCGAGGCTCGATTTACCACCATGGACCGAAAGTCCACTCGAGGCCCCCCTCGCTGTCGCTCCAGCCACGACACACTCACAAAATGGGGAAGCGTTGGAAATGCGCCAGACTGAATCTCAGGGTTTTCATCTTCCTCTTCCTCCTCTTCCGAGGAATCTATGATTTCTTCGACCTGGGCTCCTTTTCGCGGCGCAAAGGTCTCGGATGAGAGACCAAAACTCTTTCGCTTGCTAGCAGTCGCTGGCACTTGGCTCAAGAGTGCAGCAAGGGTGTCTACGTTACTCAAATCAACCACGTCGCTTTCGCCTTCTTGAGTATCCCCTTCACGGCAGTGTCGGCGGTTAGTATCAAGCTCTTCATCCTCCGAGTCTAAAATCTCAATGTTTTCGCCATCATTATCGCTGTCAAGGTCATGCCTGCCGCTAGATTGGCCGGTACATCCTCGTGCGCTACCTCCAACGCCATCGTCATCTTCATCGAGTTCGCTATCTGATCTCTGGTTGGTATTGTAATCACACTCTCTGTCGAAGCCGGTTGATTTGTCACCACGACTGAAGGGCATGTCATTCAAGCCACAATCCGACGAATCACTGCTGAAATTGTGACTTAAGTCTTGATTAGTTTCGCTCCATGCAGCCACTGAGAATTTGTTGATCACAGACCTTGAATCAGAGGCCTTGCCACGCTGGTGGTCGCATGCAGCACATGTATCAACCTCAGCCGAATTTAAGAGTGTGCACATCGCGCATTCCCAATCTACATCGCGTGCCGGAGAATATTTCTGGCGCTGCAGGAAGGGATGCGGGTCAAGGAGATTCTGAGAACTTGATTCTTCACTCAGGGTGTCACTACGGCCATCCGATTGTTGCCTTTTGCTCTCTATTCGCGTAGGTAAGTCGCGGCCATTCGATTCGGCCGCCGTTTGTTGTTGTTGTCGTTTTTGTTGAGCTACAGATTGTATTTGTGAATGTGTTTGCAATGGATTCTGCAGCAATTGCGAATCGTGGACCGAAAGCAAATTTGGCGAAGGAATATTGTCCTTATTTTCACCCTCTCTGTCGCTGGTGTCACTTAC
>Ga0307930_1001916_pt1 | contig 16193 bp, 13 predicted proteins | sample OrgLakmetageno46_FD_203161 | JGI IMG/M metagenome (GOLD analysis project Ga0307930, IMG submission 203161) | Saline water microbial communities from Organic Lake, Antarctica - #46 | ecosystem: Environmental > Aquatic > Non-marine Saline and Alkaline > Saline | place: Antarctica: Organic Lake...
CAGGTAATAGCAGCGATGACGTTTGTGAAGTGTGCTCACAGCGGGCTCTTGCGTCATCGCTAGAAGAGTTGGTGGCACAACACGAGAATACGGCCAACAGCAGCAGCTGGAGGAGAAGCAACAATGAGACTACCCTTCCGGCGCCTCCATCAACGAACAACGAAGACCATATGGAGATTAATGGGCACCCAGCCCTGAGCAACGCGCAGTGGGCTGCCCTTGAAGACGCGGCGGCGGATCGGCAATTAACTTCAGAAGCCGAGCCATGCCCTATTTGTTTAGAAGACTTCACCCTGCAGGACATTGGCGGACAGGTACTACGAATCTCTTTGATAGAGTTCCGCGAATGATCGTACTGTAAATGCACTTCGTCAGCAACGCCAATGAAAAGTAGTGCAAATGTTGAAACCTATGTAGAAGCGGTACTAAAGTATAATTGTTTTTTTAAATGAAACCTCATTCCGTGCATTCGTTGTTACATGTATTGAACCTTACAGGTGATCACCAGCTGCTCTCACCTCTTTCACGCCACTTGCCTCCACTCCTTCGAAGCGTTCCAATCGGCATCTCACGGCAACCAGGGGAATATCAACCACCACAGTAGCAACACGAGGACTAGCAGCCGCAGCTCCAGCTCGAACCACGGCATGGGTGGCGATCTCGACCAATGGGTAGCTGCGCTTGCTGCTGCAGATTACTCGGCTGCTGCCACAGCTGCATCATCATCGTTATTGTCGTCATCGTCGTCGTCGTCATCGCGTACAGGGGCACAGCAGCAGCAGCAGCCGCCGCCTCGGGCGTGCCCGACCTGCCGCACGCCATCCTACCAGCGGCGCGCAACTGCGGTGGGAGGACTAAGCCACCGGCGGAGCTGTGCCACCAAGTTGCAAGCTTTAGCGCGTGGGGTTTTGCAACGAAAACGGTACGTGTATATGTGTGCACGTGAAAAGGAGGGGGCTTATTCTCCTCCATTCTACATGTGCTGCTGCAAAGCATGTGTGCGCGGCAGAACGACTTCTTTTTGTTCTATTTCTAGTATTCTTCAAGAAAATGCAGGCAACAAATACGTGCATGAGCGTTTGTGCATCCATGCACGAGCACTTGTCACAATGCACTTGCTGTCACGCGCCTACATGTGTGTGTGTATGCGTGTGGCAAAATTGCTCAGGTACGCAGTAGTAGTGCGGCAATGGATTGGCGGCGGCGGTGGAGACGAAGCAAGGCGGCGGAAGTACGTGAGCCAAGAGCTCGAAACGCTGTCGACCAAGCTGCTCGCTGGCGCGGTGAGTGCAATTTTGGAAACTACTCATTTATTCGATTCCATCCTTTCCTCGGTGTACCTGCTATTTGCGCAAATTTGAGTCATTTGTCTGTTACCCGTGTTTTGAATTGGCTTCCGAGTTCAATTACGTGCACATGGCTTGCCTGATTATGCAACACAGCATTAGTTTTGAACGTGTCTTCCGGGTTTCTACTTGTGCCGAAACCATTCTTATCGTGTCTCTGGCGCCATGTCTCCTTTCTATTGACTTTCACACATAGGTGGGCGGCGACTCGATCGATGCGTTGTTTGCGCAGTCCGACGCCGCGCTCCAGTTCAGCCAGGGGGTGTTTCAAAGGGCCTCCCCTCCTCAGCCGGGCGATTCTTCTTCTTCCTCCTCAGACTCCGCATCCTCTTCCTCCTCTTCCGAGCAACAACGATCCACTCACGGTCGTAGCGGCGCCAGTAACCCTTCAACATCGAGGAACAGCATCAACACTGCCCATGCCTTGAAAAACAACAAGCATCGGTCGCTGGGGACTACTGAGCGGCAGTGGGCATGGGCGCTGGCGTCTGCCGAGTCACGAGGCGACCGGTAAAAGAGAGAGAGGGAGCAATGTTGCCTTTCTAACAATGACTGTGAGACAAACGTGTACTGGTGCATGACGAATACTACATGTTTTTTGTTGAAAGCCAGTCTTGCTGGTGATGGCGTACCTGCCAGCATTGCTTGAATACACTTCACGGTGGAATACTGCCCTTTGGCTTTGAACTCACCATTTGTTTGTTTGCAAAATATTGTTACAGGGAGTGTGCTATTTGCATGTCATCTTTGGATGTGGTTACTGATAGCAGGCGGCGACTTCTTAAGGCAGCAAAGGAATCCAACCGCTCTTCGACTACTTCCTCTGCTGCCAAAGGGCGAAACGCCGTGCTCCTGTCTTGCTCGCATGTTTTTCATAGCGCATGCGTGTCGGCTTTCGAGCGCTTTGCTCTCAACAAACCCTCTAATATGGCGGCGCGGAGTCAACATTACTCGACCCCACTTGCTGGCACAACTCACAACCGCTCCAGCAACAGCAACAGCAATCGCAATGGCAGTTCTTCTACGAATACTACAATGGCCTCACCAAGAGCAGAAGAAACCGCAGCAAGCACGAGAGCTGATGACGAGTTCGTGTGCCCCATGTGCCGAGCTCCTTACGATCGGCGCCCGCTGATGGCAGCGCCCTCTTCTAGTAGTGCTGGAGGTGACCTTTTCGCCTTTGCAGACTTGGATGATGTTATAATCACAAACATGCATGGAGACGACGACGACGAAGAGGATGGTTCGGCCGTGGAAAATGCGGATTTGAATGAGGGGGCTAGCGACAGTGGCAATGAGGCAGAGGAACTTGAAGAAGGAGCTGGCGTGAGGAGATATGGACATGCCTTATAGCGGCCTCTGAAAGCCCACTGCGGGATTCTTTTGTTCTGGTGTTGGTGTTGGTGTATTCTGGCCTGATGCTGCTATCCCACATCCCTATGTAAAGCGCAAAATTTCTGTATCATACAATGCGCGCTTAGATTTAAAGAGAAAAGCACCACGAACCCTCTGCGACACAAGTACAGAAGGAAAAGTGAGGCTTGAGGTGTGAAATATATCGAATAAGGTGTTCCGATCCCGCTTTTTATTTAAATTCAAGTTTCTGCTGCTGCTCCTGCTGCTGCTGCTGCTGCTGCTATACAGCGCACGGCGCGTTGGTGGCCTAGTTGATATGAAATATCCCTTTTTCCTTATTTCCTTCTACTTCCTTGAACTTGGTTTGCATTGGCGCCTTGGCGACTGCAATTAAGAACTGCGCTCTGGATGGAATGCCCGCAGAGCTCAGTGCTCTCAAAAGTGTAGTTAAATGCCTAGTCAAAAGTGCTCATTGCCCATCGCCGTCGTCTTTGCCAAGTGCAGCTACTGCCTCAATGAACATCGACGATGGCGTCGTACCCCAATTCGGTCGGTTCTTGGGGCGAAGGCACCAACGAGTGTCGATGGACAACCGAAACGAGTCTGCGGCTGCTTTCGCTGCTGCAACATTTTCATGGGGTAACGTGGAAGAAGCACGAGCAGCCGTGTCGGTGATAGAGGTATTAGAAGAGGCAGCATGAGTCCTAATGTCATGTGCGTTGGCACCAGGTCTTGGAGAGCCTTTTGCTGCTTTTTCAAGGCTGGTAGTAGTGTTCTTGTCGCCTCGAGGTGAAAAGCTTCCGGGCAGAAAGTGATTGTTGGTGCCAGTGGCGTGCACGGTTCTGAGGTCGAACAGCACCACGTCTCCGGGTAAATAATCCGAGGTGGCCCATCCCCGTAAATCGGTCGCAGGTGCAGGTGCCGCTGCTGTGGTACGAGGGCTTTTGCTTACAGCAGTACGAGCAAGCGCTGGCGATGACGGTGGCGGTGCCTCGAGAGGACCAGGCCATTGAAAGCTTGATGGCAACGGCGCCCCGTGCTGAGTAGTGCGCCGCTTGAAAGCAGGCAACCGATGCGAACCAGGCACCACCTGCATAAAGAGAGGTGCGGTGTGAAAGTGATTTTCAAAAGAAGAGTGTATCTAGAGAAGCCAAATTGTCTTCCATTGTGCTCTCTCTCTAACTCTCTCTTCATTTTGCGCAATTACAAGTTTCTTGTCTTCATCTTTACCGCGAGGCCGCCCCGAGTTCGAGGCACTGGTTCCAGCGGAATCCACGCAGAGCCAAACACCGGCCTCGGAGCTGAAGTAATGGGTGCGCAGTTGCGGCAAAACCACAACCCATCGGGGTCTGCTAACTGTTGTTGGAGGGTCAAAAAACGAGGAAAATGAGCTGTTTGGTTTAGATAAAGATGAAGATGAAAATAAAATGATGAGCAATGCACACCCCTATGAAGGTAGTCGACGTCAATAAACGATCGACGTAGTCTCATACCAGGCTGGCGATAGCTTCAGGATTGAGAGGAGGCGTGGCACACGCGCCGTGGCAAGGGGCGCTGCACTCGTCACAAAGCAGCATGCTGGCGTCATCATTGCCATCCTTGTCAACTTCGTCGTTGTTAGCGTTAGAAGAACCCCCTATCCCACACTCTGCACATGCACGATTGTCAATTTCGAGTCCGACTGACGACGCAGCTGCCGTTGATGGTGCCACAGTTGACAGCGGTGCTGCTGGTGCTGCTGTTTCTGCTGCTGGCGTACTATTCGATGGCTGCATATTAGATACTTTATCGAGGTCTCGCAATGCTGCGAGATGTTGAACAACAGCTGCTTCTGAGGGAGTCCAGAATCCGCTGCAGTCTTCAAAATGGTACCTGTGCAAATCAAAAGCGTACAAACAGGGAGTAGCAGAGATGCACATTAAGTAGATTAGCAGTTCACAAATTATACGTGTCGAAACCGCCAACATTCATTGAAGTTTGAATTGGGACACACGCACCAGTCACAATGTTCCACAGTCCGCTCTCCTGGAGCTTTAGCTCGCAGCCACGTGTAGGTTGGGTGAAACACCAAAGGTTCCAGGCGGGCCTCACGAGAACCTATATGAGGATGTATACGATGATTGCCTGGCCTTGATGAGGTGATGCTGCCGTGGGCACTGTCGTACCCAAGGCTTTTGTCACTGGTGCTTTCGTTACTTCCTCTGCTGCTGCCACTCGTGCTCCTCGGACCACTACTTTTGCTGTTACAACTAATGTTGCCATTGGTTTTTATCTTTTTATCGTTGCCACTCCTCTGATTGCTGCTTTCGGTGGCATCAGCAACAAGAGACGCGCCAAGAGCAAGCTGAGCAAGCACGAGTGTCAAGTTGCTGGTCCTAGTAGCAGTATTTTGTGTAGGATCTTTAAGCCCCGTTTTGAGGTTGGAGTTCTCACTGCTCTTGTGAACATTGCTTCTGATGTGGCTCATGCTTTCATTCTTACTGACGGTCGTTAACACGCCATGTCGTTTGCCTTTAGCTCGATTGAGACATACATGGCTGCAGAAGCGACCGCTACCGTAAATCACATCTGGCACTGTGCAACATATTTCGCAAGCTCTCAACTTTCCACCATTCTTCACTGAGTCAGAAGTTGATGAGGCACTTGCTGTACCGTTTGTAATTTGAGCAGATAAAGTTGATGCGTCAGTCTTGCGTGCAACCATGCAATTGGTCTCATCGATGTCATTGTAATTGCTGCCACTTTCATCGCAGTTGCTTGACGCTGATGCTTCTTTGCACATTAGCATACACTTAGAGGCTGTTTCATCGTCGCCCTTCAGAAGTTGACGCAGCGCTTTACCTCTCCCAATAGCACGCCACGTAGCCTGAAAGAGTTATATGGCGAGCATGAAAAGAAATGCAATGTACGCATCATTTCCATAGCGTCACGAAGATATAGAATTAAGTAACGAAGATCAGAACAGAAGAGAAGCGAATGATTGATAGGGCTTGATTTGACGACAGCAAATTACCTGGGATTCAAAGTCGGCATGCTTAGCGTTGGTTTTGAATCGAGCAGCGCTACCAATGTACTCGCCGCTCAGCCCCTCAACCGTAAAACCACGCAACGATTTCACTTTGACGGCGGCTGGCGCTTCTGATCCTCCCGCTTTCTTGCGGAGGTGTTTACGCGCAATGTGACCTGCTAAAGCATTTCGCACTTGCGTGGACACGGCAGCCAGCGTTCCAGCTGAAGTATCTGCAGTACTAGCAGCATCGTCAGCGGGAGTGCAGGCATATTTTGACTTGTCGCTTGTTTTGTTCTTTTCGTTGATTGCATTGCCAATAATGCCACGTAAAAACAAATACCCGTCTTTGTCGTAACGCCGCCAGAGCTCTACTGCATTCGCTAACGCGAAAGCCACCTCGCTCGTCAGTAGTGGAGATAGCAGACTTTTGCTATCAGGCATATGGTCACTATTGGAACCCTCAGCAGCGCAATTGCCTGCGGCAAAGGCACTGGCTTCCCACTCCTTCACTGCGCGAGCAGCAGCAAGATCCCATAACAACCCCGTAGAGTCTAGCATGGGGTCAGTGGCTGGTAGGGTGCTAGCTATAGCTTCCAGCTCGGAGTGTCCATTTATGTTGCTTGGCACTTCTACGGAAGAAAGCTTTGCTGCTTTCTGGCCATTGTTTCGAGGACTTCCTGGAGTGGACTCGCCTGGCCGTTTCTTTCGGCCAAAAGCTGTGGATGACGTAGAGGCAACGTTAGAAGCTACCGGCTGGGAGTGTAGCGGAGGCTTAGGAGATGTAAATGTGCCTTTATGGAGCAGTTGCCAGTGCCTCCGAGCTGTCGATTGGCTACTAGCCGTTGAAGTTGCAACTCGTGCAGCTGTAGCAAGCACCTCGTTGGAGTGGAGCGACGGAGACGGCGTGGGCAAAGGCAATACAGGCACAGCAATGCGGCGAACTGGCGTATCTTTGTCCTTCGCTCGCCGCAAAAGCCATTCTCGAATAGCAACATTGCTCACCTATAATTTGCAGGATTACATAGGTAAGATTGCGGTCGGCCGTAGCATAAACACTGGTGGTCATCTACATCATTAGGATACTTCTCGTAAACAAGAGAAGCGTTAAAATCTTGTTAGGCATGTCGATATCTAGTGTACCTCTGTGGCAAGATCACTCTTCTCCAAAGATGCGCTCATTTACAATGAATCAGCCTTCCAAGTAGCTCGCCTGTTTAATTCCTAGATCGGGATAGATGTGGAGTTTGTAGTCCTAGCGTTTCACTTCTCGAGAGAGAGTGTGTATTAATAAAAGCACGATGATGTAATTATATCTAAGGTATAATACCAACAGTTCTACCGAGCCTGCTGCAGACAATACAAAATACTTGGCTCTAGATAGCTCGCTGAAAGCACTCCTGAAGTCTACTCGACGCCCCGGCCCCGACGAGTGAGTGTAACAAGTAACAAGCCTACGGCTGCTGAAGGCTGAAGGCCCGTAAAAAGGAGTCAACCCATCCCAACCAGCACCCACTACTTTCTATCTGGGTATACTCCTAATATTGTACTTCGAACAATGCCGCACTTTCTCGCTCTGCTTCACCGTTTCTTTCGACGTCGTTCATTGTTGATCATTGATGTGTGCGGGCGAACTCATGGATGCGTAGGCAACGAAGCCGCGCGCGTAGAGGTCGAGGCATCATACCAGGCCAGGTTCAATCATTTATTGTGACTACCATTATTTAAGAGCCTAGCTAGATCGATAAGGATTGAGGTGAATCATTAAAAGGCCGCCGACAGGCAAATCACTCAAATGTCTAGTCATGTTGTCACTGACGTGCATGACACAATATCAAAGACTCCCGACGATACCGGCGATGAGAATGTTCTTGATCCTGAAGAAGAACAGCTGGGTATCACTGGCGCTGCCTTGACGAACACTGTGAGCAATACTAGCACCAAGGATGATGACGATGCTACACGTGTCGATGGCACCAAAGTCAATGACAGCGCTGCTGAAAGTACGGAGACAAACAACAGTGATCCCAAGGAAGCAAAAACCGCGAAGGTGACCAGTCCAACCAGTGGTGCAGCGTGGGGCTCAGTAGCAGTGATGGCCAAAGCTAATACCACGGTTGTGTCGCCTCAGAAAGTGCAGGATAATGCTGAGAAAAACGACAACACCAACGACATCGCCACGAGTGCTGCAGAGGACGACGCTAGCACTGAAACTACTACGCTAGAGGGAATATTGCCTACTGATGCGGTAGGCCTTGTTTGGAAGCGGCTTCGTTCGTTTGCGCAGGCTGAAGGAGAGACTGGCGCGCGATCGCTCTTTCAACGCTTCGATGCTGACCGCAGCGGCATATTAGACCCGAAAGAGTTCAAGGCTGCGCTTGCACATGTGGGCTTAGCTGGCGCGTCGAATAAGGTAGTGGAGATTGTAATGAAGGCAGCGTCACAGAGAGATGGTGCGAAAGGTTCAAAGAAGGTGCTCGATTATGCTTCGTTTGCTGTGGCGCTACATGGAGGCCTAGAAAATACGGAGCAACCAAATACTAGCACAAATGCAATCGCTGCGGACGAACCCGCACTTCGTCAAGGAAGGGCTACCAATGAGGCAGTGTCAAGTGCCAAGCCGCCTGTATCAGCCGATGCTGTGACTGAAGCAGCAGAAGTGTCAGTTGACAATGTGGCAAAACCTATTGATATTGTGGCTACTACGCAGTCAGAAGAGAGTGTTGACGGTGAGCTTGCGGGCCCACGTGCGGCCAATGAGGGTGCGGTGAATGACCCGCTGCCTGAAATACAGGGAGCTATTGCAGCTGAAAATGGCGCGGAGACCCAAGCCAATGAAGATGGCGAAACAACAGCAACTTCGGCACTAGAAGGAGGAGCTGGCGTGCAGCTCGAAGGCATGGCTCCTGATGACGCAGTCAAAGTAGTGTGGGAGAAGCTGCAGGCTTTGATCGACGGCGGCAACCATGGCAATGCGCTCGAGCTTTTTCAAACCTTCGACGCCGACAAGAGTGGCACTTTGGACACCAAAGAGTTCAAAGCGGCGCTGGCGGCTGTCGGTCTCCCTGGCGCAAGCAACAAGGTGGCCACGCAAGTCATGAAGGCCGCCTCGAGTGGGGAGCACGCAAAAGGCACAAAGAAGTTGCTGTACTACGACGATTTCTTGAATGCACTCAATTCCAGGAAAAGTCTATCCGAAATCAAGTCTCCCACTTCACAAGGTGTCGCTGGTGTTGAATCTCAAGCCGAAGGTAGTAACAAAATCGATCTCCAAGATCGTAGTCTACGAGCTGAATCTAATGAAACTGAAGAAGTGCCTGCGAAAGATTGCACTGAGAAGCTGCTTTGTCGACAAGAACAGGACATGCAGGAAACACTTATGACTACAGCAGAGGAAAAACCTGATGGACCTGATGCTAAGGAGTTGCCTTCTGATCCAGCTCAAGGCTTGGAGGTACCGGCGGAAGTCAGAACAGAGCAGAAACCTGACGAGGCGAAGGTTAAGGAGCAGCCTTCTACTCCAGATCACGGCACACAGGAGCCAACCGTGGCTACAATAGAGGAGACTAAAGGGCCTGGTGTAACGGTGCCGACTTCGTCTAATGCAGAGCAAGGCTTGGAGGTACCGGCGGAAATCAGAACAGAGCAGAAACCTGACGAGGCGAAGGTTAAGGAGCAGCCTTCTAGTCTAAATCAAGACACGCACGAGCCACCTTTGGCTACAATAGAGGAGACTAAAGGGCCTGGTGTAACGGTGCCGACTTCGTCTAATGCAGAGCAAGGCTTGGAGGTACCGGCGGAAGTCAGAACAGAGGTTTTGAATGATGGGATTGATGAATCTGCTACGGGGACAACGGGAGAGAAAGTCATAGAATCCGACACGGGAGCTACTAAAAGCCCCACTGAAGAAGAGGAGGACGAGGACATCTTTGGAATATTTTCACCCGCGCCAAAAGACGCAGCACAAAGGCCTGCACTCTTTGCTGGTTCACCGTCTCGAGAGGAGTTGCCTAATTCACTCGCAGATTTGTCTCTGGTTTCTCCTCCTGCTATCGTTAAGCAATTAGCACCTTTTGAATCTGCAGAGAAAGATGACGTTCCTGCTGAGACGACTGCACCTGCACCAGTGAACTTGTCGCCACCACAAACGTCAGAATTGCCATCTCAGGAGAGCACCGGTTTTATCAAAACCACTCCGAGCCCTCCACTTAAAGCAAAGCCGAAAACTGGGTTGAGTATCATGCGCAGCGCGTTTGCCGAATTGGTTCAGCGAGGCGATGACTCGCCAGCGTCTGCTGGTATGGCATCACCCTTGTCCTCGCCCACCGGGCACCGCTCATCATCAGTGCCTCATCATCCACCCTCACCACATCACCCGTCGCCTTCAACACACCGTGCACATGGTGCGAATACAGGAGATGCCGCGACCGAAGCTCTTGGCTCTCCTTTGGGAGATCTAGCACCGCCTTCATCGCAAGCCCCTGCAGAGGACATTACTTCACAAAGTGAAGCAAGCAGGAGCTCGACTGCACCAATGGTCGCTGCGGAAGCACCAACAGCTACGGTTGGGGAGGCAGCGGTGGCGGCAGCAGCAGTGCCAGACGCCCAACCTCCGGTATCGCCACCTCTGAGCCCTTCGAAAGGCCCCGCGAGCCCTGCCTGGGGCCGCGTAGCGTCGCCTACCAAGAAGAACTCAACCAGCGGCATCTCCCCGTCGCAGTCACCGCTGTCTTCGCCGCGTGGCCTGGCAACAGCTACATCGCCGACTCGTTCTCCGGTGAAGTCCGCCCACGTTGCTACCAATCCTAGTGGTACTGCAGGCACTGCATCGGCTGCTGCCAGCGTGGTGGCTGCGTTCAAAACAGCAAGTGTTGCCAAGTCACCAGCAACAGAAAGTAATTCTACAGAATCATCAGCCTCCTCTTCGCCAGCCAAGAAACTCCCTGCGGTGAAAAGTGGTGGTGTTGCAGCGCGTTGGGCTGCCGCGCGGAAGGCAGCTGAGGAAGAACGCGCTGCAGAAGAAGCAGCTGTCAATGCTGCGAAAGCTGCTGAGGTACATGCATGCTGAAGAGGAAGGGAAATTAATAAAGCATGCCTGAATTATAGTTGACTGTTTCAACTGTATTGTGTTGACTTCTTAAACATGAGAGCCCCGCTATGCTTTTTTTCGCTTCTGTCAACAGGTTGTGGAGTTAGCGCGGAAAGCAAAATTTGCCGCAGAAGCTACTGCGCGCGCTCGCGTCGAAGAGGAATCTCGCCAGAAGGCACAGCGCGAAGCGGAGGCTCAGGTATTTCTGTTTCGGCCTGCACGTAGGTTTCTAAGGAATGCCATGATTAGATCCCCTTTTTCAACTCCTCCGACTGCGCTGTACATTAGTTATCAACGTTGACTTACACTTTTTGCTTTCATCGAATGCGTTCAAATGCTTAAGTTACATTTTTATGTCTGCACGTTTCTTTCTCTGTCACTTTCCCAGGCCAGCCGCAAGGCCATGCTCGAGCAAGCCACCAGTCAGCGCAAAGCTACCGAAGAGGCCGAAGCTCGGCGCATGGCTGAAGCAGCCGGAATTGCCAAGCGCGCAGCTGCAGAAGAACGCGCGAGCTTAGTGAAAGCTGGGAAAGAAGACGCCGCGAAGCGCCAAGCTGTGCAGGACGCAGCTGAAAAAGAGGAGGAGGAGGACGAGGAGAAGGAGAAAGAGGCTGCGGTGAATTCTACTGCTGGTACTGCTGTTGCACCTTTTGGCGACAATGCAATTGTCACATCTACTGCGCTGTCTGCTGGAGATGTAGTCACAGCTGCTGAAAATCAGGTTGGTAATAGGAATACTAACCTTGGAAATATTGTTTGTATTTCGGTACGGAAATGAAACGTAAATTTTATTTAATACTGCCTGACAATTGTTCGTTTGTTGCAGGTAAAAGTTACCAATATTGCAACAACAGAGGTTGCAAAGGAGGAAGTTGAACCTGAGATTGAAGTTGTTACACTTGCGCCGACGATATCTTCTGCTGAAGCGCTTACTCCACAAGACGTGACTTCTTTAAGTACACCAGTAGCCATTGTGACTGAAACAAACGGCGCGATTGCTGAGGGAGAAGCAAACGCGGGCACCGAAGAAGAGCCAACAGCTGGCCTACCTGACGAAGCAAAGGCTCGTGATGTTGAAAACGAGTCCATGAAAGCTCCAAACACAGCAAGTGTCACTTCAAATGCAGAAGTTGACAGTAATCTCAATGATGCTACTGCAGGAGACATTAGCGACACTACGACGGCATCATCTCGTCAAGAATGTTCTGGTACTGAATTACATGCTGCGCCTGAAACCACAGAAACAACGAATACTCCTGCTGGTACTGCTATTTCGGAATCAGTCCATGTGGAGGAGCAAAAGGATGATGGTAGCGCAGAGATTCCGTCAGAATCAGTGATGACTGAATCTGAGGCTGAAGAAAGGCTTGTATATCCTGAGCATGCTGGAATTGAAGGAGGGGAGATTGTGGAGCCGCCAACATCAGTGGTTGGCACAGCGGCTACGACAAATTTACCTGCGCTTGATGCAGCTGTGGCTGAGGCCGAGGTTGAGGTCGAAGTTGCCACAGGAGAAGCTGAGACTAAGGCATTTGAGATTAGAGAAGTGGGTACAGACGAATTCGCTGAGGCAAACGTCGAAGAGACGACTGCAGCAGCTGTGGAGACAACGGACAGAGCTGCTGGTATTGGCGAAGTCTCAGAAGCAGCCACGGAAATATCAGTAAGAACGGCTGAGGTTGTCGAAGTGGCCAGTCGTGCTCGGTCCACATCTTTGCCTGCGCCGCCAACTCCACCAAGAGGAAAGCGGCGAGGATCTCTTGACCTCGGGGCACCGCCGCCTAATTTCGTGCCGCCATTACCGAAGATCGTAACCGATAATTCTACCACCATTACAGGCACCATACAAGAGGATGACAACAGTAACGAAACCCCGAGCGTAAGAGACCTTCTAGCGCTTTCCCCGGCCTCGTTGGCCAAAAAAGCCTCCTCAAATGGTGGCGTCACTATCACGGAAGTGATGGAAGCACTCACTGGGAGCGCATTCTTGAAGTTGGACTTGAGAGCGCGTTTGGCCGTGCTGTCTCCATTGCCACCCTCTGCATTTGCTCTGGATCCAGCGCTTTCCCATAACAATAAGGATAGTGCTCCGTCGTCAGCAGATTTACCGTTGGGAAAATCATTATCGGCAGAACTTCAAAGAGGTATACTGCTTGCTGATCAAGCAAGCTTGCTCTTGGCGCTACCGCTGCCGATCGACCGTGCTGCGTGCCTTCTGGGCTTGACCACCTCTGCCGCTGCTGCATTGGCGCTCGAATTCAGGCTGCGCGGCGATTACACGGTCGGTTTTACGCATACTTGTCTTGTGCATTGAACTAGCATTTGGTTCACAGTGTTTGCGTGATTATTTCATTTGTTTTATGTTGCATTTTGAGTTATGTGCTACATCCTGTGGACTTTTGGTTTCGCGTTTCTCCAGGGGGTGGTGCCTTTACTTGGTTGTTCTGCAGCAACAGCAGTCGTGGCAGAAATCAACAGCGATTGTGACCTTTTCCGCGCGCTCTTACCGGGGTCGATTTGCCAGACACTTCCCAAAGACACAGGCAATGCAATGACCAGTGTAGGGTTAAAAATGTTACATCATTCCATAGTGAGAGGATCTCTCAGAGGTTGAGTAGTTATGATTTATCTGATGCCTTTAGATTCCATGCACACTTTGTCACAACCTCGTTCTCTTTTTTATTTGTTTTTTTTTCGTATACGTGCATTACAGGAGCGCGATTGTTCGCTTGTCGTGGCCCCAGCGACCTTGCTGCATTGCTGTTAGCTTTACCCGCTGCTGCTGGTACCGATATATTCGCTGAACTCGTTCGCCGTGACAGCCAAGTTGTGAGAATCATGGGTGAGAGCCAGAACCGAAGCAGCGGCAGCAGCAGCAAGAGCGAAGATTGTGGATGTGCTGTTGCTGTTGCTGTCTTGAGTTGTGCTATTAGGGTTGATCCTTCTCGTGCTGGCGCTTTGGTTACTGCCGTGCCATCCTCAGGCTGCCGTGGATCACCTCAACGAGCTAATATCTTGATGGCGGCCTTAACAGCTATGAATATGTCCTCTGAGGATGAAAGCACTACCACTGCTACAAAGACTGATCCAAAAACCGTTTTCGTGTCCGCCAATCGCTTGGCAAATGACGAAGTGGCAGAAACAGCGCCGTTGATCACCCGAAAAGACGCAATAGCTGCCTTTTTACCTGAAGAAGACCGTGCAGCTTTCGTGGCTTTGTGCGAAGCAAATTCTTTGAATGAACCTGCTGACTCAACGCCGACGTTATTGACAAACGATGACCAAACCAACCGCCACAAGTCCAGTGGTGAGAAAAGGAAACCAAGGGGCTTGTCATTACTCGATGACTCACTTGAAAACACTGAAGCTGCGGCACATTTACGCGCGCGTTTAGCGAAAACAGACGGACTTCGCAGGGCTGCACAAGAGGCCGTGAATGGTCTCTTATCGGCCGGCGGAGGATTCGTATGTGGTCCTACTGGTACATGGCATCAACTCGCAGCAAACGCGAGAGCTATTGGAAGAGTGGCAGAAGAAGTACGCGCGCAACATGTATTGGCGCCTGGCAATCTCACTTGCGCAGCGGTTGCTGTGTCTGGTTCCGTGGTTGCATGGCGCTTTCAAGTAATGCCTACTACTGCTCTCGATCGCAGTCCAACTGATGACCTCCATGTAGATAACGTGAAGGATTCCAGTGCTAATGAGGTAACAGTGCCAATCGAGTGGGTGCCCACTCGCATAAGGTCTTATGACAGAGAGGAGCCTCTGAGTAACACGACTATTTGCAGCAGCATCAGTGAGAGCACCAGCAGGGACGGTGAAGGGGGTGTTAGTGATGATAACAGCGACGTTGCAAAGAGCAAGGCATTTTTTGGTGGAGGTAACGACGACTACCTGCACGGTGACGAACCTTCACTTGACGACTTGTTCGACGATGACGAAGACAACGACGAGGATGCAGTGGTGACGTCACGTGCGCACAATCGGCGAGGCCAATCTGGGATCCGGTCTTCGTTGGAGCTTGATGGAGACCGCAACGATGGACGCGAAGGATTAGATGCGGTAACGTGATACATTGTTATTAGGATATTCTGAGTAGACTTGACTGAAAGTGTTGTGACGTTCTTCCTTCGCTGCCTATACTCTGCCCCACGTCTCAATCTTATCTGATTCGCACTTAAAGAGATGCGGATGCAATTTACTGTGAACGTGCAATTGTGTGTTACCCCTTCTTTACATCTATATACCCGTTTTGTGGACACATAGGTGGACTGGCGGTTTCGGCGAGAAGATTCCGATGACGAAGCAGAAGACCACGCCAACCAATCAGCACCCTCAGAACTTTCGCTAGGGGCGATTTCAAGCAATGACAATAGCAGCAGAAGCAGAGGAAGTGAAGGAGTAGAAGCTTGGGGGGCATGGGAAGAAGACCCGACATCACCCTTGGATGATAACGACGATGATGTTGACTCACCAACTGCTCATGAAAGCGAAGAAGAAGGACGAGAAGGAGGTAAAGCCAGCAGCTCATTGATAATGGCAGCAGCAGCACCGCGGCGACCACCGACAGAACCTCCCGAGTCGCGGCCCATCGGCAAGTTAGCTGCTGCTTTTGCGGCTGTTAGTAATGACCAAGACGACGACTACGACGACACTTCAGCAGCAGCATCGTCGAACAACACGGACCTGGAAGACAATGCTGGCGATGATACGACATCCGCAACTTCCAATGCAGGCGAAAAGAGTGGCAACAAGGTCATCAGCAGCAACGGAGAAAATTGTGAGGAGGAGTCGGCTGGGAATACTCGCGTGTTTGCAGAAGCGTTGCTTGGTATAGAGCTTGAAAAGGACTGGGTTGAAGGCCTCTCGACCATTGACGAAGGGTGAGTACATGTAAACGCTGTCGATACGTCTTAATTTTCATTTTTGTTCAATAACTTGCAACGACTGTTTGTGTTGTTTTTTTTCTTCATGAGGCTATCTTTTGTAAGGTTCACAGTACAGAACATACCCGTTATTACGCAACGAATCTAATTTGTACTTTCATTCAAACCTTTTCTAATATATGTTTTTCTTTCTACCGAGCAGGGATGACGACGACGATAACGTCGAGCAGTCTAGTCCTCCTTCGAGCTCAGAACCAGCAGTAGGAGGAGAGACATCAGAAGTGGCAGCAGAAGCAGCAGCGGAAGCCGCGGCTGCAGGATTTGAGGCAGCTCTGGCCTCTCGTACCCACCTGTCGCCTGTCAATTTGGCAGCTGCAGCCGAATCAAGTGTAGTCGAAAGCACAGTGCCATCATCACCTGATTCACCGCCAAGAAGACTCCTTGGCCAGGCCTTGAAATTTAGCCCTTCTCACGACCCTCATACTCCGACTGCTTATCTTACTAGTACT
>Ga0307930_1001920_pt1 | contig 16169 bp, 12 predicted proteins | sample OrgLakmetageno46_FD_203161 | JGI IMG/M metagenome (GOLD analysis project Ga0307930, IMG submission 203161) | Saline water microbial communities from Organic Lake, Antarctica - #46 | ecosystem: Environmental > Aquatic > Non-marine Saline and Alkaline > Saline | place: Antarctica: Organic Lake...
CTTGCAGCACATACACCAAGGCACTATTTTAACATGTTCGCAGAAGGCCCGAAATGTAACACTCTGTGTGTGCTTAGAATATCACCACGAAGCCAAATTCCTTTGTTTACTTCGATAACTCGCACTATCTGCACACGGGGTGTGTCTTTGAGTTAATAAGGACTACACATACATCGATGCATCCTAAATCGGCCATAATAAAACAAATCCCCCTGTAGAGGAGCTTAACTGGGCTTTATATGCTCTAGTGTGGTACTAAAAAATGCACGACGGCGGAAGCCTTCGTCCAGTTCGTCCACTCCACTACTCCACTCCTTATTCGTCAGGTGCTAATTGCTTTGCTCGGAATTGAATTGGCCTCCAACCCACGCCAAAATCTCCTGAACTGAACTTAACTGGAGGTGCGTTAACTAGGGAGGCTGGAGAGGGGCGCCACCCGTAATCTCCACGTCATCCATTAGCCCCCCCCTGTGCTTGATCCGTTGATATCGATTTATTTCTGAATCAACCCACTGAGGAATAACTACTTCATCCCCCTTAGACTCCTCAGTGGAGTTCATTGGTGTCTAGTGGCTATATCTATATCACGAAATGTTACTTAGGGCCGTGAAACGTGTACAATTATTTGCTGATAATTACAAAAAAATAAGAACGATTTTAGTCGTATGGAACAATTTATAAAAGATCTCACGCAGCTATGTCATCCACTCACTCACTCACTGAAACTTCAAGCCAACAAGCTCCTTGATCATGTTCGGTATTACCGCAAGTGCAAAAACTGGGTTATTCTGGACCCATTCGCTTGGATTGAATTCGAAGATTGACACTGAAGTCGCCGTTACATTTGCTATATATTCTACGCGATGCCAAGTCCAGCATGGTACGAACAACACATCGCCAGGTGTTGTCACGACTTCATATCGTGGAACGTGATGTAAAGCTTTCGGGTTCAAAGGGTCTAAATTGGAATAGAAATATGCCCGGCCGTCTGGGGAAACTGTTGGCTTCAGGAGGCGAGAATGCTCTGGAGACACAAGAGTCCACTTTTTGGACCCAAGAGTCTGAAACACCAAGTTCGCTATGGGCTCAGAATGCAAATCCGTACGTGTAGTTGCACTCAATGCTGATGATTGTCCTCGGGATATGAAAACGGGAGCCGTTATAAAAAGCCCAAGTTGTTTCCAGCGATTGACTCTTCCAGGTGTAAAGACTGCCCCGAGCCAATGACTGTTCTCATCAATTAAGCTATGAAGAATTGTTGGCGAAGCTTCCACAATTTTCTGCGTACCAATCTTTTCAGTGCCTCCCCGAGTGATGTTTTGGACAATGTCGCCAAGGGGAGCACGCGAGTCTGGAACCACCATGTTGGGAAGCCTAGCGTCGGTAAAATAATCGACAGCTATTTCAGAAAGCGGCGGTGATAAAATGGCTTTGAGACTAAAAGCTTCATTAGAAGACAGCCCAGATACTATGAAAGGTTTTGATATGTCAGCTGACGACAATTCACCTAGGGAGGTGAAGCGAGGAATTGGAACGATGTCGCCACTAGCGGATGTCGCAACCCATCTACGGAAGATGTTATTCTCCAGGACATTAGCTTGAGAATAGATAATTGTTGGGAGCGGCAGGCTTCGAGAAATTTGAATGAAAATCCATTGAGCATCGTCATAGATTAGGGCCCCGGCTGCTACCACTACTAGGGTTGCCTTGAAGACGGTCGAAAAGCTAGTCATGCCCATTTTTTGTTCATCGAATATTTACGAGTCCATGCAAGTACATGGGTCCATCGTCCATCAAGAATCTAGCTAGAGTCATAACGTCATAATACTGTAGGTGCCAGCTCTTACCCTTGATAACAACATCATCGACATCGCGACGTCACCAAACACCAATCAACGGAGAAAGAATTCTCGAAAAGAAGCGTCGTGGGTCGTGGCAATCACTACTTTCGTATCGTTGAAAAATGAGGATGTGACATGACTTCAGGATTCTGTAAACTCTGGAATGAAGCGTGAGTGCTGTTGGGCATTGAGCTAAGTGCTGATCACTTTCATTTGGGTGGTGACTTGAATTTTGTAAGGTTCATCTCAGTGGCATCGTGTATTCACTTTATAATCTAAACAAAGGAAATCCCATGCGAAGCAAGAGAATCTTTATGTTATCTGCGAAATCGTGGACTAAGACGGGCATAAAAGGATAGATAAGAGGATTATCCGTAAAGGATTTGGCTACACAAAAGATAAAATCCTCACGATCTTTGAGCTGAACCGTAATCGAGGGCTAGAGTATACATTATGCCTCCACGGCGCCGTCCTCGAAAATGTGGGAGGTCGACACGCGAGGCTAAAATCCGGCGCCCGCCTCCCACGGCGCCTGCCAGTAACACGGGAGTTCAAACGGCAGCTGTGGCGACTACCTCGCAAGAAACAGTTTCTTCCGAGCGAGCACGTCCTGAATTCGAGGTATAGTAAACTGTGAGCTCTTACTTTGGAACTGAATAGTTTTACAGGCAACACTTTTGCGCTGTTAGCATGAGTATTTTTTTGTCGCAGAGTGTAAAGCCCCTCGTGATATTCTCGCTACGAATGCATTGCAACTGATTTCTATTTTTTTTGTTGTTGTGTTTATGCGCCCCAGCTTCTGAGGCACGAGACTCTAGACCAACGTTTAAATCGCGAGCGTGCGGAAGCTGAGACGCGCGGGGCCCTCATCGAAATCATCGACGAGGAGGAGGAGGAGGAGGAGGATAATGACACTAGCGATGTCACCGGCCCAAATTCAAAGCGCCAAAAGAACCAACACAGCGTGGCTAAGCCATCTAGCAATGATCAGAGCAACAACCATCGTCGCTCAGTAAGGTGTCACTCAGAGTTGCCTCTGCTTCTTCTTAAAAAAACAACAGATTCTTTCTTGAGGAAAAAAGTAATCTCTCCTCTCATTCAAAAGTATACTTTTGTGCTTGGTCTTGAAGTAGTCAGAGCCAAAAACCTGGCGAACGCGCAGCCCTGAAATCTAGACTCGATAAACTTGGTGAAAATATGAAGGCGATGCGGGACTCGTTGGAGAAAACGATGGAGGACCTCAGGCAGAGAGCCGCGGGCACGGTTGGAGCAGCAAGGGCGCCGCGAAACGACGCCGCGAAACGCAGGCAGTCGTACTACAACAAATCATTACACCAGTGCAGCAGCAGCTGGGACAAGTCTACATCCCTCAAACGGTGCGCGCGACAGCCAACGACCTGCAGACGCCACGGCGCGGTATTCGTATTCGAGGCCGTATTCATCGTATTATTCGCATTCGTCATCGTCGTCGTATTCGGGACCGCACTCACCGTATGCTTCACATTCGTCATCGGATTCGCGACCGCCGCCTTCACGGCCGCAATCATCGCCATTATCTGCATGGCCGCACGCATCGACGTCGTCTTCTACACTACCGCAATCATCGCAATCATCTGCATGGCCACATGCACCATTCGTCTCGTCGAGGGTGTTGCCAGCATCGGCGTATGCGGCAGCTGCAGACGCTGCCGCACGCCAAAATTCACTCCTTGGTATAGTTCCGCTGACAGACGCTGAAATTAGGAGGTTGCCCTATTCGTCTCCATATTATCGCCCGCCTTCATCGTCATCATCGTATTCACGGCCGTCGTTACCGCCATCATTACCGCCGTCATTACCGCCGTCATTGCCGCCACTGACGTCATCTTGGTCTTGGTCACCAACCGAAAGCGTGCTGAACAGCGCGCAAGACCACACGCACGTGAGCAGGAGCTCAGCGTTGCGTCTTTCGCACGCGAGGACATCCCAGCCTGGTGTATCCCTCGAGGATGAATCTATCTGGTACGAAATGATGGAACAACGGCATCTTGAATACATGATTAATGAGATCCACGGCTTTGATTATCGCGATTGGTGATCGAGTATCGGAGACGTAAGTCTTCGTGGAAAATTTCTTTCGAGATGATCTAGCCCTAGCTGTTGTTCACGGATGACGGAAATTTAGAAAGGATAATACTTTAGAGCACTCCAGCATTACGCATTACCGAGGGATTCGAAGAATGGGCCAACTTTCGTATTAGACCGCCATCATAACTTTCACGACCACAGAGGCAAGTGTGAGCTGTGAGTTTGCGTAGTATTCTGGATTCCAATGGATTCAAAGTCACAAACTTCATTCGGGGTTACGATTCCCCTTTCCGCGGAATTCCCGCGCGAGGGCTAAAAAATCACTTCACACTTCACGTCACTTCACGTGGTATTTGCGCAGTATTTCCACGGTATTTCCACATTTCACGGGTTAGTAGTCATAAAAACGCTGCCAAATCCCCGTCGTGGAAATCACGTCTGAGTGGTGAAAATTTGGAATTTCCCACGGGAATCCGGAGTCCTAACATTGAATATGTTTCTATCTATTATCCATCAGCTGTTAGCTGCTACTGCCAGTGGCGCTACCTTTCTCTCTCTAAATCTGATATGGCCTAATGGCCACGCTGGGGGCTGGGTCCCAAACCGACGATCTCACTACCATAAAAAAGAAGCGATTCCTCTTATTGGTTGTTCGTTATTGCTACTACCGAGCTTGCAAGAATTTTTGGAAATTCGAATTCCGCTTGTTTCAATATTTCCTTGCTCTTTGTTCTTGCCACTTCCACTTGCGACTTCAAATTTAATTCCCTTCACTTCAACTTCTTTTGAGACAGGCCCCGAAGGGCCGGAATTAGAAGACTAAGAGGTAGAGAAGAAAAGCAAAGCAGCGCAAACTAGACCTAGGAAGCTAATCAGGCGCACATGCCCGAGTGGCCATGGAAGTGATGATAGCGGTCCAAAGTGGCACGCTCCTCCATGCTCCTCTGAGAGAGTTGCTCAAAAGAAGAGTTTCCACCCGCAGAGGAGGGGACTACAACGAAGTCCCTGAGGCGATCCAGAAAAAGAGTCGCCCATCCCCGGGCAATTGCGTTCTTTTAACTACTGCAGTAACTATAAGTAAATGTATATGCATTCAGAAAGTAGAATGTTGGACGATGCCAAATGCCAAATGCACATATCCACTTGAATGGCCTCAGCATGGTCATTCATTTAGATGACTTACTTGGCTCTGGGTGTGATCTGAGATCTGGCTCATTGATTATAAATATATCAAAATCAATACCACATGTCTTTTGTGCGAGTTGAAGAAGCAAAATCGAATTAGACCTTATCAGGATTTTTATGTAGAGTTATAGCAATTAGCAAGGAAGGTGCATGTGCTTGATTGATAGGTTAAATAGGGAATGATATGTACAGTAAGAAGATATGCATTTGAATACAATTGCGCGTAAATTTCTGCGACTCTCTGCCATGTAGCATTCAAATTGAAGTTGAATCAGCAGTGCAGGTAGCATCGAGGCTTTCAGATTCCGTTGATGAAATCGCAGGAATTTCAACCGTAACGCGCCCGTGGTCACTCATGCCCGGACGCAAGGCATATCGGTCTACCAGCACTACCACGGCACAAGCCAAGGGGGCAAACAGGTCGCCATTGCTGAGTTCAAAGGCGGCCCCAGCGAAAGCTGTGGAAAGAGCAGCGAGAAACGGCAGTTCCCACGCCAAACGATTCGAAGGCAGCGCAAATTTGCTCTCCCAAGCGCTAGCCATGGCGCACGCAGCCTCAGCGGCCTCCGTTGCCTGAGCTGCTTCAGATTCGCGACCATTGCTAAGAGAGCTGTGACTGACGGTTGCCTCGGGGGGCTGATGGAGGCTGCGCTTCAGCCGTCGCTTGCGCTCGAAATGCGCGTGAGCGATCGTGCGGACGCGCGCTGCAGCAGCGACTTCAGCGTTGGCAACTTCAACTTCAGGGCTGGTACTTTGCGCCAATTCAGCTACAGCAGCTAGTAACGCAAGCATAGAGACGGCAAGAACTGCGACAGGCGCATTCCCTCCACTGAGCCCCAGGTTGCTACTGGTCTCACTCAAACCATGCAGGGCCTGGCCCACAGCATGCGTGGTCTCAAAGGGAGGCCCAAACCATGCAGGGTCAGACAGCAGTGGGTCAAGATACTGGCGACCTTTTATCACTTGCTTCGCCCATGGCGCCAGCACATGAGCCTGCAGCACTCCGTGCACTAAGGCGCAATTGGTCGCTGCGTTCAGGCCCTCGAGAAACACGGCGCCCACCTTCCAAAGCGGCGAGGTGGCGCGCCAGTCCCAAGGTGCAGGCAGTGCGTGGCATTCCAGCGCAGAATCCACCAGCTGCCGCTCTAGAGCCCCCTCTGATGGCTCAAGCCCCGGTTGCAGTGCCCATTTCTTTCGGTCATAAAATGCCGCGCTCAAACCGGCCGTGAAGCCGAGAATCAGCGCGGGCAAAGGATCGTGCCCGACACTAGTTCCATCGGAAACCTGAAGCGATACGTAGAGTATCAAAAATAAGCAAAGAAAGATTTAACGTCGAGATAGGATGCATTATGGACTTCAGTAGCAAATGAAAACGAGCTAACAGGTGTAGATGGCACGAGAATAAGCTGCTGCCATTGCTTACTCACCATCACATGCGCTGCGAGCATAAAAGCCAGCGTCTGAAGACCCGCCCAAAGATACAGCCCGTCGCGCCGAGCGGCCAACTTTTGCGGTATTGAAGTTTGCTTCTGTCCTGAACCAACGACGTTTTCTCGGGCAGTACGGATCTCCTCTTGCAAATATGAAGCAGCGTCGACTACTGCCGAGCGGGGCTTCTCCGATGCATCGTCGGCGTCGACGTCCAGTACTTCAAGGCGGCGTTCGCTGCACGAAACTACTGAGACACCAGGATGAACAATTCCGCGTACCCAGCGCCTCTTTTTGTGGTCAAACATAAATCCCATGGCCTTCAGAACTGCCTCCTGCTTTGGATTTGGAACCAGTGAAGGCGGCAAAGGTCGCTTCGAATCCTTGCCATCGTCATTCGATGCAAGCACATCTTGTACCACCAGTGAGCGTTGTGAATGACTGCCTGCAGAAATAAATCCAACAACTGACTTCGATGAGCACGCTGCTAGCGTGAGCGCAAGTAGCGGTTTCACCATCTCGCGAACAACTGTTAGTGCGTTTTTCTGATGGCACAAGGTCGGAAAAATATTTCGGTGCGTCGTCTGGCGGGTCTTTTGACAACAGTAGGCAAACAACGAGAATCTTCTTCAGCGCAAACCGAACCTTTTTTCGCAATCCTTCAAACCTACACAACCTCCATAGCTACTCTAGCTAGGTAGAGACCGAACAAAACCAACTACTTGCGTAGATTACTTAGCCAGCTATAGACTAAGCGCTCTTGTCTCGCGTGCTGCTATCGATTGACGGAGATTTCTTTAAGTTGATCCTATCGTATTACATCGTATCATACCTTGATCATTCTGTCTTTCTCGAGATATGCCTAGTATAGTTACACGCATCCTGACCTATGGGATTGTTTACGGAGTAAGCGCCACTTTCTTCTTTCCACTCGGCATTATTTATCTATTCGGCTATTTGTATAATCATGTCGGTGGTGGTCTATTCGGGGCAGGGGTCACCCTATTCGTAGCTTCAGTGTACGCATATCTGAATTATGGAGGACGCCCAGAGCGTAGAACAGGAAGGATTTGGCTTGCGTTGAATAAGCGGTGGACGATATCACACTGGTACTTTCCAGTGTCGCTTAAAGTATGGGACGGTACCAAGTGCACTCAAACACCGAGCGCCTCCCACAAGACCGCCCTACCGAAGTGCTTCATTCTCGCTTTACATCCACATGGACCATTTCCGGTATCGGCCAGCATCCTCATGCCTCAGCTGGCTCGCTTTGGAGAGACCCTTGGCGACCTTTTCTCCAACGTTCGCTTCGCAGCATCCTCAGCCGTGTTTTGGTTGCCGGGAGTGCGCGAGATGTACCTTTGGTTGGGTTGCGTTGAAGCCGGGCGCCGAACACTCACAACTTGCCTTGACACGGGCCACTCCGTTGCGATTTTACCGGGCGGCGAAGACGAGCAACTCATGGTGCGTGATAGCTACTTATTCGGCAACTTTTAAGTTATAAATTAAACGCAATGTTAATGTTAAATCTTTATGTTTTGCGTGCATTGTTCTTCTCAGGTGTGCCTAGAAAGCTCTCCATACGAAGACCTGGTTGTACCTCGGGATGGGCTTTTCCGCCTTGCTTTGACCACAGGCACGCCTATCATTCCTTCGTTCGCCTTCGGGGAGCGTAGATTGTATGAATCTTCTAATTTTATGCTGAAGATACGGCTTAATTGGGTCAAAAAGCATCGCATTGGAATCCCTGTTGCTTGGGGAAAGCATAAGATCTTTCCATTCGTGCCTCGGGGTTTCCCAATTACTATCGTTATGGGTAAACCCATCCCATTGCTGAAGTCATCCTCAGGAGACGACACCGCCAACATTGAGAAGTGTCGAAGGGACTATATGACAGCAGTTGAGGAGCTGTTTGAAGCACACAAAGGTTGCGACGAAGTCGCTCGGCACAAGAAAATCCGATGGGTAGCCAGGCCCAATTCAGGCAAGGCCGAATAGACAAAAGAAATGAGGAGCAATCGTGCTATGATCGAAGTGGCATAGTGTTATGGATGTAGTGGTACCTGCATCGGTGTACCACAACATCCGTAATATGTAACATAAGCCAGACTCGAATTTACCACCTTAGATCGAGACCAAGACTATTAGGAGGCCGAGTGGGTTTCCTCGGAAGGTCGGTGATAATAACACAACTAATATGGACTTCGTTAACTGTGCCGGATGGCCAATATGCGGAGGTGCTGATATACGGAGCTACTTTATATCTAGAGAGAGGAGCGAAAAAAAATGCCTTGTGTCCTCTCTCTTTATTCCCTCTTCGGGCGTGCTCAGTGATCGATATCCCCACACCTGAAAGCAATGATAAAAAAGACAGATACAATTACAGTTGGATTTTTATACTACAGCTAGTTGTTTAGCTATTTAAAATGTTATGAATCTGATTTCGGTCCCTTACCCTTGTTGACGTAAAGACGATACGTACATTTCACTGATGGTGCATTAATTTATCTCGTTTTTCGGAGGCGCCGCTCGAAACGCGAAAGGCCTTGACACAGGCCCCGAGGAGCCAGACATAGACGGCTAACTGGTAGAGATAAAAAGCAACGGAGAAAATTTAATAAGCTAATCAGGCACACATTCCCGAGTGGTCATGGATGTGTTGATAGCCCTCCAAAGTGACACGCTCCTCTGTGCTGCTCAAAAGAGGAGTGTCCGTCCGCGGAGGAGAGAACTCGAACTCGAACTAATACAAACCCAAATGACACAGAAGCCAATGCTGCGGGCAGAAGTGTACGCGCGTGCGTTGCGCGCAAGTCATAATCGTAAAGAGGATAGTGTGCAGAGGGCAGGAAGCATAATACTTCCCCCCCTCTGAAGTGGAAACTGTTCATGAAATAATTTTGAAACCGGACTTAAGTCGTTTCTGCGTCTGTTTCTGCATTGAAGAGAGCACGCCGTTGTTCGGTGGGACTACTACGAATTCTCTCAGGCGATCCAGAAGAAGAGCAACTCCTTCCCGAACAAGTATGTGGCCCCATCGGCGTGAAAGCTTCTGCCTGTAAGAGGCTCTTTGGCTTTCGCATTTGCCTGCTTGTCCTTGTCTCAGTCTTCGTCTGTCGTTGTGTTGAGAGCTGAGAGGCTGAAGAGAGCCGAGAGAGGAGTCCAAAACGATCAAAGATTTTTTCTGCAACGCTTCGAATCGATCAAAGCGTTCCTCCGTTTTTTGTTTTGCAGGTTTGCAGCTTGTGCTAGCTAGACTACAGTACTTACTTTGTAATATCAGCTGCCCAAACGCACGCTTAGATTGGTCTGACTACAAGAGCTAGAGAAATGAACTTGGAGCTATTGAATCCGGGGCACCAATTCGAAGTCCCAGCTCGACTAGATTGCGAGCTTCTACCGCCGGAATACCAGAACGATAATCTAATTTCACCCACGCCCACCACGATGAGCTTCAACCGTCGAGGTCACTATTTAGCCATGGGCTACTCTGATGGACGCGTGTTGATATTTGACTTCAACACTAGGCTCGGCAACGAGACAGAGGGTGCTGGTCTGGGCGTTGTCCCAGCACTGACGCTCAATGCGCATGAGGCTGAGGTAGTAGCCGTAAGCTGGACTCGTCGAGCGCGAGGCTTACTCACAGCTGGTCGAGATGGAGCAATACGTCTTTGGGATCTGACAGTTGTTTCTGATGAGTCTGAGGTGAATACTTAAGAATTGCCGCCTTAATTTCCATGTAGTTGTAGAAACCACAGCACAAACGGCAACCTTCCTAGTGATATCAACAACTTCTCAAACACATCAAAACCTCTTCAGGTTGCGGCTACCTTACGTACCCGATGCGTAGCCGAGGTGCAATTCAACGAGGCGTGTATCTTTGCGATGCTTCACCCACGCGATAATGTGGATGCACTATGTACTAATTATCGCCACCAATCCACTCATGATTGTGCTGAGGCTGCTTCTGGGACCGGCACCGCGCCCATCACGACGCCCGTGCGATGTGTGGTGCTTTTGAAGTCAGGAATCCTTATTCTCACCGATATCCAGTCGGGTTCTACTCACTCTATGGTCGGTAGCAGCACCGATGCAGCAAGTCTCAATACTGCGGTTTCGCCGGCGGCAAGCGTCAACGATAGTGGTAGTGACGTCAATGGCAACGCTGATACAAACCATCAATGCAGTAGTAGAGAAGCAGCTTTGGACGGTGCCGTGACTGCCGTGACCCTCGATACCAAGGGTTCCTGGATTTTTGTAGGAACCTCGAAAGGTAACGTGTATGCAGCAAAAATGCCTGCAAACGATCTATCAATGTCATGTTCTGCAACCACGAGAAGTGTACATGATGGTGGTCCGCAAATCAGCAAAGCATCCGATCCTGCAGTAAGTATTGATCCAGCCGTTGCCGCAGGAAGCGTCTTAAATGGTGATGCTTCAACGGATACCACAATGCCTATCGCTAAAAAGAACATCACTGCATCTCAAGTAAGATGGGTGCGCGTGGCTGCCCACCCACCATCAGCCTTGCTTGAGCTAAAATGTTCCAAAGATGGCAGATTCTTGGTTGCCAACTATGGCGACAAAACTCTTCGGCTGTTTGACGCGCCAGCATTGAGTGCAGCCGCCTCAAAGCAAATTGTGAACTGCGATGTTGACTCAAGAGCTGCTACAACAAGCTATGGTGATGCAAGTGTTGCCGAACTCAGCACGAGCGTTGGCTCGAATTTCAGTGAATCAAAGAAGTGTGAAAAAGTGCTAGTGCGGCCGCGGCTTTCTCTCCGAGATTTGGTGGAAAGTCGCGCGTGGGTTACTTGTGGGTTCAGTCATGACGGAGAAAGGATCGTTGGCGGCACACTTGAGAAGTCGTCTTACCACCTCTTTCACTGGGTAATTGCATCAGGACGCTATTCGAGTCCATATCACTAAACCTCACGCTTTTCCGCATTTTCAGACTGTTTCACAATGATCTCAAATGAAGTAATCTGTCTTTTCAGCCTATTTTATCAAAGCTACCCTTCCACAATGCTCATTCACATGTCTCGTGTACGATGCGTACAGGACACTGACAATGGTAACCTGGCTCGTCGGGTCAGCAGCGGTCCCGGCCGCCCTTTGTCGTGTCTTGCTTGGCACCCTGCTCGCAACTTTGCGGCCTGCGGGACGAGAAACGGCCCCGTGATGATTTGGGGCACAGACCTCAAATGGGAGGCTTTCGCACCGGACTTTGAGGTAAACTTATCTGAGTATTATATTTCTGCCATGTCATACAAAAACACAAGTGCTTAGATGTATATGCGTAGGTCAGTGAACAATGCGTCTCTCCTTACTTCAATAACGGTTAACCTAGCTTGTTCTCGCAAGTAATTGACACGATACAATGTGCATTGTTCACAGTTGATTGAAGAAAACGAAGAGTACTTCGAGAAGGAGGACGAATTTGATACAGTAATTTCTGAAGCCAAAGACGGCGAACCCAACAATGGTTATGCCGAAGGCACTCAAGGCTCATTAGGGGCTGCGAGCACGGAGCATCTGGGCCGGAAGAGCAGAAAAGATTATGCTGAAGAATCACTTGACAGCGAAAACGAAGACGTGGATGTTTGTGGAGTAAAGCGCTTGCCCGCATTTGCGTCTGACTCAGAAGATGAAAGCTCGGTCTTTTACGTGCGCTCGAGAGTGGGCTGTGCCGCTGACACCCATGCAAAGCAGCGGGCCCGAGTCATGGAACCATAGCACTTATTCGAATGGGTTTGCTTATATACCATGTACCGAAAGACTAAGTGCGCCTGAGAACTGAGGGGATATATCCTTGGTTTTATTCGTAGAGCATGGTGTTTTCGATGGCATAAACCAAAAAATAGTTGAATTCCCACTCCCACTTCAAATCCAAGCCCCTGTTTACTTTCTCTAGCTCTAGCTGCAGTGCATCGTAAGATATTAGTAGAATAGAAGAACAGCTCTGAACTCCATTTCGCGAATCACAAAATTGGTGTATAACAATATCAATGTAATAATATCAGGAAAATAAGCGGTATATGCGTGCTCTGTTTTTCTTGTTATACGCCCATTGCGTATTTTAGGTGCCAAAAAATTTATGCATCATGGGCCTATGTCAATTTAGAAAGGCAATTCAAACCACAAAGTACAGATTTTCAGTTGAAATAAATCAAAATGTGCTCCCTTTCCGCTGTCGAGGTCTTGCTTGCTTTTGCTGTTCAGTCTTCTCTCCTGGCGGTGCCTCTTCCACTGCTACAGGTTTTGGCGGCGGCTGGTTTTTGTTGTTTTCAATAAACTGCGCCTGCATGGCCATCATTTGGCTCATTTGCTCTTGCAGTGACAGCACCATGTTTTGCAAAGCAGCATCACCTGTTGCAGCAGGAGCATCGTCCTCCGACGGTGCCGTCGCAACCGCTTCTTCTTCGTCTAGCTCATCTCCCATCACCCCCCATCTTGATTGCACAAACAAGTCACTTGCCAATCGGTTCCCCCATGCGCCCATATAATCGTCCGAGACCCACGCATACACCCCATCTGAACTCGCACAGCGCTTCAAAGTGAGGGCTTTCGAGTGCGGGTCTTGCGTAAAGACCCAATTGGCCAGGTCCTTGTAAGCAGTCGACAACACATGCGCGCGCACCACTTCTTCACTCACCGCGCGCTCGATGCGCTGAGCCGCAGCGGCATCGCTGGCGTTGGTGAATGCTCTTAAGAAGTCAGCGGTTGAGGCCTCGCCCTGTGTGCCCCCTTTCACGCCTTTAGTCTTCGGCCTCGCCCCTTTCCCACCCCCGAGAATGTGCACGGCCGCCATCAGGCTCTCCGCGCTCAAGACGGAATCTTCCGCGAGCACCACAGGGGCGCCTGCGCTGTGGGCCAACACGAAGTAAGCTTTGAGCAAACTGAGGCTGCTCTCGAGCGCGTCTCCGTAGGTTTTCACCCAATCCTTCAAATCGCCGGCAATTTCCATGCCTGGTTTCCCGTCACTGAGGTAGCACGGCTGCAGCGTGAAGGCACAAACGAATTGCACGTAAAACTTCTTGCTCAAGGTCTTGCGGGCGCTCAAAGACGTGGTTTGTGGGACCACTGACGCGGGGGTCCATGTTTTCGCGCCGGGCAATCGAATGGCCTTGAGCGCGTCCTCGTCTACTACGGTAAACAAATACGGTAAAATACCAGGTTCGCCTTCGGTCAACGCGTGCACCGCTTTAGTCATCGCGGCCTTGGCGGCGTGTTCTTCAGTGAGATGGTCGTAAGATCCGCCAAACCCTGAAGTCAAAAGCGCAAGCACGCTGTCTTTTTGCGCCCCTGCTCGAAGGGTGCTGCAAATCTTGAGCACTGCCTCAGATTGATTCACGCCAACTTCTGTGGCGGCTGACCGTTGGCTAGCTACCAACGCCGCTTCCGCAGATTGCACCGCTTTTGTCGCAGTTTCCACGTCAGCTTCGGTGGCACTGGTGCTTAGAGCTTTGGCGCCTTTTCCCTCCAGATGGTCTGTTTTCAGCCTCGAATCGTCGCTCAACTTCTTTTGCTCCAATTTAATAGCGTCGAGCAACTTCCTCAGCTTGTGCACTTCTATCCCGGCCTTGCTTGCGTCGATGTTGCGGTAGCAGACGCCAATGATGTCCTGCATGCGAGTGGCCTCGCGCAGTGCTTCTCGGCGACTAGACGCTAATTCGTGCGCACTTCGGTGAAGCTTCTTCAAGGCAAGGGATTCAGGCATCTTGGCCTCTTGATCGGGGGTCATTTTGACACCTTCAAGCTTGGCAGCTGCGAGTGCACTTTCCAACGCTTTCCGCGCCTTGTGAATGTCTTGCTGCACCGCAAGTTGCTGCTTCTCGTCGTTTTCGTGTTTCAACGCTTCTTCCTTGACAATTCTGGAATTGCGTCGATTGGCAGCAGCTGCCACCAATTTGTCCGCTTCGGCTTCGGTCTGAGGAGTAATTGGGGCGCTTTTCGCCTGTGCCAACGATGCTTGCAATGTTGCTGTGTTGCTGGCCTCTGTTGGCGGCGCCGATGTGCCAGCTGGTTTACTAGATGGTGGTGCTGCTTGAGCCTCTGGTGCTGCAGGGCTAGTCTCTGCAGGTTTTGCAGCCTCCAGCTTCTTCGCCGCTTTCTTTTTCCGTTCGTAGGCCAACTTTTTGATCTGTTTCTCGTCCAAAAGCAGCGCATCGTTGTTGCGTTTCTCGTACGCGTTCCACTGCTTCCATCCAGTCTCTGCGTCAATTTCCTCTACATTGGTGACGCCTCGAATCTTGGTCAGCACCCAACAATCGTCTTTAGCCCGGAAGTAGATCTGCAACCAGCCGTCCCCGCGGGAGTCCCCACCTTCTTCCACATGTAACACGTCACCTTTCACGACTGAGAACGCGAGGGCGCCAGCATCCTTGTCTGGTGCCTCTCGCACAGCCATGTTTTTTGAGGCAGTGAAAAATTTGGAGCCTTTAGGAGGTGGTGGCAAAACTTCTTCAACCTCAACTTTCTTGACTTCTTCTGGCGCCTTTTCCTTCACCGGTGGGCGAGGCTTCTTGGTTGCACGGCCTTCCACTTTGATCTTCCTTAACTCGTCCGCATCCAATAGACTAGGAGACCCAGCCTCTTGTTTCGCCCAAACTGGAAAACCTTCTGTCCAGGGAATTTCCTCCACCAGAACTTCGATATCTTCAGGCGCACTTTTGTCTGCATTCTTCTTGGCTCGTTTAGTTTGGACGTGGGCATAATCCTGGTCTCGGTACCATATTTGCATCCAGCCGTCCCCCAAATCACCACCACCGTCTTCGACGTGGATCACTTCGCCTTTTTGAATGAGGTACCTCAATGGTTCCGCGTCATCTTCAGGCTCGGCGCGCGCTGTAATGGTGTCAGTGGCCGTGAAGAAGCGCGAAGGCGGAAACTCCAGCCAGCACGATGCCCTCGCATAAAACTGTTTGGCGGCAGGAGGTGGCCCCTCATCTTTTTTCTTCTTCGTTGCCCATGGGTCTTCCTTTGGTTTCTTTTCCGGTGGGTTCATGGTTGCAGACGCACTTTCTTTCTTCGGGCGACCTCGCATCTTGATCGTCTTGAGTTCAGTATCCGTGAGCAACGACGGACCTTTCTTCTCTTGTGCTTGCCATGCAGGGTACCCGACCTCAGCCGAGACTTCCTCCACCAATGTCTTGGTTGCGTTCTTCGTGCGTAACCACACGTCATCTTTGTCGCGAAACCACACTCGCACCCATCCAGACCCATCCCCCGGGTCGCCTCCGTCTTCCACATGGACAACTTCCCCTTTCTGAACGGAATAGGTTATAAGGTCGGCGTTGGCCTCTGGTGCCACTCTCACGTTCAAGGTTGCGGAAGCTTTATAAAATTTGGAGCCAGCTGGAGCACCATCGACTGCAGTGGCCTCTGCCGCGGCAGCTGGCTTGAAATCGGTAGCCTCTTCGACTTTCTTAGCCACTACCTTCTTCTTTGGGCGACCTTTCGCTTTGATCTTCTTTTTCTCCGCGTCCATTAACAAACTCGGCCCTTTTTCCTCTTGCTTCTGCCATATTGGGAACCCTTCGGCAGCAGAAATGTCTTCAATCAGTGACTTCACAGCGTTGCTCGTTCTCACCCAGCAATCATCTTTATCACGGAACCAAATCTGCATCCACCCATCGCCTCTGTCTC
>Ga0307930_1001922_pt1 | contig 16134 bp, 13 predicted proteins | sample OrgLakmetageno46_FD_203161 | JGI IMG/M metagenome (GOLD analysis project Ga0307930, IMG submission 203161) | Saline water microbial communities from Organic Lake, Antarctica - #46 | ecosystem: Environmental > Aquatic > Non-marine Saline and Alkaline > Saline | place: Antarctica: Organic Lake...
CCCCGCGCAAGAATAAGAAACACAAATGGATACCTCGACTAACAACATAAGTGCACAAGCGAGCTGAGTTCTTTGGTCTTTGGGTACTTCAATGGCTTTACGCAAAACAAAAAATTAGTTTTGTACTGCTCCGCTTTTGACACGACTATTCGAATTTCTCGACGTAGCAGCACCCTTCCGTGCTTCCATTCTCATGCGTGCGGCTTCCCCACGAGCTTTTCTCTTTTCTTCTCGGTTTTTGATTTCGGCTTGCCGTTCGGCATCTGATTCAGCTAAAACATGGGCCTCTACTGTGGCCGTATGTACCCGCAATCCAGCGTCTCGTCGCGACTGGATGTGCAGTGACGGATCAACTATAGTGCTTTTGCTGCAGCTAGAATGGGCGTGAAGCGTCTTCTTTCTTACAGCGGAGGATGGAAGGCTCTTCAAAGATTTGCCAAGCATTGCGACGCTTCCCAGAGATCCATTATCCGTAGAATCGCTCTTCTCAACAGAAATATGGCATCGGTCGCTTACACTTGTATTTTGTTTCGCGCCTTTACTCACGCAGACTTCTTGGGTGCCATTCTCTTTGCCGCTTTTGTCACTAACACCATCGTTGCTGCCAGGTGCTGCCTCACAAGCATTAACGCACTTATCTTCAGAATCGATATGCTTGTGTCTGGTCGCAGCTCGATGATCCATTATAGCTTTAATGGCTGGACGGTCTGCCGCTTTCATTGCTGCGGTTAGGTCACCTCCATAGGGCAAAGAATTATTCGGAGTCTTTGACGCGATTTTACTTGAATCTAGACTGGCATCGCTACGGCAGCTTTGGTCTGTAGTATTTTCCTGCGAGGAAATTGTATCCTGAGCTTTCGAATGATTAAATGCAGCTCGATGCTCCATAATCGCTTTTATAGCTGGTCGATCAGCGGCTTGCATAGCACTTTTCAGATCACCTGCATACGGAAGCGATTCTCGTGGAGAAAATACAGGCGTCCAGGTTGACGTCCACATTCCCGGCCTTACACTGGACTTCTGATCTGCTACTATGTGTGGCACATCGTTATCTTCTGTAGTAGCTGCCGTGTGAATCTTCGCAGACATGACAGTGTTTTCCAAATCTTTCTCAGCAGCCAATTCAGCTGTGGATGTCACTTCCAAGCTCATTTTAGTAGGTGTTGCAACACTTTCTTCATTTTCGAACGCGTCGCATGACTTCCAGTTTGATTTAGCTGCAAGAGCAGCGAGCACCGACTCGCTTGCCACTTCTTCACTGTTCAGCCAATCTTCTGCACAATTTTGATCACATGTATTGCTGGACGGACTAACAGTCGAAACTTCTTTTGCCATGGTGAGCCAGTTCGCTTCACAGAGTCCATCTCTATCATTATCTTTTGCCAATCCTTGCATGGCCTCTGCAAGATGCTCCGCCTCGTCTTCTGATCTAGCGATAGGTTTCGTTGCATATGCTTGCCCCTCCTTTTGAGCAATTTCTTCTGCCATACGTGTTCGCATTGCAGTGAGGGCGCCAGGCTGTGGTGTTGATAGCGTGGAAAACTTAGGTTCACCCATCACCACCCAAAGTGTTGCACGCCCACCACCTAAGTCAATGGTATTCCAACCCTCTGCCGCCAACGTCGCATTTGTTGTAGGAACAGGAATTGAACCCTTGTCTTGTGCAAGAGCTGCGACATGCAACTGAGCTTTACTTGGACCCACCGCTTTCGGCGTGGATATCTCGGCATTTGAAGCTGTCGCTGATATGACTGTGTCTGACGACGTTGTTGCATTGATCACAACGCAAAAGTCAGCGGGATCTGTTCCTTGGGCAAGACCAATGTCATCCTCATTCATGATGAACGCTTGTACGTTGCCTTCAAAGAGATCGGGGTCATCGACATCATCCTCCTCTTCATCGGTGTCTCCTTCATTGACATCAAATTCCTTCGGGGTTAACTTACTTTTGTCGCCACTAATGCTTTCGTCAAGACAGCTCCTGGAGCTGTTGCAGCTGTTGACATTTTCGCAAGTGTTCATATGAGGTGCGAGAAATTGCAGACCTACCATGGCGGGCCCTTGATTCGCGCCTAGGCGCTCTTTTCGATCCACTAATACATTTTTAAAGTCCTGGGTGTTTTGGCACAATTCACCGCCAAAGCTCACAACGCGACAGCCTTCACGCAGACCCATGCTTGCGCACTGGCCATGAGCATCCACATCTGATGCAATCAAGCGTCCACCAGGAGCACCAAATGTTATTCCTAATGGATCACGCACGTCGACCAAAACCGTCACTACTTCAAACTCATCATTTTTGCAGTCGTTGCTTTCACTTTTATCACATGGCCAGCCATTCAAGAGTTGTTCTTGACCTTTGCCAATACTATGGTTTTTAAGGCGCTTGTATCGTGGAACCTCATCAGCAGCGAGAGCTGCAGCCAAAAGATTGAGCGACGAATCCTGAAAGGATGAAAGAACATTGGCCGAGGCAGACGCGGGGCTCAGCTCGGCAGCTCGCCACCACTCGCGCTCGCCATTACCGGTAGGCGACTTGATCTCGAGAGCTGAGGGGACGTGAAGGAGGAAACGATCACCGCTATTGGCACCACGGGGCACTTGTAACGTGTACATGCTGTCTTGATGCGACACTAGGACATGAGCGCCCGGACAGCAACCCTCAGGAACGACAGCAGTCAGCGATTTGAGCCGAGGTAGCGCCGAGGCTGAAGCCACTACCGTTGACCTGGCAGATTCTGCTGGCTTTAGAGCAAAGTCGGCTGATGCACCGAGAGCAGCTGTTTCAAGTGTAGGGGATCCTAGAGTTAAGGATGCCGTAGTCACAGGCGCTGCTGTTGAGTCTGCCGAAGTAGGGGGGTCCACCGTAGCTGGCACTGTATTTCGGGAAAATGCAAAGGCATTGGAAGCGCGATGTACGGCAGCTTCGATGTGAGCGACCCACGCGTTGCGCTCAGCGGCGCCCCTGCACTTCATTGGGTATTGCTTGCCGCATGCTGTGTGCACGTTGAAGTGGTACCATCCGTTGGAAAAGCTCTTCGCTTCTGCGTCTATAGGCACTCCGACACTTGCAGCATGTAACGAAACTACGCCGCGCGGCTTCCAAGAATCAAGCCCACGCGCCGACGTTTTATAGTACGTAATTTGACAGAGTTGCAGCTTCCCAAATCCTCTTGCCTCAAGAACCATGTAGCGATTGCGCCAATTTCGAAACATATGGCCCTTGAAAAGTTGGAAAGATGGGAGACAAAAAGAGAGAAAGGTGAAATCATCGTCCACGATGCGATGATTGATTCTTATAAAAGAATTATATCATGTTCCCGACCACCATAAAAGCGTTCTTTGTCACTCAAATCAAGTTGGTACAACCGAAAAATTTACTGCACCCACGAACTACCTGTTTCGTAACCCATCCCTCGTGGCGAATTTCATCGTCGCCTCCCGTTAGCGTTTTTGCTCGGCTGCGCCATTGGCTTTCATGCGCGGTTGTTTTCATGGTCACAATTCTCTCAGAAGGTTGTGCAATCGATCCTCTCAACGAATTTGTGGAAAGTTAAGTTGTGGAGACGATTTGTCACGTGCTCCGTTGCGGTAACCGACATAAGTACAACTGCAGAACTTTCTCTGAAATTTTTGTCGTTCATGTCTCTTCGACCATCAACTTGATGATTTCCTTTAGAGCTCCAGTAGTCGTTGGCCAATTTTACTTCTCTTACGATGAACGTGAAGGGCGCTTATCGAGCTGTGCTGTCATTGCTTCGCTGCAAGATCCATGATCCGTGAAGAAAGCACCATTACAAATCGGAAGGTCGGAAGATTGTTGGAACATTCCCAAAAAAATCTCGATGTGCGATTTTACCCAACTAATTTTTGTCACCAGCTCACCAGGTATCTAAACTCACCGTACCATCTCACATCTCACACACTTTTTCGTGCTCAGCACAGACTCAGTTGAGAGAAAGCGAGAGGAAGAGGCTAGTAAATTTTGCATAGAAGTAGGGCGTAGACGGTGCAGAGGAGACCGAAAGCGAATTTTCAGCTCTTAGCAAGTGTTTCAATCAAGGGTATCTACCCTTGGTTTCAATCTTGGATTTTATAGTTTAACGATCAAAACGATGGCGCCTGCTCCAAAGCTGGTGAAACTCGGTGCGTTTGGTACATCCGGAGACGATAAAGTCCTCAACCAAGAAAGTGTGTTTACCGTGAGCGGCCCCAAAGAGGATGCATGGGCAGTATCGCCGTCAGATACTTTCGTTCTTCTGACGCATGGTAGCGCATGTCTCCACATGGAAGATGGTGCTGTACTAACCGTGCGAGGAGGCGAAGGAGTTCTGCTCCCCCGTGACGCGAAGACGCGCTGGGTGTGGACCGAAAAATGCACTGGCATCTCCCTGTGCGTGCCTGCGCTCTGGCTTCGGCTGCGTGGTTTGCATGAGGAAGCAAGCCACGAATGGCTGTACCACTGCGCACCGCGAGCACAATGGGAGGCTGCCGTCTCAGGCAAAGCGCCATTCTACTTCCCCGAAACTTTCAATCTGGATGGAAAGTTCGTGCACGCAACTGCTGACCCAGCAGTATTGCTCTTTGTTCTCAACCATTTTTACAAGTCGAGCGTAGGCGATTGGGTTTGTCTACGCATGAGCACAGCCTCGTTGTTGCAGCATGGAATCGAAACGGTTTTCGAGCCGGCGGCGCCAGTAGGCAACACGCCCACCTCCAGCGACATCAGTTCCTCGAAACTGTTTCCTCATATTCTTGGCGGCATTCCTCCTGCGGCTGTGCTTGAGGTGACGCCTGTAATGCGCGAATCTGACGGCACTTTTATTGAAGTTGCCGGAGTAACGGCCACCAACGGTGGGAACTCGTTTACCGAATCACTGTTGGCTCGCTTCAGAACCTCGTCCTTCGCCGCTGGTCTCGTATTTGGCGCTGCTGGGGGCGCTCTTCTTGCATTCGCTGCTGCGCGCCGTACAAGGCCTTGAGTGGTGGTGCATGCATTGGTGAATTTCGGCAGCTCCCTTTTCGAACTTTCACAGAATAGTTGGTTGCCCAAGTTTTTCGTTGATAATTTTCGAGCGGCTGCACTCTCGGTGTTTGATTCAACTGCGCCTATTCCTTTACGTGCCTTGCGGCTGCGCCATGAATCCACCTCGCCGAACAAGGTGTCATGGCGCACTGTGCTTACGAATGACCAGCCAACCCAAAGTATGCACCCGCTTTGGCGTGCCACTTCCACTTGGGGTCATCTCAGATCTCAGTGGCCATCCTAATGCCATTACTATCCACTTTCCGTTGTCTGTTGCGCTGCACCATAAACTAACCTTTCTTGTTCTTTCTCTCGCATCTACAGTAGATACAAATCAAATACTGTATAGTACAAGAGACAAGAGCACGGGAGTGTGGGAGTAGAGCAAGAGCACCCCGCATTGCCCTGCTGAAGTTAGTAAAGTTTCACGCAACTAGCATATCATAGCACACGTCGTGCCTTGTGGTGCCTTGAGCACGTTAAATTTGTATGGCATGTTGCTTAGTGCTTAGTTGGCCCATATATCTCAAGATCCCTTAGAACTATTAGAACTACCCCGCTCTATGCTCTAGAAAATTATCGCTATGAGGATAAGTCTTTAAGGTTTACGGTAAAAATATTTTCCGTTTTCGGAAACGTTTTCAGTGACGCAGCGCCGTGCATTACTGACAAATGCGGTAGTGCAAGTGCAAGAAAAGGAGTGTGCATATTTGCAATCAATTCATGAAATAAAATGATATTTCATAACCAGCGCAGCTACGGTTTCGCGGGTGTTCTGTTCCCTGGCGAGAAGGGAGCGGGAGACTTTTCTCCCCGTGCTGCAATGCGAGCTTTCGCCGCTTCGCGCCTGCCTGCTTTGTCCGCTTCAAGCTTGTCGGCAGCCAGCTGCTTCTCTGCTGCTTTGTCTGCTTCTACTTTGCCGCGAAACGCTTCAAGCTTGGCTGCTGCTATGGCATCGTTGCCGCCGTCGAAGCTGCGCGACGTGCGGCTGGTTCTAGAGTTCTGGCTCGGCGAGTCGGCTCCAAACGCCAATTTGCGCGAAGACGAAGTCGGCGTCGTCGCCTGCGACCGCACACTTTTCGGGGTCGTGAAGGAGCTCCGCTGCTTCGGTGTTGTTGCAGCTGCTGCAGCCCCCGACGATGCCGCCCCCACAGAGGTTGGCTTCGTGGTAACGGTTGGGTTTGCGTCCACATGCTCTGACTTCGAGACTGGGCCGCGAGACACCGCGCCCGACCGGCTGCCGACATCCATGGACGCTATGTTACTCAACACAGGTCTCTCAGCAGCGTCGCTGCTTGGGGACCCACCGCTGTCGTCAACAGGAAATCCTCCTGAGACATTTGAAATATTTTGCACGCCTTCAATGGATTCAAGAGGTGGCAATACTGCTGTGCGGTCCTCACCCGAAATTTCAGCGGCTACTGCCTCTAGGGACTCGGCTGTAAGTATCTGCGCCGGCGCTGTTACTGCCACAGGACGGGGCCGGCTCGCGACTTTGTTGTTGGCGCGGACGCTGTCTTCTAGCCTGCGCTGAGTGGCGGCGAGGACACTGATTTCGTCTTCATCTTTGTCTTTGCCGTAGAGGTTATCCAGCTGAGTCTCCAGATCGTCAAGCGAGGAAAGACTCTGCATATTGGTGGCAGAGCGCTCAGGCGGCGAAGGCCGCTCCGCGTGCCGCCGTTGAACTGTCGGGTCTAGGATAACATCGGGGTATTCGGGCAACGACTCAGTTGGAAATGTTGGCAGATCACGCGGCGGTGAATCATCGAGACTTTCGTGCGGCGACGGCGGAAGGAGCTCTGACATTATGCTGATCAACTATTGCATAATTGGTGCTATCATTTCCTGTCTCTTTGAAACTGCCTTCGGCTCTTAATCCTAACGTTGCCAAGAGTGTTGTGGCCGAAAGTTACCAGCCACCAGTGATCCTATTCCTTTTTGTTGTGCCGAGCGAAAAAATGGTCTTTCAGTTTCAGTCGTTGTTGGTTGGTGTCGTTCGTTACCAAAACCGAAACTCGAACTGCTCGAACCCAGCCTTCCTTCACAGCTTCACATCTTCATCAGCCGTTTTGTTTGTACGGTTATACGATGTACTACGCACTGTAACTTTGCTTTAATAATACTGAAGTCCCGGGATTCTCACCGAAGGAAGAGTACAGGTGACAGGTACTTCCAATCCTCTCCCAAATTTACTTCCTCCTTCTCTGGAATTGCTTACGCGTGGGTTTTTAGGTATGCTTCGAGAGCAGCTGCATGTGCCCCTGCAAGCGCCGCTGCCTTGCCGCTATGCTCCCTTTGAACACATGTTCCTTTGCCATTGCTTCCTTTGCTATCTTGAGGCATCTGGCTCCCTGATTCGGTTTGTACAGCGCCAACTTGGCCCCCCTTTACGGTGCGCGCTCGGCCAATACGAGGGGGCGTTAACCCTACTGACTGCCTCGGAGGTAAGGCCCTCGGTTCATCCTCATCCTGCTGCTGCTGCCCAAGTGCTGAAATTCTTGTTGTCACACTAGCAGCGTTGCCCCAGCCTACAGAGAGCGGCGAGCGGCGGTCTCTAGGTGGGGCTTGTCTTTCTGCAGCGGCTCCAGCAGGTGTTGCGACTACCGGAGGCGCTTCTCTGCTTCCGGTTCGCACTGGCAGTCCATGTGCTGAAGCTGGTCGAGGTGTGTTATTCACTGAACCACTGACTGGCAAGGATGCGTTGAGGTCTGCCTGCCCAGAAAGATCGAGGCCAGACAACCAATGGACAGCACCATTGTTATCGCCAAGCATAAGCTCAGGCGATGCGCCGCCGTTTCCGTCAGACCAGGATTGCTCTCCTCCACCTCCTCTGCTTCCAACCCCACTTGTGCTGTGGTTGCCGTCGCCTCCGTCACCACAAGCAAGCGCCGAATGATGAGCGAAGGAAGAAGGCCCGCCAAGATGCCCCCCACCGCCACCGCCGCTTTTGAAGCGCTGCAATTCGCGGCGCAACTGCATCACTTCTTGCCCTGCACGCCGAGTCTCCGCCTCGTGGGTCGCCTGCAGAATAGAGGAATTTTGAAACATAACAACGGCAAAAAAAAAACAAGAGAATACCAATCATTCCTGAATGTTTATTCGAGTATACGAGCACGAAAGAGAGTCTCTGTAGCCCACCCTAACCCCTTATCACCGAAGCCCCCCCCCCTCCTCCTTCTGCATACCTTGAGGGTGCGAATGTGGGCTTCGTACTCGCTCGCCACCCGTCGCTCCGTGGTTTTCACCAGAGCCTCGCTGTCCAAATGACACGATTGTTGGGCAGCCGCCAGCGCAGCCTTGTGCTTGGCCGCAACAGTTTCGGCTTCCTCACGGAGAAATTGCTCCCGCTGTGCCGCAGCTTGCTGGTCGTAGGCTCGCGCCGCCTGGAGAGCTTGCTCTTTGGCGTCGGCTCGCGCATTCACCTGCCGCAAAGACTCTGCTTGCACCTATAGGAAGGGTGAAAAGAGAGAGGATTAGAGAAAGGTGGCTGGAATGAATACATACTTTTTAAGTTCTGTACTACCAAAGGACGTGAAGTGCGGCCAAAACAATTGAAAGAAGAAGACATATGTTGGAGAGAAAATTTTGAAAGGCACGTATACATTAATTTTCCGTTTTCAAGATTTCACATCACCTCTCGCAAGCGTTTCACTTCGCGGTCCAGCGCGTCCCTCGCTCTCGCTTCTGCTGCTGCTCTCCCCGACAGTGCTTCCTCGGCTCTTGCCTCTGCGGCGGCCGCTTTACTGCACCAGGTGTCACCCTGGCGGCTCAGCTCTGTGATGGCCTCGCGCTGCTCCTTCTGAAGCTTGGCCTTGCACGCGTCCAGCTCTGCGACGTGTTTGGCTTCCAGGGCCTTCAACGATGCATCGTGCTGCTGTTGGAGGGTGGTGGCGTTGGCTTGCGCTTCCGAGCGACACTGGTTCAGGGCCTGGGCGTGCTTCTGTTCTAGGGCTCGCAATTGCCGCGCTGCATCGTCTGCTTGCTGCTGAAGAGCTTCCGCTAAACGGTTCGCGTCGCGCGTTGCCGCCTCGAATGATGTGAGAGGTGGCGGTGAAAGATTCCGAGAGAAAGTGAGCGAGTGATGATGTGGTTGCCGTTGCAAGAAAGGAAAAGAAACGAAGGTAGAGTGCACACCAATGGAAGGCTGCGCATACCAAATTTCTCAGAGAAATTGCAGTTTTTTTTTTCCGCGCTAGTATATACCTGTGCTTGTGCCTGCGCTTGCCCTAATTGTCGCGCGGTCGCGGCGTCTCCTTCGGCCGCTTTGGCAGCACTCTGCGCTTGCCACGCGACTTGCTTGGCCGCGTTGGCTTCCCGCTCGGAAGTCACCAATTGGCGAGCGGTGCGACCGGCCACTTGCTCGACTCGAGCCACCTACCAAATAAGAAGGAAGAGGAGAAGAAGAAGACAAAGACAACGAAGAAGAAACCCGTGTAAAAAATGGAGCGAGAGAAAGAGGGAGGAAGCCCTAAATGCATACACTGGGAGATACATACCAAATCCCCCCGAAATAGAAACATGAAGCATGATTGCAACTGCAAGTACTCCAGTTTTACCTGCTATGCCACTGCAACATCCCACCCAAATTCTCAGTCACCCCCTCCCTGTACCCACCGTGTCTTGGAGTTGCGCGCGCCTCAGCCGGTCCCGCTCCTGCAGGCGGTCTACCACGTCACCGCACGCCACCGCCATGGCGCCCAGCCCCCCCAACAGTGACGTCACTGCTTCCTCGGCTTCGTGCGCACTGGGGCCGCCCACGGCTCCTCCGGCTGCTGCGGCCAAAGAAAGCACCTCTGTGCTGTTCTCATTATTATGGTTGGTGCTGCTCTTGCTGGACATGTTGTTGCGTGAAGGGTGATTTAAGGCAACAGAGTGCCCTCGCCAAGGGCTCTTATAGGCACCACTGCTGCTGCGCAAGAGTCCCTGATTACCGTCAGAGCCCATCCCGTCAGCAATCAATCGCGCGAGCGCTGCAACAGCGTCAAGACCATCGTTTGAAGGTTGCCTCGTGGTATTATTGCTCGACCTCACTGCCGCTGCTGCTGCACCTGCCACTACTGCACCTGTCGCTGGTCCTGAAGTTGGAGCCCCTTTCCCCAAGTGGATGAGACCCCGACCGAGATCACGAAGCCATGCTGACGCTGGTGGGAGTGGGGTCCCGCTCGAGGCTACCCGTGCCCCAAAGTGCCCACCCCAGCTGTTTTCGTCCACGCTGAAAGTTGCGTTCTGGGCCAGAGCTGCTAATTGCTGCGTGGCAGTCTCCAGTTGTGAAGTTGCTCGGCTGCAAGCGGGGATGACGGAGTCTACCACTCGCTGTGCCGCCGCGTGGCTCGCCACATCTACTGCTTCACTCCATACCGCTGTTCTTGTTGCTTCATCACCACTACTATTGCTATTAGTGGTGATTGGGTGCATTTCTGCCATCCAGTGAGGCGCGGGAGCTACTGCAACGGGGGAAGCGGACCTTGTTGGAGCAGCAGCAGAAGCCACCGTAGCCTGGGCGCGCATCTCCGCCTTGGCCAATTCATGCTCCGCTGCCAACAATCGTGCTTCCGCTGCAGCAGCTGTTGCAGCCGAAAAATCGTCGTTGCTTCTGTGGGGACTCTGGCGGTGACTGCTGCTGCTGCTGCTGCTGCTGAAGGCGCCGCCGTGACCAGTACGAGAAAAGTTCGGCAGCAGAGGAGCGGTTGAGGTGGCCAAATTTGGTGGCTGGCTTAGCAGTGGGGGGGCGGGTGGTGGTGATCGTACTAATGCTCCACGCTCTGGCCCTTGACTCTCTGGACTGCTACGTGATCCCGATTGTTGCTCCTGCTGGTACTGCTGCTGCTCCTCATATTGTCGCAGTTGCTGTGACTGGTTCAATTGTTCCCTTGGGACAGCAGGAGTGGCATTGGTAGCAGTATGTACCTCGCTAGTGGTGCGCTGCTCTTTGCTAAGCTCCTCAGCATTGCTGCATGCATGGTGATTCTTGGGTGAATGGGAGGGTTGACCCTGTCGCCGCAGCTGCGCTTGGTGATGGGTCCAAAAGACTTCGTCGCCACTATAGTAAGGTCCACCTGCGTTATTCTTAGGGTTTTTGTCAACCACCGAAGCGTCGTCGTTTGTCGCTGCAGTCTCGGGCGACGCGGCGGTCGTAGAAGAAGCTTTCATGGGTCGTTGGTGCAAAGGAGGATTTGGCGGAGCCGGAAATGGCAACGAATTACCGAACCGCACAGGCAGTGGCTCGGCTGCAAGAGCAGTCAGTGTAGGGCTACCCCACCGGTCCATACTAAAATTTGGCTGCTTTGATCCTGTCAGCAAGTCAAACGGAACAGATTTAGTGATTTGTTTTCATATCAGTTCAGTGGTAGCCCTGCTGCTGACGGGGTGATAAAACTATCAACTTGTACGTGTTTAAAGTTGTGACCTGAATCTAATGCTGGTTCATCCCATGAAGGAAGCCTCGGAGAAATAGTTGCTGTTGACGGTAAGCCCGAATGGGGATTGTAGTCGACGGTTGATGCCTGCAAAATAATCAAAGAAAACCGTTACAGTTGGCTAGGAGTACACAGAGCACTGATAATGTAGTCGTCAGCCGTTTCGATTGTGATCGTCTTGAAAATTCATACTCTGAATAATTTTAAAGTTATCCTCGTAGCTATCATCCATAAGCTAGGAACTCACTTCTCTGCGCATATAGGGATTGCGATTACCGCTGCTGCCACCATTTGTTGTACTTGCGTACGAAACCGACGATTGATTAACACGGCCGCCAGGGACAGCAGTGACGAAACTGTATTCTCCTTCTGTAAAGCGTAGGTTGTGATGTTAGAAAAGGCAAGTGCACTACGTGGACATGGTGGGTTTCATGCTTTTGAGTACCGTTCGGAGCTTCCATAAGCTATAAGCTACTCAGGCTTATTCTCATTTCTTATTTGTCGTGTTGATGTGCAACAAAATGCAGCTCTCGACTCTCGACTCTCGACAGTTGGAAAAGTTGCACCAATGTGATATTTTATGTACGAGCACGAGCCGAGCCAGTGCCAGCGTGCCAGTTGCCAGTCAGTAATGCCATAGTTGCAGATATTTTTATGCCAGGCTGCCAGACAATGGCTGTCCTGGGGAGCGTAGCCTGTTGATCGTGGCATCAAGAAGTGGCCTTTAAAATTTCGTATTTCAGGCGTTTATCACCGTAGGTCGCGCGCGGCTGTATGCGCAAGGAAATAAAACTTGAGCAACATAAACGCAGTGGCGACTGACAGAGCAGGCGGGCTTGAGTACTACGAAGTTTTACTGCGAACGACTTGACCACATTGGTACAATTCATTAAGCTTTATGAGTATCTGAGAGGTACCAAGAACGCAAATTATCTCAAGACTACTGAGCTACTCGGCTTGCGTGCTTATTTGATCGGGTCATTACTTCCTATGAGACAAGTTTTTCTTGCAGCTGCTTTGCTAGCGAGAAGAGTAGATGCATTCTATGCTACTCGACCAGCTTCTGGCATGATAGGCACAACTCACGTTGTAAAATACTCTCGGCGTACTTTCGCTGCATCAGCGAAAAAAGGAAACTCAAAGCCTCCATCTTTACGACTTGAGCGAGTGTTATCGAATCGAGGGCATGGATCGAGGTCTGAAGTTGCGGTACTGGTCCGCCAGGGGCGCGTTCGTGTTGAGAACAAGGTCATGAAGTCACCTTCAGAAAAGATTCCTGCTAATGCATCGATAACCGTGGACGGAGTGGAAGTGGGTGCTGTACCGTTGCTTATGGCATACCATAAACCTCTGAATGTTTTAAGTAGTATGGGGGATCCAATGGGCCGCCCATCTCTGAAAGAAGTTGTACCAGTGACTTGGGAACGAATGGGCTTGCATCCAGTGGGCCGTTTGGATGCGGACACAACGGGACTGTTGCTCTTCTCGAGCGACGGAGCACTAACGCAGCGCCTTTTGCATCCGAGTGGTGGTGTGGAACGTGAATACAGGGCCGTGGTTGAAGGCGACGCTACCAGACTTGGCCTCCGGGAGGAATTAAGTGCTGGTGTTGAGACTTCAGACGGCACTTTCCCAGCAACTCTTTTAGATGCAAAGTTGCATGACGGGAGCTTGTCGAATTCTGAAGGTGGCGAACCCGGTTCAATGGTTACAAGCACCGTGCGTTTAATGGTGAAAGAGGGAAAATATAGAATGGTACGCCGCATCTTGGCAAATACAGGGCATCCTGTTATAGACCTCCATCGTGTTCGCTACGGAGGCGTTACTCTCGATGAGCTCGACATACCAGAAGGTCAATTCTCCGAAATCACTGATGAGGCAACTGCCTGGGCAAAGGATCTAATGCAGCGATGAGTTCAGGCGCATTTCTTTTTGCACTTCCGTTGGTTAATCGAAGTGTTTGGGAATTGGTCTAACTCAGAATTTATGAATTTAAAAGCACGCTGATTAGCTTCTTGGATTAAGTTTGAACTATTTTCCTTTTTATCTCTACCTGTTCGCCTTCTAATTCCAGCCCCCCCCCGAGCCTGTCTCTAAAATGGGATAATGGGATATGGCGGTATGGCGAAGTATATGTATATCTGTATATGTATATGAATGATAAACGGCATCTACGTCAATTTTCAATGGGTAAACTGCATTACCACAACAAGGGAATTATTTACAAATATCAGTAGGCCAATGGAGGTTCTTCTTGCTATTAGAGATCAGAGAGAAATTCTCTGATGTCGTTATAATTTCTTCTCTTGCAGCTTGCAGGCATTTTGATTTTGATGTATGGATTTGGTAAGTTGTTGTCGTCGTTTCTCCGCGATTAATGGGGAATACAACTCGACTTTGTCCAAGTCCATCGAAAATTCATCATTCTAAACGAACATAGCTCTTGCTACCAGGTGCGAGTATGCATTGAGATGATTGAGATGGGTAGTGATGGCAAAAATGTATTTCAATTTACAACGCCTCGCTTTTCCAACGAACCGGATATTGATTCAGAACGATTATCTACTTACGTGGCTTGCCAGTCTTTCAAGTCAACGATGCTTTACAACCGTGAAAAATCAATGTAATAATAAACGATGAATGAACTGTTCCTCCTGGCTCCTAAGTCAGCTCTTATCATCAAGATCTTCATGGCCAGCACTGTCGTCTCTGTCATACACGTGTACTTTTTACAGTTTGCGGACGACTCGAAGCCAATACCATATCCTGCGAATGATAGATAATTCCACTTCTTTTCACGATCATCGTGCGTTTATCATGGATAGATCATCATCGCGATGAATTATTTTAAGATTCTGTGCTGAATAAGACGTCATGTCTTTCTTCTTCACAGATGTAACTTGACCCTTTTTAGAGACAAAGCCTGCTAAAATGGTGCCAATTTTTTCCTACGTTTTGATGGTCCTAGTGGGCATAGATTACACAGAAGCTTTTGCTCCAGTAACTTTACGTCAGCAGCAACAGATGAAATCAAGCACTTGCATCAAACTCTTGCCACCTCTGAATCAGCATCGCGGGACTGAACGTTCAGAGGACGAAAACTTCTTCGTTCCAGATCAAGTTCTGCATCCACTTAAAACATTCACTTACAATTTGAAGGCAGTCTCTGGCGAATTTGCATACGCAGCTGGTCTGTTCGAAGACACACGAGTAGTTGTTGAACTTCGATTTTTGAACTAGCATCATCATAGACAAATGCTATTCCTCTGCATCATACTTGATCTATTTGCTGACAATGATATGATTTCTTTCTAAAATTTCTTCGCCATTATTTCAGTGGCATTCTTCGTTGTCATCGGATTTATCCCTGCTCTCTTCGTAATTAGCTCAGCAATGGCCGTATTATTCGGCGCCAGTGCAGTTATCTTGACGGCTGTTGACAGTGGACTAACGGGAGTGGCTTTGCTCTCAGGTGAGACACCTCTCTGAAACTCTGCTCTGTCAGCATAACAGTCACCTGAATTGATCCTCCGTCGTTTCTGCATCATGTTTTTCATCTTTTCCCGTCAAAGTGGCCGCAGCATTTGTCTCTAGTACTGTGCCACTGATTGGTCGTGCTGCACTCTTCGCACCAAGCGTTTTTGCACTCGTGCTTGGTGGCGGCATGGTACTGGGTGCATTCGTGACTACTGTTATGCACACATTTTCAAGCAATCGCAGTAAACTCCGAACCAGTGGCGCTTATAGTATTGTCCGGCACCCAATGTGTGAGTATGCGACAAATCTACGATTTCAAACACTTTTTATATCCTACTAATTTCCGGCACTATTCAGATGGAGGGCTGCTTCTAACTTCTTTTGGAGTTGCTGGTCTAACGGATTCGGCTTCTCGCGCCGCACTCACAGTGCTTCTGATTCCTTTGCTCCACCAAAAAGCGCGAAATGAAGAACGTACACTTCTTGAAGTTTATGGTCCTCTGTATGAGGAATATTCGCGCGAAGTTCCTTCGACTGTGGTGCCCTTCGTCGATGTCGAAATCCTCTGATAACTTTGGCTCGACTGTGATTAGCCACAGCAACTCGTGTGCTATCTAGTTCTGCTCAGGACATAATACGAAGCTTCCTCGTGGCGAAAATATTTTCAAGGGTGCCTACTTGACTATAGTAGCCTAGCTAGCTCAGTTGGTGATTTCTAGAAGTAGGTAATTCGCAACAGCAATAGATGACCTTCTAGACTTGATAAGGCTTCACAAATTTATGAATATAAAATATCCCGGAGCGTAATGCGTGTTATGGACAGCGGTGGCATCGTCGTAATCATTTTGCGTTCAAACCACTTGCCATCAGATATACAGAATCCCTGCTGCCATGGCCACAGAGGCCCCGCGTACGTAAAATTTGAGCCTTTAGTATTGACATTGAGCATCAAACTTCGAGCTATGGACGTGCCTGGTGTAGGGCAGGAAAAAAACAACAAAATACACCCAAATGATTGGGTTATTTACCCTAAAACTACTCTGCCCATATCCCAATTTGAATTAATTCAACCCCCCCATTTCCAATACCCCCCCCCCCCCCACGGATTTCCCCATGATTTTGCACCCTGCTAGTGTAAGTTATAAGTGGTTTGGGATTCCTGAAACTTGAATAAAACCGAGAATAATCCCACAAAAAAACTTTTAAAAAAACTAA
>Ga0307930_1001926_pt1 | contig 16104 bp, 13 predicted proteins | sample OrgLakmetageno46_FD_203161 | JGI IMG/M metagenome (GOLD analysis project Ga0307930, IMG submission 203161) | Saline water microbial communities from Organic Lake, Antarctica - #46 | ecosystem: Environmental > Aquatic > Non-marine Saline and Alkaline > Saline | place: Antarctica: Organic Lake...
CCAAAAGAATAAGTTTAAATCGGATAATCTTTCGTGCCCCCAAAAAAGTGATACACACTTGAGTCTAAGGCATCAAGAACGGCCGATATGGAATATAAAGGGTGGTATTTCGATGACCCAATTAGATTACCAAATTGAATTTGTAGGTGAAGACCGACTCCAATCAATTTGAGTTGATTTTAGTACAGTAATATGCTGATATCAAACAACATTACCATATCATATTTTATCATCGGAGTTCATCTTCATGGTAAACGCTGTACCCACACGGTGTATTTTCTAAATCACCACCAGTAGACCTCGGCCTCTCAAGATCCCCGAAATCCGATTTAAACCCGAATATTTAATAAAAGCAATTCCCAAAGGCACCAAAAGAATAGGTTTAAATCGGATAATCTTTCGTGCCCCCAAAAGAGTGATACACACTTGAGTCTAGAGCCTCAAGGACGGCCGATATGGAATATAACGGGTGATATTTCGATGACCCAATTAGATGACCAAATTGAATTTGTAGGCGAAGATCGACTCCAATCAAACTATTGAGTTGATTTTAGTAAAGTAATATGCTAATATCAAACAACATTGCCGCATCAAATTTCATCATCGGAGTTCATCTTCATGGTAAATGCTGTACCCACACGGTGCATTTTCTAAATCACCACCAGTAGACCTCGGCCTCTCGAGATCCTTGAAATCCGATTTAAAACACGACATTATCATCAAAACAATTTCCAAAGGCACCAAAAGAATAAGTTTAAATCGAATATTTACGTGCACCCAAAAAAGAGTGATTCAAACTTGAGCCTAAAGCCTCAAGGGCGGCCGATATGAAAAAAAAAGGGTGATAATCCGGTGACCCAATTTCATGACGAAGTAGTAGTTAAAGATAAAGATCGACTTGAAATGTTCTTTTGAGAGTATTTCAGTAGAGTAATGAGCTATTTTAAATTAATATTGCCACTAAACTTTTTTTATTTTGAGTTCAGCAAGGTGCTCAAATAGAAATATTTTTTTCCATAAATATTAGGGAAAAGCGTATTTTTTGTTTTGAAAAAAATATTTATTTAAATTCCATAAAAAATGACCATGCAGGCGGTTGTAGGTCCGGCTGCGGCCTAATTCGTTCTATTCTGGGTATCTTGGAACTATCTAGCGAAAAAAATCACAATTTCATTACGATTTGGAAAAGTTGGTTTTCTTATGAACCGCCCCTATCTAGAGCACACCTCGTAGCATGAATCTGAATCAAGCAAAAAAAAAAAAAAAATTATTCCTGAATTAAGCACAAGCAGGTTTCGATTCGCCTCATGGGCAAGTGTACTTCATCAGATACCCAGAGCGGTTTTACTGCAAGAAGTGGGAAATTCTTTTTCAAAGCTCCCTCACCATAGCAGTAGCACACCCATCAGCCCATCAGCATGAACAATGGAGCAAGAGTGCACGATGCACTAGTGTTTTCCGCTCTCTAGCGCGGCAATTACTTCTTTAAGCATCAATGTCGCCAACGGTGTGGGCGATGCTCCCAGACTTGTTCTTTTTCTTCTTTTTCTTCTTGGGGCTTTCCCCGTCGCCCTCATCGCCCTCTTTACGGGCGCTTTTTGATGAGGTCACTTGAGAAGAAGACGACGACGAGGAGGAAGAAGAGGCCGGATCTTGAAGCTCACCACAGGCAGTGATCTCAACGGATTGCGCCGTTTTCCCCGACTGAGAGCCCACTTTTTCAACGGCTCTCACCACATCGTTGCCACTCACCACTGCACCGAACACCACTGACAAGTAGCAAAAAGACCAAAGGACAAAAGAAGTGAAAACATTCGTAGGAGAAGTTCGTCGAAAGGATTCATACGACCAACGCTTCAGATGAAGGTGCACGCAGATTCAAGGGTATTCCAAGTGCGTGAATTCAAGTAAGTATACATGTATGAAAGCGCACATAAGGCAATGTCAATGCGCCCAAGCCCTATATCCTACCGTGTTTGCCGTCCAGCCAGGCCGTGGTGGCAGTTGTGAGGAAGAATTGGCTTCCGTTGGTGTGGGGGCCGCTGTTCGCCATCGAGAGCACATACCTAGAAACAAAGAGAGAAAGAAGCAACAAGAAATCAGCAAGAAAAACTTTCTCAGAGCGCACAAGCCGTGTATGCAAGCTATGGTAAAGAAGCGCAAAGCTTACGGCTTATTGTGCTTGAGCTTGAAGTTTTCGTCCTTGAATTTCATGCCGTAAATCGACTCGCCACCGGTGCCGTTGCCCGCCGTGAAATCCCCTCCCTGTAGCATGAACCCCGGAATCACCCGGTGAAACTTGGACCCTGCGTAAGTGAGCTGTTTGCCCGATCGACCGCGACCTGCTTCTCCAGTGCAGAGCTGGCGGAAGTTTTCAGCCTGATTTCAAAATGTATCAAACAAATGAAAGCGTCAAAAGTCGTTATATGCAAGTGATGCTGCATATAGGCTGACTCTGATAGCTTAATATAAGCAAAGTATAAGTGATACTAGAAAGGCCAATGTACGCTTCGCAATATTACCGTTTTGGGCACCACGTCCGCCCTCAGCTTCATGACGATGCGCCCCGCCTTCCTGCCTCCGATGCTCACGTCGAAATACACCATGGGGTGTATCTTGCTCGAAGGCGCTGCACCGGGCGTAAGGGCTAGAGCTGACGACGACGATGCCGCTGCTGCAGCCCCGCTGCCAGTGAGCTCACCGCAGTCGAGAATCACAACTTTTTGCTTGGTGGCACCGCTGTTGGAGCCCTGCTTTTCCATCGACCTCACCAGAGCCATTCCGTCCACAACGCGCCCAAAGACCACGTGCTTGCCGTCGAGATGAGGGGTTTCCCCTGTCGTGATGAAAAATTGGCTGCCGTTGCTGTTTGGCCCGCTGTTCGCCATCGAAAGCAGCAGCGGCTTGCTGTGCTTCAGTTTGAAGTTTTCGTCTTTGAATTTGGGGCCGTAAATGCTCGCACCACCCGTGCCGTTACCCTGTGCAATATACGAATAAAACAGCAGACGGAGTGAGATACTAAATGCTAAAGCTCAAAATTTGAAGAATATTTCTTCCATTGTGAATTACCCTGGTGAAGTCGCCTCCTTGCAGCATGAAGCCCGGGATGATACGGTGGAACGGGGAGCCCTTGTAGTGCAACTTCTTGCCGTCCGCTGTCGTGCCCTTTTCGCCGGTGCACAACGCCCGAAACTGCAAACAAAAAAGGGTGGATTTCATTTCGATTTTGCATTTGAGCCAAGGCTACGTTTGCTAGTACGGGCAGGTCCAAGGAAGGAGGGAGCTGAAACGCACGTTTTCTGCAGTGCGGGGAACAACATCATTGCGCAATTCGAATGTGATGCGTCCTGCTTTCTGGCCTCCAACACCAATGTCAAAAAACACGCGAGTTCGTTTTGGGGCCTCCGTGTGAGAAGGGCGATGAGTCATGTTCTAGTCTAGCGTTATGTTGCCCACGCAGATATAATTAGCGCAGACGAAAGATGTTAGAATAAGCGATTCGGCGAAAAAGAAGAGAAGAAAATCAACAAGACATGACGACATGACAGAAAACAACGTCTTCATTGATGTTTACAGGGGAACGCTGTTACATTCGTAACGGATCCGTGTGTCCGTGTCCCGTGTGTGAAGTGTTGAGAAGTTGAGAAGTGTTTTCTGCAATGGCGAAATCCCGCACTTGTAAACCCCAATACATTCCAGCACAAGCATAGCTTCATCTGCACAACTTGCTTCTGAATGGCACACCCAGTTTAGCAGTTACTTTATCGTTGTCATTGAATGGCGTCGGAGCACGGAGAAGGGGTAGCATCTGAGGTAGCAGAGCGTTGGGATGATGATTTTGAACCAAAGTCAGCTGGGAAGCTCCTTACGGCAAAGGATGATGCTGAGGCCGACAAGCAATCCGTCAATTTAGGTGACAGTGACTCGAGCTCATCTTTTGGTGTTCCATCGGAAAACGATGACTCTGACGATGGCCAAGAGGGCCATGTCGGGGTCGATGACGAGTCCGAATCCATCTCAGATGACGACGATTCACTGGGCTCTTTTTCAAGCAGCAACGACGAAAACGATGACTTTCTGAGGATGTGGAATCCTAGTGCCCAAGGAGTATTGTACGTTATATTTCATAAGTATTGTCTCTTCCTTATTATATTTCTGATTTATAGCCCGCCACCATATTTTCACAGTGTTTCATTGCTAATTGATGCACTTACTAACTCTTCCTTTTAGCTCGGATCTATTTGGTGGCGTGGAAACGTCGGAAACTACAGCTACGAGCAACATAGGCTCAAAATTTACATGGCATCCTTTGTGCCCTCCTCCTTCGCTAAGCCGACTGCTCGGTTTGCCCCCCTCGTCCACCTCGGCTGCTGGTACAGCGAATGGATCTGACCCAGCTGCCACGGCGTATGCCAGTAGCAAGACGGCAAAGAGGAGAATGATTGGTCCACTCATTGACCCTGAGGACGTAGAAGAATGGCTAGCTTACTTGAAGTCTAGCCTCGGCAATGCAACAACGACCGAAACCAACGTGCGCTAGTTTCGTGATCACGTGGCCCTGTTATTTTCAGTATAGAAGTTCCTTCACATACGACGTTCTGAGATCGTGCTTAATGTCCTAAAAGAGTCCCTTGGTTATTTCCTCTTTAGGGACCAGAATGGCCGGACGCAGCTGCACTTCATCAAACTCTCCACCGAAGTAGCAGCGTTAGCGCTGCGCAGGTGCGTTGTAAACAGATTGTTATAGCATGTATGTACACCAATTCAATATGACCAGTCATTCGCGTGCGAAACGCACAATTATTTACTAATGAGATGGCGGATATGGTAAATGATACCACATATAATACCATATCCTAGTACCATAGAGTTATTGGGGTTTTGATGGGAATTAGGTAGTGGTGTGGTAGGTGGTATGGGTTGGTAATATATATCAGTGCCGCCATGTCAACTAAATCTTCAACAAGTTTTCTTACGTTGTACATGTTGCAGGTGGACTCGTCTGTGCGAAGTTTGGAGCTCGAGTGGCAGGGGAAGTGCGATGCTGCTGCGGTGGTTGAAGGTGCCAAAGTAATCTTTCTCGTGTTGCTGCGATGTCGGGGACGTCTCGAACCAAGCAACCAATCAAACTCCCAACCATCTCATGCAGTTGAGGTCTGAATTTTCTACGTGATGATTAGTATATGCTCCAGACCTTCGCTTAATATCATTTCAAAAATTGGTTAGGAAGCGGATCGTAGCCGTGAAGCTGTATTTACAGCGGTGGTGCGGGTATTATGGCTAGTGGTGCAAGTGGGCTCCTCCTCCGCAATCGACTCACTTGGAACGTCGGGTGCCTTGGAAGTAATATCTGCGTGGCTATCTTCCTTTCTCTGTTACAGGCATCCTAATTAACCTCTCTTTTTCTTCAGCTTGTTCATTATTCTTTTAAACATGAATAAAATATTTCTCGTGTGAAGGTGGAGGGCTTATTAGAGTGGGCGAAACAACTTGCAGATCGTCAGAGTGATTCTGACTCACCCTCAAGCCAGGGCCCTTCCCCTCCATTATTTGGAGCGTTCGACGAAGCCTCTCGGTACAGCGTCGGGTGCTTGCGTCTCGATCTTTACCTTGCACTCTACTCTGCGATGGCTCATTTGACTGCCGCAAGGCCTGCTCTTTGGACTATGGGATTTCCGTCACGGTGACCTTGCAAGACTTGCTAAGTAAACCTTTGATGTTTTCAGTAGACTTGCGAACGTCACAATTCGTATTTTATTCGTTACTTTCCACACCTTCCCTAAACTCATCCGTGTTGTATTGGTTTCTTTGAGCAGACTGAGCCGTCATTTTTATGCCGTTGAGTCGAACGCTGAGGAAGAGTTGGCTCACCTTTCGCCACTTGGGGCTTCTACACTGCCGCAGGTATTTTTAGAATTGGTTCTTGTATGCTGTGCAAATTCTGCTCGTGCTTTCCCAACCATTTTCAATTATCTAACAACTGTCCCTTTGCGTCGATGTAGGCGTTGGCGCTGCGTCGCATCGCCGTGACCGCAGCATCTACTGCCCTTCTGCATCGCCTCGGACGCTCTCCAATCTCCGGAGAGCGGCTAAGGCCACCTATTAAACGAAAGCATCACCGTAATCGAAGCACTGCTTCGTCTTCTGATGGCGTGCGTGACAATGGCGGAAGGAAGTCATACCGTCGTCGAGGAAGCCCTAGGCATGGAGACTCTGTTGACAAATATAACACTGATCAAGCAGAAGATGGATCGTTAGACTCAGCACGAGGGCATCGATGGGCATTTGCGGCTGGTGCAGGGGATCAAGGCCTGCAAACGGGAAGCACCCGAGTTTTAGGGTCATCGTACTCGTCAGATGGAATGGAATCGGATTCTTCCGGCCAATATACAACCAATTCTTCCGATACACTATCTGATGGCCGTGCTTATGGCCGGCGCAGCAGTATCCCCTTCATTGCCACTGTCGCAGCTACGGCAGCTGCTGAAACTGGTCTAGAAAATAGCCCCTTAACTAACTCTCCGGTGCATAAAACAACGCCTGGTGCACATATACGCGATGACAGCGCATGCTCAGATTTAACGACAGGCAGTCCCGGTAGTTCTGAGAATTCATCGCAACTTAGGGCAGTCTCAAAAGCTGGCAGTAGCCATAGTGTTGCTCAACCCGTCACTGGTGTGATTCGGTCCACCAAAGTAGCATCCTCTGGCACTGCTGGATCTGATAATGCTGCCTCTGCACTATTGGGATCTTTGAGACGAGCTGGTGTAGGCGACTTGGAATCATTTCTCGGACGTGCAGGGCTCACAAAACATTTAGCTCAATTTTGTGGTACAAAGTTCTCTTTCGACGCGATATTGTCCGAAGCTTTTCTTACAAAACCTATAATTTGAATTGTTTGTGCGAACTGTGCCATGAAATCACTTTCACTTTAAGTTTGTTGCTTGTTTTTGCTCAGAATTCGGGGTCTCCACGGTGCTGGATCTTCTGGATGATGCCATCAGTGATAACGATCTCAAGAAGTGTATTCATTTATCTCAACTCGATGTAAATCGATTTCGACTCGCAGGAAATCGTGCTCGTGAAGTTCTTGCTCGCGATTTTGGAGCACCTTTTGATTTGAGAGTTTATCTGTCTCCAGACGATAAAGTACCTGCTGCATCCTCGTTTCTAGAGAACCCCAGCAATACCCGTGCAGAAGGCTTAAGTGCCACAAAATCCTCCAGGCAGGAAGCCTACCCATTGGCTATTCTGCCCGAGTTGCCTGTTCGTAATACTGGCTTGCTGCCCAATCTAAGTGATGAGCTACGTGATATTAGTCCTAGTGTTACATCGCAAGCAAATATTCATAGGCGAGTGCAGTCAGCCTCGCCTCGCGTGCCCGTGACCAGGCCCAAAAGTGTTCAGCCTTCGGCAAATGGTGCAATCTTTACACCTCTTGATCCAGGACTCAGTGCTGAAGCAGGCAACGGCACTTCCAAATCACCTCTGATGCAACTGCACCGCCGCAATTCTAGTAGTGGCACTCTTCGTGATCGTGGGACTCGCAACACGAGCAGCAGCAGCAGCAGCGGTGCAGAGAGCGCGACGGGTAGACGGCGGCGTCGAGCCAAGGGAAATCAACGTAGTGGTTCCGAAAGGAGCAGTCGACACGGCACAAGTCCTGGCAATAGCGGGTGTGTTACTCCTGTTTCTTTTGTATATTCGTTCATTGCTTTGTCTTGCGTCGTCTTATGTGTGGGCATATCTCTCTTTGCCGTTTCGAATGATTTGACTTGATTTCAATTTTCTGCCAGGAGCTCGGGTGATGAAATGTTAACTTCACAGCAATTGTGGCAAACGAAAAAGCGTAATTGCAGCGGTCGTCGTCTGCTGGCAGCGAGAGCAGCGGGATTGCCTTGGGGCTGTCCTGCGCGATCGAAAGCGCTCCTTGCACTTGGTCTGCATTTCACGTCAGCCCTCGATGCACCAGAGATAGCAACACCTCGTGATGGCCAAGAAAGCCACGACCCCTCTAGTGTTACGACGAATACTGGAGGCTCCGAGGACCACACAAGTAGCACCAAGCGAACTCTCAACCAGGTTCGTCCTCACCAGCAGCGGAAGTATTCACGTCACGATCGTTTGGCGGCAATCAAGCGACGTCAGCGGCTGGAAGCTGGAGTCTCAGCACTTTTTGAAGCAGCCACCTGCCTTAGCGCAGCGCTGAATGCTGAGGCATGGCGGCCAGCGCTAGGTGCTGCTCTCGGGCCTTACGACGGTCGTCTTTGTACCCCTTATCGAGCCCACATTGAACCACCACCTACGCTGTTCGCTTCGGCAATTGGTTTTATTGCTCTAGCGACACTTGCCAAAGTGCTAGAGTCCAATAAGCGCCCACTTCTCGCGCACCGAATGCTGACGTTATGTGCAGCAGCTGCTCCGATACCTGCCACGCTTCAGTCTTCACAACTACCAGTGCCGGACCCAGTGCTTATTCCAAATCACATTGTTTCCAGCCGTGATGGACATTATTCGACTTTTTTGTGGTATATTCGTCGTCGCCACCTCGCAAAACGTGCAGTGCTTGAAGGAAGATTGGGCGCTGCTCATCTTGGTCAACCATCTCTGTATTCCTTTCTTGCGGACTTGAATCAGCGAAAAAGTGCCGCAACTCTCGCACATGTTGCCCTCCGAGCTGCATCTGCCTTGGCCCTCTCGAGTCAACCTTCCGATGCTCTTGATGTACTGCGTCGCACCGAATGTGCCCTTGTCAATCGTGTTTCTAAATCTGCCATTCGCGAGAGTCATAAGAATGCTCGAAGTAGTGGCATACCTCAAAGTTTGGAAAGTGCTGCTGTAATGCCAATTTCCAGTCCTGACCCATTGGGAGTTGCACTACAGGCGGGTCGAGAGTATGAAGTTCAGATACCCCCTTCGAAAGATCCAACCAATGCTTCTCGCTCTCAAAAGACTCACGGAGCCGATTGTGAAGCTACTCGAGGTACGAATTCTTTACCATCGCACACTACGGGAGGTGCACCGCCTGATGGACGAGGCCTTGAAATGTTGGACACGACTCCTCGGACTACACAACGAAGTACACTTCCAGAAATACGGAGAAAGGTACCGGAGACCTTCATGCTTGACATATTTTTGGATGGTTTCCTTGGGCTGAATTCATTTGATGAAGGTAATAGCGAGTCAAATTTATCACCCCAGATCAGATCCACCGAAAAAGTCACAGCTTCAGACCGACTAGATGGTAGCACCATATCTGGGCGTATCAACTCATCAACAAGCATGCCATGGACTGAGGATCGCATGGCATCGGATTGGATCATTGGATGTGCTGGTGTGGCGTATGCCAAAGTTGATAAAAGATTTATATCGAGCAATATCAGCGGTGACGATGACACGGATAGTGAGAGCGAAGGAGGATGCTTACTCGAGGAGCCGGCCACAGCGCTTTGGTTGCAAATTCAGCGCATACGGTACGAGTTGGTAACAGCATGTGTTGCCTGTGGGCGATCTTCCCACGCAGTATCACTGTTGGAGAGTATGCTGAGTCAAGCATCATTCGCAACATCTGCTCAGTCGCCCAAGAGTAGCGCGAGGAATACTGGTTGTTGGCCACATAGGCGCACTACTCGACAAAGACGAAGCTTGGCCAAACCATTTTCAATTGCTGTTGGTAAGATAAAATCACCCACTTTCTCGTCGTCTACTTCGCATTCTTTTTCGGGCACATTGCCTCGAATAAGAGTGGCAAATCGACGAGCGCTTCTTTCGTGGCTCGCACGCGCCAAGCTTGATTCTGGAAATTCACGAGGTGCCCGTGCAATCCTTGCAGAGTTGCGTGCAATTGATGCAGCAGATGGTGGAACATCAATCACCAACAGTTCATGCAGTGGAAGCGGATTTTTCGGAACTTCTTGGGGTGTTGAAGGAGGGTACGGGGCGGCTGCATTCGGTGATTGCGGAGAGATCGAAGCGAAGGCTTGGTGGGCTGAGGGTCATATAGCAGCTGCTCTCGATAGCGTGTCAAAGACTATAGCTTCGGTAGAAGATACTCTGCATGGAGGTGGTCTTTATTTGCATAATAGCAAAAGTAGTACTTATTTTGCTGCTACCTTGCTTGAAGAGCTAGCGAAACTTTGCGTGCTTCGTGGCCGAATAGCACTTGAAGGAGCGCAGTCTTTACCTCCGAATGCTTTTCCTCTCATTCTTGCCGACGCTTCCAAGCGATCTCGGCATCACATCGCAAAGCCATCTACTGTAAAATCCACAAAAACAAAGGCAGTGCAGGCAGCTTCGAATAGAACCAAAAGCAAGTTACTTCGCCAGACTTTGATTAGGCAACCAAGTACGACGGCGACTGACGGATTCCATCGAGAAGAGCCTGTCAAAAAGCCATCAGCTGCCTCTGCCACTGAGAATGCAACAGTCCTTGATAACATTTCTAGCCAAGAGATTGGTGTTGCAGATGGAATTCCAGAACCAGCTCAAAACAAGAAACGTTCGAGTCAGCCACGCAAAGAACGCAGAAAGTTGCCGGACGAACAAAGTCAACGCTCCTGCGGACACACTACAGTTTTAATATCTCCTTCAGAGCTTCTACACGATGCTGCATGCTCGCTGAGGCGCGCTGGCGCTGCTGCAGCTGCAGCTGGAGAGCAATCAGGTGGCAATCGTGGTGGTGCAGTGTCGGCAGAAGCAGCTGTGCTCTTGGCATCGGTGGCAGTGGCTGCAGCATTTGAACCTGTGATGCTGTACCGTGTACTTCAAAATCCTTGCGACTCGATCCTTGCTCATACACCTCTTGATTTTGGTACTTCCAATACATCTTCCACTACAACCGGTTCCGAAATCGGTGAAGCTGTCGAATCAGATGCACGGGGAGCGGTGCCTCCAGGTGTACCCCCTTTGAATATCTCCCCACCTCCGCCTCCACTCAGTAGAGACACTGCCATTTGGACTCTGGCTGAAACGCAACGAGCTGCAACATATGGTTTGGCAGGAGCTCATGCCCTTGGCGAGCCATTGTTGCACTTCGAAGCACTTGTTGTAGATGCTGAGGTATGTACAATTCGATTGACCTTATACTTTTTTAAAAGCGTGAAGAGATAGAGTTTCACGCTATATTTTCTGATGCTGCTCCCTGCTCCCTGTTTGCTCCTTCTTAGGTGACTTTTTTACATGCCGCTACAGTCGCCGCTGGGTGTGACGGTAACAACTCACAAAACTCGCTGAGGTCTGAAGCAGCGTTTGTGGAAGCCATGCTTAAATGGTGCAGTGCTCACTCCAAGTTTAAATCGAGTTTTGCAGCATCTTCAGTGACCAGTGGGTCACCAGATGTACCACTCGCACGCTCTAGTTGGGTGCTGCCTCACACCTTATCTCGCCTGGTTGTTGCCGCAGAGAGGCTTCTCCGCTGCCTAATAGCCGCCTCTCAAGATCCTCGGTCCATTTCTCCGCCAGTTCTTGCTTCAATCGACCGCGCTCTTGCGAGCGGTGGCCACCAAAGCAGCACCAGGGGCACTTTCGTCGATGGACGTGGGTTTCTCCAGGCTAACTTGGAATTGTTTGAGCACGTACAAGCATTACAAAGGGATATTGCGCGTCGCAATTGTTGCCAAAGTAGCTTTACATCAAGAGGACCTTCAACCTCTCAATCTACTCCAGACACACTTCACGATGATCAACAGCCGCGCACCAGAAGGTTTCCCGCGTGGTGCCTGCCTCGCCGTGGCGTGCAAGAGAATGCAGCTTCATCGAAACCAATCTCAACGGAGACCATGGAAGCTGCTAGCAAAGTGCAGGTTCAAGAAAACAATTGCCTTCCACCATTAGTCTCAATGCGTGGATCGCAGGAAGATTTTTCATTGATGGTGCAAGAGGATGAGGTCTGTTCGAATTCATATGGCTTTGCTCTTTTAGCTGCTACTCTTGGTGCTTTTGCACCGAACTTAACCCTTACGGAACGCCGCCAATGTGCCGAAGCTGCAACGAGTCGTCTTCATACCTTAAAAGAAAAACATGATGAGGACCACGACGGTAATCGCTATAAATGCATCGATTCATCTCATAAAGAAAGCGTGCTTCGTGTTGTGATTGCAGTTGGGCTCGGTCCCACGATGGTGGCATGGGCTCCGTGTGGACAGTTGCATGTTTTGGGCACAGGACTTGTCCCCAGCCGCCTCGTATTTCAAGGAACTATCTCAGACGCAAAAGATGCTTCAAAGCCTGAATGGGCCTCGCAAAGTTTTGCAAAATTTAGTGATGGAGAGCGCAAAACAATTCTCAATGAGCTCATTAGCCAGACCAACTTTCCTAGTCGAAGTAGAAGTACCTCAAAGAATAATATTGGTGGTCTTCAAGCCTTCGCCGACTTCCTCGAAAGTATATCACAATTTAAATGTCCATTTGCAAGGACTCAGCACTTGCTTCCAGCAAATGGCACGTCAGCAGGGATTTTACTTGTTGGTCTACATCCCTTGATTGGTCTCCCTCTCATTCTCCTTGCATCAACCTCGATCTCCATCCTAAGAGCCCATTCTCTCGCGGTTGCGATTGAATCATTTCGTATCAATGAAGTGAAATCTTTGATGAATCGACGTGACACAATGGTGCGAATCCAGACATCCAACGAAAATGATCATCAAATTGTACGGGCAGGGTCCAAGTCCTTTGATAGTCTTGATATGGCCGCATGCGCCACAGTCTTAGGTGCTGTTTTCCCAAATTGCTTTGCATGGAAAAACGAAATTATATCTACATTACAAAACCACCAAGGACTTGATAATGTTAACAAAAGAGACCAAGGTTACTCTGAGACTTCGTTCGATAGTGTTGTTTTCAGCGGCAATCTTAGTCCTCGAACGATGTCACGCACTCCGCGTGGGGGCTGGCGAATTGCAGCAGCGCCAGATCTTCACCATGGTCCTCCTTCTGGAAATGAGTGCAGTGATATCTTCAGTCATCTCAATGTTAACAGTGTGTCGTCACTGCCGCTATCTCTCCCAATTGATAAGAGTCCGATTTCACCCTCAGGCTTTTCATGCGCAGAATTGCCAGATATTGCTGAAGCAAATAGAGTCAATCTCGGAGGGCCTTACACTGTGATTAGACAACCTTCGCCAAGATGCATCTTGTTGGCTCCTCTTGCCGACCTTGTGCATCTCCCTGACACTCTTTCAGCTTATCTCAGCGCAACCAAAGACTTAACAAACGACATCGATTCTGCGCCAGCTGTGGTTGTCTTCTGTTCGGCACACGCTGAGACCTCGTTTAAAGCTGCCATTGCTTCGAAGGTGAGCACTCAATATATACTTTGAGGCACGCAAACAGTGATTTATCAATTGGTGAATAATCTGCTGTGACCCTTAAGTTTTCAATATGTCCTCATGTGAGACCTTGACGCCCTTTTTTAATTATCATTTCAATATGTCCGCATGTGAGACGATGACGCCCTTTTTTAATTATCGATTTTTGTAGGAGGCTTCCTCGTTGAGTTTGTTGGATGTGGCACAAATCGCCTCTCAAATCAGCAATCAAGACCACACCACCGAGCCTGCGCTTGTCTACGTTGCATGATCAGATACAAATAAATTATTATTATCCTGACTCAGCATTAGCCGCCGCTTGCGCACCCACTTCATAAATACTCGAAGTGACCAGGTGCAAAGGGTTTGTCTGCCTGGTTTATTAACGCGGTGAAACACGAAGGTTTCTTCGTGCGAAATCTTCTTATCTCATTCTTGGCTGCTGCTCGAATTTCTCTGCACGATTAACGATGTTGTCGTAAAGTTATGCGTTTCTTACTTCAGCTTTAACAAAGTGTGCTGTACTAATGAGCATTCGCTTTCGCTTTCGCTTAGTTATATCCAGAAAACAGCCTTTTCTTCTCTACCTGTTAGTCTTCTAATTCCGGCCCTTCGGGGCCTGTCTCAAAAGCTTTCCTAATGAGTTAGCTGTCTCTTCTTGAGTATTCCTAGTATTCATGTCGATATACTCGTAATATTGAAATAGGCGCTTGCGACCGGTCTGCTGCTAGCTGTTGGGCTCTCTGCGGATATATCTACACTTGCCTTTTTGGTGTACGTGTGCTTCATTCTACCTCCCCAACGTGCGGGATTAATATCCATCCGGAGCCTAAACTTCGAGTGCTTAACCCCTTCTACACAATTTAACACCCGCCTAATGTTTCTTCGATGCCGGCTCCCAAAAAGCGAAACGAAATCATCTGATATCAGTAATTGGCCTTTTTAATGCCTTAATTGAATCTATTTAAAGCGAATGAAGATGGAAATTGATTTAGAATGAGGCGCGGATTCCAATTCCGGTCTCTAAATCGAAATCTATGCGGAGGGTGGGGCCAGGGGAGGCTCCGGGGAGGGGGAGGGGGGGTCTATGGTCTAGGGGGTGAATAACACGAGCGACTTCAGTTTTTATTAATAATGACTAGCCGAAATCTAATGCTATTCGTGCTGCTCAAACATCTTATTCACACTGATATTTCCTTTCGATGTCGATGCTCGTCGAACATAAAATCGGTGCAAACTTATCGCAGTCAAAACGCTCCTAATGCCCTCCATAGTCTTCAACGCGCAATGGAGACGCGGACATTGAATGTCACAAATCGCGCGCACGTCATCTACACATAACAAAAGTGGGGATAGAATGAAGAAGTCCATTACTCGACGAGTATTCCTCTGAATCGGCAGCATGCATCTTCGGGTCCGTGATAAGGTCGCCAGTTCGGGCTACCCTGTTCCCGTGGCCTCCCTGGGAGAATAAGAAAAAAACAGAACCAGAACAACGTCGCACATCCAAAGCTAGATCACATTATCCTAATTTAGAGGCTCATCTAGCCGCGCCTTTAATCGAGCACCAGGGATGATCTGATATCCGAGTAACATTTTGGTAGTGGAGGCGTAGTGCAAGGCAGAGTCGCAATGGGCAAGAGTGCTTTTACATCAATTCGCGTAATCGTTTGCTGCTGCCCGACGAATCAACAACAACTTCTTTGCGATTGGAAAATCGGTCGAAAAATCATACAACTAAGCCTGTGCCTAGCTTATAACAATTGCGCGCGCAGGATGCTCGGTGATTGAGGCTGCTGTGTGCCGATAGCAGTCGCAGACGTCAGGCAACACCAATCCAATCAACTACATCGATTGCCGATTGGCACTTGATATGAGCTCATAGACGACTTTTCCAGCAATAACTACATGAGCATTTCTATTCAAAATGCCATCTGCGAGCACTTCTACTTATATTTCTTATATACTATACTAAGCCGCCACTAAAGTTCAGTGGTTGCGAGTTTAAGTGCTTCTCGGGGTCCCTTCAGAGTAACCAAACTACTCTCATGCACTTCAATGGGGACCTGGGTCCTGGGGAAAGGGAATGGGCGTCTGGTGAAAGACTTTGGGTAACGATAACACTGGCCAGGAGCACCCTAACCACTAGCTACTGTACGCTTACGACAACACATTTTCTCTTCTTTTCTTTTTGATCTTTGATGATGTTATGAAATTGTCTAATTTTTCAACCATTGTATTACTCGGTGGTCTGGATGGTTCGTTCATCGGACTTACTCCTTTTTGACCAGAGTTCGATTCCTGTTGTGGTCATCTTTTTTTCATCGAAAACTACTGAAAGATTTCTTTTCACGCCCCTTCTTTCAGATCAGATCAGCTCGAACGCCAACGCAGCCGCAAATTAAGAATACGCCTATAACATTTGCAAGAAGATTCCGTCGAGCCCCGCTAATCTTTTTCTTCTCGTATTCCTGAGCGCAGGAAGCGCTGGAATAGCCCTCCAAACTTTTAACAATCGAACTTGAAGGCATCTACTTAGCCACGCCACTGTGCCTTCACAGCAATTTCGAGGCTTGTACGATGTCGCGGAGTAGAATCCAAGAAGATTTTTCTGAAAAAAACATAATTCGTCGCAAGAGTACGTAGCAGCGTGTGCGCGTCGAAGGATTGTAGGAATCATTGTCGAAAACCATCACATGTTGCTCAGCTTCGCGGTCGTTGACAAGTGCCGACGCGCTTCCAACTAAAAAAAACTCAATGCCCTCTACCGTGAGCACACAACTAAGGTGCAAATTCGCCC
>Ga0307930_1001927_pt1 | contig 16100 bp, 12 predicted proteins | sample OrgLakmetageno46_FD_203161 | JGI IMG/M metagenome (GOLD analysis project Ga0307930, IMG submission 203161) | Saline water microbial communities from Organic Lake, Antarctica - #46 | ecosystem: Environmental > Aquatic > Non-marine Saline and Alkaline > Saline | place: Antarctica: Organic Lake...
CACCGCCGACGACGAGGAAGAGGATTAAACTTTCAACCCTCCCAAGTACAAGAAAATGCTTAATGCCATATTTCAAGTGGAACGGGCTGTTTAGAGCGCCTTAAACTTTCCTGTCCTGTGCATCTCGTCATAAAAATATCACCAAAATGAATAGTAAGTGGAGACAGCTGAATCACTCCAATCCCAAACCTCCTGATGCCTGATGGCTGAAGGACACCTCGAGAGTAAATGATTACATACGCATTACGCAAAAGGTCACTCAGCCCAGTCAGACTTGTTCTCAAGGTTAAATTTTTTTGTTGCTGTATGCCACATGCCACAGTTGTGTTTCTTTGTATTGGCTTTTCCGAACGAGCCTGGAGCTATATGGATTATTTTTAATGTAAACATTTCTTTGAAATTTTACCACTCGGGGCCTGTCTCAAAATTGAAATACGCAGTTACTTAAAAGCAGGCAGGCAGGCGACTTCATCCCTTCTTGGTTTCCTCAAGGATTCAATGGTTTCTTCCTCCCCCCCCCCCCCTCCTTTTTTTTTTTTCTCGAGCACGACCTTACGGGAAAAAGTGGATATGTGCTTGATTAACTTCCCAGTTCTGACACAGGCCCCAAGGGGCCGGAAATAGAGGGCTGTTGCTGCTTTTATCGTTATCTACTTCCTGTCGTCCTTCTAATTCCGGCCCCTCGGGTCTGTGTCATAAATGTGCCACCGAAGGGCAGTGCTCCAATCAGCAATGGCGAAATGGCGGCTTACGATAGTTATAGTTACATGAATCCTGAGCCAGGCTTCCTGGCCTGCTCAGGAAATGCTGTGGACACCGATATCTCGCTGCGGTGCCTTGTTGTTGTGTGATATGGCATTTGACACACGTATTTCATAAAAAGCGGATTAAAAGGCCAATTTAGCACTATATTCAGAGAATGTTTCCTAAAAAACATAGATAAACTCAAATTAAGCCAAGCCCAATAATTTTCAGATGTACTTGAATACGGCTCGGTGATGATAATTGATAAGGAGCTATTTTGCCTCGATGAAGATTGGCACTATTGCTCTACATGGCAATGGCAAAAGGCAAAAAAAATGGCCAGCGGGTCTTTGGCCCCTATTTGAGCAAAAATATATCGCACTGGGTATTACTAAGATTAAGGAATATGGAATATAGGCAGGGATGAGATTCCCGTTTCCGCGGAATCCCCGCACGGTTGCTAAAAATTTCACTCCACGTGGGATTTCCGCGGGATTTCCGCCGTATTTCCGCGCCGTGGTCAAGATAACACTGCTAAATCCCCGTCGCAGAAACCGCGTCTGATTACTGATTAGTGAAAATTCCCTTTCTGTGGGAATTCCGCGGAATTTCCTGCGGGAAACCGAACCTAGAATATAAGAAAGAATTTATACGCCATCTATTTCCTTAAGACACATATAGCACAGACAAATCAGGATTCCATACAACTGTGAATGGGAAGAAAGTGGCAAATAGGCATTATAATTGCTTTGTGTTGTGTGTTGCTGCTTGCGCGCTTCTTCTAGGTAATTCTCGTTGCGCTGCGCAATTTTCACCAACGATTCATATAGACCAGTACGTATGGAACGACAACGATTCATTCTTTAGTCGCTGTTTTTTTAGTCGCTGTCTTCGTCGTCAGCACCATCTTCGTTGGTGTACGTGGAGGAACACCGCACAATCGCGCGCCCAATGAACCCTGTTCGCAGCGCACAAAACAACAAAACCAAGAAGGCCGTTCCAAATGGATACAAACGGAAATGAGAACATGAGAAAACGTGTAGAAAGATCTAGCACACTTTGACAACACTTCAGGAGCAAAAGTTCCTCAAATCCTCCTAGCTGTTTCCGATAAGCTGTTGCCGCATGTTTATAGCTTCGAAGGTGCATATTGAAAATTTAGATAAAAAAAGACCCACACTGACCTATCCAGTCGTCTTTTTCCTTTTCTGAGTCCGCAAAGATGAGGTACGTTGTCTCAGGGGTCGAAACCTGATTAATTAGAAGGCAGGAATTGAAACGTAGGTTGATTGGCAAAGGCACGAGAAAATTGGTTCAATTGAGTGCGTGCGTCTCCAATGAGTGCAAAGGTTATCGCAGGGACTCTACACACATGGGTATCAATCAGGAAAGAGACTAAAGACGCACCTCGAGGGCGTGCCGTTTCTTAGCCTTGAGCTCGGCAGACTTCACCGTCATGCACAGGGCTAAATTGATCATTCCGTGCGGAGTTCCGTTAGGCTCCTGGGAATGCGCAAACACAAAAGCGCAAACGTACACCGAAAAGATACGCTTTAGAGGCGAGGAAGAGATTAGTGAAGGGAGCCGGAGAAAGGGGATAGTTCGACACTGAGAGGACATACCAAGGGCCAAGGAGGACCAGACGATTATACTAAGACTGCTAGCGAGATAACTATGCCCAATACGCGCGAATAAATCAGTAAGGATAATAGCCACTGCCCTCCTCTATCGAACGAGGAGTTACGCAGCGTATACTAGACGACTGCATACCTTCGCAAAGAAAAGCTTTGGGCCCTTCAGCATGAAATAGCGCCGCCGCCAGTCTTTCAGCCATACGCTCTACATAAAATTAAAGTATACGCAAATATATCGCGCATGCAGCATTCACCGCGAACCAAGTAGAGCGCAGCGCAGACACACGCGCACAGGCGAGCACATCGGTTAGTATGGGAGGCAGGTGGACAATGAACAGTGGACAATTCAATTTAAATAAATAACCTGTTTCGTAAGCCAGCCGTGGTAGTCAGGGTTTGAGCAATCGAAAGTTTCGCCGGTGGCTGGGTCTGTGTATGATACCGAAGCCATTTTGGGTAGCCCTCCTAATAGCAGATGATATCCACTTATCCACTGGGAGTCAAAACTGCAGAATCTGCACCACTCCAGCTCCAGCATCCAGCAATTTTGATTAAAATTTGCACCAATCACTGCGCACCTCACAATACAGGGTGGAAATCCGACAATAATAACTCAAGTCGACAAGTTCAAGTGCCCGCGTGCCCGCGCGATAAGCGGTTCAGGGGCGTAATGCGTAATGAGTTCGCTGCGGCAAACAGTAAGTGTGTTTCGTTGGCGCCTTGATGCACGTCCCTCTTGTGGTGCCCGTTGCCCATGGCCCGTGGCCGTACCTGTGGTCCTCCTTCCCCGCGTGACTGCGCGAAAACTTCTGTGCAAAAAAATATCTCTCCCCATACAGTATACGGGTCCGTCCAGAGATATAAGCTCTATGACCGTATGAGTCGCTCGGCCTCCCGACTCACTGGTCAAAACGTAAGAGGACTTACACTATCCTCTTTACGATTTTGACTTGCGCGCAACGCACGCGCGTACACTTCTGCCCGCAGCATTGGCTTCTGTGTCATTTGGGTTTGTATTAGTTCGAGTTCGAGTTCGGCTACGTTGGCTACCCCTCCCTGTATTCGGTTCGGTATTCGGCATCAAAATCGTGCCGAGCGTGGAACACTGGTCCTTACTAGTGGGGGGAATTCCCAAACCGGGAATTCCCGAGGTCGGGAATCGATGGGAATTCCTCGGGAATTCCCTTTTTTAAAATGGCGTTTTCCGAGGATTTTCCGGGAATTCCTCAGAATTTCCATACAGGAAGACAAGGGGGATTTTTTTCGCAGTATGGTATAGTCTTATTTACAAGGAGGTGCCTCTTCCTCTTCATTGCGCCACTAAAAATCCTTACTTACGGCTTACGGCTTCAAAACCAGAAGAGAACGGGCGTTCCATCGCCCATCTGCAGTCTAACATCAGCCATGTGTCTGCAATTGCGTTTTCCTCGGAGCTCGAAGTACCAGGGGCGTCAGTCCCATATGAAGCTACGAACTACGGAGGGTGTGGAACTGTTCATAAGCCTGAAGCACACGCCATTTCTGACAATATTACTGAGATAATGGTGAAATCCCTTTTTTTGGAGCTCAAAGAAAGCGACGTAACGGCGCTTAGCGCTTGCTGTCTACCAATAAACTTTCAGATATGCCGTCTCTGATCCGCAGTCCATTCCATCTCCAATACGCAAGGAAATTAAACCTTGTCGCTATGTAAATTAGTAATTCATACATTCGCACTAAGATACGTCAGTTTCAGCTCTTCTTATGCTTATGACCATGCCAGAGGGCGAAAAAATGTGAATTTGGGTCCGAGAGGAGATCGTCCGGGTGGCCAAATTCGGCTGCAGTTCCGTCATCCATGACAAGCACCTTGTCGGACTGGGCAATGGTGTCAAGCCGATGAGCAACGGTGAGCACTGTTGATGCACTCAAAGCTGTTGTGAGCGTGAGTTGGATCAATTCATCCTATTGAATCAAAGAAAAGATCAAGAGAAGAATGATGAGTAAAAGTAAAGCTCCATTACAGAAGGCACCTATCTGGCAGTGGATCACAAATTCCATTACCGTTGCTTTATCGATGGCGGCCGTTGCTTCATCCAAAACAGCGACTTTACACTGCCTCAACAGAGCGCGCGCAATGCAGAGCAATTGCCTTTGGCCCACCGATAGGTTTTCGCCATATGAAGACACAGCGAATTCGAGCACTGACCAATCCTCACTGTTCAGGGTCTCCAGGGATTCTTTTCTGTTTTGATCTCTATTTGAGTCAGATAATTTGCTGCTGTCGTCGGCTGCATTCCTTTGTGTGAGAGTGTCCCACAAGCCAACGGCCACTAAGGAGGACTTGAGCTCAGCATCAGGATACTCTCCAAAAGGATCGAGATTCGCGCGCAGCGATCCCGAGAGTAGTACAGGGTCCTGAGGCACGATTGAAATTCTCTTTCGCAAGGTGTGTAATCCTACCGAAGCAATATTAAAACCGTCGATTGTGATAACCCCACTAGAAAGGCCTATGCTGGGTAGCCGGAATAGAGCGGCCAGGATCGTTGATTTGCCAGACCCAGTTCGGCCTACGATGCCAATATTTTGACCGGGGCTAGCCTCAAAGGAGAGGTCTGTTAGCACTTCAGGAAGGCCTGGACGGTAACGCATTGACACACCTTTGAAGCTTACAGCACCACGCGCAGGCCAATCTGGAGGTGGGTCATAGTTTTCTTCTTCCTCGTTTTCGAAGCGCACTTTTGGAGATGATTCAAGATCTACCATTTCGACGTTGGCATTTGTGATCAGTTCAGAAACTGGTGGCTGGGGTAGGGTCAGAGAAGCCTCACACGGCAGCTGCGCGTACTGATGAAGGCGCTCTATTGCAACGAGCCCAAGTTCCATATCGGTGATGGATTTCAAGAAGCCATTTAAGTAGCTCGTAAACTAAGAAAATGCACAAAATAAGATTGATGAGGGTACTGAAGAACCTGTTTTTGTCATGCACATCGATGAAACGAGAATAAACCTGGATTGCATAGCTCAGCGAAAGACCAATGAGAGCAGCGTCAGCGCCCTCAGTAGTGGTGGCATCCGTAATGCCAGCGGAAATGGCGACGGCCAGCACAACCACAGAGCCAAGCAGCTCCAAGCGAAAAGCTAACCATCTAAGACGTTGCCCAAAAATACAAGGTTTGAGATATCATATAAGTACTTGGCTTGCTTGACAGTTGTTCTACAGATCCACAAATGTGTTTTCGTTCGGGCAAACCTCGAGAGAGTGCTCGTGCAGCGGATTGCTCTCGCTTGTCGGTCAATCAAATCGGTCATGTTGGTTCTTGCTACTGCAGCGTAACGAAAAGCTCGAACTGTTGTTAGGCCCGCAATGAGCTCAGAAACCTAGAGACAGATTGAAATTTCGATGATTGAGAAAACTCAAAGAAAAATATGAAATTGCGCAGGATTTGTGCATATTGTTTTACCTGCTGCAGCACAGGTGAACGACTGAGGGACTGCAGGCGCTGCGCTTCCGTGGCCGAGCTTCGGTAATCGCGCTGCAACTCGAAGTAAAAGCACGCGAATGGGGGCAATACTAACAAGGCAGGTGGCGTGGTGGCAGCAACTACTACAAGCCCAGCTAGGAGCTGAAAGGTAGAGGTGAGCAAAGAAGCCGCTAAGGCGCGCAATTGCATGTCCACCTGCCAAGAACACTCTCAGGTGGTATGGTGCGATATAGTATGGTATATTTTACTTTCTAGCAGCAGAAAGAACTCAAGTTTAGGATAGGCCGATCAATCATTCTAAACGTATTCTGCATAGATTTTTCTCACCTGTTGCAAGTCGCTGCTGAACCGGTTGAGAACTCGGCCACTGGTGGTGGTGTCAAAGAAGTCCATGGGTGAACGGAGAATGGCCCAGAGAGCGCTATCGTGGGCTTTGGTTGCCGCTCTCAAGTTTGCAAAGACAAGCGCAACTGCGCGCGCGAAAACGACGGCTGCAGCCACTCCAGTGGCGCCCGCATACAAAGTCAGGAAGAAAACTTGGTCGTTTTCATTGGTTGCCATGGACCAATAAGCGATGACAAGGTCGCCACCAGTTCTTGAAAACTGCGCCACAGTGTACAAAATCAAAAGTAGTGCCGACCACTGAAATCCAAGCGCGCCAGCGTATCCAGCCCAGATCTCTGTCTTTACGGCTCCCTTGAGCCGAATGTCGTCACCAGTGGACACCACCTCTTTATCAGGTCGAGCAGCTTTAGAGTCCCTTGCTTGGATTGATGCAGACTTCTCAGCTGCTAATACTGCAGCATTATTGTCGAGCGTCTGTTTTTCACTGGAGTTCTCAATGCCTTTTGAAAGTGTATAGTCTCCAAATGATTCTGATGCATTAGCCGTGGTATCATCTCCGACAAACTTCTCCGCGATAAATTCTTCCTCGATAGTAGCTCCAGCCCATTTTCTCGCATCACTTCGCACTAGAGCCATCACATCGACACCACTTTCTCGCAACTCTTCAGGTCGTCCCCAGGCAAGCACGCAACAAGCCTCGTCTTTGTCATTCTTGCTAGCTCCAGTGTCCCCACCACTGCCACCACCACCAAGCGCTATTACAAAGTCTGCTTTGGATATCCATTCGAGCTGGTTCGTTACCACTACCACCGTTTTAACGCCAAATCCAGGGGCACTACGACCAGGCGTGTTAATAGCTGTGGGCGCTGGACTGTGCCGGAGCAGGCCGTGGGGTGGCAAAAGAATGTGGTGCAACAAGTGGCGCTGCACGTGTTGGTCTACGGCGGCGAGGACGTCGTCCAGCAAGAACACGTCAGCGTCCACGTACAAGGCGCGGGCCAGCGCTACCCTTGCCTTCTGACCGCCACTCAAGGTCAAGCCACGTTCGCCTATTTGCGTTTCGTCTCCGTTTGGCAGCTGTTGCAAGTCTGGTTGCAGTGCGCAAGCCTCAATGATCGTGGCATAACGCACCGGATCAAAAGCACGGCTGAAGCAAATGTTACTTCTCAGCGTGGTGTTCTGAATCCAGGGCTCCTGAGCACAATAAGCGACTGACCCGCACACTGCCACTCGCGGTGGCCCCTGCATATGAGGCTGTGACGTGGCATCCGTTTGACCTCTAGTTTCCCCAATCGACTGAAGATCAGACCCGGCAACTTCAGTGGCTTCAAGTTCATGCAATAACGCTGCGAGCAAGCTAGACTTGCCACTGCCAACGCGACCGACGACTGCTACTAATGAACCCGCAGGTATTGAAAGGGCTACGCCACGAAGAACTGCTTGTCTTCGCTGAGAGCCGTCGTTGCTATAAGGCTGTTGTTCGTCAGCTTTGGCTCCCTTACCTCTGCTGCTTTTCTCACCCTTGCCGCCATTTCCTCCTTTTCCACTGCCTTTCCCACCTCCACTGCCTTTCTCGCCTTTCCCACCTTTGCTCCCTTTGCCCCCCTTTCCGTCCTTACCCCCTTTACCGCCTTTCCCTTTCCCCCCTTTTCCGCCTTTTCCACCTTTGGCATTGCTTAAATCGCTCGAGTTCATGTCAGCGAGGTAAGATGGCCACGCAAAGCTAGCCGGGCCTCCAATGGCCAGTGCTGCTCCAGGAGACCCGCCAGCGATAGCAACTACTGCATCGGAATCTGCGCCGGAGCTCGGAGACAAATACCTGATGTATTGCTGCTGTCGGGCTTTCAAAGAAGCATCGTTCGTTTCGTGAGTGTGTGCGCTGATTTTAGCGAGCAGTGCACTGGTCTTTGCATCCGACAAGCCATCAATAGAAACCTCCTTCTGATGGCTGTTTTCTTCGAGGTAAGAAGCTGACTCAAGATCATTGGTGAGCTCAAATAATGGTGACCGAGCGGTGGTAAAGACGCGATCAGAAGTTGGCAGTGCTTTTAATTGATTTAATAGTATATCATCTTTTTTAGGGCCAGTTGAGCTGACATCGTCGTCAACAACAATTTCAGCGAATTCTTCTGCGTGAAGAAACGAATTCAAGCGCTGGGCTGCCACCATCATGCCAAGAACAGACGTCATAAACACTGGAATCTTCGCTAAAGGGGCACCGAGTAACCCAAGGAGTGTAAGTGACACAAAAGCTCGAGATGGCGTCAAGTCCCCACTGCCGTCCTCGTTGTTTGAGGACAAGACAGAAAATGTCGCAAACGTGACAACAGCGACGAGAAGAGGGATGGCGTTGGCTAAGCCTTGCGTGCAAGCACTCCAGAGCTGCGTGGCTTGAATTGCATCCACTTCGAGTCTACGCAAGGCAGAAACCCGGTCACGCGCCTGGACTTCCCACGCGAAGAGTTTGAGAGAGCGGGCCCCTTGCAGCAATTCGGTCAAAAACTTGAGGCGAGAGTCGCGCCGCCGCATCACCAATCGGCGTGCACGTCGGGCGGCTCGCGCGCAAAAGAACATGACGGGGGACATGAGCACAGTAATGCCAAGGCCCGCAAAAGCAGAAACGCCGAGCTGCTGGTACAAGAGAGTCAAGCAAATGGCCAGCTGGAGAGGAATCGACCATATTTGGTGCACGACCACCACACCTGCGATGGAATAAGAAGAGAATAAGAAGAATACACAAGTACGCGCGCGCGCACACATGTACATGCACGTGCACAGTTAGTCCAAATAATATCAATCCTGTCCGACATAAAAACCTCGGCAAAGGTGCAAAATAGCTTACCTTGACTGACAAGACGGCAATCCATTTGAAGGTGAGACACAATGGCACCAGTGCCAAGGGATTGCCGCGCACTACCCGAAAGCTTGAGAGCTTTCAAGAACAAAAAGCGTTGCATGCCAAGGCGTTGCTGAGTCGCCAGCCGCTGCATAGCGTAAGAGCAGTGGGAATCGAGCACCGCTGACAAAAACGAAAGCCCAAACAGCAACACTGCATAGGTAAATGTGAGCCATGCTCGCCTGCCTCGGGGTTCCGAGGAACTGCCTGCTCCTACACTGGAAATGACAGCGCCGAGCGCCAAAGGCTGGGCAAAAGTTACCACAATGGCAAAAGCCCTCAGAGTGGCCAATTTCAGAAGCCTTCGACCACAGCATCTCAAGAGGATTGTTCGAAGCACTGATGTTTTCGCCTCTAGCTCTACCCTATGCGCAGTGGCGCTGGGAGTTCTAGCCGTGGACTCGGTGTTCTCTTTATCAATCCCTCTCCCAACAACATCAACTTCAGAGGCCCAAGCAGATGCAAGAGCAGCAGAATTGGCCTCACAGCGGTCTTGTGGTACAAGCTCAAAAATGTCTTTGAATTCAAGTGCTCTTTTGCGACCCGTCAACAACACTGGTCGCATCCAACCAAATGTGAGCAGATCAAGCAGTGAAGCTCCTGGCTCCGGGCTAGGGGGCCCTGCATCGGCTGGATCAACAACACCTCCCTCCACAAGGGATGCCGTCTTAGGATTTGCAATATCATTGGACATCGAAATCGATGACCCTGGAGCTTGCAATCCAATGATTGCTAGGATGATCGCTAGAAATAGAGACACGCTCCAGAGTCCCAGAACCATACGGCGGCGGCTTGCTTCACACTCGGAAGAAGAAGCATCAAAGGCTGCTGCAAAGCTTGCATACCATGAGGTAGCCACCAGAATAGCGGCCCAATTGGTACCAGCGCGAATGCACAGCCCCATTTCTTTGGCGCCCAGTGCCCTTTCAGCCTCTGAGACGAAAGCCAAGGCAATCCAGGTGGCCGAAGCAGCAACCAAGGCCGCGATGTCCGGTGGCGCTTGGCTAGTAAATACGGCACCGACTACGGCTAATAAAGCTAAGAGAAATGTTAGCACGCGAATAGCGACGCGTGGAGGTGAGGGTAAAGCCACCTGATCCTGGCTCCTCGCCCAGATCATTCGAACAACAGCCCAGGCAAGCAAAGCAAGCCATCCGCCAAGAAGGAAGCAATAACCTAGCCATCCGACAGAATCTTGCAAAAGCGGCGGTGGCGGCATTTCTGGATAACAACAAGGGAGTTGTAAGGGTTTGCACTTGTCAATCCATTTTCACCGCTCACTTGTCAGTAATTGAGTCTATAGATATCCGACGTCTAGCTAGCTAAGTAGCTGTATCTGTAGAATACATCATCAACAAGCTTAACTGTACTAAGCTACGATAGCCATTTTGCATCGATCATCAGTCATCATTCGTCATCAATCATCCACGTCGCGTGCTCGTGTGAGCGAAATTCTAAATTAGGGACTTTTTGACTCCAGAGCTCCAGAGATGAGAGCTGAGTGATGAGTGATGAGCGATAAGCTAGAAATTAAACGAAATGTCAATAGTTGTGTTAAGTATAGCACTAGGAGTGTCTTCACTTGGCAATGACCACAAGTCACCACAAGTTTGACTACTGACCATCAGCCACCTACCAATGATCGATAATGGCCATGGGCCATGAGAACCATCGATAATTGGCATATTATGATTACTCGACCAATTAAAATATTAACGCCCGTGTATATCTGAATGGGCTCAATATTCTTCGCGGTGGTGCTCCGGTCCCTACATGCCCATAGGCACAGGAGTCCTAGGTTCGCTCAAATGTACTGCAGATAACTTATTAGACAATCCAACCCGCTGCGACCTCAATGCAGGTATATAAACATAATACAAAAGCGCCTGTGTCAAGAGCGTAAGGATAATGACTAAGTCAATTGCGAGAAAGAGAATTTCTTAGTTCCCATAACTCGATTACGGATTCCGGTTGTTTCGGAACAAACATTGAAGCGGGGCTTGTACCAAATGACTTCCATTAAGCATCAGAAGTTCTGAACTTCAGGTTTCTTCAGGTTCCTTCTCGGGTGGCTGCACTTGCACCATCTCCATGGTCACTCGTGGTTTCGTGAAATTCAAGTCCTGAAGGAGGTCGTGGTCTTCGAGCAAATGGCGTTTCAAAACTTTGCCTCCACTCGAGGTCACGTGCAATTCGAAGCCATAGAAACAGTCCAGGGCACACTTGTCGGTAGCATGCACGTCGACCAAGTCGAAGAGCCATTTGATGCTGCACTCCAGCGGGATGCGGCGCTTCAGGGTGGACTTGCGCTTGTCAGGAATGGCAATGAGGAAGAGCCCCACCCCCGGGCCCGTGTCGGGCTCGCCTTGCCCGCTCACGTTCTTGCGGGCCGCCACCAAGTCTTCTTCGCGCTGCCGAGCAGCTTGCCGGGACTCGCTCTGATGTGGTAGGGAGGAGAAGGAGGTTGATTTTAGGATGAGGAGGAGGAAGGAAATTTAACTTGGCAATTGTGAAAAGATGATTCATTATTGTGGACGATTCCAAGAGTACAAAATACGTTCCGGTAAGAAAGCGAAGGTGCGCAGTCCATCCATAAACAGGCGAGCACTTCACGGAGGTGACAAAGTGTTTAATATTCTTTGATTCGACTCATTGTTAAAGGTACACCTGTGCTATTGCCTCCTGAACGGCTTCAATAAGTTCTGGCTGCTCTAACCCTCGCAGTTTCATCAACTAAGCACACATGAGACCACATTCGTACATGAGTGACAGGAGCGTGATTGAAAGAAACAGTATAGGTGTTCGGGATTAAGGTTGGAAGGAAAAAAAAAGAGTAAACTGAGACAACGGCAACAAGAATAAAGAGAGAAGAATTTGTGTGCGATTATGAATTGCATACTTGGTTGATAGTGATGCCATTGCCATTGGTGCAAGTGGCATCCGCGCCTTCAGCGACTAAAAAGAGCGCGACCTCCACTCTTCGGTGGAACACCGCAGCCCACAACGGTGTGTCCGTCTCCTCTCCTTGGGAATCGTCCATCTAAACACGTACGAATTAAATTCAAAGAAAAAAGGAAAGAAGACAGTAACAGTTGAAAAGAGCGCAGGAAATACAACAGAATCGAAATTCTAAGGAGGTTCGGCTGTCCTATCTGTAGTACAAGAAAGAGGAACAGGTGATGAAAGGGAAACGAAAAGGAGGCCTTACCAAGGGCTTGTACGTTTGCACCAGGTACTGCACTACAGGAAGGTGACCGTACACGCACGCCCACCACAGCGCCGTGCCGTTGCAGGGCAAGGGAGCGTCGTCTTTTCCGCCTGCTGCTTTCTTGTCGCCTGACGTGGCGTCTACTCCACTGCCTTTGCCACTCTCGTTTTCGTTATCTTTACTTCCAACCTCTGGATTGTCCTCTTTTTCTTCGTCACCACCTTCTCCTGCCGCTTCCGCTGCTGCGGCTGCTTCGAAATCCTGGTGCCGTTGCGTGCCTGAAACCCCCTTCCACACGTAACCGTCCATTGCAAAGCCGTGGCCTCTGAAGATATGGTAACTTAAGTCGTCGTTGTCGTCACCACTGCTGCTTCTAGAATTACTACTGTTCTTCTTCTTGCCCCCACTGTTGGTCGCGTGGTGACAAAGCAGTTGACAGCACTCTAAGGCGCCTACCAAGTAGAAAAGGCATAAACGAAAAAAATATGAAAAATCTACTTCCTTCAAGCATATCAAAGAGAACGTTTACAACCGATGGCTACTCAACCTAGAAATATACTAACGTGGCAGACTAACGTGCACACACACGCGCACGCTCTTTTCTTTACCGTTGCACGATGCCACGTGCAAGGGCGTGAGGCCCAATTTGTCGGGTAAATCCATGGTGGCGTGCCCGCGGCGCAGCAGCCACCCGCACAAGCTGTCGTCACAGCGGTCGCACGCCCAGTGCAAAGCAGTGTAACCTTTGGCATCGGCAACGTCCACACAACAGCCTGTCAGCGGCAGACCAGGTAGAGGCTCCATTAACCCTCCTACTCCTTTTCCAGTCTGTGGAGCCCCAACTCCTCCTTCGCTTCGGCTTGTTGGCCCAGTAGCCTGCGCACCTCCTGAGCCCGCTTGAGTGCTAGCAGGGGTGCCGTTTCCGGTTGACGTGGCGGTTCCGCTCGAGGGCGTGTTACGCTCTTGCCACAACGCCATCGCTTTCTCGAGGTCGTTCAGCGCCTCTGCTACATCCTCGATGCCGCCCTTTTGCGCGGCCACGAAGTAAGCACTCAGCGCCGAGGTCCATTTCTCCACCGGGTCGACTACAACTCCGTTCTCTTCGTCGTCGTCGTCATCCAACAATGCCTTGGCGGCGGCGCCTTCGGCAGCAGCAGCGGCGGCCGCCGCCGCTCTGGCTTTGGCTTTTTTCTTCTTCTCCGCTGCCTTTTGCCTCGTCAAACGCGCGCGCTCTTTCGTGCTCAGGCCTGCAAATTCGTCCTTCTGCTTCTTGGCTTCCTCTTCATTTCTTTTTCGGCGTGCTTCGCTTTGGCTGTCGTCGTCGTCCTCGTCCTCGTCCTCGTGGTCGTTTTCAGAGACCGCTACAGCCGGGAGCGGCGTGGCTTTACTCGCCTTGTTGTTCCCAGAAAGGAGGGACCTGGGCGCTTCAGTATCAGACGCGGAGCTGTTGCCAGCGTCCGAGTCCGAGTCCGAGTCGCCACCCCAAATGCTTTGCGAAGCTGATAGCATGGACTGCACGCGCCCCTGTCGTTGGGCGGCTTCCTTCGCAGTAGCAGCGGCCAATCGCGCGGCGGTCTTGGCGGCTGCCGCTTCCGCTTCCCTCTTGGCTTCTTCGGCCTCGTCGTCGCTGTCGTCAAAGTACCACGGCTTTTTGGCTTTCGGCAAGTTTCGCCGCAGCTCAAGCAAGCTCGGATTTTTCACGTGAGTGACGTTGATGCGCCGGAGCGCAGCTTCTTCCCACAACGCAGCTTCCGCTTGAGGTGTCAGCACCGGCGACATCACTGCTAAGTAGTTCCTGTGCAACCGTTCGCGGTTCAGCTCATCGATGTACGAAGTTGGTGCAGACCGCGCCGTTGCTGACAGCCCGCCCGTGTACCATTCTGGTTGGTAGCGCGCTGAGCCAGGGAGCGTGTCCACGGCTGCTAATTGCCGCGCCTCGCGTTCCTCTTCCTCCGAGTCTGTCTCATTGAAGAGCCCACCGTCCATAACTTTTCCTGAGTATATATATTATGCCGATTCTACTAAAAATTAATTTGGAAGGAGCTGAAGTGAGCGCCGAGTGCGCAATGACAGGTATCAATGTATTAGATTGCTAGCTAGTCTAGGGGAACTACCTACTTCGCTAGAGAGTAGTCTGGCTAGAGCCAGAGAGTGCTCAGTGCTCAGCTGTTGAATTGCTCCACGTTTAACCCTTTTTTTCTGCCTTTTTGATGAACCTTCATTGGATCGGGTTCAACCCTGTAAACACGCGGTTGAGAATTGCGAACACGGTGTACTCTGTAGCTGAGTAGGTGTAGCGGGCTGCAGTAGCGGGCTAGTCTAGCCAGCAGCTGACGGGTACGGGTGACGCTTGGCGGGTGATAGCACGAGAAGTTGAGCGCTTCTCAAATCAGAATCCCCAAAGACGACAACACGCAAAGTTACGAGGCGTGCAGGTTCTATCGGTCTCTAGGGCGGCTTTTCTGTGAAAGCGTACAAAAATTCACCCTGGTTTAACTGCTAACCGAGCATGGCTTCGAGTCTCTTCTGATAGATTCTCAATCACCTCCTACGTTGGTTAAGCTTCAATAGTAAGCCTCAACTAGCCTTGAAGATTGATTTCTCGCCCTGGCGCCCAAATCTAGTGAAAAGCGTGAAAGGAAGCGCTTTTGGGATCCTTTTTGGCTTCCGAACAAACTCGCGCCTTACTTCCCTCAGCTGGAGTACAGAGCCGCTCATATGGACGTGGAAGATGCAGTGTCGGATGAGGCAATCTACCCAGATTTTGCCTCCAAAGAGACTTACCCCACTGACTGCTGTTGCTGCGGATGTACGCACATCGGCAGCATGATTGTAGTGTGCGAAGCGCCGCAGCAAGCTGGCCAGCCTCGCAACTTATGGTGTGTAGTAGGGCCGTACTGGACCATGATGCTCTTTTGCACTACGCCCCTCATCCTGGTGCCGTGTGCCGCAGCTGTGTTCTTCATTTCAACGCGCGTGCACCCCGCTATTACGGTGGCGTTTGCGGCGGCGACTCTTTTCGTGCTGTGCTCTCTGTGGAAGACCGCGACGAGTGACCCAGGATTAGTGGTGCGGCGGACAAGAGACCCAGGAGAGGGTCAAAAGGTGTGTTTGCCTGAGGTTGCTGCATTGAGCGGGAAATGTTTATTCTTTGACATGCCAGAGGAGGAAGAAGCGCTGACGATGATCAAGGGAAGTTATCTGCAGTATTGATTTATCGCACTCGAAGTACGATCTTTCCGACAGTACTATTTTCTTTTGATGTGGCCTTTACTACTTCTCCTTCCTTACTTTCTTTTCTTTGATTCCGTGGTCTGATTGTTGTTGCAGGGAAACCGCAAGCAGTACTCGTACGACGACCGGACCAAAACTTGGCGGCCGATTTCTGCCCGATACGCGGACGACTGCGGGGTTTTGGTGGAAGACTACGACCACACTTGCCCCTGGACGGGGACTGCCATTGGCAAAGGCAACTTGACGTACTTTTACATGTTCACCGGCGGCTTGTTCCCGCTCATCATTTTTCTCGTTGGGGTGATGATGTACGCCTTGTCGATGGAGCCCGGGCCGGGGTCCGGCGACGACGCGGCGTGATTTCTTGGTCTGGTGGAGTGAAGTGCAGAAGCAGCTGGAAGAGGAGATGCAACGGGAACAGCTCGAAGCTATTCGGCTGCATATGTCTCGAATATGAAGTACTTATGTATTCCCGTTCGAAAGGCTTTCCAAGGCAATACCTTCTGGTGCGATTTGGTTTGCATGTCAATGGCGATTATGCCGTGCTCTTGGGCTCCCTATCAGCCCCTAACTCT